>Ga0163163_10000025_pt1 | contig 182686 bp, 157 predicted proteins | sample S65metaG_FD_119766 | JGI IMG/M metagenome (GOLD analysis project Ga0163163, IMG submission 119766) | Switchgrass rhizosphere microbial communities from Kellogg Biological Station, Michigan, USA - S6-5 metaG | ecosystem: Host-associated > Plants > Roots > Rhizosphere > Soil | place: USA...
CGATGCGTTTCGCCCCGCCGATACCGACGCCAGAGCTCCCGTCGTGCCTTTCCACTCATCCGCCATGGTTGCATACGCCACCCTCCCTGAAGCGGCGTTGCATCGACCCATTGAATGCACCTGTCTCCATGGTGAGACAAGCTAAGACGCGCCCTCAACCGGGACATCGCGTTTCAGAAACAGCACGCCAAGCGGCGGAATGGTGAGCACCAGCGACTGTTGATGCCCGTGCGCCGGGACGGGCTCGGAGGCGCGGCCGCCTTCGTTGCCGACGTTGCTGCCGCCGTACGTCGAGGCATCGCTGTTGAGCAGCTCGCGGTAGTAGCCGGGGTCGGGCACGCCCACGCGGTAGCTCTGGCGCACGAGCGGCGTCCAGTTGAGCACCACGACCACGGGCTCGCCGGCCTGACGCCCGCGGCGCATCAGCGAGATTACGCTGGACTCATGGTCGTTGCAGTCGATCCACTCGAAGCCCGGTGACTCGAAGTCGACCTCGTGAAGGGCGGGCTCGCGCGCGTAGATCGCGTTGAGATCCTCCACAAAGTGTTGCAGCCCCGCGTGCAGCGGATGATCCAGCAGATGCCAGTCGAGCGACGCGTCGTGGTTCCACTCGTGCCATTGGCCGAACTCGCCGCCCATGAACAGCAGTTTCTTGCCGGGATGCGCGTACATGAATCCGTAGAGCGTGCGCAGTGTCGCCAACTTCTGCCACGCGTCGCCCGGGATCTTCCCGACCATCGAGCCTTTGCCGTGCACGACCTCGTCGTGCGAGAACGGGAGGATGAAATTCTCGTTCCACGCGTAGAGCATCGAGAACGTCAGGTGCCGGTGTTCCCACCGGCGGTACACGGGGTCCTTGCTGACGTACGTGAGGATGTCGTGCATCCAGCCCATGTTCCACTTGTAGGTGAACCCCAGGCCGCCGACCCACGTCGGGCGGCTCACCGCGGGAAACGCCGTCGACTCTTCCGCGATCGTCACCGTGCCCGGCGCGTGCTGATGCGTGAGCGTGTTCAGCTCGCGCAAAAAGTCGATCGCCTCGAGATTCTCCCGCCCGCCGTGCTTGTTCGGCACCCACTGACCGGCGTCTCGCGAGTAGTCGAGATAGATCATCGACGCCACGGCGTCCACGCGCAAGCCGTCCACGTGAAACGCCTCCAGCCAGTAGAGCGCGTTCGCGATGAGAAAGTTGCGGACCTCGTGGCGTCCGTAGTTGAAGATCAGCGTGCCCCAGTCCTGGTGCTCACCCTGTCGCGGATCCTCGTGCTCGTAGAGCGCCGTGCCGTCGAACTGCGCGAGCCCGTGTGCGTCCTTCGGAAAGTGTCCGGGCACCCAGTCGAGCAGGACGCCGAGGCCCTGGAGATGGCACTCGTCCACGAAGTAGCGGAAGTCGTCCGGCGATCCGTGGCGTGAGGTTGGGGCGTAGAACCCGGTGACTTGATAGCCCCACGATCCCTCGAACGGATGTTCCATCACCGGCAGGAGCTCGAGATGCGTGAAGCCGAGCCGTGTGACGTACGGAATGAGCTCGGATGCGAGCTCGCGCCACGTCAATCGTCGGTGGCCCTGCCCCGGATCGCGCCGCCACGATCCGGGATGCACTTCGTAGATCGCCATCGGCCGATCGAGCGCGGCGTCGCGATTGGCGCCCCGCGCCTCCATCCACGCGTGATCCCGCCACGCGTAGCCCGCGAGCGTGCCCGTAACGGACGCGGTCTGCGGCGGCAGCTCGGCCCGCAGCGCGAACGGGTCGGCGCGCGTAAACGGAGGCCCGGCGTGCCCCTGGATCTCGAACTTGTAGACGGCGCCCACGCCCACACCCGGCACGAACGTCTCCCAGAGACCGCTCGCGCCGAGGCTGCGCATCACATGCGCGCGGCCGTCCCACGCGTTGAAATCGCCGACGACCGATACGCGCCGCGCGTTCGGCGCCCAGACGACGAACGAGTACCCGCGCGCGCCATCCATCTCGGCCGGACGCGCGCCCATCTTTTCCCACGCGCGCAGCCAGTGGCCCTCGCCGAAGAGGTACGCCTCGTAGTCGGTGACGATTCGGCCGGAGTTCGTGTCTGGCGGACCGGAAGGGGCGCTCACACGCGTCCGTGAGCCAGCGGCGTGGATGGAAGCTCGGTCGGCGCGATATTGCCGGCGCCTGGCGCCCGCGGTGTCGCCGGCGGAAAGAATTCCCGTTCACGCCGCCGGATGGCCTTGTAGCGACGGAACGCGTCGCGCGACGACTCGAGGCCCAGCCACGTTTTCAGCGTCGTCCCTCGGAACGTGTGCCGCAGCATCCGGTGCCAGTGCGTCATCACGAACCACGGGTCGTGCTTGAACGCGTCCGGCATGTGCCGCACCTTGATCCACCGCTCGGCGCGCCAGCGCATGTACTCGACGTCCTCCGCGCTCAAGTGCTCCGTGCGCACGACCGCGGTCGTCCCGTCGTACTCCTCGACCGCCTCGTTGACGATCAGATTCCGATCGCGGAAGTCCTTCGTCATCGGCGTCCCGGGATACGGCGTCGGATGCTGGATGTACGGCCAATCCACGTACCGGCGCGCGAACTCGAGATTCGCTTCGACCGATTCGGCCGTGTCGTCCGGACTCCCGACGATAAGCCCGCCGACGACCAGCATGCCGTACTTGTGGAGCAGGTTGACGGCCGTGAGCGTGGCACTGCCGACCGCACGCCCGCCTTCACGCTGGACGTTCTTCGCCTTCGCGCGCAGGAACGCCAGGTCCTGGTCGAGCACGTTCTCGATGCCCAGAAACACGTAGCGGAAGCCGGCCTGGCGCATGAGGCTCGCCAGCTCGTCACCGCTCGACGCGAACGCGCTCGTCATCCCCTGCACGACGTAGTCGAGATCATGCAGGCCCGCGTCGATGATCGCCTGGCACAGGCCCTTGAACCGCGCGACGTTCAGCGTGATGTTGTCGTCGACGAGAAACACGACGCGCGCGCCGCGCGCCTTCGCGTCGGCGATGTCCGCGATGACGCGATCGAACGACCACGTGTGGAAGTTGCGGCCGCGCATCTCGATGATCGAGCAGAAGCTGCAGTCGTACGTGCAGCCGCGCGACGTCTCCACGATGTCGATCGTCCGGCCGAGGAGCGTGTAGCCCGTGAGCACGCGCGCCGCGCGATTGGGCGGCCGCACGTCCTCGCCAAGATGGCTGACAGGCCGATCGGGATTGCGGACGAAGCGCCCCTGCCGCCGGTAGGACAGGCCGCGGATGCCGGCGAGATCCCGCGATGACTCGAGCGCGCGCAGGAGCTCGCGGAATGTGTGGTCGCCTTCGCCGCGCACGATCACATCGACGTCAACGGACGGATCTTCCCAGATGTGCGGCGCGAGACTCGGATCGTAGCCGCCGACGACGATGGTCGCCGCGGGACGAAGCGAGCGGACGAGCGCGATGATCCGTGAGGCCGTGTGACGCTGAAACGTCATCACGGACAGCCCGACGACGTCCGGCTCGTGCGACCGGACCAGCCGGGTGACCGTGTCCGGGACCGACGACTGCACCAGCACCAGGTCCGCGACGAAGACGCGATGATGAGGGTCGACGTTGCCGGCAAGCGACGCCAGCGCGCCGTTCGGCATCCGCATCGCCAACGGCGGCGTATGCTCGAACGAGTCGGGCATTGAAAAGAGCAGGACGTTCACGGGACCCTTCGCGAGAATAACACCGCGGCGACAGCAGAAGTCCAGATGAACCTGGAGGTCCGGATGGACGGAGAGGTCCGGTCGGACTGAGAAGTCCGGGACTGGGGCCTGAAGCCTAGGCCCTGGGGCCTGAAGCCTGGGGCCTAGTGCCTGCGCTGGTGCCTGAGGCCCCGGTGCCTAGTTTTGCGGGGCGTTCGCCTGCTTGGCCGCCTGCATTTCCAGCTGGCCGCGGAGGATCGAGCACCATTCCTTGTGTTCGGCAACGGGCATGCCGCACTCCACGCAGACGCGCACTCTCGGCTTCGGTGGCTCTTCCTTACCCAGGATCTTTTTGAAAAAAGACATGCCCGCCTCCCAGTTGGTACCCGATAAGTTCTTGATACGTAGACGAAGCGGGGAGGTTCCAGGTTGGCGTCAGTTCAAGCCGGGGGGCTGCGCCCCGCCGGACCCCCGCACTGGTTCGCTCGCGGGGCCCCGTACGCCCCGCTCCGCTCACCAGGCTCGCTCGCGCTCGCTGACCTTTCAAAGGCCGGGGGGCTGCGCCCCGCCGGACCCCCGCACTGGTTCGCTCGCGGGGCCCCGTACGCCCCGCTCCGCTCACCAGGCTCGCTCCTTTAGATCTCGATTCGAACTTCGAACTTCTGGCGTCGAACTTCTAACTTGATCGCGTTCTCGCACGGTAGGATCGCACCCCACAGGGGGCACCTCCCATGACGACCGTGTTGCGATCTCTGACCCGAGCGGCGCTGGTCCTGGCCTTGGCCATTGCGCTCGTCCCCGCCTCACCAGCCGCGACCGGGCAGGCGCCCTCGACCGCGCCGGACAGCAAGAAGGTGCTGACCCTCGCCGACTACGGCTCCTGGAAGCGCGTCACGCAGACCGCAATCAGCGACGACGGCAAGTGGGTCACCTACACCTACTCGCCCAATGACGGCGACGAGACGCTCTTCGTCAAGCAGCTCGACGGCGACAAACTCTACACGATCCCGATCGGATCGCCGGGCGGCGCGGGACGCGGGGGCGGCGGCGGTGGTGGTGGACGTGGTGGCGGCGGAGGCGGCGCGGGCGTGCAGTTTTCCGACAACGGACGGTGGATTGGCTACTACGTGAATCCGCCGGCGCGCGCCGCCGGACGCGGACGAGGCGGCGCGGGCGGTCGCGGCGCGGGACGAGGCGCTCCGCCGCAGCGCGGCGGCACTGAGCCCGGCGCCTCGCCCACGGTCAACGCGGCCGCGAATCCCGACGCCGTTCGGCGCTTCGAACTGCTCGATCTCACGACGGGCGCGAAAGTTCCCGTGCCCAACGCGGGCGGGTTCCAGTTTTCGAAAGGCTCGGAGTGGCTCGCGATCAAGATGGCGGGCGCCCCCAACGACACGTCGCATCGCGGCACTGACTTGCTGTTGCGCCGACTTTCCACCGGCACGACGCAGAACATCGGCAACGTCAATCAGTACGACTTCGACGATGCGGGCAAGCTGCTCGCCTACACGGTCGATGCCGCCAACCGCCTGGGCAACGGTGTGTACATGTTGAATCTCGGCACCGGCGAGATGCGCGCGCTCGATGGCGCGGCGAAAGACTACGACGGGCTCACGTGGGCCACCGACTCGACGCGACTGGCGGTCCTGCGCGGCGAGAAGCCCGAAGGCAAGGTCGAGAAGGAAAACACGCTTCTCGCGTGGACCGACGGCGGCGCCGCACAGCCGCAAGCCATCGAATGGGATCCGTCGAAGGACGCCGCGTTCCCGCAAGGCTTCGTGCTGAGCGAGTACACGGCGCCGCGCTGGGCGAAGGACGGCGCGCGCGTGTTCGTCGGCATCAAGGCGCAGGAAGACTCGCGGTCGGAGGGCGGCGAGCCGCAGGCGAATCTCGACATCTATCACTGGAAGGACGTCGAGCTGCAGTCAGAACAGATCATTCGCGTGGGCCAGGCGCGGCGCGCGACGTTCTCGGGCGTCGTGACCGTCGCGTCGAAGAAGTTCCTCAGGCTGGCCGACGATACGTTCCGAACCGTTACGCCGACGGCGGACGATCGCTGGGCGATCGGGCGCGATTCGACGCCGTACGATCACGATTTCTCCGAGGGCCAGCCGTCACGCGGCGACTACTACAAGATCGACACGACGACCGGCGCGCGCACGCTCATCGCCAGGCGTCTTTCGCGGACGATGGGCACGTCGCCTGACAGCCACTGGTTCCTGTACCTCGAGAACCAGCACGTGATGGCCTACAACCTCGAGACCGGCAAGGCCGGGCGCGTCGATGCCGGCACCGCGAACTTCATCAACACCGACAACGACCTCGCGGCGGAAAAGCCGATCTGGGGCGTGGCGGGCTGGTCGAAGGACGGCAAGTCGGTCCTGCTGAACGACAAGTACGATGTCTGGTCGCAGCCGCTCGACGGCAGCAAGGGCACGGACCTGACCGCAGGTGCCGCCGCCCAGCAAGTGCAGATGCGGCTCACGCGATTCGGCGCAGCGGGCGGCGGCCGGGGTGGACGCGGGGGAGGTGGCAGTGGCAGTGGAGATGACGGCGTCGATCTCTCCCAGCCGCAGACGTTCACCGCGTACGGCGATCTGACGAAGAAGTCCGGCTACTGGCGCACGGCCGCGGGCGGCGGCAAGCCGGCGCCGCTCATCTGGGCCGACAAGAGCATCGGCGGCGTGCAGAAGGCGAAGGATGCGGACCGCCTCATCTTCACGCAACAGACGTTCGAGGAATTTCCCGACTACTGGGTCAGCGATTCGTCGTTCACGGCGCCGCGCAAGATCACGGACGCGAATCCGCAGATCGTGGACTACGCGTGGGGGAAGCGCATCCTCGTCGACTTCACGAACAGCAAGGGGAAGAAGCTGCAGGCGACGCTTGCGCTGCCGGCCGGCTATCAACCCGGCAAGCAGTACCCGATGCTCGTGTACATCTACGAGACCCTGTCGAACACGCATCATCAGTTCTCGATGCCGGTGTACGACGACCGCCCGCACATGAGCGCGTATGCGAGCGACGGCTACCTCGTGCTCGAGCCGGACATCGTCTACGAGATCGGGCATCCCGGATCGTCGGCGCTCGACTGCGTGACCGCGGCGGTGAAGAAGGTCATCGAGATGGGCTACGCCGACCCGAAGCACATCGGGCTGCAGGGCCACAGCTGGGGCGGCTACGAGTCGTCGTACATCGTCACGCAGACGAACATGTTCGCGGCGGTGGTGACGGGCGCGCCGCTGACCAACCTCATCAGCATGTATGGCGAGATCTATAAGCAGACGGGGGCCTGGAACGGCGGGATCCTCGAGACGAGCCAGGGGCGCATGGGCGCCAACGTCACGCCGTGGAACGCGAAGGAGCTCTACGAGAGCGAGTCGCCGGTCTTCAGCGTCACGAAGATCCAGACGCCGTTCATGATCCTCCAGGGCACGGCCGACGGCGCGGTCGATTGGGACCAGGGCCTCGAGTTCTACAACGCGGCACGGCGGAATGGAAAGCAAGTCATCTTTCTGTCCTATCCGGATGAGCCGCACCACCTGGCGAAACCGGAGAACCAGAAGGACTTTCAAGTCCGCATGAAGCAATTCTTCGATCACTATCTCAAGGGCACGCCGCAGCCGGAGTGGATGGCGAACGGCCTTCCGCAGGTCCGCAAGGGCGAGCCGATCAGGTAAGAGCCATGAGCGATCGCACCCTCACGCGCAGAGATTTCCTCACCACGTCCGCTCTGGCGATTGGCGCCGGGGCCCTCGGCGGCCGGCTGCTGGCGCAAACGCCGCAGCAGACGCCACCGCCGTTGAACCCGGTGTTCACGCCGGTCCGGCGCAACGTCGGGATCTTCACGGAGCGCGGCGGGACGATCGCGTACCTCGTGAATTCCGACGGCATCATCGTCGTCGACAGCCAGTACCCGGACTCGGCCAAAGCCTTCCTCGAGGGGCTGGGCAAGGAGACGGGCAACCGGCCGATCGACGTGCTCATCAACACGCACCATCACGCAGATCACACGGGCGGCAACGTCGCGTTCAAGGGCGTGGCGAAGACGATCGTCGCGCAAGCAAACGTGCCGGCGCTGCAGAAGACGGCGAACGAACAGGCGCCGACGCCGGTCGAGCAGGTGTACGCGGACGCGACGTTTTCGGAGATCTGGAACCGCGGCGTCGGCGACGAGATGGTGCGCGCGACCAAGTTCACGCCGGCGCACACCGGCGGCGATGCGGCGGTCTACTTCGAGAAGGCCAACGTCGTGCAGGTGGGCGATCTCGTGTGGGGATCGCTCCAGTGCTACGTCGATCGCACTCCGGGCGGCGCGTCGGCGACGAATTGGATCAAGGTCAACGAGCAGATCGCGGCGAAATATCCCGCCGACGCGATCTACGTCTGGGGCCACTCCGGAGCGCGCCTGCCGGTGACCGGGACGAAGGCCGACGTGCTCAAGATGCGCGACTACCTCACCGCGCTCGTCGAGTACGTGCGCGCGGGCATCAAGGCCGGCAAGTCACGCGACCAGATCGTCAGCTCGAAGGACATTCTGCCCGGCTTCGACGACCGCGGCCCGCTCACGACTCGCGCGCTGACGGGCACGTACGATGAGCTGATCGGCTGACCCTAGTCGCGCCGGAGCGCGACGAGTGGATCGAGGCGGGCGGCTCGGCGGGCGGGCATCGCCGAAGCCGCGAGCGCCGCCAGGCCCAGCATCACGGCCACGACCGCAAACGTGGTCAGGTCGAGCGGTTCGACGCCGAAGAGCACACCCCTCAGTGCGCGCGTCGCGGCCGCGGCCACGGCCAGGCCTGCAAGGATGCCGAACGCGGCGAGCACGAGTCCCTGGCGGAGGACGAGCTCCGCAATCTCACCGGGTCGTGCGCCGAGCGCGACGCGAATGCCGATTTCCTGGGTTCGCTGCGCGGTCGCTTCCGCCGTCACGCCGTACACGCCCATCGACGCGAGCAGCAGCGCCAGCGCTGCAAACACTGCCACGAGCGTCAGCAGAAATCTGTCGCGGCCGAGCGAGGCCGAGTAGATCTCGTCGAGCGTCCGCACGCGATAGAGCGGCAGATGGGGATCGATCGCGGTGACGGCGTCGCGGATCTCGCGCGCGAGCGCCGGATCCGCGCGCGGCGCATCGACGACCACACTCACCCGCGTCGTCGCCATCTGCCGGAACGGAAGGAACCCCTCGACCTGGGGTGCCGCGCGCATGCTGAATTGATGTTCATCGCCCACGACGCCCACGATGCGATACCAGCGCGACTGGCCGCCGGGCTTCTGGTCCCACGTGATGCGCTGGCCGATCGGATCGCTTGACGGAAAGAAGCGGCGAGCGGCTTCGCGGTTGATGACCATCACCCACTCGGCGCCGAGCTGATCGCGGGCATCGAATACGCGGCCTCGCAGCACCGGCACACCAAACAGCTCGAAGTAGTTGGGGGCCACCGCGCGCTCGCCGAGGTACCCGCCCGGGACGGGCGGGCTCTGCCCTTCGATCGTGAACTCATCGAGTGACGCCGACGTGCCGTTGAGCGGCAGGCGGCTCATGTACGTCGTCGCGTTGACGCCGGGAATGGCGTTCACGCGCGCGACGATCTGGTCGACGAGATCCAGGATCTGACCGTCCCTGGCGTACCGCTTGGGCAGCACGATCTGCGACGTGAGCCGATGGTCGGTCTGGAAGCCGGGATCGACGTGGCGGAGCGCGACGAAGCTCCGCAAGAGCAGGCCGGCGCCGGTCACGAGCACGACCGCCAGCGCGATTTCCGAGACGACGAGCGCCCGGCTCGCGCGGCGATGCCCGACGCCGCCCGACGTGCGCGATCCGTCGCGCAGCGCGGCGATCCCGCTGGTCGCCGCGGCGCGGAGCGACGGCATCAGGCCAAACAGCACGCCCGTCACCAGCGTGACCGCGAGTGCGAACAGCAACACGCGGCCGTCGAGCGGGACGTCGGTGACGCGCCAGCCGTCTGGCGGCTGCATCGCGATCAGCGCGCGGATGCCCAACAGCCCGAGCGCGACGCCCATCACGCCACCGGCCACCGCAAGCGTCAGGCTTTCGGTGATCATCTGACGCACAATCCTGCTGCGTCCGGCACCTAACGCTGCGCGGACGGCCACTTCGCGGCTGCGCCCCGACCCGCGCACGAGCAGCAGGTTCGCGACGTTCGCGCACGCCAGCAACAGCAGCGTTATCGTCGATCCGAGCAGGATGTGTAGCGGGACACGCGCGTCGCCAGCGAGCCGCTCCTGGAGCGGCATCAGCGTGACGCGGAGCGGGCGGTTGGTGTCCGGCCATTCCTGTCTCAGCTGGTCATTGACCGCCGTGAACTCAGCGCGGGCCCGGTCGACAGACACGCCGTCCCTGAGCCTGGCGATGACTTGCAGAAAATGTTCCTCGCGGAACCATCTCTTCTGCGGCGTGGATCGATCCCAGCGGAACGTGACCCAGAGGTCGGTGCTGCGATCGGGGAACTCGCGGCCGGCCGGCACGATGCCGACCACCTCATAGGGCTGCTCGTCGATCTCGATCCGCGATCCGATGATCGACCGATCACGGCCGAAGCGTCGCGCCCAGAGCGCGTCGCTGAGCATCACGACCGGCGTGGTATCGCTCCAGAACTCCTCGTCGCGAAACGTTCGCCCGAATTCAGCCGGCACGCCAATCACGTCGAAGAAGTTGCCCGACACCGTAGAGGCGGGCACGATTTCCGCCGGGCCACGATCGGTGAGCGTCGACGCGCCGCTGCCGTATAGCGCGACATCGCGAAACGCCGCGATCCGCTCGCGCCAGGCGAAGGCCGTCGCGCCTGAGCTCTTGTCCCCGAACGTGCCCTGCTCGACGTTGTCTTCCCACACCGACACCAGCCGTCCGGGATCGCCGAGCGGGAGCGGCCGCACGAGCACGGCGTTGACGACGCTGAAGATCGCGGTGTTGGCGCCGATGCCGAGCGCGAGGATCGCGATAATCGCAAGCGACGACCCCGGCCGTCGAACGAGACCGCGGAGCGCGCCGCGAAGATCGACGCGGAGATCGTCCCAGAAGTGGGCGCGCGGCCGATCGTTGGCCTCGGGTAGGCCGGCTGACGTATCGCGGAACGTCGGCGCGACCCATTCGCGGACGCCCGATACCGCGAGGTCACGCATCGCGCGAAACGTCGAGGCGTCGCGCAGGCGCTCCCGGAAGTCCGCGAGCATCGCGTCGCCGAACTCGCGGCGGAATCGCGGCGGATAAAGAGACAGCAACCATCGAACGACGGCCAACTGGAGCCGTGACGGGGGGCGTGAGGTCATGGCGCGCCTCGCCCGGACACGAGCTTGCGTGTCGCGGCGAGATCGAGCACCGCGCGGAGCCGCCTGGCTTCGGCCAGCGCGACCGCGCGCCCCCTCGACGTCAGCCGGTAGTAGCGCCGGTCCCGTCCCGGGTGTGTCGGCTCCGCGTCGCGGGGCGCGTCCGTCTCCTCGACGAGGCCGCCGCTCATCAACCGTGCGAGCATGCGGTAGAGCGAGCCGATTTCAGGCGAGATGCGTCCGCCGCTCTCGGCGTCGACGGTCTTCATGATGGCGTAGCCGTACCGGGCGCCGTCCATCAACGCGAGCAGGACGTGGAACTCGGTGGCCCCGAGGGGCAGCAGATCCTGCGGATCCGACCGGCGCGCGGTCACGGACGGCTCCTATACATGCGAATGGCATGTATATGTATCACGCCAGGAATAATTTTGCGAATTGCGTAAAATCATTCCCGGCGTCCTATTCTCATGCCCACACTCCGCCGGATCTCAAAGTCGTTCTGCATCGAGGATGGCCGGAAGTTTCGCCTGAAAGACTTCGACCCGGGCGACACCGGCGGTTTCAAGTCGCAGGACCACGCGAAGAAACTCCTCGAGGCCGGCGTCGAGCGGCTGAGCGAGATGCAGCAGAAACTCTACGCGCAGGATTGCTGGGCGCTTTTGCTCATCTTCCAGGCGATGGACGCGGCCGGCAAGGACAGCACGATTCGCCACGTGATGTCCGGCGTCAACCCGCAGGGCTGCCAGGTGTTCTCGTTCAAGGCACCGTCATCGGAAGAGCTCGATCACGATTACCTGTGGCGGACGACGAAGTGCCTGCCAGAGCGCGGACGGATCGGCATCTTCAACCGGTCGTACTACGAGGAGACGCTCATCGTGCGCGTCCACCCGGACATCCTCGAGCGGCAGAAGCTCCCTGACGAGCTCGTCACGAAGCACATCTGGAAAGAGCGCTTCGAGGACATCTGCGCGTTCGAGCGCTACGCGACGCGCAACGGCATCGCCATCCGCAAGTTCTTCCTCAACGTGTCGCGTGACGAGCAGAAGGAACGCCTGCTCAGCCGTCTCGACCGGCCGGACAAGAACTGGAAGTTCTCCGTCGTCGACGCCAAGGAGCGCGGCCGCTGGGACGACTACATGCAGGCGTACGAGGAAATGATTCAACACACCGCGACGCCGCACGCGCCGTGGTACGTCGTACCTGCCGATCACAAATGGTTCACGCGGCTCGTGGTCGCGGCCGCGGTCGCCGACGCGCTCAAGAGCCTGCACCTGGCGTTCCCCACGGTGACCAAGGCGCAGCGCAAGGAGCTCGCCGTCGCGCGCACGATGCTCCAAGAGGAGAAGTGACGCGTCTCGCTCTCGTCCTCGTCACGACCCTCGCCGGCAGCCTCATCCGCCAGGCCACTCCGGCATCGGCGCCAGCCAACTTGCTCGACAATCCGGACGCCATCCTCTCGCAACGCCCATGGCTGGCATTCGGCGACGCGAAGATCGAGTCGTGCGGGGGCGATCCGTGTTTCGTGGTCCGCAATCACGGTACGTTTCAGCAGGTCGTGACACTGCCCGCCGATTCGGTCGGCAAGTTCATCGTGCTCATCGGATCAGGCTCGAGCGAGCGGATCAACAGCGACGGCGCGATCACGGGCCTTCCTTATCTCTATGCGCTCGTCGAGGCGGCCGATGGCAGGCGGATCCTCGCGTACTTGCAGGGCCAGCAGCTTCTCGGCCGGGCCACCGAGGCGAATGCCTGGGTCACGATGTCGGGCGTCTTCGCGCTGCCCGAGGGCGCGGCGCGTGTGGTGTTCGATCTTAATCAAGCCGAGCACCGGGACGTGCCGCAGAACGGGTCGGCCGCGCGGTTCGATCACCTGGGCCTCTACCTCCTCGCTTCGGAATCCGAGGCACGCGCGTTCGTCGAACACTGGAAGGGCCGCGACGCGCGACTCGGTCCGGTTCGAAATGGTATGGTCCGTGGTATCCCCCATCAGGAAACCCGAGGACGCCATGGCCGACGCGGACACACCACGACCGGATTTCACGAAGGGGTACCCGCTCAACGACCTGCCTGACGGCAAGATCGTCTCGGGCAAAGTCGGCGACGACGACGCGATCATGGTGCGGCGCGGCGAGGAGATCTTCGCCGTCGGCGCGCACTGCACGCACTACCACGGCCCGCTCGCCGACGGGCTCATCGTCGGCGACACGATTCGCTGCCCCTGGCATCACGCGTGCTTCAACTTGCGCACGGGCGACGCGCTGCGAGCGCCGGCGCTCGATCCGATCACGTGCTGGCGTGTCGAACGCAAAGGAGACACTGCGTACGTCCGCGCGAAGCTTCCCGAACCGGAACCGCCGCCGAGCACATCACTCACGCACGCGCCGGGATCCGTGCTCATCCTTGGCGGCGGCGCGGCTGGCCTCGCGGCCGCTGACATGCTTCGGCGTCAGGGCTACGACGGGCCGATCACGATGTTGAGCGCCGATGATTCGCCGCCAACCGATCGGCCGAACCTGTCGAAGGACTTTCTCGCGGGCACGGCCAAGGAGGACTGGATCCCGCTGCGCGGCCCGGAGTTTTACACCGACAAGAAGATCGACCTGGTGCTTCGCGCGCGCGCGACGTCGATCGATCTCAAACAGCGAGTGGTCCAGCTCGACGGCGGCAAGACGCACCGATTCGAGGCGCTGCTGATTGCCACCGGCGCCGAACCGGTCAAGATCGATGTGCCGGGCGCCGCGCCGGCGCAGGTGCACTACCTCCGCAGCTTCACGGACAGCCGCGCGATCGTCGCGCGGGCCGCGTCCGCCACATCCGTCGTCGTCATCGGCGCGAGCTTCATCGGTTTGGAAGTCGCCGCGTCGCTCCGCGCCCGCAAGCTCGATGTGCACGTCGTCGCGCCGGACGCCGAGCCGCTCGTGCGCGTCATGGGACCGGAGGTCGGCCGCGTCGTTCGCCGCATTCACGAAGGGCACGGCGTCGTTTTTCATCTTGGCCGCACGGTCGCGAGGGTTGAGGGACGCACGGTGACGTTGAGCGATGGCGCGACGGTCGAGGCCGACTTTCTGGTGCTTGGCGTCGGCGTGCGTCCGGCGATCGCGTTGGCGGAAAAGGCGGGGATCACGATCGATCGCGGCATCAGCGTCAACGAGTACCTCGAGACAAGCGCGAGCGGCGTGTTCGCGGCAGGCGACGTGGCGCGCTGGCCCGATCGGCACTCGGGCGAGCGGATCCGGGTCGAGCATTGGGTCGTCGCCGAGCGGCAGGGCCAGACCGCGGCGAAAAACATGCTCGGCGCCCGCGAGCGTTTCGATACAGCGCCGTTCTTCTGGAGCCAGCACTACGACCTCGCGATCAACTACGTCGGCCATGCGGAGCACTGGGACAGCCTCGAGGTGGACGGCGACCTGAACGGGCAGGACTGCGCCGTGCGGTACAAGCAAGGCGGCCGCACGCTCGCGGTCGCGACGATGGCGCGGGACAAGGCCAGTCTCGACGCGGAAGCCGCGATGGAAACGTAGCTACTTCGTGACGTTGCGCTCGGCTCGCCGGTCGCGCAGCAGCGCGAAGCCGCGGGCGAGCAAGGCCGCGGCGGGCCACGCGGCCAGCGCGGCCACCGGGTACGCAAGCCCGCGCGGGAACCACAGCGCCAGCGCCACCAGACCGACGAGCGCCGTCCCGGCGATCAGCGCGATGTGCGCCTCGATGGGCTCGAGGACGCGGCGATCGGTGACGGCCGCGGACACCGTGCTGCCGATGCGAAACGCCCCGGCGACGGCCCGGCCGCCGCTGCTGCCCCGGCTGCTGATGAGCGGCGGACGCCCGGTGACCGGACGAGGTGCGCGCACGCGATTGCGCGCGTCGAGCACGATTTCCGTCGCGTTGCCGAGATCGTCGGCGAACATCTCTTCCATCTGCTTCGCGAACGGCTCGTCCTCGACGATCACGTCGAGCTCGCGATTGCCGAGCCAGCTCGTGACGTTCAGATTCGTCGATCCAACGCGCGCCCAGCGCCCATCGGCGACCGCCGTCTTGGCGTGCATCATGGATCCGTTCCACTCGAACACGCGCACGCCGGCCTCGAGCAACGGCCGGTAGCCCGCGCGCGACAGCGGGCTCACGATGGGCACATCCGATGAGCCGGGCACGAGCAGACGCACGTCGACGCCGTCTTCGGCCGCGGCCCGAAGGGCCTGGACGTACGGTGTCGTGCCTGCGTAGTACGCATCGGCCAGCCACAAGGTCCGGCGGGCGAGGCCGGCGACGAGCTGATCGACGCGAAACAGTCCCGCCGTGCTGGGCACGGTGGCGACGACGCGCAGCGCGACGCCCGGGTCGGCGGCCGGGTTGGCAGCCGCGCGCTTGACTGGCGCGGTGTCCTCCGCCGGCAGCGCATCGCCGGTCGCGGCCCACGTGTCCGCGAACGCGTCCTCGATGTCCGCGATCGCCGGTCCGCGCACTTCGACGCCAGTGTCGCGCCAGGGATCTCGGTGGCGCGCAGGATCGCCAGTCCACGCCTGGCCGATGCACAGGCCCGTCACGAACGCGACCGTGCGATCGACGACAATCACCTTGCGATGATCGCGGCTGAGCCAGCCGATCGGGCTGTCGAAGTGCGGCGGGTTGTAGCAGCGCACGTCGACGCCGCCTTCGCGCAGACGACGCCAGAAGGCACGTGACGTGTTGTTGAATCCGCCGACCCAGTCGTAAATCACGCGCACGCGCACGCCGGCTTTGGCCTGCGCGACGAGCGCGTCCGCGAACATCCGGCCCTGATCGTCGTGGTGGATGATGTACATCTCCATGTGGATCGTCTGGGTCGCGGCGCGGATGGCGTCGAGCCACGCGGGATAGTTCTCCGCGGCGTCCTTGAGCAGTCGAATCGCATTGCCCTCACGGAGCCGGGCACCCGAGGCGCGCGAGAACATCTGATCGGCGAGATCACGCAGGCCGGGCGTGGCGGCGCGATCCCGGGGCCGAGGCGTCGTCATGAGCGTGAGCCCGTTATCTTACCCGCGCCGTGGGGCCCCTGCGCCTCAGGCTGGGTAGCGATGCGCCCACAACAGGCAGCGCGCTCCAGAGTGCGGCGGCAAACACGACAAAGATTCCGGCCTTCATCTTGCAGTGATCGGCCGTAACGGCCCCCGCGGTTCGGGCCAGCCTTCTGGAGGTTTGCTCATGGCAAGACTGAAGACTCGTTCGTACGGAACGCTCCTGGCCGCACTGCTGATGTCTTCAATCGGCGTGCCCGGTCTTCGCCCTGCGTTGCAGGCGCAGACCAAAGCCACCGATGACTCGCTCAAGGACCGGATCGAGTACCGGATCGAGACGTCTCCGGTCGTCAAGAAGTACGACATCCGCGTGAAAGTCGAGAACGCGAACGCTATCCTGACCGGAAAGGTCGCAAACGACGCGCAGAAGGCCGAAGCCGGCAAGCTCGCGAAGATCGACGGCGTCGCCCGCGTCGACAACCAGATCGCGATCGACAAGGACGCCGACAAGACGCTGATGGACCACGCGAAGAACGGCATGCGCAAGACCGGCGAAGCCGTCACCGACACGTGGATCACGACCAAGGTGAAGTGGTTCTTCATGGGCGACGACCTGCTCAAGGGGAGCCACATCGACGTCGACACCAAGGACCGCGTGGTCACGCTCAACGGCACGGTCAAGACCGAGACCGGACGCAAGCAGGCCGTCCGGCTCGCCCAGGAAACCGATGGCGTGACGAAGGTCGTGGATAACCTCAAGATTCAATAGCCCGGATGGTTCCGGGGTTCCGATGCTCTCGGAACCTCGGAACCACATGAGCTGTTCACCATCGCCAGTTTCTTGACCACCAGTTCAGATTCACGACTCGATGATCGTCCCGGCGGATCCGCGGACACCGTGCCCGTAATGTCCACCGTGTGGCCGACATGGGCGGCGATGTCGATGTCCTTCGGCACGCTCAACCGATAGATCTTGACCGCGGGCGCCGGCGTAACGAGCTTGTAGATCGGCGTCGACGCGGCGGCGTCGCGCTCGACGCAGCCACGCACGGTCACGTCCGCGGCCTGCGCGACGACGATGGGCGCGGCCAGGTTCGACCACACCACGGCGACGCCGCTAGCCAGGGCGGCCGTCGCGATCAGACGTTTCACGGCACGGTGCAGAACCAGCATGCCTGACCTCCTCGAGAATCAGTAGCGAAAGACGAACAGCAAGTCGATCCCGGCGGTCTCGCTGCGTTCCAGCGTGTGCGCTTGCAGCGCGCCTTGAGCGAACGTCGTCACGAGCCTCAGGAATCGCGCAAAGCGGTACTCGAACGTCACGGCGGAGCTGTCTCCGCCGACTTCCTGCTTGGCGCCGACATAGACGCGCGAGCCGATCTGGCTGCCGACGGAAACGACGGGCCGCTGCTCGGTGTCGCTGGGCGGCAGGATCTCGAACAGGTCGAGATCGAGCGCGCGCGCGATCGAATCGCCGAGCGGCGTCGTGATGGTGCCCGCGGCCATGAGGCCGGCCTGTTCCGCCAGCGAGAGCCGCTGATTCTGGCCGAGGTCGCCCAGCGGCTGGCCGAACGCGATGAGCGAGAGAATCTCCGCCTGGTCGAGCGGCGGCTGGCTCGTCAGCGTGAGCTGGGGGCGTCTCGCGGTGCCGGTCACGTGCACGGTCGCCGCGACGCCGTTGACGTCCCGCTCGGCCGCGACATCAAGTGCCGGATTCGTCGGCTCGGCGCCGCGGAACCGCACCTCGCTGCCGCGCTGGACGTCGAAGCGGCGGCCCTGGAACGTGTAGGTCCCGCGGACGAGCTCGATGTTGCCGAGCACATCGAGCGGGCTGCTCGGCGGCTTCCGAATCCGCAGATCGCCGCCCGCGATGACATTCATATCGCCCAGACCCAGCGTCGAGCCCGCGGCGCGCAACCCGCGTCCGCGCATGACGAGGTTGTCCGGCAGCCGCACCGACAGGTCGAGATCGACGCGATCGAACAGGCTCTTTTCTGGCGGCTTCACGGGCGGAGGCGGCGTGGCCGGCTGCTCCGGCTTGGCGGGAACGAGCGGCGTGTCGGTGACCGGCTCGGTCGTGAGCGGTTCGCCGGGCGTCGTGCTGTACGCGCTCTTCGTCGTCCGTTCGAGAATCTGAGCGACTTCCAGCCGGCCGCTGTCGAGCCGCAGTTGTCCTTTGACGACAGGCGCTGCCAGATCGCCCGTGAGATTGACGTCAGCGTTGATTTGCAGCGTGCCCAGCTCGTTCTTGAGCACGTGAAACGCCTCGGCGTGAAGTTGCACGTTGAACGCGTTGTTCTCTGCTTCGCCCAGCACGTCGAACTCCCCCGCGACGCGCAGCAGGTGGTCGTCGTTGTCGTGAACTTCGAGCGTCTGGACCGCGAGGTGATTCGCCTTGAAGACCAGGCCGGCCGTGATCTTGCTGTACGTGACGCCGCCGCCAGCGATCATGAACGTGCCGTTGGCCACGTTGACCGTGCCGTCGATAACCGGCGACTGCGGGGAGCCTGTGAGCTTCAGGTTCAGCTCCCCGCTGCCGCCGATGTTCGTCACGCTGCTCGTGAACAGCTGGGCCAATCCGAGATCGATTTGCGTGCTGGTGATCGAGACGTCCATGGGCCGTGGCGACGACAACGAGCCAGCGCCCACGGGCACGTGGCCCGCGGCCTTCACCTGGTTCGCCGTCGACTGCACCAGCGTCGCATCGAGCGTCAGGTCGTGGTTGGCGAGCGCGACCTGCGCCCGCAACGACTCGAACGGCGTCTTCTCGACCATGCCGTTCGTCATGGATATCTCTCCATTCACTCGAAGGTCGTCAATCGGTCCGGCAACCGTCACGTCGCCGTTCAGCAGACCTTCGAGACGTCGAGTGCCGAGCACGATGCGATTCGCGTCCGCGAGCTGCACCTGATCGAATCGCAGCCGCAGGCCGGCGCTTGACGACGTGCCTTCGGGCGTGAGAGCGAACGCGCCGTCCGCGCTCACGCGCTGCGCGCCCTTGGCGAGCGTCAGATCGTTCACTTCAATCTTCGTGGCGTCGGCGCGAAGCACCGCCGTCGTTCCCGCCGGCAGCGTCCACGTCTCTCCGGCGGTCGTGAGCGACAGCGTACGGACCGAGAGTGCGCGGTTGGGCGAGGACAGCGCGAGCTGGCCGGCGACCTTCAGTTCGCGCGCCGCATCCGCCAGGTCCGCGTCGAGATCGATCTGGTTGTGCGCGAAGCTGGCCTGGCCGCTGAAACGAGTAATCTCGACCGATTTGATCTTGACGAACGCGCCCTCGCCCTTCGAGCTGAACGTCGCGTCGGCCACGCGCCATTCCGGCATCGACGCGTGCAAATCGCCGTTGAGCGTGAGCGCGCTGACGTCGCCGCCGTACGCGATCTGCCGGAGCGAGTACCGGCCAGCGAGCGCCGGCTGATCGTGCGGGCCCGTCACGTGCGCCTCGATGTGCCCGGCGCCGGCGATCGGCTGCCCGGACCACGTGCCGATCGCGGTAAGGTCATCGGCGTCCATCGTCACGTCGAGCGCAGACGTTCCCGTTTCGCCGAACGCCACCGTTCCGCATGCGTCGGCTTTGACGCCAATGCCCGTCGCGATGCCCTTGCGCAGCGTCAGTGTTCCGTCAGCCAGCGAGGCGTCGATGTCCGCCTGGTCGATCATCAAACCGGCGATGGTCGACGTCGTGAGACTGGCCACGCCGCCGGCGCTGATCCCCGTGAGCGAGAACGGCGCGTGCACATCGTTCAGCACGAGCGTGCCGTCCACGGTGCCATTCAGATCCAGCGCCGTGCCTCCGCCAACGCCCATCGTCTCCGTCGTCAAGTGCTCCACGCGGCCGCGCGCCGCAACGTCGAGGCGCGGATCGGTGAACGTCATCGTGCTCGTCACATCGAAGAGCTTGGTGTCGGCGAGCTGCGCCTCGGCCATCGTCGTGGTCGCGTGAACCAATCGCTTCGAGGAACAGCCGCGGTCGGCACAGCCTTCGCGCCCGTCAACGCTGAAGTGCCCGGCGAGCCGGCTGCGGTACCGCGCGTCGGCGAGAAACGGCAGATCGAGCGGTCGAGCGAGCCGGTTGAGATCGAGGCCGTCGAGATCGCCATCCGCGGTGTACGTCGTCACGCCCGGACGTTGATCCAGCGAGCCGGTGGTACCGGCCGCGATCGACGCGCCTTCGACAGTGGACGCGTCGAGGACGACGTTCGCGCGCCAGCCGCCGGCATTCTGGTGAACCTGATACTTCCCCGCCAAGCGGCTCTCGAGCGGCGGCAGCTTGAGCCCCGGCGGCAATCTCGGGAGGGATACATTGCGAAACGTTCCGGCGCCGTCGAAGCCCGGTGGTTCACGCCCGTTTGACGCCAGCTGCCAGGTTGCGCGGATGGTCGCGGCGCCGCCGTAGCCGGCCGCGGCGGCGTCAAATTTCAGCTGGCTGCTCGCCCATTGCCCGGTCGCCAAGAGATCGGTGCCTTCATAGCCCAGCGCCCTGGCGTGCGCGCCCGCGACCTTGAACGTGAACGTCGCGCCATCCAGGGAGGCCGGCGCGTCGGCGTGCGCGTCAGCATGGAGCGACAGATCGCTTTGCCACTTCGGATCGTTGAAAAATGCCTGCAGATCAACCGTCGCGAGATCGAGCGCGACGTCCGCGTGCCGGCCTCGCTCGTCGGTCGTCGACTTGACGCTGCCGTTGATGCGCGCCGCCTGACGATCGGCGGCGAACGTCACATCCACCAGCCGCAATCCGTCCTCGAGCCGGCCCGCCAGCTGACGCACGTCGTATCCGGACGCATCGTCGTGCAGCGAGACGTTGGTGAGCTGCGCGATGAAGCGATCGCTCGTGCGGACGAGCCTGGCGTCGGCGTTCACCGCACGGAGGTGCCGCGCCTCGCCGGACGCCGGCACGATGTCCACGTCGCCATTGACGAGCCGCAGACGATCGATGAGCAGCGCGAGCGGCGCCCCGGTGCTGTCTCGCTTCCGGAGAAGATGCCCGACGTTCCAGCCCTCGGGTCCCGCGGCCACTCGCAACGACGGCTGCTCGACGAGTAGATCGTCGAGCACGAGATGCCGCTGAACCAGCACGCGCCAGTCGTACTTCACGCTGACGCGCGTGGCGTGCATGACCACGCCGTCCGTCTGCGTCAGCGTCACATCGTCCAGCACGACGTCGTGAAAGAGCGAGCCGCTGAGGTGACCAATCGTGAGCTGGCCCGTCAGATACTTGTCAGCCTGCGAGATCGCGAGGCGGCGCAATCGATCGCGCAGCCAGTCCGAGTGGAGCACGACGACGACGGCCAGGGCGCATGTCACGACGAGCGTGAGGAGCACGAGCAGCGCGCGCCGCCATCGTTGGGACATGTCAGAACGCCTGTCCGATGCTGAAGTGAATCCGCCAGTGCCGCACTTCCGGGTTGCCGTTGATGACGAGGCCCGGAATCGGATTCAGCTGGTAGCCGTAGTCCACGCGCACGACGCCGATCTGCGTGTTGTAGCGCAGGCCGGCGCCGACGTCGGTCCGAGGCGTCAGCGCGCGGAACGCGCCGCTCTCGAGCTTGACGTCGCCGGCGTCGACAAAACCAACGACCGTGATCTTCGGTGTGAGGGGAACGCGCAGCTCGGCCGACGTTTCGGCAAAGGTCCGGCCGCCGACGGGCAGACCGTTCGAGTCGAGCGGGCTGATCTCGAATCGGCCCCACCCTCGCTCGCTCATCGCGCCCCCAAGGAAGTACAGCTTCGAAAACGGCAGCGTGGATGGTGCGCCGGCGTACACCGATCCCGCGTGCGCGCGCAGCGCGAGCACCGCCGATCCGACCGGAATGTAGCTGCGCAGATCGCCCCCCACCTCGTCGAACCGATACGATCCAAGCACCCAGGGCGCCGCGTGTTCGAAGTGCACTGAGGCGGTCAGGCCGCGGTGCGGATCGAGCAGGCTGTCGACGACGTTGCGCTCGGCGTCGAAGTCGAGGGCGGCCAGTGTGCCGGCGCCGCGGCCGGTCACGGGATCGAGACCCAGAGCGATGCGCTCGAGGCGCGAGGACTGGTCCTCGAGCCCCGCCTGGGTGATGCCGTAGCGGAGGTACTCGTGTACGTAGGCGACGCGGTAGTGATAGCGGACGATCGGGCGGCCTTCGCCCAGACGGGTCTCGTGATGGTACCCAAGCGTCACGCGCCCGCCGTACGTCTGCGAGTCATAGGTCAGTTGATGCGTCCGCCAGACCGTGCCGGTCACCTCGAGCTCGAGTCCCGGTCGTCTGAGGTAGGGCTCGAGGATCGAGAACTTGAATCCCTGATCGATGGATGAGAGCTTGGCGTCGACCTCGGCCTGTCGCGCGCCGCCGTAGAAATTCACGTGGCGCCAGCTGAATGTCGCGCGCGCGTGCTCCTCCGATCCGTACCCGAGCCCGAGCTTCAGCTGACGCGGCGGTCCTTCGGCTACGGTGATGCGCACGGGCACGGCGTCACCTTTCGCCTCTTCCGTCCGCGGCGTGACGCTGACGACCTGAAACACCTCGAGACGCGAGAGCCGATGCTGCGTCCGCACGACCTGCCCGGACTTGAACGTCGCGCCGGTCTTGAACGCGACCTCACGCCGCACGACGTCTTCGTCGACGTCCTTCAGTCCGTCGATTGAGACATCGCCAAATTTCATCGGCGGCCCGGGGTCCGCGCGGAACGAAACGATGACGTGGTCCGGCGTGCCGTTGGGGCGCTCGGCCGCGTCGATGTAGGCCTCGGGATAGCCGCCGTTGTTGAGGAGTTGGAGGGCGACGTCGCGTGTCGCCTTGACGTTGTCGCGATCGCGGACCGCGCCGGCCTTGAGCGGCACGTTCTTGAGCGAGCTGCGCGGGCCCTCATCGAGCACCTCGAAGCCGCTGAAGCGCACGTCGTCCACGATGACCGGCGTGCCTTCGTCGATCGTCACGGTCAGCTTGACGGCCTGGTGCGGCTCGTCGACGTCGACCTTGACGTCCGTCACGCGAACGTGCGGGTAGCCGTGATCGGTGTAGAACGCTTGAATGCGCTTGAGATCAGCCTCGAAGTCCGCGCGATCGAAATACTGCGGGGTCGAGCCGGGGATCCAGCCGGTCTTCTGGGTGGCCAGGACCTTGAGGATGTCCTTCTCGGAAAACGCGTGGACGCCGACGAGCGTGAAGCCCGTGACCTTCACGCCGCCCTGCTCCTTGCACGCGCCCGCGAGCGACAGCATCACGAGCGCCGCCATCAGGGGCCCGACTCGAGATCGCCGCACGCGCGTCACCAAACATCACCGCGGCCCGACCGAGCGGTTGACGTGAAACGCGAACGCGTTCGACGTGACGCCCGCGGGGCTCGTGACCACCATCGTGTAATCGCCCGGCAGTTCGAGCGTGGCCATGACGTGCATCGACGTCGGCCGGACGTCGGAAACCTGCGCGCCGCCAATTGTCTGCACCGTCCCCGTCGGATCGGTCACGAGCACGGTGAGTCCCGGAGCGAACCGCTGTCCCTGCACCTCGAGTGCCTGCGGATTCATCGACGCCTGCAGACGTTCAGGCTTGATACCTTCGATCACCGGCGCGGCGGCCTGCGCCTTCGCTTGCACGGCGAACGCATTCGACGTGCCGCCGTCGCTGTTCGTGACGACGAGGGTGTACGCGCCCGCGGTCGCAAACACCACAGGCACGACGAAGGAGCGCTCCTGCCGATCGCGAATCGCCGGCTCGCGGTACTCGAGTGCGTTGCCGTCCGGCCCGGTCACACTCAACACCAGTCGCTCGAGAAAGCCATGGCCGCTCACTGAAATGGGCTGGGCGTCCATCGCCGGCTGCACGGGATTCGGTTGCACGCCCGTGATGTCCGGAGCGGCCGGCTGCGCGCCGACGATCGCCGACAACACGAGCCCGGCCAGCACGACCAGGCCCGCCACGAACACGAAACGCCACGATGCTCGGTTCATCACTGCTCACCTCCATCCGAGCGCCACGGAGGGCACGCGAGTCACTAGCGAGTCCGAGAGGCTTCTTCCGCTGCCGCCGCGTGACGACGCTGGAACTCTGCGACGTCCTTTTCGGCTTGCTCACGCGCGTAGCCGTATCGCTCCTGCACGATGCCGACGAGCCGCTCGACGTTGCCGTCAATCTCGTCGAGGTCATCATTCGTGAGCTTGCCCCACTGAGCTTTGACCGCGCCCTTCATTTGGTGCCACTTGCCCTGAAGTTGATCTTTGTTCATGACAGGTTTCCTTCCCGGCCGACACGGCCGTCGTAAGGAGGTGAGCAAGGGCGATGCCAGCGCAGAGGAAAGGCCGCGTGATCGAACCGGAGGCGCGCGACCCTTTCACGGAAGCGCATGACTGTTTTTGGGTAGTGGTGGCTCCACGTCCCAGCCGCGACGATGCGTGGGCCCGTCCAATTCCGTGGGTTCCCGGTCGTCTGTTAGGTCACAATCGCCTTGAGGCGGCATGAACTTCGCATTGTGGGCCGCCCGGAGGGAGTCACGTGGCCGTTTCGAATGCTCGCAAGACACTCATCACCCATCTGAATGAAGACCTGTCGCGGGAATACCAGGCCGTCATCGCCTACGTCGTCTACTCGCAGACGTTGCGCGGGGCGGAGTACATGGCGATTGCCAAGGAGCTGGAAGTGCACGCCGGTCAGGAGCTGCAACATGCGCTCACGATCGCGAAGCACATCGACTATCTGGGAGGGACCCCGACGACCGTCGCTCTGCCGGTGGTATCGACGCGCGAGGCTCGCGCCATGCTCAGAGCCGACCTCGAAAACGAGAACAACACCGTCCGCGCCTATCGCGAGCGAGTCAAAGAGTGCGAAGCCCTGTCTGAGTTCGCCATCGCCGAGGACATCCGCGAAATCCTGAGCCAGGAGCAGGAGCACCAGATCGACCTCGCGACTGCGCTCGGAGAAGACGTGCCCGATGTCTCCAGCCGGCGTCGCTGATCGGGCGGCCGCGCGGCCCCAGGAGGCGCCGCGCCCCGAGCTGCTCAGCGTCGAACGCCTCGAAGAACGCGCCAAGCTGCTGGCTCGTACGTACGTCGTCGATCCGACGAGGCGGAGGCGCGCGCCGAACGTCGTGCGCCGCTTCCACGACGACATGCGGCTGCTCACACGCGCCTACGAGATCCTGACTGACGACGCGCGCGCAGGCGGTTTCATTTCGGCGCCTGGAGAGTGGCTGCTCGACAACTTTCACGTGATTGCCGCTGAGGCGCGTCAGGCGCGTCATCACCTGCCCACGGCGTACGCCCGAAAGCTGCCGATGATTGGCGAGGGCGCCGAAGGCCAGGCGCGCATCACGGCGCTGGCGACGGACCTCGTCCTCCACAGCGACAGCCGCCTCGACGCGGATCAGTTACGCCGCTTTCTGAACAGCTTTCAGACGGTCTCGCCGCTCACGATCGGCGAGCTATGGGCCTGGCCGAGCGCGTTGACGCTCGCGCTCATCGCCAGCCTGCGGACCGCAACCGACGAAGTGCTCGCGGCACGAGCGGCGCGCAAGGCCGCCGACGAAGTGTTCGCGCGCCGCAAGACCGCGCGCCGGCCGTTCGCGGATTGGCCCGCGACGCTCCACCCCGCGCACCTCGTGCAGATGCTGCACCGGCTGCGTGAGTACAGCCCGTGGCGGAGCGAAGTGCAGCAGGCCATTGAGCGCCACCTGTCCAGCCGGCAGCTCACGAACGAAGACATCATCCGCACCGAAATACAGCGGCAGGCGGCGCTGCAGGTCTCGGTCGCCAACGCCGTCACCAGTCTTCGGCTGTGCGCGTCGCTCGACTGGCGCGAGTACGTCGAGGCCGTCAGCCCGGTCGAGCGCACCCTGCGGCTCGATCCGGCCGGCGCCTATCGGCGCATGGATTTCCTCAGCCGGGATCGTCTGCGGCGGGCCGTCGAGGAGATCGCGCGCCCGGCGGGTGACGACCAGGTGCGCGTCGCGGGGCTGGCGGTGGCCGTCGCACGCGAGTGTGCGCAGCGGTCATCACCGGCCGATCGCGCCGCCCATATCGGCTTTCACCTGGTCGACGCCGGGCGTGCTGATTTCGAAGCGCGGGCGCGGGGCAGCGTGCCGATGGGCCGGCGCCTGAAAGGCCTCGCCCGGCGGCACGCCGCGCTGATCTATCTGACCGCGATTGCCGCGTTGACGGCGTGGCTCGTCGCGATGGGCGTGACCTACGCTCGGGCGTTCGGCGCCTCGGTCACGACGATGGTCGTGACGGCGATTCTGCTCGCGATTCCGATGAGCGATGTTGCGGTGGGGCTCGTGCAACGGCTGGCCCTGTGGATCGTCCATCCCCGCCGGCTGCTGCGCCTCGACTTCCTCGGCGGCGTCCCGGCGGACGCGCGCACGATGGTCATCATCCCGACGCTGCTGACGTCGGTCGAGCGCGCCGAGGAGTTGATCGAGCACGTCGAGGTGTTGGCCCTCGCCAACCTCGATCCGAACATTCACTTCGCGATCCTGAGCGACTTCGAGGACTCGGCCACGCGCGAACGTCCTGACGACGCGGCGATCCTGACGGCAGCACGTGAGGGATTGGCCGCGCTCACCCGCCGGTTCGGTCAGGAGCACGAGCAGCGCTTCTTTCTCTTCCATCGCGACCGTCTGTGGAATCCGAGCGAGCGCGTGTGGATGGGGTGGGAACGCAAGCGCGGCAAGATTGAGGAATTCAACGCGCTCCTGCGCGGCGCGACGGACACGGGCTACGTCGTGCAGGTTGGCGCCCTCGACGTGCTGCCGAGCGTGCAGTATTGCCTGACGCTCGATCGGGACACGTTCCTGCCCCGCGACGCGGCCAAAAAGCTCATCGGCATCATCGCGCATCCGCTCAACCGCCCGCGCGTCGATCCGGTGCTCGGTCGCGTCGTGCAGGGATACGGCATTCTGCAACCGCGCGTCAGCGTGACGATGGCGAGCGCGCTCGGCTCGACCTTCGCACGGACGTACGCGGGGCACACCGGCGTCGATCCCTATACGACCGCGGTCTCGGACGTCTATCAGGACATCTTCGACGAGGGCATCTTCACCGGGAAGGGCCTGTACGAAGTCAACGCGTTCCGAGCCGTCCTCGACGGTCGCGTGCCTGACAACACGCTGCTGTCGCACGATCTCTTCGAAGGGCTCTACGCGCGGACCGCGCTCGTCTCCGACGTGGAAGTTGTCGACGACTATCCGTCGAGCGTGCTCGTGCACGCCCGCCGGCAGCACCGCTGGGTTCGCGGCGACTGGCAGATCCTGCAGTGGCTGTTCCCCGTCGTCCACACTCGTGAAGGCCTCGAGCGCAACCGTCTGCCGGCGATCTCGCGCTGGAAGATTCTCGACAACCTGCGTCGCAGCCTGATTGGACCGGCGACCGTCGCGCTCTTCGTCGCAGGCTGGATCGCGTTGCCGGGGCAGCCGTGGGTGTGGACGCTCGCCGCGCTTGCCGCCGTCGGCTTCCCGCTCTACCAACGCCTCGCCGAGGTGCTCGCCGGCCCGGCGCAAGCTCAACGCTGGTCGGTGTTCTGGCGAACGGCCGCCGAGAATGTCCGCACCGCGGCGATTCAGTGCGGGCTGCATCTGACGTTTCTCGCCAATCAAGCGGCCGAGATGGTCCACGCGATTGGCGTGACGCTCATCCGCCTGGCGATCACCCGGCGGCGGCTGCTCGAATGGGAGACCGCCGAGAGCGTCGCGCGACGCGAGCGATCAAGCCGCGAGTTTTTCTTCTCGCAAATGGTGGCGAGCCCCGCCGTCGCGATGGGCGCGCTGGCGCTCGTCCTGCTCAAACGGCCATCCGCCTGGGCCGTGGCGCTGCCCTTCGTGGCGCTGTGGTTGATGGCGCCGATGATCGCGTTCTGGCTGAGCCGGCCGACCGTGCGTCGGCCGCCGAGCCTGAACGACGTCGACCGCCGGTACCTCGAGGACGTCGCGCGGTCGACGTGGCGATATTTCGACGAGTTCGTGACCCAGGCCGATCACCACCTGCCTCCCGACAATGTGCAATTCACGCCCGAGGCTCGCGTGGCGCGTCGGACCTCGCCGACCAACATCGCAATGGCGCTGCTCTCGACGCTCTCGGCCTACGACCTCGGCTTCATCGACATCACGTCGCTGTTGACGCGGCTCACCAACACGTTGACGACGCTCGAATCGATGGAGCGGCACGAGGGCCACTGGCTGAATTGGTACGACACCGAAACGCTGGCGCCGCTCAACCCCGCGTACGTGTCCACGGTCGACAGCGGCAATCTCGCCGGCGCGTTCGTGGCCCTCTCCTCCGGCCTGCGCGAGATCGCGGCGGGCACTGACGGCCCGGCGCCGGGCGCGTCCGAGCGGATCGCCCTCGAACGCCTCGCGGATCGCACGGCGCGGCTCTTCGACGCCATGCGGTTCGGTTTTCTCTACGACCGCACGCGGCACCTGTTCTCGATCGGGTACCGGATGGCCGACGCCACCGGACCGGGACGACTCGACGTCTCCCGCTACGACCTGCTCGCCTCCGAGGCGCGCGTCGCCAGCTTCCTCGCGATCGCCAAGGGCGACGTCCCGGAAGCCCACTGGTTCCATCTCGGCCGGTCGGTGACGAGCGTCCGCGGTGTCCCGGTGTTGATTTCGTGGAGTGGATCGCTGTTCGAGTACTTCATGCCGCTGCTGCTGATGCGGCGCTATCCGGACACGTTGCTCGACGTCTCCTGCCGCCAGGCCCTCGTGCGGCAGATCGAATACGCCGGCGCGCACAACGTGCCCTGGGGCATCTCGGAATCGGCCTACAACTTGACCGACCGTCTGGGGAACTATCAGTACAAAGCATTCGGCGTCCCCGGGCTCGGGCTCAAGCGTGGCCTCGCTGATGAGCTCGTCGTCGCGCCGTACGCGTCGGTGCTCGGCGCCATGGTTCGGCCCGGCGCCGCCACCGACAATCTGCGGATCCTGGAGCGCGAGCAGGTGCGCGGCGAGCACGGCTTCTTCGACGCGATCGATTACTCCAATCGTCAACCACTGTCCTCAGAGGATCCGGCGCACCGAGGCCGGGGCCACGGCATCGTCGTGCCGAACCACTTCGCGCATCACCAGGGCATGATCCTCGTCGCCCTGTCGAACGTGCTGCGGAGCGGCCGAATGGTGCGCCGCTTCCACGCCGACGCGCGCGTTCGCGCCACCGACTTGCTGCTTCAGGAGCGCGTCCCTCGCGAGGCGCCGACGCTCAATGCCCGGCCCGTGGACGACACGCGTGCACCGCTGTCGCAGCCCGTCATGACCGAGCGGCGGTTTCGCTCGCCGCACAGCACTTATCCCCACACGCAGTTCCTGTCGAACGGCCAGTACATCGTCGGGGTCACGAACAGCGGCGCGGGTCGCAGTCTGTGCCGCGGCCTGTCCGTGACGCGCTGGCGCGACGACGCGACGTGCGACAGCGGCGGCGTCGCGCTCTACATCCGTGACGTTCGTGCCGGCACGGTGTGGTCCGCCGGATACCAGCCGACGAGATACGAGCCGGACGACTATCTGGTCACCTGTCGCTCCGACCGCGTCTCGATCCATCGGCGAGACGGCGACCTCGCCACCGCGCTCGATATCGCGGTGTCGACGGAAGACGACGTCGAGGTGCGGCGGCTCACGCTGACGAACCAGGGAGACCGAGCGCGCGAACTCGAAGTCACAAGCTACGTGGAGATCGTGCTGGCGCCGCCGGCCGAGGATTTCTCGCATCCGGCGTTCGCCAAATTGTTTCTCGAGACCGAATATCTCCCCGACAGCACAGCCCTCCTGTGTCATCGGCGACAGCGCGAGATCAGCGAGCGGCCGGCGTGGGCGGTGCATGTGCTCGGGCTCGATCGCGGCGTGCAGGGTCCGGTCGAGTGGGAAACCGATCGCGCCGCGTTTCTCGGCCGTGGACGGACGGTGCACGAGCCCGCCGCGCTCGACGGGCGGCCGCTCTCGCTCACGGCGGGCGTCGTGCTCGATCCGATTCTCAGCCTCCGACAGCGGGTGCGGATCGCACCGGGCGGGGTCGTCCGGTTGTGCTTCGCGCTCGGCGTGGCCGCCGACCGCGAGGCGGCGGAGGCGCTCGCGCGCCGCTACCACGATCCGCGGACGACCGCGCGCGCGCTGGCGCTGGCATTCACCCATGCGCAGCACGCCCTCACGCCACTCGACATCTCGAGCAACGAGGCGATGCTCTTCGACCGGCTGGCCTCCAGAGCCCTCGCCATGGACCGTTCGCTCCGCACGACGCCCAGTGAGCTTGCCGACAACCGGCTGGGCCAGTCCGGGCTCTGGCCGTACGGCATCTCAGGTGACCTGCCGATCGTTGCGGTGCGACTCGTGCGAGGTGAGGACCTCAACCTCGTTCGGCAAGTCCTCCAGGCGCAGGAGTACTGGCGGCTCAGAGGCCTGTCGGCCGACGTCGTCGTGCTCAACGAGATTGCCGTCAGCTACCTGGACGAGATGCACGCCCACCTCGCCGAGCTGGTCGAGGCCGGCCCGTGGCGCGCGTGGAAGCATCGGCCGGGCGGCGTCTTCCTGCTGCGCAGCGATCAGATCGGACGCGAGGGCCGCTCAGTCGTCCTCGCGAGCGCGCGCGCCGTGCTGAGCGACGACGTGGGGGATCTGGGCGCGCATCTCGAGCAGCATCATGATTCCTGGCCGGTGGCGCGTCCGCCGCGCTGGTCGCAGGCCGTGCGGTTCGTTCCACCGGCCGCGCCTGACGTGCCCCCGCTGATGTTCCCCAACGGCGCGGGTGGATTCTCATCCGACGGCCGCGAGTACGTCGTCGTGACGACCGGTGAGGATCCCACGCCGCTGCCGTGGTCCAACATCCTCGCCAATCCGATGTTCGGCACGCTGGTGACCGCTGCGGGGAGTGCGCACACCTGGGCCGGCAACAGCCGGGAAAACCGGCTCACGCCGTTTGCGAACGACGCGGTGAGCGACCTCACGTCGGAAGCGATCTTCATTTGCGATGAGCGGACGGGCCGCATCTGGTGTCCCACGCCAGGCCCGGCGCGACGCGCGGCCAGCGACCCGCCGATCGTGACGCAGCACGGATTTGGCGTGACGCGGTTCACTCGCTCGGTGGACCACGTCAGGCAGGAGCTCGCCGTCTTCGTCGATCCAGTCGACCCGGTGAAGTTCTCGCGCCTGCTCCTGACCAACCTCGGCCGAGAGCCCGTCACGCTGAGCGTGTTTGCGTACGCCCAGTGGTGGCTCGGCCCGCCGCGCGAAGGACAATCGCTGCATGTCGTCACCGAGTACGTGCCGGATCTGGGCGCAGTGCTCGCGCGCAATCCGTACGCCGAAGGATTCGCCGGACACGTCGCATTCCTCGCCGCCAGCGAAACGCCGTTCGCCGCGACGGGCGACCGACAGAGTTTCCTCGGCCGCCATCAGACGCTCGCCGCGCCGCAGGCGGTCGCCGAGGCCCGGCTGTCCGACCGCTTTGGCGCGGGCCTCGATCCGTGCGCGGCCCTGCAGGTCCACGTCGCGCTCGAGCCCGGCCAGAGCACCTCGCTCGTCTTTCTGCTCGGGCAGGGTCGCGACGGCGACCATGCTCGACAACTGATCGCCCGGCACGCCAATCCGAGCGCCGCGCAGGCGTCGCAGATCGCGGTCGCCAGTCAGTGGGATCGCGTGCTTGGCGCGATCCAGGTGAAGACGCCCGACGATTCCTTCGATCTCCTGATGAACGGGTGGCTGCTCTATCAAAACGTCAGCAGCCGGTTGTGGGCGCGCACGGGGTTCTATCAACCGAGCGGCGCGTTCGGCTTCCGCGATCAGCTGCAGGACGTGATGGCGCTCGTGCTGACGCAGCCTGAGCTGGCGCGCGAGCAGATCCTGCGCGCGGCGGCCCATCAGTTCGTCGAGGGCGACGTTCAACACTGGTGGCATCAGGAAACCGGGCGTGGATTGCGCAGCCGGTGCTCGGACGACATGCTGTGGCTGCCCTACGTCACCGCGCACTACGTGCTCACGACCGACGACCTCGACGTGTTGAACGTCAAGATCCCGTTCATCGAAGCGCCGCTGCTCGATCCCGGCGTGGTCGAGTCCTACAGCCAGGCGACGCCCAGCCGCACGCAAGCGACGCTCCTCGAGCATTGCATCCGCGCGATCCAGAAGGGCTCGACGACCGGCGCGCACGGCCTGCCGCTCATCGGCAGCGGTGACTGGAACGACGGAATGAATCGCGTCGGTCCCGAGGGCCGCGGGGAAAGCACCTGGCTGGGCTTCTTTCTCCACAGCGTGCTAACCGAGTTCGCGTTCATCTGCGACGCCGCCGGCGAGGGCGCGCGTGCGGCGCGGTACCGTCAGGACGCGGCCGCGCTCGGATCCCGACTCGATCTTGCCTGGGACGGTGAATGGTTTCGGCGCGGCTACTACGACGACGGCACGCCGCTGGGATCCGCGTCGAACGACGAATGCCAGCTCGATTCGATCTCGCAGAGCTGGGCGGTCCTGTCCGGGGCGGTCCCGGCCTCGCTCGGCGAGCGCGCGATGGACGCCGTGCGGGCCAAGCTCGTCGCGCGCGGACCACAACTCATTCGACTGCTCACGCCGCCCTTCGATCGGTCCGAGCAGGATCCGGGCTACATCAAGAGCTATCCGCCGGGTGTGCGGGAGAACGGCGGCCAGTACACGCATGCGGCGCTGTGGGTCGTGATGGCGCTCGCCAAACTCGGCAGCGGCGACGAAGCGGTCGAGCTCTTCCATCTCCTCAATCCGATCAACCACACACGGACCCCGGCGCAGCTGGCGACCTACAAGGGCGAGCCGTACGTGGTGGCGGGAGACGTGTACGATCGCGCGCCGCATTCCGGCCGCGCGGGGTGGACGTGGTACACCGGATCGGCCGGATGGATGTACCGGACGGGTCTCGAAAGCCTGCTCGGCCTTCGGAGGCGGGGCGACGTCTTTCAGATCGATCCGTGCATCCCGGCCGTCTGGCCCTCGTTCTGGATTACGTGCCGGCTCGGGTCCGCGGAGTACGAGATCTCGGTGGTCAATCCGAACCATCAGTGCCGCGGTGTCGGCTCGGCGCACCTGGATGGCGTCCCGGTCGACGCGGCCGCGATTCCGATTCTCGACGATCGCCGAACGCACGAGGTCCGTGTCGTGCTGGGGCCAGGACTGTCATCATGAGCACCATGGACTGGCCACGCGTGTTCTCCCTGCTCGCGCACGAGCTGCGTTCCCCCGCCGCGGTGATCGGCGGGTATTCCCGGATGTTGAGCGGCGGACGGCTGAACGAGGACGACCGCCTCCAGGCGTACGCGCAAATCGAGCGCGCCGCCAGCCGGATCACGGCGATCGGCCAGCAGTCGTCGGACCTCGCGCGCTGGCTGAACCCCGCGGTCGACGGCGGGCCGCCGATCGAGCTGCACGTACTCGTGACCCAGGCGCTGTCGCAGAGCGCGGCGCCCGAGCGGGTGAAGACGGACGACTCGATTGATCACAGTGCACTCAGGATTCCCGCCCTTGATCGTGGCGCGCTCACGAAAGCCGTCACCGCCGCGATCGACGCGGTTTGTCGTGAAGTAGCGGACGAGGACGTGCGGATGCTGGCCCGTGTGGACAGGGACGCGGGCGCTTGCGATATCCTCGTGGGACCGGCCGACGCTCTCACCGGTCTCCACGATTACGCACCGCGCGACAGTTCGACTGTCACTCAGGTGTCCGCCGAGCGCGAGGGCCTTGGTCTGGCCCTCATCGTCTCGGCAGTCGTGCTCACCGCCCATGGTGGCCAGTTGTCCACCGTCGGCGGGCGGCGCGACGTCATCGCGCTCCGGTTGCGCACTGAAGCTGAGGTGGTCTAGTGCAAGCTGCCAGAATCGCCATCGTCGACGACGACCCGCTGTTCGTCGAGTATCTCGCGACGTTCCTCAAGTCGCGCGGCTACGAGACCGCCGTCTTCAACAACGGCCCCGCGCTCCTCGGCGCCCTTCAAGGCCGATCTGCGCCGGACGTCGTGCTGCTCGACGTGCTGATGCCGACGATGAACGGTCTCGAGACGCTCAAGGCGTTGAAGACCGCCAGTCCGAGCCTGCCGGTCATCATGCTGTCGGGTCAGCAGGTCCCGGCCACGATCGTCGACGCGGTCAGGCTTGGCGCGGTCGACTACGTCGTCAAGTCCGACGAATCGGCGGCGCTGCACGACGCCGCGCTCGAGGCGGCGATCAACCGCGCGCTCGAGCACACGTCGCTCACGAGCGAGGTCGCACGGCTGACGGCGCAGATCGCCGAGTCCCCGGACGGCGCGCAGGTGTGCTGGGGCACGGGCCCCTCGATGCGGAACGTGTTGACGATGATCGATCGCGTCTCCGACAGCGACGTCAGCGTCCTCCTCTCCGGCGAAAGCGGCGTCGGCAAGGAAGTGATAGCGCGCGAGCTGCACCGGCGGTCCGCACGGCGGACCAAGCCGTTCGTCAAGGTCAACTGCGCGGCATTGCCGTCCGAGTTGCTCGAAAGCGAGCTGTTCGGGCACGAGCGCGGGGCGTTCACGGGCGCGCAGGCGACGCGCGTCGGTAAATTCGAGTTCGCGAGCAGCGGCACGATCCTGCTCGACGAGATCGGCGAGATGCCCGTCGGCCTGCAAGCCAAGCTCCTGCACGTGCTGCAGGATCGGGCGTTCACGAAGCTCGGCAGCAACCGGCCGGTGGAGATCGACGTGCGCGTCATCGCGGCCACCAATCGCGACCTGACGACGATGATCCGGGCGGGCCAATTCCGTGAGGATCTCTACTACCGGCTGCAGGTCATCGAAATCCGCGTGCCGGCGCTTCGCGATCGGCGCGAGGAGATTCCGACGCTCGTCGAGTTCTTCCTGCGGCGGTACGCGGAACGCTACGGGCGGCCGCTGCTCAAGCCGTCGCCGGCGCTGGTCTCCGCGCTCGGCACGTACCAGTGGCCGGGCAACATCCGCGAGCTCGAGAACGCGATGAAGCGCTTCGTGATCCTGCGCGACGAAAGCCAGCTGCTCGCTGAGCTCTCGCGCGAGCCCGATCGGCTGACCGAGCCGGTCGTGCCCGTCGAGCCACCGGCGCCGCCAGTCGCAGCCGCCGAGATGGCCGCGCGGCCGCCCGCGCCCACGCCCACCCCGGTGCCCGCCGCCAACGGCTCGTCGGCCAATGCCGGCGGCAAGGCGGCCAAGCTCCCGGATCTGGCGCGTGCCGCGGCGCTTTCCGCCGAGCGGGAAGCCATTCAGAGCGCGCTCGATCACTTCCGCTGGAATCGGCGGAAGGCCGCCGCACAGCTGGGCGTCAGCTACAAGACGCTGCTGAACAAGATGAAGGAGTGCGGGATCACGACACCGGCAGAAGACGCGGACGGGCTCTGATCAAGTTGGAAGTCTGAAGTTCGAAGTTCGAAGTTTGAAGTGCAGAGGATCACGCGGAATCCTCCGGCTTCGGACTTCAGACTTCAGACTTCGAACTTCGAACTTCGAACTTGATCTTTATCCCGCTTTCGCGACTTGTCGAATGTGGTCGATGAGCTCCTCGACCTCGAAGGGCTTGGTCACGTAGAGCTCGAAGCCGACGCTGGCGGCGCGCGTGCGATCTTCCTCGCGCGCAAACGCACTGAGCGCAATCGCGGGCACGAGACGCTCCGGCATGAGCTCGCGCACTTGACGGAGCAGCGCGCATCCGTCGCCGTCCGGCAGCCCGATGTCGCAGAGCATGACGTCGGGATTCCATGACTGGAACAGATCCAGCGCCTCCCGCACGGAGTGCGCGATTCTCACCTCGCAGCCGCGATACACCAGGAGCGTGCTGAGGGTCGTCGCCGCATCTTCGTCATCCTCCACGACGAGCACGCGCAGGTTCAGCTGTCGGCTCTCGCCCGGCGTCGTCTTGACCGGCAGCAGGCCGGCCGGCGTCATCGGCAGCACGACCGTGAACGACGAGCCGCGCTGTGGGCCGTCGCTCGTCGCCAGCACGCTGCCGCCGTGCAGCTCGACGATCTGGCGCACGATCGCCAGACCGAGACCGAGCCCGAGCCGCGTCGACCGCGACTGGCCCTGCCGGAACGGCTCGAAGACGTGCGGCAGGAACGCCGGGTCGATCCCCTCACCCGTGTCGGTGACGCGGAGCTGCGCGCGAGTGCCGAGCCGCGAGAGATCAATCGTGACGTGCCCGCCTTTCGGCGTGAACTTCACCGCATTCGAAAGCAGATTCCACGCGACCTGCTGCAGCCGCGCCTCGTCGCCGCGGATGCGCACATCGTCGGTCGAACGCACCTGGATCGTCACGCCTTTCGCCGCCGCGGCCGGACCGATCGTGACGAGCGCCGCCTGCACCACCGTCCGCAGGTCGATCGTCGACACGGTCAGCGTGAACTGTCCTTTCGTCATCCTCGAGACATCGAGCAGGTCGTCGATGAGCCGCGTCTGCACGAAGGCGTTGCGTTCGATCGCCTCGACCGCGCGCGCGCGGTTCTCGCCCTGGTCGATCTTGAGAATGTGCGTCCAGCCGACGATGGCGTTGAGCGGCGTGCGCAGCTCGTGCGACACCGTCGCCAGCAGGTCGTCCTTCAGCCGATCAGCCGTCTGCTGATCGTGCAGGTCGATCATCGCGCCAAACCACTCGTTCACCTGGCCGGAGGCGTCGGCGGCCGGCATCACGCGCATCTTGAAGCCCCGGTACCCACCCTGGGCCGTGCGCAGGCGGAAATCCGTCTCGAACGGCGAGGCGTTCGAGAACGACCGCGGCCACAGCCCGAGCACGGCGTCGCGGTCGTCAGGATGGATCGCGGCCGTCCACCCCATGCCGAGGACCTCGGTCGGATCGAGGCCGGTCGTCACGCAGAAGCCCGCGCTGATGTAGTTGGCGCCGCCGCGGTTGTTGGTCGTGAAGAGATGCACCACGCCGAAGTCGGCGACCAGGCGCAGGCGCCGCTCGCGGCCCTCGAGCTTGGCATTCGCGTCCACGAGGTCACGCGTCCGCTCGTCCACCTTGCGCTCGGTCTCTTCGTTGCTGCGCCGCAGCGCCTCTTCAACGGCTGTGCGCTGACGCAGTTCGCGACGCACGAGAAAACCCGCGTACGCGATCATCCCGATCGCCAGCAGGAATGACGCCAGGATCAGATAGCCGGTCACCATCCGGCTCTGGCGCGTGGTGGCGCGATCGCTCAGCACGCGCTGCCGCGCGGTGGACGCCAGCTCATCGCCAGTTCGGCGGAGGCCGCTCAACGTGGCCGCCTCGCCCTGGCTCAGCATGCGATCGCGCGCGGCCTCGTAGCCCTCCGTCCGGCGGACCGAGACGATCTGTTCGGACAACGCCGTGACGTGATTGAACTCTTCGAGGAACGTCTGCGCGCGGCGCTGCTGGTCCGGCTCGTTTGGAATGGCCTGCTGCAGCCGATCGATTTCCGCGGGAATCAGCGACCGCGTCCGGGCGTCATCGGCGAGCATGTCCTCGCGGCCGGTGATGACGTAGCCCCGAGCGGCCTCGTCGAGATCCTTCGCCAGCGACAGCAACTGCGTCGTCGATGCCGCGATGCGCTGCGCGCTCGTGACGGTGCCAACCTGCTCGATGAGCTGCTGATAGCGGGCGTAAACCAACAACCCCAGCGCGAGAAAACTCGCGACGGCTATGGTTCGCACCCATCTGACCACGCTGGAGTAACGACGCATGTCTGCCCGGAACGTACAACCGATTCGACAAGGCAGCAAGAGACATGCCGCGGTGACGTCTGGGCCGGCCTGCCGGCCGCGAAACGCGACGCCGTCGAGCTACCGGCATTAGGCAACCGCTTGCCCACTGGGAGGCGGCGTACTGCCGTACGGAGCGGGAATTGTGGCGGGTCAGGCGCTGCAGACCTGGAATGGGACTTGCTCAAATGACGGCCGAGGTGCTTATGTCGCGAACACATTCGACACCACGAGTCGTGCTGGTCATCACGATGGCCATCGCGCTCTTTGCCGCGCAGAACGTGCTGGCGCAGGAGCGGCACGTCGTCGATCGCGCCGCGATGCAGACAGCCCTCGCCGCCAAGGTGTCGGCGGCCGCGTCCGACCGGAGCGCGGTGCTCGACGCCGTTCATCAGCCCGAAGCGAAGGAGATCGCCCAGCGGCTCGGACTCGACCTCACGCGGGTCGACGACGCCGTCGCGGCGCTCTCGCCCTCGGAGCTCAACGAACTGGCCGGCCCGGCACGCGCCGCGGCCGAAGCCCGCACACAAGCCGGCGGCGACGTCCTCGTGATTTCGATCACGACGCTCCTGCTGATTCTCATTCTCGTCGTGCTTCTCGTGAAGTAAGTGAGGAACCCCCTTGCGTGGTCCATGGCGTCTGGCACCGGCGGCACTGGCGATGCTCTGCGTAGGCAGCGCGACGCGTGCCGCAGCCGCGAAGCCGGCGGTCGATCCGGCGGACGGACACGTCCTCATCGACGTGCCCTTCCTGCCGCAGACTCCCGAGCTCTGCGGGGGCGCCGCGCTGGCGATGGTCATGCGGTACTGGGGCGATCGCTCCGTGCTGCCGACCGACTTCCAGTCGCTGGTGAAGTCATCCGCGCGAGGCATCGAGACGACCGACCTCTCGGCGGCAGTGACCGCCCGGGGTTGGCAGGCGTTGGCCGGCGAGGGCGAATCCGCGACCCGCGCCGACCTGCAGCGCCAGGTCGACCAGGGTCGACCAGTGATTGTGTTAATCGAGCCGACCCCTGGCCGGTTTCACTATGTCGTGGTCGTGGGAGTGACGCCTTCGAGCGTCGTCTTCCACGACCCGGCACGCACGTCTTTCCATGTGGCGGCAGCCGACGAGTTCGACCATGAGTGGCGGGGGAGCCTCAATTGGCGTCTCGTCGTGCTGCCACCGCCAACATCGGAGAGCGTGCGTTCAAGACTCGGCGAGTCTGCCTCACCCGAGCTGTCCGCGCCTGCGGTGCCTCAGGCGCGCACCGGCGCGTGTGGGGCGCTCGTCGACCGCGGCGTCGGGCTGGCGGACACAGACTCGGCCTCGGCTGAACGTGTTTTGACGGCAGCCAGTGAGCTGTGCCCGTCCAGCGCCGACCCGTGGCTCGAACGCGCGGGCCTTCGATTTCGCGCGTCGGCGTGGCGTGAGGCGGCCGAGTTCGCCGAGCGCGCGGCCGAGCGCGATCCTCATAATGACGATGCGTGGGCGCTCGTCGCCACCGCCCGGTATCTCGGCGACGACGAGAGCGGCGCGCTCGATGCGTGGAATCGCATCGGCGAGCCGACCATCGACACCGTCAACATCAGCGGCGCCAGACAGACGCCGCAGCCTGCACTCCATCGTCTGCTCGGCCTCGAGCCGCGGACGTTGCTGACTCGCTCGGCGTTCGAGCGGGGAGCCCGGCGGTTCGACGATGCGCCGACCGCGAGCGTGACGAGCCTGCACTTCGATCCAGCGGCGAACGGCCTCGCAGTGGTGCAAGGCGCCATCGTCGAGCGCTCGCCGTATCCGCGCAGTCTCATGTCGCTCGTGGTCCTCGGCGGCCGCGCGATCTTCGCCGACGAAGTCCGCGGGGATTTTGCCGGCCTCGCCGGTCAGGGCGAATCGATGACGGTCTTGTGGCGATATCCGGTCGCCCGGCCGAGAGTCGAGGGCAGCATCTCGATCCCGTCGCCCGCTCCGCTTCCAGGGATCGCGACGATCGACGTGTTCTGGGAGGCGCAGTCGTACGCGGTCCCATTCTCCGGCTCTGCGGTTGCCATCGAGCGCGACGAGCGCCGGCGGGTGTCGTTCGATCTCGACACCTGGGTGTCAGGGAACACGCGCCTCGAAGGCGGCGCGGCGCTCGATCGGTTCGACAATGACGATCATCTCGCGACGAGCGCGGCCCTCGAACAGCATCTGCTGTGCGATCTGATTGTCGCGCGCGCCCAGGCCGAGGTCTGGACGCTTGGCCGGGGCCAGGCGTTCTGGACGCACGACGTGTCCTTCGCCTGGCGGACGAACGCCGATCGATCGCGGCCGTTCCTTCTCGCCATCGTCGGTGATTCCGCGACGAGCGCGAATGCGCCGCGCGCGCTGTGGATGGGCGCCGGCACGGGGCAGGGACGCCCGATGCTCCTGCGCGCGCATCCGCTCGTGCGGACCGACATCATCCGCGGTCCGATGTTCGGGCGGCACTTCATCTTCAGCACCGTCGAGTATCAGCATCCGCTGCGGCAGATGATCACGGGCGGCATCGCCGCCGCCGCGTTCATCGACGCCGCGCAGGCCTGGAACGGCCTCGGCGGGCTGGACGCGTCGCCGTTTCAAGTCGACGCGGGCGTCGGGCTGCGCGTCAGGCTTCCCTCCGATGCCGGCTCACTTCGGCTCGACGTCGCACACGCTCTGCGTGACGGCAACTTCGCGTTCTCCGTCGGGTGGTCGTCGAGCGACTCGACGGTCGTCAACAGGAGGGTCCGGCGATGAAAGCACTGGTCTGGTCCGGAGCCGTGATTACCGCGATTGGCGTGGCCATTCTCGCGATGTTCGTCCTCCCGCACGTCGGCGCACCTGATGCGGTGCCCGGCTTGAACGGTTTGCCGCAGGGCACGCTGCCCGCGTGGGCCGTCATCGTTTCGTCGTTTGGTTTGGCCGTGGGCTCGGTGCTCATCGGCATCGGCGTCGGCCGCTGGCAGCATCCGCGTCACACGCACACGCTGCCGATTGGCCAGACGCGGCACGGGTCGGAGGTCTAGATGGCCGAGCTCGTTCCCATCCGCGCACGCTCGAGCGACGAGGACCTGCCGGCGCCGCCGTCGGATGCGACGTCGTTCGCACGACGCGTATGGATCGCCGTGGCCATTGTCGCGGCGTTCGCGCTGGGCGCGCTCGGGATCTGGGCGGGCCGATCAGCACTGCTGCTGATCTACACCAGTCTGCTGCTGGCGACCGGCCTCCTGCCGCTGGTCAGGAAGATCGAACGCGTCGTCGGCGGACGGCGCTGGTCGCCGCCGCGCTGGTCCGTGATTTCCGTCGTGTATGCGGTCTTCCTCGGGCTCGTGTCGATTGCCGCGCTCCTGATCGTGCCGACGCTCATCGCGCAGGCCGATGAGCTGAGTCGTCGTCTGCCATCGATGATCGCGTCGTGGCAATCGGGGCTCGTGAAGCACGGTTGGCTCGCGCGGCCGCTGACGATCGCCGACGCCGTGCAACAGACCGCACCTGCCACCGTGCCTACGGACAACGCCCCCATCGCGATCGCGGCGTCCGCCGTCCGGGGGCTGGCGTTCGGGGTCGTCGAGGTCGTGACGGCGTTGATTCTGACGTTCTACATCTTGATTGATGGCCCGCGCGTCGGAACCGAGCTCGCGCGAGCGATTCCGTCGCGGCACCGGGCGCGGGTCACGTCGGTGGCGCGCGACGTCACCGGCCGCGTGAGCGGGTGGCTCCAGGGCAACCTGTTCATCAGCGCGATCATGGGCAGCGCGACCGCACTGGCGATGGGCCTGTTGGGCGAGCCGTACTTCTGGGTCGTCGCGCTCGTCGCGGCGCTGGCCGAAGCCGTGCCGATTGCCGGGCCGATTCTCGCCGGGTTGTTCGCCGTGTTGCTGGCGCTCACGGTCTCCGGACAACTCGCGCTGTGGGTCGCGCTCGTCTTCGTCGTGCTGCACGAAGTCGAAGCCAACGTCCTGATTCCCAAAGTCATGGAACGGCAAGTGGGCGTGAGCTCTCTCGCGGTGTTCGTCGCATTGCTCATCGGTGCGGAGTGGTTCGGACTTGCGGGAGCGATTCTCGCGATTCCGACGACGGCCATCATCTCGGCCATTCTCGAGGAACTGCGCAAGCCTCCAGCCGAGACGCTGGCCGCGGCGCAGCACAGGCGGTAACTATGGACCTACAGACCACCAACATTTGGCTCGCGGTCATCGCCATCACGGGCGTTTTGCAGATGGCCATGATGCTCGCCGTCGCCTATTACGTGACGACGATCGTCCGGCGAGCGCAACACGCGATCGACGTCGCGGTCGCCGACACGCGTCCGCTCGTACGACAGGTGTCGGCCGCGCTCGACGACGTGTCCGATCTCGTGGAGCGCACGCGACGCGCGGAAGCGTCCGTCGCCGCGATGGTCGACCGCGTCGGCACGACGGTCGATCACGTCAAGACCGTCGCACTGACGAAAGTCTGGCCGGCCGTCGGCATCGCGCGCGGCTTACGGGCGGCGGCGGCCGCCCTTCGCGAGCGGCGGCGGCGCAAATTCAATGATCGGGAGATGGATGAGATCGCCGAATCACGATTCCTCGACGAAGGAGGGGCCAATGCACGACCTGTACGAAAGCGATGAAGAGACGACGATGGCAACTGGACGATCGTTTGCGGTGGGACTGCTCTGCGGCGCCGCGGTGGGCGCGGCGCTCGGCGTGCTCTTCGCACCGCAGACCGGCGCCGCAACCCGGCGTGATCTCAAGAAATCGGCGGAGCGCCTGTCGCGCCGCGCGATGAAGCTCTACGACAACGCCAGCGAAACCATGGAGCAGCTGGCCGAGCGGGGCGCCGACGTCCTGGATCGGACGAAGGAAGTCGCATCCCGCATTCGCACGTAACCCCGGAATCGATCCGACTGATGGAGGAGAACGCACATGCTGTACACAATTGCGATACTGCTGGTCCTGATGTGGGCGCTCGGAATGGTGACGAGCTACACGCTCGGGGGCTTCCTGCATATTCTGCTCGTCCTGGCCATCGCGACGATCCTTATTCGGGTCATCATGGGCAGACGACCGGTCTGAGCCGTAGACTTGATGGCGCCATGGAGTCAAGCGTCCCGGGCGCAGCGCAGGGTCAGCGTCGAGTGCTGGTCGTCGACGATTATCAGGATCTCGCCGACAGCCTCGCGCTGATGCTGCGGGCGCTCGGCGCCGACGCCCGCGCCGTCTACGACGGCGAAGCCGCGCTCCGGAGCGTCGAAGAGTTCCGGCCCGATCTGATCCTGCTCGACCTCGGACTGCCGGGCCTCACCGGCCTCGATGTCGCGCGCGCCATCAGCCAGCTGCCCGATCTCCGACAGACCCGATTGATCGCGCTGTCGGGCTGGAGCCACGACGAAGCACGGACGAAGAGCCTCCAGGCCGGCTTCGATGACTTCCTCGTCAAGCCCGTGGCGATAGAGACGCTGCAGCGACTTCTGGATGCAGCGGTATAGGTTCCGCGGTTCCGGCGTTCCGTCGATAGCTACTTGATTCCCAACTGCTGAAGCTTCTTGAGGTTGTCCAGAGCCGGCTCGTAATCCGGGCGCAAGGCGAGCGCCCTCCGGACGTGCTGCATGGCCTCGGGATAGCGCCGGAGTTGCGCGAGCGCGCTGCCCAGATTGTTGTGGATGACGGCGGAGTTCGGCATGAGGTCGGCGGCACGCTCGAAGTGCGGCAGGGCGTCCTGCGGGCGGCCGCGTGAGGTGAGCAAAGTGCCCAGATTCACGTGCGCCTCGGCGAATGCCGGATTGATAGCGATCGCGTGCTCGTACGCCGCCGCCGCTTCCGAGAACCGCGAGGCGCGCGTCAGCGCGTTGCCGAGGGTGAAGTACAGGTTCTCGTCCTTCGGCGTGAGCTCGATCGCACGTTGAATGTGCGTCAGCGCCTCCGCCACCTGGTCCTGCTGCATCAGCGCCGTGGCGAGGGCGTTGTGCGCAGTGGCGGATTTCTCGTCCAGGCGGATCGCGGCCTGAAGATGCGGGATCGCGTCGGCAAATCGGCCGACCTCCACGAGGCTCCCACCCAGGAACTCGCGATATTCGGCGTTGTTGGGCGAATCGCGCACGCGCATCTCCCCCAACGCGACATTGGCCAACGCGTCGCGATCGACGAACGACTGCACGAGCCGCGCGGCATCAGCCAGCGACTTCGGCAGGACCTGCAGGCCGAGCTCGGCCATCTCGTCGGTCGATTGCGGGCCCAACAGGACCCGGACAGGCGGATGATGCGGGTTCTCCGGGTTCTGCTCCGAGTTGTCGTATGTGTACCGCATCGTCAGCGTCGTACCGGCAGGAAGCGCGACCGGGGTGACGAATCGATAGTCCTGTTGCCAGTGGAAGCTCCAGTGCTTGATGTACAGCAACGACTTCACGGCGCCATCAGGCAGCGTCGCCGACACGCGCATCTCCGTCGCCAGGTAGTGCGCGTGCGGATAAACGCTGATCAGATCGAACGCCACGGGCAGCTCGTAGGTGTCCGTGATGACGTGGTCGCGCTGCCCTGCCGGGATGTCGATAAGCCTCGATCCCATCTTGAGCGTGAGCGGCGCTGACGTCGGCGGCTGATCGGTGAAGAAGAGCGCAACCGTCGGCCGAATCGCGCGCGGCACGTCCGTCGCGAGCATGTGCAGCTCGACGACGAGATCGGCGCCGCGCTCGAGACGCCACGGCATGCCTTCCGGCGAGACGATCGGCCCGCGGCCGGGCGCCCAGCCGATGAACTGGCCTTCAGGATCCTGACTGCCCTGCCACGACATGCCGTCAAACCCCGGCTGGCCGTCCTGACCGTCCTTGTGACGCGCCGCCTGCGCCGGATCGACGCGAATCACGGCGTGGTGAATCGGCGCGGTGTTCGTCTTGAACTCGACGGCGCGCACATACGCATTGGCTTTGAGCGCGGTGTGCAGCACGAGGTTGCGGTACACATCCTCGGTGCCGGGCCTCAGCGTGTACGCGCGCTCCGGCGTGAGCACAACATCCGGACGTCCGGACTGCCACCCCTCGGGGAAGACGGGCGCCTTCGGCAGATCGGCGGGATTCCCTTCGACCTTGCCGCCCTTCACCCACTGCTCGATGAGGTTGATCTGGTCGTCCCGCAGCCGACGTTCGCCGACGATGGACAGCTCGCCGGGCTCGGGCAACCATGGAGGCATGTGACGGCCGCGCGTTTGCTCGACCATGCCGTCCGCGTGCTTCGCGGCGTCCGCGTAGCTCAGCAGCGAAAACGGCGCGACTTCGCCCGGCCGGTGGCAGGGCGCGCAGTTCGCGAAAACGATCGGCGCGACATCCTTGTTGAAGGTGACGGTCGGCGTCGTCGCGGGCGGAGCGGCGGACCGACCGCCGCAGGCCGCCGCCGTCGCAACCGCGAGGACCGTCACGATGAGGTGCGGTGGGGACAACCTCACTGGCGTAGTCTACCTACACGATATCCCGGTCAACGGCGCTTGAGGATCTCGATACCAAATCCGCGTCCGCGAAACGGCTGGCTGCCGATGATCGTGACGCGATCGTAGTGCGCCGTCACCCAGGCCATGACACGCTGCCCGTATCGCGGATCGACGCCAAACGCCCCGACGCCAAACTCTGACGTGTCCTTGTCGACCAGCACGACGTAGTCGGGTGGACGCCCTGCCAGTGCATTCGTGATCGCATCCTCGCCGAACACGATCATCTCCGTCATCATGAAGTTGATGACGGGCACGGTCGTCGGACGCCGCGACAGATAGTTGAGCGTGATGCCTTCGGGCAGCGCGACGAACGTGGCGTCCGGCGGCATGTTGGCGTCAATCCACCGAAGCGCCTCATCGGTGATGGCCGTGGGCGGAAAGATACCGGGGTCGTACGTCACGATGGCATCGCCATCTTTGCCGACGGCATATGTCTTCGGCGCGTACACGGCCTGTGACCAGGTGAAGTGGTACAGCACCATCGCGGCGAGCGCGCCCAGCGACAGCGCGCGAACGACGGCACCAGACCCGCGGCGTCTGTCGAGCCAGCGCGGCAGCCAGAACGTGAGCGCGCTGACGAGGACGAGCATCGCCGGCATCGCGAGGTAGAACCCGTAGAGCTCGACCCGCGCGTGCAGGATCATCTTGGAGAGCAGCGCCAGGGCAAACGCCGACCACATCGCCATCGGCACGTACGCCGATCGCGTCGCGGCGTCGTCCGTCGATCGCAGGGACAGCCACACGAAGGCGGCGAAGATCGCCGTGGTCGTGAGCGGCAGCGCCCGCGGCAGGTCGCGCCAGGGCACGAAGTCCGGCGCGACCGCCAGCCCGGCAAAGATGGCCCCCGCCAGCGCGACTTCGAGCGCGCCGAAGCGCCGCCCCGGACGCGCGAGCATGGCGTTGATGCCAATCGCGGCGACCACGAACGCGGCGACGATCCCGAACGCGGTGATCATCTTCCATGCATTGCCGGCGACGTCCTCGAAACCGAGCGTGGTGAGGTAGAACGTGTTGCGTGCGACCTCCGGCGAGACGGCAAAAAACGCACCGCCCACCGCCTTGACGGCTGCCGCAGCCGGCAGGTACGTGAGGAAGTAGACGACGAACAGGACGGCCGGCACGACCGCCGCTCCCGCGAAGACCGCCGCGTCGATCCATGCGGCTCGCCCGGCCTCCCGTCGCGCGAGCCAGAGTCGGGCCGCGATGCCGACGCCGGCCGCCGCGGCTGCGGCCACCGCGACGTCCACCTTCGTCAGGAGAGCGGCGCCGAGACACAGTCCAGCGCCGATGAGCGCCCGCCGGCTGCCAGTCGTGAGGAACCGCCGAAACAGCCAGAGCAGCGCCGCGGCCAACGCCATGCCGTGTGTGGCTTCGTGCACGTACGGCGCCGCGTAGTTGTAGTTGCCGGTGCCGACATACTGCGAGAGGGCGAAGATGACGAGGAAGACGATGCTCGCCGCCATGGCCGTCAGCCGATCGGCCACACGACGGACGAACGCATGGATGAGCGCGACGATCGCGATGAGCACCGTCAGGTTGAGCCCGATCAGCACGGTGAACGACGGACCGAACGCACGAAACCAGAGCGCGTGGACATGCTGCGACAGCGGCCCGTGCAGGAACGCAATGTCGGAGTAGAGGCGTGCCCCGTTCGCGAGCCGCCACGGAATGTAGAGCTGTTGTCCGAAGTCAACCAGCAGATCGGGCCACTTGCGCCAGGTCATCGCCACGAGCGCGGCGCCGACGGCCAGCAGCAGCACGGGATCGATCCACCACGGGATCTGGACGACGCGCGATGCGGGCGGTTCGGGGGTGCGCGCGCCGGACCGGGCGCGCTTCTTGGCGGCCATGCTCTTCGGGCAGTGTATCGAAAAGTCCGCAAGGGATATCAAGCGCCGTTCGCTCGGCCCTTGCTACATTGGCCTCAGATGAAGCCGGACACGCGAACGTTCTACGAACAGGCCGTGCACGCTGCAGTGACCGAGATCGCGTTCGACGCCGGTTACGAGACGCACGAGGCGTTACCCGCGCGTTCCGCGCGTACTTCGCGACATCGCCGTCGGCGTTCGCCGAGCGGAAGCATCGCCGCATCGAGCTCACGGCGCCGTGTGGCGTGCACTTCCTGGTCGACGGCGTCATTCCCGCATTCATCCCCCGAGATTCAGGAGGTAAGACCATGAACGTAGACGTCAAGGAAGTGCCCGATCTCCGCGTCGCCGCCGTGCGGCACACGGGCCCGTACAACCAGATCCCGCTGGCGTTCGAACGCCTGAACCGGATTGTCGAGCCCGCGGGGCTGGTGACCGCCAACACCGCCCTGCTGGCGATCTTCCACGACGATCCTGAGACGACGCCACCGGATCAGCTGCGATCGGAGGCGGGCATCACGGTGCCTCTCGACGCTCGCCTGCCCGCGGAGCTGGTCGAAGAACGCATTCCCGCTGGCAAGTACGCGTGCACGGTGCACGTCGGGCCGTACGAGAAGCTCGGCGACACGTGGGCGCGGTTCATGGGCGAGTGGCTGCCGGCGAGCGGGCATCGCGTCGGGCCGGGCGCGAGCTTCGAGATCTACCGGAACACGCCGATGACGGTGCCGAAGGAGAAGCTCGTCACCGAACTCTACGTTCCGATCGCGTGAGCGATCGCTCGACGACTTGATCAGCGCCGCGATCGCTGCGTAGTCGCACGCGGCCTTCACCTTCTGCCACCAGGCGCCTGGGGAGCTACGTCGATGTCGTCGTGAGAATGTAATATGACACCCCGTCCAGGAGGACGGACCGGCATGCCGCGCGTCACGCCAGACGTCGAGTCATCTCAGATTGCGACGGGCGGCCAGGACGCGCCCGAGTCGGCCATTCGTGCGGCCCAGTTGTCGACGGTCTGGTTCGACCGGGACCTCGGCTGGCTCGAATTCAACCGCCGCGTGCTCGCCGAGGCGCTCGATGAGCGCACGCCGCTGCTCGAACGGATCAAGTTCCTCGCGATCTTCACGTCCAACCTCGACGAGTTCTTCATGAAGCGGGTGGCCGTGCTGCGCGAGCACCGCACGCCCGCGCGCGAACAGCTCATCGGCGACATTCGCGAGCGCCTCCTGCCGATGCTGCGGCAGCGCGCCGAGTGCTTTCGTGACTGCCTGGTGCCGGAGCTGGCGCGCCGTCACATCCACCTGCGGCACTGGGAAGCCCTCAGCGACGCGCAGCGCCGCGAAGCCGCGGAGTACTTCGACGCGCAGATTTCGGCCGCGCTCACGCCGCTCGTGATCCTCCCGACGCAGCCTTTTCCGTTCTTCTCCAACCTCTCGATCTCGCTCGCGTTCGCGCTCCACGACGATCGAACGGGCGAGTCCGTCGACGCGCGCGTGAAGGTGCCGGCCGAGCTGCCGCAGTGGGTGCCGCTCGCCGCGGACGTGCCGCCCGGCCACCGTGTCTTCGTCCGGCTGCACGAGGTGATCCGCGAGAACGCGCACAAGCTCTATCCCGGCATGCGCCTGACCGCGGCGACACTCTTCCGCCTCACGCGCGACGCCGAAGTCGAGCTCGACGAAGACGACGAGAAGGATCGCAACATCCGCGATCTCGTGCGCGAGCAGATTCGTCAGCGCCGCTTCGAGCCGGCCGTGCGACTCGAGTTTGCCGAGAATGCCGACCGGCGCGTCCAGCTGATGCTGCAAGAGCGGTTCAAGCTCCAGCCGCGCGACGTGTACGCGCTGCCCGGTGAGCTCGATTACACGAGCTTGTTTCAGATCGCGAGCCTCGACGTCCCCGAGCTTCGCGACGCGCCGTGGACGCCACTCGCGCCGCCGCGGCTCGACGACGCGGACGACCTGTTCGAGGCCATCCAGGCGGGCGACATCCTCGTCAATCACCCGTACGAGAGCTTCAGCGACAGCGTCGAGCGGTTCATCGACACGGCCGCGCACGACGCGCAGACGCTCGCGATCAAGATGACCGTCTACCGCGTCGGCGATGACACGCCGTTCGTCCGCTCGCTCATCAAGGCGGCCGAAGCCGGCAAGCAGGTCGCGTGCGTCATCGAGCTCAAAGCGCGGTTCGACGAGGCGCGCAACCTGCATTGGGCGACGGAGCTCGAGCGCGCGGGCGCGCACGTGACGGTCGGCGACTTCACGCTCAAGACCCACGCGAAGGTCGCGCTCGTCGTCCGCAAGGAAGCGGGCGGCCTCCGCAGCTACGCGCACATCGGCACGGGCAACTACCACGTCCGCACGGCGCGTCTCTATTCAGACGTCGGCCTGCTCACGTGCGATCCGGCGATCACGCGCGACGTCGTCAATTTGTTCCACCACCTGACGGGCCGATCGGAGCCGCCCGCGTTCGAGCGTCTCCTCGTCGCGCCCAAGACGATGCGGCGGCGCGTGATCGAGCTCATCGCGCGCGAGGCCGAGCACCAGCGCGCGGGCCGTCCAGCGCGCATCATCGCCAAGATGAATCAGGTCGAGGACCCCGAGACGATTGCGGCGCTCTGCGACGCCTCGCGCGCCGGCGTCCCCATCGACCTCATCGTCCGCGGCTTCTGCTGCCTGCGTCCGGGCATTCCTGGCTTCAGCGAGTCGATCCGCGTGCGATCCGTGATCGGGCGGTTTCTCGAGCACTCACGCATCTTCTACTTTGCGGCCGGCTCCGCCGATCCCCTCGAGGGCGAGTTTTTCATCGGATCGGCCGACTGGATGTTCCGCAACCTGTCGCATCGCGTCGAGGTCGTGACGCCGGTGTTCGCGCACAGCGCGCGCGAGAAGCTGTGGGAGATCCTCGACGTGTGCCTGGGCGACCGACGCCAGGCCTGGGTGATGACGAGCGACGGGCAGTACTCGCAGCTCCGGCCCGACAGCGACGCCGAGGGCCCGGAGAGCGTCGGCACGCACCAGACGCTCATGACCATCACGCGCCGGCGCGCCGTGAAGGATCGCAGCTGACGACCTACCGAGACCCTACCGCGAATCATCGAGGCAGTCGCACTAGACTGTAGCGGCTCACTCCCGAGGAGTTGGTCGTGCAGAGTCGTCGACGTGTCTGCGCCGTCCTTGTTCTGACCTTCGCCGCGGTTTGTATTCACGTCACGCCCGCGCTCGCGCAACCCTCGAGCGACCAACAACGCCAGACCCCGCCGGTGGCGTCCGATCATGAACCCGGCGGATGGCGGGGCGCCCTGATCGACTCGATGCGGCTGCTCATGCTCGAGCACGCCGGCCGTATCGCGTTCCAGGAGAAAACGCGCCGCGAGCTCGGCGGCCCGTTCTTTGCCGACTACCGCAACTCGCTGCGGATTCCGAAGACCTGGAACGACGGCGACCAGTGGCCGGTCAATTACGTCGGCCACCCCGTCCATGGCGCCGCGGCGGGATTCATCTGGATCGAGCACCGGCCCGACGAATCGTCCCTCGACTTCTCGACCAAGGCGTACTGGAAGAGCCGCGGAATCGCCGCCGCGTGGATCGCCGGCTACAGCCTGCAGTTCGAGTTCGGCCCGCTGAGCGAGGCGTCAATCGGCAACGTCGGATTGAATCCCTCGACCACTGGCTGGGTCGATCACGTCGTCACGCCGGCCGGCGGCATGGCGTTCATCGTGGCCGAGGACGCGCTCGATCGCTACCTGGTCGTCCGCGTCGAACGCTGGACGAGAAACAGCGTCCTCCGAGGGATCGCGCGCGTGGCTCTCAATCCGAGCCGGGCGCTGTCGAACGTCACGCAGGGACGGATGCCCTGGTTCCGCGCCATGCGACCGTTGCAGTAACGCGTCAGCGGCCATCCTTCCACACGTCGTAGATCGCGTGCGCGACGATCCCGTTGGCATCGCCGCTCAAGTGCACGGCATCGAGGTAGGCCGCGGTCGTGCGGTGATCGAGGACGTGCGAGGCATCGTCGAAGTTCGCCAGTTGCAGCTTGGTGATGTTCTCGCGCGTGAGCGTGTACAGACGCCGGAGCTTGTCGTCGGTGAGCCGCGTGTCCATGCGCGACAGCATGGCCTCGCCCGGCGCGTACCGGGTCTCGTACATCAGGCTGGGCTGCCAGACGTCGAGGTGCTGCAGGTGATACGCCGCGGCGATCTTCGACAGCAGGTCGTGTGACTGCGCGTAGTACCGCGCGATCCCGTCGGCCAATCGATCGACGTCGTGCTCGTCGCGCTGGCCCCGCTTGAAGTGCAGGGCATCGCGGATCCGCACGAGCGACGGGCTGACGTAGTCGCGCAGCCCCGGCATGTTGCGGACGAACACGACGCCGGCCAGACACAGCACGCAACCGTTGATTTGCTCGCGGCCGAACTCGGCGATCCGCTCGCCCGCGCTGCCCTCGAGCCTCACGCGGACCATGTTCTCCGCCTCGAGCGCACCGACGGCGCCGAGGTTGTACGCGTAGTCGATGTCGTTGTCGCCGCCATAGAAGATCACGGCGTCGATGTGACGGCCGTCACGCAGGAGCGTTACGAGTTTGATGAGACTCTGCGTGAAGGTGTAACCGCTCACGCCGTAGTTGGTGACGTGATACATGACGTCGCTACCTGGCGTGTTCACGAGACGGGAAAACTGGGAGGCGATCGTCTCGTCGTCGATCGCGCCCAGCCCTTCCATCGTCGAGCCACCGAACATCGCGATCTCGTACAGGGCCGCGCCCGGCGAGCGGTCGGGATTCCACGTCTTGCGGACACGGTTCGCGTAGTTGACGGTCTGGGTCGTGCAGTCTTCGTTGATGTCCTGCAGCACGTAGCGGACGTACCGGGGCTGATGCGCGCGCGCAGACTGGGAGGCGCACGACCACAGGTCCTGGAAGTACTGCCGGGCCCAGGGCTTGCCCTGATAGGCCGCCAGCGTCTGCCGCTCGGCCAGATCCAGCCGGAATCTGGCGTCGAGCAGATAGCGCAGCCCCAGCTCGGCCAACACGAAGATCAAGATCGGCGTGGCGATCCGAAAGAGGATGAGGCGTCGGCGAGTCATACTGCCGGGGAGCAGGACAGCGGCTGCAGGCCGGATTCCTAATTATCGAGTTAAGCGAATTAAATGCAATAAATCTGACGGCCGGGCTATTTGCGGGTGACCAGGATGATCGAGCGCGGCTGGAAGGTCAGTTTCGTGTCGCGGCGCCAGGCCCGGAGCTGCTGGCGCAGGCGCTCGGCGGCGCGCCGCTCGGGGGTGCCGGGCTTGAGGCGCTCGAGCTGATCGAGCACCGCGATTTCGAGGTCGGCCATGCCCCGGCCGGGCTCCAGCGCGAGGAACGCCTCGTGATCGGAGAGCGGCACCATCTGCACGGTCGGCACGTTCTGGATCAGCTCCGGGTTGACGACGATGAGTGAGGCTCCGTCGCCGACTTCGACGAGCTGAACATCCACACCCTGTTGCCGCGCCCGCGGGCTCGACGTCTTCTCGACCAGCTTGACGATGGCCCACCCGAGATCGGAATGGGACGCCCGGAGCGTCTCGATCACTTGCTGCGGCAACGTCAGCGCGACGACCTGGCTCGGGCGGCCGTACTTGGGGGGCCGGCCGCGGCGACTGCGCGGCGACGGACTGGATTTGGCGCGCCGCGACGGCATGCCGGGTCATTGTACCGGGATATCCTTGACCCGATGTCGAGAGCGGGCGGGCGGTTCCGACCTACCCATGAACACGCGCTCACGCCGGGCGCGACATGGAGAGGAGCACCGAGATGAAGTACATGCTGATGATGCACGCCCCGCGAGCCGGTTGGAGCGAACAGGGCATCGGATCCTGGCCGCCGGCCGACATTCGAGCCCACATCGAGTTCATGCTGCGGCTGAACAAGGACCTGACGGAATCGGGCGAGCTCGTGGACGCGCAGGGCCTCGCCTTCCCGCAAGACGCGCGGATCGTCCGCGCGCAGAAGGACGGCTCCCCGGCCGTCACCGACGGGCCGTTCGCCGAAGCGAAGGAGTTTCTCGCGGGCTTCTGGATTGTCGACTGCGAGAGCACGGACCGCGCGTACCAAATCGCCGCGCGCGCGTCGGCCGCGCCCGGCAAAGCCGGTGTACCGCTCAACATGCCGATTGAAGTCCGGCAGGTCATGAGCGCGCCGCCCGCTGACATGTGATTCCAGCCCGTCTGGACCCTCAGGCCGAGTGCTTGCTGCGTGACCTCGCGCCGCAGGTGCTCGGTTCCGTGATCCGGCGATACGGAGATTTTTCTGCCGCGGAGGACGCCGTTCAGGAGGCGTTGATCGCGGCGTCCGCGCAATGGCCGGACGAGGGACTGCCGGACAACCCGCGCGGCTGGCTGATCCAGGTCGCCTCGAGGCGCATGACCGACCACCTGCGCAGCGACAGCGCTCGGCGACGGCGCGAGGCGCACGCGCTTTCGCAGCGCACGGCCGACGAGCACGCCGCGCCTCCCCCGGATACGGATCCCGAGCGCGACGACACGCTGATCCTGCTGTTCATGTGCTGCCATCCCGCGCTCACCGACCCATCGGCGATCGCGTTGACGCTCCGCGCCGTCGGAGGACTGACGACCGCGGAGATCGCGAACGCCTTTCTCGTGCCGGAGGCAACGATGGCGCAGCGCATCAGCCGCGCCAAGCAGAGCATCAAGAAGTCAGACGTGCCCTTCGAGCTGCCCACCAACCAGGAACGGACCGCGCGGCTCGCCGCGGTGCTGCACGTGCTGTACCTCATCTTCAACGAAGGCTACCTGACGACCGCCGGCCCGGAGCTGCAGAGGAGCGATCTCGCGCGCGAAGCCATCCGCCTCGCGCGCGCCATGCACCGGCTGATGCCTGACGAGGCGGAAGTCGCGGGACTGCTGGCGCTGATGGTGCTGACCGACGCGCGTCGCGACGCGCGCACCGGCGAGCACGGTGAGCTCATTCCGCTGGCCGAGCAGAATCGATCGCGATGGGATCGCACGGCGATCGCCGAGGGCGTCGCGCTCGTAAGCGCGGCGATCAGCCGCGGCGCGATTGGCGCGTACCAGCTGCAGGCCGCAATCGCGGCCGTGCACGACGAGGCCGCCCGCGCCGAAGACACGGACTGGCCGCAGATCCTCGCGCTCTACGGGCTGCTCGATCGCATCGCGGACAACCCGATGGTCACGCTGAATCACGCGATCGCGCTGGCGATGGTCCATGGGCCGGCGTCCGGTCTCGAGCGGCTCGCCGCGCTCGATCGCGACGAGCGCATTTCCGGCCACTATCGTCTCGATGCCGTGCGCGGGCACTTGTTCGAGATGCTGGGCGATCGCGCGGCGGCGATCGCGCACTACTGCGCGGCCGCGGAAAAAACGGCGAGCCTGCCGGAGCGGACGTACCTGGCGGCGAAAGCCGCGAACCTACAGCATCCGGCGTCCGAGTGACCCTCGGCCCGGCGTTAGAATGGGCCTCTGACCACATCCCGCGAGACGTCGAGACAACAGGCGCACTACGACGCGAGCTACGGTGACTTTCGCGCCGCGCTCTACGCCGAGATTCGCCGCGACGCGTTCGGCGAAGACATCGGGCAGCAGAGCTGGATCACGGCCGCCGAGCAGGACGGCTTCATCCGCCGGCTGAATCTCGGGCCGGGCCGGACGCTGCTCGACATTGCGAGCGGCGCCGGGGGACCGGCGCTCAGAGTCGCCGCCGCCACGGGCTGCGCCGTCACTGGCATCGACGTCCACGACCAGGCGATCGCGACCGCTCAGGCGCTCGCCGCAGAGCGCGGGCTCGCTGGGCGGGCGCGCTTCGAGCGAGCGGACGCGCAGCAACCGCTGCCCTTTCCCAGTGGTCGCTTCGACGCCGTGACGTGCATCGACGCGATCAACCACCTGCCCGATCGGCCGCGCGTGATCGGCGAGTGCGCGCGCGTGCTGACACCCGGCGGCCGGCTGCTGTTCACCGATCCCGTGGTGATCACCGGCCCGCTCACGAGCGCCGACATCCGGTCGCGCAGCGCGATCGGCTTCTTTCTGTTCGTGCCGGTCGACTACGACGAGCAGGTCATCGGCGCGTGCGGTCTGCGCCTGATCGCCAAAGAGGACACGACGCCGCAGATGGCGGACATCGCTGCGCGGCGAGGCGCGGCGCGGGCCGCCCGTCGCGCGGCACTCATCGAGATCGAGGGCCAGGAGACGTTCGAGGCACAGCAGGAGTTCTTTGCCGTCGTGGCGAGGCTCGCGACCGAACGCACGCTCTCGCGATTCGTCTACGTCGCCGAGCGCGGGGAACGTTCAACATGATCAACCCACTCGGCCTCAGACTGGCCTCCCTCACGGCGGTCGTCGCCGCTGCGGTCGCGTGGACACACGCCGGGGCCGATCTGCGCGCCGGGTTCGTGCTCGTCGCTAATCAGCAATCGGCGAGTGCGTCGCTGATCAATCTCAGGGACGACAGCGCGAGAATCATCCCGGTCGGCAACGGCCCGCATGAAGCGGTCATCGCGCCCAGCGGCCGGACGGGCGTCGTCACGATCTACGGTCTGGGCGGCGCGCCGGGCAACGAGCTGGCCGTCATCGACATCGTCCGCGGCAGCGTCATCAAGACGATCTCGCTCGGTCAGTACACGCGGCCGCACGGCGCGAATTTCCTGCCGGGCGATGAGACGCGTGTCGCCGTCACGTCCGAGACGACCCAGAACGTCGTCATCGTGAATCTCACCGAGGGCAAGGTCGAGCACGCGATTCCCACCGGCGCAGCGACCTCGCACATGGTCGCGATCACCGCCGACGGCAAGCGCGCATTCACATCGAACATCGGCGGCGGCAGCGTCTCGGAGCTCGACCTCGCGACGCGAGCGCCCGTTCGGACAATCGCGGTCGCGCCTCAGGTCGAGGGCATCGCCGTGACTCCGGACGGCAGCACGGTGTGGGCCGGCAGCAACACGAACGGTACCGTGAGCATCATCGACACGAAGACCGGCGCGATCGCGGTGACGCTGCCGGGCTTCTCGCTGCCCTACCGGCTGGCGATGTCCCGGGACGGCCGAACGGCCATCGTCTGCGACCCGCAAGGCGACAAGTTGCACGTCGCCGACGTGGAGCAGCGCAAGATTGTCTGGACGCTCGAAGGTCTCGGCTCGCCGCGCGGCGTCAACATCGCGCCCGACGGCAAGACCGCGTTCGTCACGCTCGCGGCCGATGAGACGATGGGCGTGATCGATCTGGAGACACGGAAGCTGACGCGCAAGATCAAGGTGCAGCAGTCGCCGGACGGCGTGTGGTACGGCCCGAACCCATCGCAGATCGACCATTGGTGAGCCCGCCAATCGTGCGGCGTGAGCTGGCGCTCGCCGTCGTCGCGGCGGTCTTCCTGGTCGCCGTCCGCTCGTTTGTGCCGCTGGCCTACGAACAGGCCTACTTCGACTCCGATCAGGCCGTCGTCGGGTTGATGGCAAAGCACCTGAGCGAGCTGCGCGACTTTCCGCTGTTTTTCTACGGCCAGAACTACATGCTCGGCGTGCAGGCGTGGATCGCCGCGCCGTTCGTCTGGCTTGGCGGCGCGACGGTGACGATGATCCGGCTGCCGCTGCTGATCATCAACGCGACGGTCCCGTCGCTGGTCATCTTGATGATCTCGCGCCTCGGCGTGCGGCCGGCGCTGGCGTTCGTGGCGGCGCTGCCGCTGATCGTCACGACGCCGGTGATGTCGATGGCGCTCTACGCGACGCTCGGCGCGAGCGTCGAGCCCTTTCTCTACCTGCTCGCGCTGTGGTGGCTGCGCCGGCGGCCGCTGGCCTTCGGCGCGTTGCTGTGCCTGGGCACGCTGCACCGCGAGTTCACGATTCTCGCGCTGCCGGCGCTGGCGGCCGTGTACCTGGTCGAGCGGCGGCCGGTGCGCTGGCCGGCCGTCGGTCGTGGCGTCGCCGCCTTCGCGGGAACGTGGCTCGCGATCGACGCGCTGAAGCTTTGGTTGCGCGCCGGCTCGCTGGCCCAGGAAGCCCGGACGATCGGCGGCTGGCTGTCGCCTGACGTCGGCGGTTATCTTGCGAGGCTCGAGAGCCTCGTCACGGCCGGCATTCCCGCGCTTTTCGGCGGCCGCATGATGGAGCTTGACCACTACGGCATCAACAGCTCGATTCGCGTCGGCTCGACCGTCGCGGGCGTCGCACTCGCCGCCGCGGTGGGACTGTCGCTCGTGCGGCAGGTCTGGCTGGCTCGAGATGCCGGAAGCCGCGAGCGGATGACCCGCGGCTCGTTCTTTCTGTACCTCGGCGTGATCGCTCTGGCGACGATCGCCGTGTACGGACTCGACGGCCGCATCGATCCGATTCGCGTTCCACTCTTGCGCTATGTGCTCTTCGGACTCTTGTTGCCGGTCGCCATCTTCGGCGCGTGGTCGCTCGCCGAGCGTTCGCGCGTGTGGCTGACCGCGGTCACCGCTCTCGTCGCTGTCTGGGCCGCGTTCACGCTTCGCGACAACGTGCTGTTGATTCGCGAATACCGCTCGACGCCGCCGGCCAACGAGTTCCGGATGCTCGCCGACTACCTCGTGGCGCACCGAATCACCTACGGCTACGCGACGTACTGGGACTGTTACATCATCGATTTTCTCTCGCGCGAGCAGGTCATCCTGACAACGGGCGACGTCATCCGCATCGTCGAGTACGACATCCTCGTGCATTCCCACGACAAGGAGGCCGTCACGATCGAGCGCGAGCCGTGCACGGTCGGCACACGTCTGGCGTCCTGGTGCATCGACGATCCGCTCAAGCGATAGCAGGACGCTTCAGGGTATCGAACGGCTTCACGCGCTGGCCGCGTGCGCACAAGTCGATCAGGCGCGCCAGGCGCCGCTCGCGCGTTTCGGGCTTGACCGCGCTCATCACCCACATCGTCGTCGCGCGCTGGTAAAACGGCGGTTGATTTCGGTAGAACTCCCAAGCCTGGGCATTTGCACGGATGGCGGCCGCGGCGGCGCGGCTCAGCTTGAAGCGTCGGACTTCGGTCGCGAAGACGCGCGTCTTTGTCTCGTCGCGCAGGCTGAACGCCTTGCGCCCGGCTGCGGTCATCCGGCCCGAGGCGATGAGCGCCTTCGCGCGCGCGATGTTGGGCCGGCTCCAGTGACTGCCCGCCTGCCGCGGCGCGAAGTGTACGAGGTAGCTCGTCGTGCCGGCGCGCTTGCGCAGGCCGTCGACCCAGCCGAAGCACAGCGCTTCCGCCAGCACGTCGAAGAACGTGGGGCTCGGAAGGCCAGAATCGACCCGGTGAAACTTGATCCACACCCCGTGGCTGCGCCGATGTTCGCGCAAGAGCCATCCGCGGAACCGCGCCGCATCCGGAAAGAAACGCACCTCCCGGGATCGGGCGCCCGCCTTCATTGCCGCTGGAGGAGCATGTACGTGCCGACGTCCGGCCGTGGATAGCCTGGCTCGATGACACGCGGCGACGTGGCGAGCAGCGTGGACGGTTGAAATCGCTCCGCGTACCATGCGATCGGGCGCCCGCGCGTGCAGCCGAGATCCGCGCGAGCCGGATCGCCCGCTTCGAGCGTCGCGTCGGTCTCCTCGACGAGGAGAAGATGTCCGGCCGGCGCGAGCACCCGGCGAATTTCGGCGAGCACGGCTTCTGCGCGTGCGTCCGGCATGTGTTGCAGCACGGTGAACGTCAGCACGAACTGTGCGCTCGCGTCGGCGGCGGGCAAATGCTCGAGCGAGTCGACGCGCTCGAAGCGGAGCTTCGGCAGCAGGCGCCGCGCAGTGTCCACGAGCGCCGTTTCGCGCTCGAAACCCGTAACGTCGTCTGCGCACTCGGTCAACACTGGCGTCAGCCGCCCAAAACCGCATCCCACGTCGAAGGCGCGGCGAGTCATCGTCCGGCTGGCCGCCTGCTGAAGATATCTGCGCACGTCGCGTTGCTCGAGGTAATTGCGCAACAACGCCGATGGACCGGTGACGTCGACGACGTCGGTGGGCGTCCAGCTCTTGCTCTTGCGGTCGATCGTCACGGCGACAGTAGCGTCAGTCCAGCGTAAACGACACGTACATCAACCGCGTTTCGCGTTGAATCTGCAGGACGACCGGCGAACCGGGCGTCAACGCGCGCAGCGCGTCGCGAAGCCCCTGCAACGTGGTGACGGGCTTGTTGTTGACGGTCCGAATCACATCTCTCGGGAGCAGCGGCACCTCGCTCGTGGCGCCGGCGACCCTGGCCACGACGATGATGCCTTGCGGGTTGCGAAGCCCCTTGGCCGCCGCCGCAATGCCCGCGTCGATCTCGACGCCGAGGATGCCCAGTTCGCGGACGATGTTCTTCGCGGTGTCGGTGACCGATGTCACCGAATCGAGCTCGTTGCGATCCTCGACCGCCGCCACGCTCAAGACCATCTGCGCCGCGCCTCGCAGCACAGTAATCTGCACGCGATCCGGGGAGTCGCGCAGCCTGAAGAAGTAGTTCACCGTCGGCAGGTTCTCTGCCGGTTGATCGTCGACCTGGAGGAGCACGTCGCCGATTTTCATGCCGGCCGCTTCCGCGGGCCCGCCGGGCCAGACATCCGAGACGATGACCCCGTAGTTGCGCGACAAGCCCAGTGCCGCCGCCATCGTCGGGGTAATCGTCTGCAGGCTCATGCCCACTTCCTGCTTGCGCAGCTGGCCGAAGGCTTTCAGCTGACGGAAGACCGTCCGCACGGTCGCGGACGGAATCGCGAAGCCGAGGCCCTCGTTGCCGCCCGATTGCGACAGGATGAACGTGTTCACGCCGATGACTTCGCCGCGGATGTTCACGAGCGGCCCGCCCGAGTTGCCGGGGTTGATCGGCGCGTCAGTCTGAACGTAGATCTGCGGCGAATCGGGATCGATTTGCCTCGCGACCGCTGAGACCAGACCGTGCGTCAGCGTGTTGCGCAAGCCTCCCGGGCTCCCGAACGCGAAGACCGTTTCTCCCTGGTGAACCTGGCTGTAGGTCGCCAGCGGCAGCGCGGGCACTTTCACGTTGTCAATCTTCAGCAGCGCGAGGTCCAGCTCGCTGCTCGTGCCGATGATCCGCGCCGGCACGATGTTCATCTTGCCGGAGAGCGCCGTCGCCAGCCGCCCGTCCGCGTCGGGCGGCGGCACGACGATCTCGACCTTTTGCGCACCGTCGATCACATGCGAGTTGGTCATGATGTAGCCCTCCGGGTCGATCACGAACCCGGAACCGACCGATCGCTGCCGTCCGACGATGACGCTCGCCTCGCCGCCGCGCCCGGCTTCGCCGCGCGCGCCGTACCCCGTCACCAGGATCTGCACGACGCTCGGCCAGACCTTCTTCGTGAGCGCGTCGATCGACTCGTTCATCCGCGCGAGCGCGTCCGTACCCTGCACGGGCGCAGGTGGCGCGGCGCCACGTTGAGCGTCGACCGCTGGAACGAGCGTGAGCCCAATGAGCAGCGCCGCGGAAAATATTCGCATGAGATTCACAATAGCCCAATGACCCGATAGCCCGATAGCCCAATGACGCCGCTAGACCCTCACGAGCAGCAGCGTCTGATCGTCCTTCTGACGTCCGTGCCTCCGCGCCGCGCTGAAGATGGCCGTCTCGATTTCCTCGAGCGTGCTGGCCGGGGGAAGCTCGGATACCGCGCGGGCGAGACCGTCGGCGCCGAACTCTTCGTCGCGGGCGTTGAAGACTTCCGTCAGCCCGTCGGTGATGACGACGAGCAGATCGCCCGGCTCGACGCTCATCGCGTGACTCTCGTACTCGACGTGGTCGAGAAGTCCCACCGCGAGCTGCTGGTCGCCGACCCAGGTCGTCTGGCCGGTGCGCCTCGAGACGTGCAGCAGCGACGGATGACCGGCCAGGACGTACTCGACGCGTCCCGGCTCGACGACATGCACGCACGCGCACGTCACGAACATGTTCGACTGCGTGAGCGGACACAACGTGCGGTTGACGCGCGTGACCAGATCGCCCAGATTGCGCGCATCCGGCAGGCTCGCGTGCACGGCCGTCTTGAACATGCCCATCAGCACGCCCGCCGCGACGCCGTGCCCTGTGACGTCGGCCACGCAGCCGAAGACATCTGCTCCCTCGGTGACGACGTCAACGAGATCGCCGCCGACGTCGCCGCTCGGCTTCGACACGCCGCGCCACGAGACGTCGCCCGTCGAGCCGCTCGTCGCGGGCACGAGCGTCGCGTGCAGATCGCGCGCGAGCCGAATTTCGGTGTACGCGCGAAACGATCGGCGGCCCTCGCCGAGGATGAACATCACGAAGGCGACGTACGCCAGATCGACGATGAAGATCGTCGCGACCGCCATCCACGTCAGCCGCGCTTTCAGGCTCACGATCGCTTCTGACGAGAGATGGTCCGGCAGCGCCGGCGGCGGAAACAGGTTCCGCAAGCCGAAGAACGCGACGATGGTGACGACGATGAGCAGCGGCAGCCAGCGCCGGACGTGGATGGCGCAGGCGGCCCATGAGACAGCCAGCACGCCGGAAAACACACCCTGCGCGACGAGGTAGCTCGTCGGCGCGGCGCCCAAGGTCTGCATTTCCTTGAGCAGACCGACCGGCGCGAAGCAGCAGAAGACGCCGAGGTAGAACAACAGTCGCGAGCGCCACGGCGCGCGCGAGAAGACCGCCTGCAGATCGCGGGCGCCAGGGTCACGAGGCACGGCGTAAGGCTAGCAGACTGCGTCGTGTGGCAGCAGCAAGCCGCCCGCGTTCAACCTTTGACCGCGTACCCGCGTTTGGCGAGCACTTCGCGCACGCGATCGCGCAGGTCGCCCTGCAGCTCGACGCCGTCCTCCGTCGTCGTGCCGCCGGTGCCGCACGCGCGCTTCAGCTCCTGCGCGAGCTCTTTCAGGAACTCGGCGTTCTGCGGCAGCCCATAGACCACAGTCACGGTCTTGCCGCCGCGGCCTGTCCTCTCCATGCGCAGCTTCGCGACGAGCTTGTCGGGAACGGCCTCGCTGACGGTGCGCCGCGAACTGCACTGGCAATTGCGCAGAGGCCAGCCGCAGACTGGACATTTGCCGTCGGTCGAGGTCGAGTAGACGAGCCGGGCGTTGCGGCGGTCGGTCATGTCCCGGCGCGCTTGACGAGCGTCGCGATCGACGCAACGAGCTCGCCGGGATCGATCGGTTTCGACAAGTGCATCTGGAAGCCGCTTCGGAGCGCCTTCGTGCGATCTTCGGTCCGCGCGAACGCCGTCAGCGCGGCCGCGGGTACACCCCGAACGCCGGCGTCCTTGGACGCGCGAACGTGGGCGATGAACTCGAATCCGTCCATCTCCGGCATGCCGAGATCGACGATCAGCACGTCCGGCTTGATGTCGACGATCCGCGGCAAGGCCGCGGCGCCCGAGGACATCGTCACGACGTCGGCGCCGGCGGTCTCGAGCACGACGCGCAGCAACCCCAGCGCGTCCGCATCGTCGTCGACGGACAGCACGCGAACCCCGGCCAGGTCCGCCAACCCCAACAGCGGCGACGACTGTTCGGTGCGGGGATGCTCGCGTTTTTCTTTGCCGCTTCGCGGATGCACGATCGTCAGCGGTAGTCGCACGCGGACTGTCGTCCCCTGCCCTTCACCGCCGCTCTCGGCCTCCACCGATCCGCCGTGCATTTCGACGATGTGCCGGACGATCGAGAGGCCGAGGCCGAGCCCACCGGTCTTGCGCGTCATCCCCGCGTCTGCCTGCCGGAAGCGCTCGAACACGTGCGCCAGAAACTCCGGGCGAATGCCGATCCCGGTGTCGCTCACGACGACTTCAACGTGCGAGCCCACGTGCTCGACGCGTACTTGCACACGCCCGTCGCGGGGCGTGAACTTGACGGCGTTCGAGAGCAGATTCCACACCACCTGCTGAAGCCGGCCCGGATCACCGGACACCGGTCCGACGCCCGAGTCGATCATCGTCTGGACCCGGACGCCTCGGACATCCGCCGCCGGCTGCACCGTCGCGACGGCGTTGTGCACGACGAGCGCGAGGTCCACCGGCTGAACTTCCAGCCGCAGTTTTCCCGAGACGATCCGCGAGATGTCGAGGACGTCTTCGATGATCTGCGTCAGCGCCTCCGCGTTGCGCTCGAGCGTCGCGAGACCCTGCTCGGCCTTCTCACCCGTGAGAAGCTTGCCGCGCAGCAGACGCGCGTAGCCGACGATGGCGCTGAGCGGCGTGCGCAGCTCATGCGACAGCACCGCAAGGAACTCATCCTTCACTCGGTCGGCCTCGCGGGCCTCCTCGTACAGCCGCGCGTTGTCGAGCGCTCGTTCCTCCAGCTCGGCCGACAGCCGCACGCGTTCCGAAATGTCCCGCGCGATCTTCGACGCGCCGACGACGACGCCATGATCGTCGTAGATCGGCGACACGGTCAGCGAGATCGGAATCGCGGATCCATCCTTGCGCTGACGAACGGTCTCATAGTGGCTCACCGCCTGGCCTGCGCCGATCTGCGCGAGCACGAAGTTCTCCTCCTGCTGGCGATCGGCAGGAATGATCATCCGGATCGATCGGCCAATGGCTTCCGCCGACGTGTAGCCGAACATCCGCTCCGCTGCGGCGTTCCAGGACGTGATGGTGCCGGTCAGATCCTTGCTGATGATGGCGTCGTCGGAGGAATCGACGATCCGTGCGAGGTGACGAAGGGTAAGGTCGCCGGAAAGACGGGGCATAAGCGCAACGTGTGGACAGTTCGTGATTTCGGCGGGGTACACCAGAGTACACCGATCGACATTGTCAATTCCCCGATACAGGCAAGCGGTAGAAAATGGTGTTCGGAGACCCTCATGCCCCACCGACCTACTATCGACCCTCGTATCGACGCCTGGTTGAGCCGGTCGATTTCCCGCCGGTCGCTGCTCGTGTCGAGCGCGATGCTGGGCGCGATGCCGTACGCGAAGCTCCTCGCACGCGGAGCCGCGCTGATCTCGCCGCGATGGACGGCGTCGCCGTTCACGCTCGGCGTGGCCTCCGGCGATCCGACGCCAACCGGCGTGGTGTTGTGGACGCGGCTTGCGCTCGATCCCGTCAACGGCGGCGGAATGGATCCCGCACCCGTGCCGGTGAACTGGGAAATCGCGTCCGACGATCGCATGCGGCAGGTCGTCAAGAAAGGCACCGAGACCGCGACCGCGGAGTGGGCGCACTCGGTCCACGTCGAGGTCGACGGGCTCGAGCCCGATCGGTGGTACTGGTACCGCTTCACGACGGGCGGCGCGGAGAGCCCGGTTGGCCGCACGCGCACGCTGCCGCTCGCCGCGTCGGTGCCGGATCGTTTTCGGTTTGCGTTCGTCTCGTGCCAGAACTACGAGCAGGGTCTCTTCACCGCGTACGACCATCTTTCGCACGAGGACGTCGACCTGATCTTTCACCTCGGCGACTACATCTACGAGGGCGCGGGCGCGGACGGTCGCGTGCGCAAGCACGCCGGGCCCAAGCTCGCCACGCTCGAGCACTACCGGAATCGCTACGGGCAGTACAAGAGCGATCCGCATCTGCAGGCGGCGCACGCGCGCGCGCCGTGGTTCATCACGCCGGACGATCACGAGGTGCAGAACAACTACGCCAACGACATCTCGGAGCGCGAGGATCCGCGCGACGCGTTCCTCCTGCAGCGCGCGGCCGCCTACCGCGCGCACTACGAACACCAGCCGTTCCGGCGGACGTCGATGCCGCGCGGGCCCGCCGCGCAGTTCTACCGGCAGAGCGGCTGGGGCACGCTCGCATCGTTCCACATTCTCGATACGCGGCAATTCCGGACGAACCAACCCTGCGGCGACGGCACCAAGGCGCCGTGCCCGGAGACGTTCGACCCGAAGGCCACGCTCATGGGCGACGTGCAGGAGACGTGGCTCTTCGACGGGCTGCGCACGTCCACCGCACGGTGGCACCTGATCCCGCAGCAGGTCATGATGGCGCGCGTCGATCAGCAGCCGGGCGATGAACAGCGCTTCTCGATGGACCAGTGGCCGGGCTACGACGCCGAGCTCAAGCGCGTCATGAATTTTCTTGGCGAGGCGAAGCCGTCCAACCCGGTCGTGCTGACGGGCGACATCCACAGCAACTACGTGAACGACCTGAAGCTCGATTTCTCGAACCCGAAATCACCGACCGTCGGCACCGAGTTCGTCGGCACGTCGATCTCGTCTGGCGGCGACGGCGCCGACCGCGGCGTTCGCACCGCCTCGATGCTCGAGGAGAATCCGTTCGTGAAGTACTTCAACGGCCAGCGCGGGTACGTGCGCTGCACGATCACCCCGGCGTCGATGCGCGCGGACTACCTGGGCGTCGACTACGTCACGCGGCCGGACGCCCCCCTGGCCCATCGCGCGGCGTTTGTCGTCGAGCACGGCAAGCCCGGGGCGCATCAGGCGTAGGCTGGGTCAGCGAAGAAACTTTCCGAGCATTCCCATTACGTCGTTCGCGGCGGATCCGTTGCCGTCCTGGAGCGTCTCCGCGGCGCCGAGCCGCGACGGGTCGTCGAGATACTGCTGATGACCGCCGCCGGAGAGTGCCGCGACGAGCGCATCGAGGCCGCCCGGCTGCGTCGTGTTGTGGCTGAGCCCGGCGGCCAGCGCCGGCACGAGCTGCTGGACCGCCGCCATGGTCTGGTTCGGATCGAGCCCGACCTGATCGCCCAGTCGTTGCACCGCCTCGCCGTCTTGCGCGTTGAGAATCGTTTGCAAAAGGTCCATTGCCCTGCTCCTTATTCCCTGGTTCCTTCGGCGTCCCCGGTCTCAGGCCGCTGGAATCTTGAGCACCTGGCCGACTTTGATCTTGTCCGGGTCGGACAGCGAGTCCTTGTTCGCGTTGAAGATCTTCATGTAGTTCTTCGCGTCGCCGTAGAACTGCTTGCTGATCTTCGACAACGTGTCGCCCGCCTGCACGGTGTACGCCTGATCGGACGACGAGGGCGGGACGAGGCTCGGATCGATCGCGATGTCGCACAGCAAGTCAGCGTACGCCGGGTCGACGGACTTGATGGTCGTCCAGACGATGTTCTTGGCCGCGTCGGACGGCGCGGCGCCCTTGATGAACAGCTTGTTGTCCTGCACGTGCAGGTTCTGCAGTTTCACGCCCTGTTTTTCAATCTCGCGCAGCGCGGGCGCGTACTTGGCCTTGAGCTCGTCGAAAGTGGCCACAGGTGGCTCCTTGCTCGTGGCGCCCGGGAGTGCCAGGCGTGGTTGCAAGGACGGGTCCGCCGTCGCGGGCACGGCTATCGGGCCGTCCGCGGAACACCCACGCGAAAACTCCACGACATACCGTGGCAAACGCGGCCTGCGGCGGGATACTCGGCGGCTCTATGCCGGACACGCCGGTTTGGAGGCATACTGGGATCGATGGCTTTTTTCATCCGTCACGTTCGTACCGTGCTCTTCACCGGGCTCATGATGAGTCTCGCGACGTCTGCCTGGGCCCAGGATCCCCAGCAGCAGCCGCCACCACCGCCGACGCCACCCCCCGCGTCGAACCAGACACCACCGCCCAACCCGACGCCGACGCCAACGCCGACGCCAACCGCGACTCCAACACCGACGCCGACGCCCGACCCCACGACCAACGACAAGAACCGGATCTTCGGTGTGATTCCAAACTACACGAGCGTGGAGGGCACGGGGGAGATCAAGCCGATCACGAGCAGCGCCTCATTCAAGATGGCCGCGCAGGATTCGTTCGACCCGATGGTGTGGCCGCTGTTTGGATTCATCGCCGGCGTGAGCCAGATCCAGAACGAGCCGCAGACATTCGGCCAGACGTGGTCCGGCTACGCGAAACGGTACGGCCTGGCCTTCGCGGACAACACGGTCTGCAGCCTCGTCACGACGGGACTGATGCCAAGCATCTTCAAGCAGGATCCGCGGTACTACCAGGGGCGCGCGACCGGGTTCTTCAATCGTCTGGGCTACGCGGCCAGCCGCAGCGTCGTCACGAAGTCACGATCGGGCCACCCGCAATTCAACATCTCGGAGGTCGGCGGCACGCTCGTCGTCGCGGGCGTCGGCAACCTGTACTACCCGCAGGAAGAGCGCACGGCGATAGCCACGCTCGAGCGCTGGGGCATGCAGGCGATGTGGGACAGCGTCGCCAACGAGCTCAAGGAATTCTGGCCGGACATCCGGAAGGTCATGCACGGCTGGTAAGGCCGCGCTGAAGGCAATGTTTCCGATTCCCCCGGGCCATCGAGGCATCCGCAGCGTGGCGCTTGGCGTGGCCGCGATCGCGGTGGCGTCGATGGCGGTGTCCGCCCAGATTGCGCCGCTGCGCCTGGTGTCGACCGCGTGGTCGCCCTTCACGAACGATTCCACCAAGCCGCGATTCGCCACGGACCTCGTCGACGCCGCGCTCGGCCGGATCGGCATCACCGCGAACACGACCATCGTCGAGCCCGCGGCGTTCACGCCGGCCCTGCTGAGCGCGGCCTACGACGGCAGCGCGGCCGCGTGGAAGGACCCCGAGCGCGAGCGCGTGCTCGTGTTCTCGCAGCCGTATCTCGAGAATCGTCTCGTCCTCGTCGGCCGCAAGGGCGCGGACGTTTCGGCCACGTCGTGGGCGGCGCTCAAGGGGAAGAAGATCGCGCTCGTCGGCGGGTACGCCTACGGCGACATCGAGGGCGCGGGCCCGGCGTTCGTCAAGACCAAGGGCGAGGAAGACAGCTTGACGCAGCTGCTGCGCGGGCAGGCCGACTACGCGCTGATGGACGATCTCGTCGTGCAGTATCTGCTCGACAACTACGCGAAGGAAGCGCAGGCGCGGCTCCAGCTCGGATCGAAGCCGCTCATCACGCGCCCGTTGCATTTCGCGATTCGGCAGTCGCGGCCCGACGCCGAGTCAATCATCAACCGCTTCAACGCGCAGCTGCGCGGCATGATCGCGGACCGCACGTATCACAAGCTCCTGCACGTGGACTGGATCGTCGCGGACGTCGACGGTGACGGCATCCCGGAGTACGTCCCGGCCAGCGATCAAGCCGGCAAGGCGCCGCCACAGCACGCGTACTCGCTGGCGACGACGGCGCCGTCCACCGTCGGCCCGCGCTTCTACGTCGGCGGGACCATCTACACCGATTGGGCGTCCGTGCCGGACCACTACAAGATCATGGGATCGCAGACGCCGGACCCGCGGCGGTCCACGGCCAGCGTGTTCAAGTTCGTCTGGTAAGTCTCAGTGCGCGGCCACGGGGCCGGCGTGGCTGTCCGGCTTCCGCATCAGGAGCACCAGCGGCGACAGCACCACGAACAACGCGCCAAGCAGCTGAAAGATGTGCACGAACGCGACCATCGCCGCCTGGCGATGGAGCTCGCCGGCGAGGGCCGCCTGCGCGCGGCTGAGCGCCGTGACCTGGTCGGCGCCCGCGGCCATGAACGCCTGCGTCATCGCGGCCAGGCGCGATTGCGTGGGCGCGTCGAACGGCGTCATGTTGGTGCCGAGCGTCGCCGCGATCCGCACCTGATCGCGCGCGAGCATCGTGCCCGTCGCGGCGATGCCGATGCTGCCGCCGAGATTGCGCATCAGGTTGAACAAGCTGGTCGCGTTGCCCATCTTCTCGCGCGGAATGCCCGCCATCGTGACGGTCGTGAGCGGCACGAACAGCAGGCCCATCGCCATGCCCTGCACCCACTGTGGCCAGAAGATATCCCAGTAGCCGGCTTGCAGATTCAGCTGGCCGAGCCAGATAAGCGTGCTGCCGCCGATGACGAGCCCGGAGAACAACAGTTTCCGTGAATCGACGAGGCCCGTGAGAATGCCGACGAACGGCATGAACACGAACGAGCCGATGCCGCGCGGCGCCATTGCGATGCCGGCCTGGAGCGGCGGATAGCCCAGCAGCGTCTGCAGCATGATGGGCAGCAGCACCAGGCTGCCATACAAGACGAACCCCAGCACCGTCATCAGGAACACGCCGACGGCGTAACTGCGTTCCTTGAACACACGCAGATCGACGACGGGCTCGTCGGCCGTGAGCTCGCGGATCACGAGTGCGACGAGGCCAACCGCCGCGATGATGCTGAGGACGACGATCGTGTGTGACGAGAACCAGTCGTCTTCCTGGCCCTTGTCGAGCACGAACTGCAGCGCGCCGATGCCGACCGCGAGCAGGCCGATGCCCCAGTAGTCGATCTTCCGCTTCGCGTTCCGGATGTACGCTGGATCGAAAATGAACGCCCGCGTCATGATGAGCGACGCGGCGCCGACGGGCAGGTTGATGTAGAACACCCACCGCCACGAGTAGTTGTCCGTCAGGTACCCGCCCAGCACCGGCCCGAGGATCGGCGCGACGACGATGCCGAGCGCCCAGAAAGCCATGGCCTTGCCGCGATCCTTCGGCGGGAACGCTTCCAGCAGCACGGCCTGGGACAACGGCTGCAGCGCGCCGCCGGTCGCGCCCTGCACGATCCGGAAGAAGACGAGCGTTGCGAGGTTGGGTGCGAGGCCGCACAGCAGCGACGCGACGGTAAAGCCCGTGACCGAGATCATCAATAACCGCTTGCGCCCGATGAAGCTCGCGAGCCACCCCGTCATCGGCAGGACGACGGCGTTGGCCACCAGGTACGACGTCAGCGCCCACGTCGCCTCGTCCACCGTCGCCGAGAGGCTGCCGGCGATGTGCGGCAGCGACACGTTGACGACGGTCGTGTCGAGCACCTCCATGAAGGTCGCGAACATGACCGAGAGCGCGATGATCCATGGATTGACGAGCGGGTGGGATGGATCCCGATCAGACATCCTTTTGACTTGTAGCAGAAAACCGGCGAACTGTGCACTGCCCGGAGTATGCGGTCGGCCGTCAATCGCGCAGCTCGCTGCGCGCCGGCCCGCCGACGGGGCGGGTCTGCCAGTTGAAGCGGACGGCGACGACGCGAAGGAGAAAGTACGTACCGACCGTGATCCAGGCTGCCTCGGTGGGATTCAGAGCGAGCCGCCGCGTGAGCACGATGAACAGGCCGCAGACGATCGTCAGAGTGAGCGAGACGAATTGACCGGGCCTGAGAAGAGAGGGCACGTCTCGAACGAACACATCTCGAAGCAGGCCGCCCGCGCACCCGTTGACGACGCCGATGAACAGCACGCCGACCAGGGGAATGTTCCGATCCTCGGCGAGCTGCATGCCGATCACCGCAAACGCTGGCGTACCGAGTGCGTCGATGAGATCGATGAGCTTCGTGACCGTCTCGTACTTGAAGAGGCGCGTCAGCGGTCGCGTGAACACCGCCATGAGCAGCGTCGTCGCCGCAATCAGGGGCAGATAGATCGGATTGGCGAGCAGGCTCGGTGTGCGCTGCAGGAAGATCGCATCGCGGACGAGACCGCCACCGGTCGCCGAGAGCAGCGCGACGACGAACACCCCGGTGAGGTCGAACTGCTTGCGGATGCCGACCACCGCGCCGCTCATCGCCCAGGCGAGGGTCGCCACGTACTCGAAGAGCACCGGAACCCGGAAGGTCGCGTCGGGCACCCCTAGAACTCTACCCGAAGCGTGACGCGCGCGGCCGCACCCTCGCCACAAATCCAATGTCCCTTCACGCACGTAGTCACTCACAACGCAGGAGGTGTGATGTGAAAGGTAATTGGATACTGCCCGCCATGGCCGCCGCCACGATTGGGATCGTCGCCGTGTGGAACTTCCCGGTCCAGGCCTCGAGCCATCGTGAGGCGCCGCTCATCAGTCAGGACCCGCTCGCCGACAACACGGACGTCTACGCGTTCGTCAGCCCCGCGAACCCGGATCGCGTGACGCTCATCGCCAACTTCATTCCGTTTGAGGCGCCGTACGGGGGGCCGAACTTCTTCAAGTTCGACGACAACGTGCTCTACGAGATCATGATCGACAACGACGGCGACGCGGTCGAGGACATCACGTTCCAGTTCAAGTTCAGGACCGAAGTTCGCAACCCGAACACGTTTCTCTACAACACCGGCACAATCACCTCGCTCGACTCGCCGGCGTTCAACGTGCGCCAGTTCTACACGCTCACGCGGTTCGACGGACCGAAGCGGCGCGGCCACGGTACCGTGCTGGCGCAGGACGTGCCGACACCGCCCGTGAACGTCGGCATTCGATCCACGCCGAACTACGACGATCTCGCCAACGCCGCCATCCGGCAGCTGCCCGGGGGCATGCAGGTGTTTGCCGGCCAGCGCGACGACCCGTTCTTCGTCGACCTCAACGTGTTCGACCTCCTCGCCGTGCCGCCGGCCGACACCAACAACTCTGACTCACTGGCCGGCTTCAACGTCCACACCATCGCGATCGAAGTTCCCATCGCCATGCTGTCCGCCAGCGGCATGCGGCCGGCGTCGGCGACCGACCGCAACGCGATCATCGGCGTGTGGTCCACGGCCAGCCGGCCGTCCGTGACCATGCGAGGCGGGGGCCAGGAGAAGAACAACGCCAACTACGTCCAGATCTCGCGCCTCGGCCAGCCGCTCGTCAACGAGGTGGTCATTCCGCGCGGATCGAAGGACCTCTTCAACTCGCTCGAGCCGACGCAAGACGCCGCGGCGCTGCCCTTCGTGCTCGACCCCGAGGTACCGAAGCTCCTGTCCGCGCTCTTTGGCATTCAGTCGCCGCCGGCGCCTCGCAACGACCTCGTGACGATCTTTCTGACGGGCATTCCCGGGTTGAACAAGCGAGACGGGGATGTGCCGTCCGAGATGCTGCGGCTGAACATGGCGATTCCGCCGTCTCCAAACCCGCTGGCGCTCGGCGTGCTCGCCGGCGATCCAGCCGGGTTCCCGAATGGCCGCCGCCCGATCGACGACGTCGTCGACATCGCCCTGCGGGTGATGGCCGGCGCGACACCGCTCACGCCGAACTTCAACACCGGCATCAATGCCCAGCTCGGCGACGGCGTGTTCAGCAACGACAAACCGCTGCCGAACAAGTTCCCGTACATCGCGTCGCCGCACGCGGGCAACCAGTAACGGGGCGGCGACCATGACTCATCACTTGAGCGGCTGGTTCAGACTTACGGTAGCGATGGCCGTCGTCGTGGCCGTCTCAGGTTGTGGGCGCAAGACGATCGACCGCCGGGAGACTGCGACACCGCTCGCAGGCGCTCCCGGCGGGACCTCGACGTCGCGCGCGGCCCTCGACGACACGGTCGCGCGTATGCGCGCACGCGTGGCCCGAACGCCCGGCGACGCCACCGCGGCCGTCCAGCTCGCCGACGCCCTGCTCCGGCAAACGCGCATCATCGGCAACGCCGGCCTCGCGATCGAAGCCGAACGCGTGCTGCAAGGCGCCCTCAGGACGGACCCTGATCACTACCAGGTGCGCCGCATGCTGGCGGCGGTCTACGCGTCGCAGCATCGCTTTCGCGACGCGCTCGCCGAAGGCAATCGCTGCCTCACCATCCGGACGGACGATGCGTGGGTGTACGGAGTGATCGGCGACGCGCATGTCGAGCTCGGCGAGTACGACCAGGCGTTCGATGCGTTCGACCGCATGACGGCGCGCCGGCCCAACGCCGCGTCGTACGCCCGCGCGTCGTATGCGCGCGAGCTGCAGGGCGACCTGCGCGGAGCGCTGCAGGCCATGCAGATGGCAACCGAAGCGACCAGCGCGCAGGATCCTGAATCGCTCGCGTGGCACCACGCGCAGCTCGGGCACCTGTATCTGGAGCTGGGGCAGCTGACCGACGCGCGTCGCGAATTCGCGCACGCCGACTACGTGTTCCCGGATCATCCGTTCGCGGTCGAGGGGCTCGCGCGCGTGGCCGCGGCGGAAGGCGACCATGCGCGGGCGCTCCAGATCCTCACGCGGTTGCTGTCTGAGACACCGGCGCCCGCCACGCTCGCGATGGCCGGAGACGCGCTCGCGGCGCTCGGGCGCACCGACGAAGCGGAGCGTCAGTACCGGCTCGCCGAGGCGGCATGGCAGTCGGACGCGCCGGATCCGCCGCGGCTCGCTCGGTTTCTGGCCGAGCACGGCCGCCGACTCGACGACGCGATTCGAATCGCCGAGTCGACCGGCCGGCAGGACATCTTCACCGCCGATGCGCTCGCATGGGCCTACTTTCAGACGGGCCGGCTCGCAGACGCGCAAGCGAAGATCAAGGTGGCGCTCTCGACCGGCTCTCGTGATCGGTTCATCCGTGAGCACGCCGCGGCGATCGCGCGTGCGTCGACCGGTGGGACTCGATGAGGTTCTTCGCGTGCGCGATCGCGATCGGTTGCGCGCTGGTCGCACAAGTCGCCGCTCATCCGGTGTCGACGACGACGGTTGCGGTGGCTGTCGGCGCCGGCGGCCGCTCGGTCGCGGCGATCACGGCGGAGGCCGATCCGCTGATCGCCAAGCTCGAGGCGCTGTCTCTCGATCCGCTGCCGAACCCGAGCGCGGCGACCGCGACGGAACGGGCGTCGCGACTCGACGCGCTGAGCGCGACACTGCTCGCACACGTCACCATCGCCTTCGACGGACAGATCATCAGGCTGGCCGCTGAGCCCGCAGAGGTCACCGACACCGGCCAGGCGACGATCAGGCTGACGGGCCTCGCACCGGCGGGCGCTCGCATGCTCACGTGGTCGTCGTCGCTCGTGTACGGCTCGTATCCGCTGGCGGTTCGCACGCCAGACGGCCGCGAGATTGTTCAGTGGCTGCAGGCCCAGGAGGGCAGTCAGCCGGTCGCGCTCGCCGGCGCCGGCGGCACGCGCACGATCATGCGTGGCGTCTGGCTGGGCTTCACGCACATCCTGCCGAACGGTATCGATCACATCCTCTTCGTGGTCGGTCTGTTTCTGCTGAGCACGAGGCCCGCTCAGCTCCTCGGGCAGGTGAGCGCGTTCACGCTCGCCCACTCGATCACGCTCGCTCTAAGCCTCTACGGCGTCTTCTCGCTGTCACCGCGAGTCGTCGAGCCGCTGATCGCGCTCTCGGTCGCGTACGTCGGCGTCGAGAATCTGATGACGTCGAAGCTGCACGCGTGGCGGATCGCGATCGTGTTCGGCTTTGGCCTGCTGCACGGCCTCGGGTTTGCCGAGGCGCTCGCCAGCCTGCATCTCTCGCGTCCGGAAATGCTGTCCACCCTGATTTCTTTCAATGCCGGCGTCGAAGGCGGACAGCTGACCGTGATTGCGATCGCTGCCCTGACGATGGGCGCAGCGGTCCGCATCCGCGACGCGTGGCGGCGACCGATCATGGCGCTGTCGTCCGGGGCGATTGGCGTGACCGGCCTCGTTTGGACGATTCAGCGGATTTGGCGCTAGCGCGGTTTCGAGTTGCTCCACAATGCTCTAGCCGCGAGAGAACGCCTTCGTGGCGCGCAGCGCGGGGACGGCGCTCGCGATCGTCGACGCGGCGGCGACGACGACGGCGACCTGCGCGAACGCCGTCGTATCTGTCGCCGACACGCCGAACAACATCGCGGACAAAAGTCGCATCAGCCCGACGGCTCCCGCGGTCCCCACGACGAGGCCGGCCGCGGCTGCGCGCAGGCCCTGCCCCATCACGAGACGCACGATGTTCGCGCGGGTCGCCCCCAGCGCGATCCTGATGGCGATTTCACGCGTGCGCTGGCTGGTCGAGTACACGACGACCGCGTAGATTCCCGTGACCGCGAGCGCCAACGCGGCGCAGCCGAAGATCGTCATTAGGGAAAGGCTGAATCGACGGGGCGCGATGGCATCGGACAGGTACGCGTCCATCGGCCGGATTTGAGACGCCGCCACGTCCGGATCGATTCGGCGGACCTCCCTCGCAAAGTTGGTCGCGACGCTCATGGGCTCGCCGATCGTGCGGACGATCCAGAACATGTTCGCGGCCGCGGCCGCGACGTTGTCGGCGTGCACCTGCGCATAGGTGATGTAGAGATCCCAGGTCGGCTCGCCGTCGAGCGTGAGCTGCCGCGCGTTGCCCACGACGCCGACGATTTCGATCGGCCTCGGCGGTCCGTCGCTGTCGTCGACGAGCAATCGCGCGCCCACCGGCTCGATCCCCTCGAGCCACACGCGCGCCAGCTCTTCGTTCACCAGGGCCACTGCCTGTCCATCGGCGGTGTCGAGCGGCGAGAACGGGCGTCCACGCTTCAGCGGCACGCGCGCCGTATCGAAGTAGTCCGGCGTCACGACGCGGTACTGCGCAACCGGCACCTTCTCGCGCTCGATGGCACGCCCTTCCACCGTGAACGGCACGCGCGCGAGCATGCCACTCAGCGGCAGCAACGAAATCGCGCCCGCCTTGTCGACGCCGGGAAGCGCGGTCAGCCGCTCGCCAAGCGCCCGCTGGAAGTTCACGATCGCGTCGCGCGTCTTGAAGCGCGTCGCCGGCAACGTCAGCCGCGCCGATAGCACGCGCGCCGGATCGAATTTCACGTCGACGGCCTGCACCTGCGCAAAGCTCTTCGCCAGCATCGTCATGACGACGAGAAGGACGACGGCGAGGGCCACTTCGGCGCCGACCAGGAGTCCGCGAACGCCGTGGCTCGCGGCCGTCGAGCCACGCGTGCTTTCGCGGAGCGCGTCGCTCACGTCAACGCGCGCCGAGGTCAACGCCGGTATCACACCGAAGAGCACGCCGGTCGTCCCGGAGAGCGCCATCGAGAACATCAGCACCGTCACGTCGACGTGGATTTCGCTCGATCGAGGCAATGCCGCCGGCGCAAGGGCGACCAGTCCAGCCGCGCCCCACAACGCGAGCAGGACGCCCACTCCACCGCCCGCGACGCTGACGAGCAGTGCCTCGATGAGCACCTGGCCAACGACGCGCGACCGCGACGATCCCAGGGCGAGCTGGACGGCGACGTCCCGCCGCCGGCCGATCGCGCGGGTCAACAACAGATTCGCGAGGTTCGCGCAGGCAATGAGCTGGACCGCAGCCACCGCGGCGAACAGTGTCACGAGCGCGGTGCGGAACTGACCGGCAATGCCCTCGATCGCCGGAACCAACCGCACGCCCTGCTTTCTGGCGTTCTCGACCGGATACTGCGCCCGGAGCCGGCGGGCGAAGGCGTTCAAATCGCTGGCGGCCTGGCTCGGCGAGATTCGATCGCCGAGGCGGCCGGCGCCGATGATGAAGTTGAACGAATTGCGCGCGCCACGTCGTGGATCCTGGTCGGGCGCGAACGGCAGCACGAACTCCACGTCGCGAATTGGCATCACGAAGTCGCCAGAGAGCACACCGACGACTGTGTGCATCTCGCCATTGAGTCGAATCGCACGGCCGACGATTCCTGCATCGCCCCCGAATCGCCGCCGCCACAACGAGTCGCCAAGGACAACGACGCGATCAGCGCCAGGCCGCTCGTCGCCAGGGTCGAGCAGGCGCCCGGTCCGCGCCTGCGCGCCCAGCACGTCGAACAGATTCCCGGTCGCCCGCATGCCCTGGAGGCGCTCGGCCGACGCCCCATCCGTCAGATTCGCGCTGGCCGCAAAGAACCCGGCGAAACCCGACAGCGCGCGAATCGAATCGCGGTAGTCGATGAAGTCTGGCACGTTGAACGGCGCGCGGCCGCCGTTCGGCTGGTCCGACCACATCCAGAACACGCGCTCGACATCCCGATACGGCAGTTGTCGGAGCAGCACGCCGTAGACGACGCTGAAGATCGCCGTCGTCGCGCCGACCGTCAGCGCGACCGTCGTGATGGCGCCGAGCGTGAAGGCCGGCGTCTTGCGCAACGCCCGCACGCCGTAGCGGACGTCACGAGTCAGGGCCGAGAGGATCACACGATTCAAAAATACCGCGGTCTGGTCTAGATGAATAGGGCCATTTCTGATAATTTGCCTGGACCAGTCACATGGCCAGACCGTGGGCGCTCGTCCTCGACGTCGATCGCGGAAGCGACCTGCCGCCGTTTCTCCAGATCGCGCGCGCGCTGGCCGGCGATATCCAGCGCGGCCGGCTCCGGCCCGGCGATCGCCTCCCGGGCAGCCGAGCCCTCGCCGCCAGTCTCGATGTCCATCGCAATACCGTGCTGGCCGCCATCGACGAGTTGGTGGCCGAAGGGTGGCTGGACACCACGCCCGCGCGAGGCACGTTCGTCACGCGAAATCTTCCCGACACTCGCGGCGAGCCGTTTTCAAAGCGGCTGGGCGTGCGCGCGCGCGTGCCCGCGGACCCGCCGTTCCCCCTGCCGGGCGCGCCGGCGCCGTACCGGCCCCTGGCGCTTCCGCGTGGGACGCTGGACTTGAGCAGCGGGTCGCCTGACGTCCGTCTCACCCCCGCTCGCGCGATCGCGCGAGCCTATCGGCGAGTGCTGACACGCCATCCGAATGTGCTGGCTTACGGCGACCCCGAAGGCCATCCGGCACTGCGATCGGCCATCGCGGCGATGCTCGCCAGCACGAGAGCCCTGTCAATTGGCGCCGATGACGTCGTCGTCACGCGCGGCAGTCAGATGGCGCTGACGCTCGTCGCCCGCGCGCTCCTCCGCCCCGGTGAGGTCGTCGCGGTCGAGGGACTCGGCTATCGGCCAGCGTGGGAGGCGTTTCGTTCGTCCGGGGCGACGGTGGTACCCGTCAACGTCGATCGCGATGGCCTCGACCTCGACGCGCTGAAGCGACTGGCCACGCGCACGACGCTGCGCGCGGTGTATGTGACGCCTCACCATCAGTATCCGACGACGGTGACGTTGAAAGCGGCTCGACGGCTCGCGCTGTTGTCGCTGGCGCGGACGCATCGGGTGGCGATCATCGAGGACGACTACGACCACGAGTTTCACTACGACGGGCGGCCGGTGCTGCCGCTCGCCAGCGCCGATCACGCGGGCGCCGTCGTCTACATCGGCACGCTGTCGAAAGTCCTCGCTCCCGGCCTTCGCGTCGGGTACATCGTCGCGCCCTCGGCGGTGCTGCGAAACGTCGCGGCAATTCGATCGCTCGTCGACATCCAGGGGGATCTCGCGACCGAGGCGGCGATCGCGGCGCTCATCGAGGACGGCGAGCTGCAACGGCACATCGCGCGGGTCCGGCGCATGTACGCCAATCGACGCGAAGTGCTCGCGACGAGTCTGCGCAAGACCTTCGGTGATGGCGTCGAGTTCACACCGGCGAGCGGCGGCATGGCGCTGTGGGTGCGCTTGCGCCTGGCCGTGGACGTGGACGCGTGGGCGCGCCGGAGCGTCCAGCGCGGGGTGTCCTGGTATACGGGCCGGCGGTATGCGTTCGACGGTCAGTCACAACCGTTCGCGCGCTTCAGCTTCACCTGGCTCAACGAACGCGAGCTCGCCGAGGCCGTGAAACGGATGGCCGCGGCGCTATGATAACGGCACCCTCACCGGAGACTCGACATGGACGCGTTCCTTCAAGACATGCGCTTCGGCGTGCGGCAACTGCTTCGCCAGCGCGGCTCGTCGGTCGTCGCCGTGGTCACGCTCGCGCTCGGCATCGGCGTGTCGACGGCGATCTTCTCGATCATCGATGCGACGATGCTGCGGCCGCTGCCCTACCCGAATCCTGAGCAGCTGGTCACGGTCAGCCCCGAAGAGACGATGCCGGATGGCCGCGTGTCGCGTGCGACCGCGTCGATGGAGGACATGCGTACGTGGCAGAAAGCCGACGACGTGTTTTCGCAGGTCGCCGGGTATGGCAGCGCGTTTCGCGGGCGTGTCGTCGAGGGCGAGACGCCGGAGCGGATCGAAGTCGCGCACTACACGGAGGACTACCTGCCGATGCACGGCGTGACGCCGTTCATCGGCCGCAACTTCACGAAAGAGGAAACCGATCCGGGATCGCAGCTGGTCGCACTGCTGGGCTACGGCTACTGGAAATCGCGCTACAGCGGCCGCGAGGACATCGTCGGCCAGACGGTCCGATTCGACACCGAGGTCGCGACGATCATCGGGGTACTGCCGGCGTGGTTCAACCCGAAGACGCCGGTCGTGCTGCCCTTGCGCATCCCGCTGGCGGAGTACTCGCGCCGAGGCACCGGCCGCGTGTCGGTGTACGCGCGGTTGCGTCCGGACGTCACGATCGATCAGGCGAAAGAACGGCTGTCGGCGCGCATGCCGATTCGTACGCTCCCAAACGGGCAGCAGACCAGCAACCCGCGGGTGGCGATCACCTCGCGGCTCGAGTCCGCGCTGACCTACTCGCGCACGACGGTCAACGTGCTGGCCGGATCGGTCGGCCTGATCCTGCTGATCGCGTGCGTCAACGTCGCGGGCCTGCTGCTCGCGCGCGGCGCCGCCCGGCAGTCCGAGCTCGCGGTGCGGGCGTCGATGGGCGCCGGGCGCGGCCGCTTGATGCGGCAGCTGCTGACGGAGAGCGCGGTGCTGGCGCTGGTGGGCGGCGCACTTGGCGTGGTGCTGGCGTGGCTCTCGCTCGACGCGATCGTCGCGAACGTGCCGCTGTCGATGCCGACCAACTCGCCCGTGACACTCAACGTGACCGTCCTCGCCGCGACGTTCGCGCTCCTCGTGCCGACCGTGCTGCTCTTCGGATTGTGGCCGGCGATCCGGTTGTCGCGCGTGCAGGTCGGATCCGTGCTGGCGCGCACAGGCCGACAGCGGGGATCGGCGCTCTCACGGCGCGGCGGCCAGCTGCTCATCGCCGCGGAAGTGGCGCTCGCCGTGATCCTTGTCACCGGCGCGGGCCTCATGATTCGCAGCTTCATGCGCATCGCCGCGGTCGACCTCGGCTTCGCCCGCAACGGGCTTGTCGTCATGGACGTGCTGCCGCTCGACCAGAATCCGGCCGTGCACAACGAGTACTACACGTCGCTGTTGCAGCAGGTGCGCATGATTCCCGGCATCACGGCCGCCGGAATCGTCGACAACTTTTCGCTGGGCGGCGCCAGCTCCTTCTCATCCGTCACGGTCGACGGCAAGGACGCGAGCGGCATGTTTTTCAGGGTGACGCAGGGTTACTTCGAGGCCGTCGGCGCGACGCTCGTCGCGGGCCGGCTGCCGACTGCGGCCGATGGGCCCACCGGTCAACGCGGCGTCATCGTGAGCGAGCTCGCTGCAAGAACGATCTTCGACGGCCAGGCCGTTGGCCGGCAGATCATTCGCGCCTACCCGGACAAGACGCCGTGGACCGTCATCGGCGTCGTCAAGGACTTGCAACAGGGGGGCCCGCTCTCGACGCGGAAGGAACCGGAGTTTTTCTTTCCGCTCGAGATCACGCAGTACGACTTGAACACGGCGATGTCGGTGGTGATGCGGCCGACGGACTCGATTTCCGGATTGTCGGATCGCGCACGCCGGCTCGCGCAGAGCGTGGGGCCGCGTGTGCTGGTCGAGCGCATCCGCACGAGCGAGGAGATGTTCGGTACGACCGTGCTCAATCCAAAACGCCGCACGGTGCTGCTCGGGTTACTCGGCGGCCTCGGGCTCACGCTCGCGCTGGTCGGCGTCTTCGGCATGACCGCGTACTCCGTGGCGCGGCGGACGCCGGAAATCGGCGTGCGGATGGCCTTCGGCGCACGGCCCGGCCAGGTGGTCGGGACGATGGTGCGCGATTCGGCGGTGCCGATCGCGATCGGCGCGGTCGTGGGCGTCGGCGGGGCACTCCTCATCACCGGCGTGATCAAGAGCTTCCTGTTCGGGACGGCGCCGAACGATCCCGCGACGCTGGCGACCGTGGCGGCGACGCTCGCGGCCGCGGGCTGCCTGGCAGCGCTGGTGCCGGCGATGCGCGCGGCGAAGATCGACCCCGCCACGAGCCTGCGCACGGAGTAGTCAGATCAGCGTCGCTTGCGAATCGACCGTTCCATTCCTGCGCCGCGGGCGGTAAGCTGGGAAAGATGAAGAGGTCCGCGATACGCGTGACCGTGCTGGCAATCGGCCTGGGCTTCGCGCTGATTGCGTCGGCTCGCGTGCCTGCGCTCGCCTCTGCCCCCGGCCTGCTCGAGTTCGCGGCCGTCACGGGTGGACCGTCTCAGGCGGTACTCGCTGCAGCGCAGGCCGCCTATCAGCACGCGCTCGACCTTGGCGTCGTCGTCAATCCTCGACTGCTGACCGTGATCGACTACAGCCGGCCGTCCACCGAGCCGCGCCTTTGGGTCCTCGATCTCGTGTCTCACGCCATCATTCAGCGTGAGCTCGTCGCCCATGGCAAAGGCAGCGGCGAGAACATCGCGACGTCCTTTTCGAACGACGAGGGATCGCACAAGAGCAGCCTGGGGCTGTTCCTCACTGACGCCGCCTACGTTGGCCAGAACGGCTACTCGCTCCGATTGCGTGGCCTCGATCCCGGCGTGAACGATCGCGCGTACGCGCGCGACATCGTCATTCACGGCGCGGAGTACGTGAGCGAAGCCGTCGCGCACACGCTCGGAAGGATCGGACGCAGCTGGGGCTGCCCGGCCGTTCGTCCCGCCGTCGCCAGGACACTGATCGACGAGATCAAGGGCGGTACCGTGCTATTTGCGTACGGCGCGGCCTCGCCGCGGCAGCAGTCGCGTTAAGATCGTTCCTCCCCGGCGGAGGACGCATGCCTCGCTCGCTCATCGCCGCCCTGGTCCTCGCGGCGCTCGGGTCCGCCGGCCCGGTCACGACACAAACTCAATCGCCGATTGCCTCGGCGCTGCACCGCCCGCCGGCGGCGGCCGCGCGGCCCGGCCTCGAAGACGCGCTACCGGCGGTGAGCCGGTTCTACGAGAAGCGTGGATTTCAGGCCGTCTGGACCGGGCCGTCCCAGCTGAATTCCTCGGGCGAGGGCGTCATGCGCGCGCTCGCACGCGCGGACGAGGACGGGCTGAATCCGGAAGACTACGTGCCATCGGCGCTGGCAGGACTCGCCTCGCAGCACGCGCCGCAGGCGACGACGGACCTCGAGGTCCTGCTCTCGCTCGCCGTCGTCCGGTTCGCGCGCGATCTCGGGTGGGGCATCACGGTGCCGTCGGAAGTGGATCGTGACAACTCGTACGACGTGCGGCCGTTCGACGCCGAGACGGTCCTCGGTGAGGTCGTGGCGGCCGGCGATCCGGGCGAGACGCTGCGTCAGTACGCGCCACCGTCGTTCGTCTACGGCCTCGTCAAACGCGCGCTGGCCGAGCTTCGTGCGCGACGAGACAAGGGCGGCTGGACGGTCGCGACCGACGGCCCGACGCTGCGCAAGGGCGACAAGGGCCCGCGGGTTGCCGCGCTCCGCGCGATCTTGACCGAGCGCGGCGATCTCGCCCCAGGGCCGCCAAGCGATGTGTTCGACGACGCGCTGGTCGATGGACTGAAACGCTTCCAGGATCGGCACGGCCTCGACGCCGACGGCATGTACGGCAAAAAGGTCGTGGCGGAAGCGAACGTGCCGCTCTCGACGCGCATCCAGCAAGTGCGCCTCGGGCTCGAGCGGCTGCGCTGGCTGCCTCGCACGTCCACGGGCCGGCGCATCGCCGTGAATCTTGCGGACTTCAAGACCTATGTCTTCGACGACGACCGCGTGACGTTCGAGACGCGATCGGTCGTTGGCAAGCTGTACCACGAGACGCCGATGTTCACCGGACGGATGACGTACGTCGTCATCAATCCGTACTGGAATGTGCCAGTGAGCATCATGCGGAGCGAGCTGCTGCCGAAAGCGAAAGCCGATCCTGACTACCTCGCGCGCAGTCACTTCGAGTACGACGGCACGTCGATGCGGCAGCTGCCCGGCGCGTGGAACTCGCTCGGGCGGTTCAAGTTCATGTTCCCGAACCCGCACAACATCTACCTGCACGACACGCCGGCGCGGGCGCTCTTCAACGAGGCGGATCGCGCGTTCTCGCACGGGTGCGTGCGGCTTGAGAAACCGGCCGAGCTGGCGGCCCTGCTGCTGGGCGATCAGGGATGGACCACGGAACGGATTCGCGCGGCCGTCGAGACCGGCGTCGAAACGGTCGTCACGCTGGAGAAGCCGATTCCCGTGTACATCAGCTACATCACAGCCTTTCTCGGAGCGGACGAGCTGATGCATTACCGGCGGGACGTCTACGGGCGCGATCAGAAGCTCGTCGCGGCGCTGCAGCAGGTGAGCCAGGGGGCGTGGGACCGATGAGGCCCCGTCCACTTCGCTCAAGGCAGGCCTCTCCTTGACAACTTAGGAGTGAACCGATCTGCCTTCCTAAACGTCTTAGGAGGGATAGTGGCACCTCAAGCACAACTGCTTCCCGGCACGCTCGACTTGCTGATTCTCCGGGCCGTCTCGCTCGGCCCGCTGCACGGGTACGGCGTGCTGCTCCGGATCGGCCAGATCTCGGGCAACGCGCTCCTGATCGAGCAGGGCGCGCTCTATCCCGGGCTCCACCGCCTCGTCCGCCAGGGCCTGCTCAAGGCCAGCTGGGGCACGTCGGACAACAACCGCCGCGCGAAATTCTACGAGCTCACGGCCGCCGGCCGGAAGCGGCTGCGTCAGGAAACCGAGAACTGGAACCGGCTCGCCGCCGCGATCGGCACGGCGCTGTCGGTGGAACCGGAGGAAGTATGAGGCTCTTCCGCCGCTCGCGTCTCGAAGCGGAGCTCGAAGACGAGCTGCGCTCGCACATCCAGCATCGCGCCGACGACCTCGAGCGCACGGGTCTGTCGCGCGCGGAGGCCGAGCGGCGCGCGCGCGTGGAGTTCGGCGCGTACCAGCGCGTCAGGGAAGATACGCGCGACGCCGGCGGCGGCACTTTTCTCGAATCCGTCTGGCAGGACCTGCGCTACGCGACCCGCGTGCTGCGCAAGTCGAAGGGCTTCACGCTGGTGGCCGTGGTCACGCTGGCGCTCGGCATCGGCGCCAACGCCGTGGTCTTTGGCGTGTTGAACGCGCTCGTGCTCCGCCCGATGAATCTGCCCCAGGAGAGCAGTCTCTACAGCATCGAGCAAGGAGACAACGGGTTCGGGTCGTACCCGGATTACCTCGACATGCGCGATCAGAACCGCAGCTTCGAGAGTCTGGCGGCGTTCAGCGTGACCGCCGTGGCGCTCGACACGGGCGGCAATCCCTTGCGCGCGTGGGGATTCGAGGTGAGCGGGAACTACTTCGATGCCCTCGGCATTCAGCCCGCTGTCGGCCGCCTGTTCCATGCCGCCGACGAGCGCGGTCCGAACAGCGCGCCCTACGTGGTGCTCACGCACGCATACTGGCGCTCGCGGTTTCAGTCGGACCCAAGCGTCGTCGGCCGCACGGTTGAGGTCAACCGGCAGCCGTACACGATCATCGGTGTCACGCCGCCCGACTTCCGCGGCACGCTCCTCTTCTTTCCGCCGGACTTCTTCCTGCCGATCGTCAACCACGATCAACTCAACAGCGAGCAGGCGATGACCGTTCGCAGCAACCGGTGGGTGATGGAGGTGCTCGGCCACGTGAAAGCCGGCGTGAGCCCAGCGCAGGCCACGGAGGACTTGAATGCGATCAGCGCGTACCTCGCGAACACCTACCCCAAGGACGATGGCCGCATGGTGTTTTCGCTGGCGCGTCCGAGTCTCTTCGGCAATTTCCTGGGCCGGCCTATCCGCGCGTTCGTGACTGGGCTCATGCTGTTGGCGGGCCTCATCCTGCTCGCGGCGTGCGCGAATCTCGGCAGCCTGTTTGCCGCGCGCGCCGCCGATCGATCGCGCGAGGTCGCGCTGCGGCTGGCGCTTGGCGCCAGCCGCGCGCGGATTCTTCGACAACTGTTCACCGAATCCATACTGCTCTCCATCGCCGGTGGCGCGGCCGGGCTCGCCGCAAGCCTCGCGCTGCTTCGGGCGCTGGGAGCCTGGCAGCCGTTTTCGCGCTTCCCCGTGCACGTCCCGGTCGCGCCCGACGCGAGCGTGTACGCCGTGGCGCTGCTGCTCGCCCTGGCGAGCGGCCTGCTCTTTGGCGCCGTCCCGATACGACAGGTGCTGCACACCAATCCGTACGAGATCGTGAAATCCGGCTCGATCGGCAAGGCCGGACGCCGGCTCACGGCGCGTGACCTGTTGCTCGTCGTGCAAATCGCGATCTGCGCCGTGCTCGTGACCTCGTCGTTCGTCGCCGTGCGCGGGCTGCTCAGGACGTTGCACAGCAACTTCGGGTTCGAGCCGCAGCAGGCACTGCTCATCAATCCCGAGCTGCGGATGGCCGGATACCGCGCCGAGCTCATGCCCGACATGCGCCGGCGGATGCTCGACGCCGTGGGATCGATCGCGGGCGTCGAGTCCGCCGCGTATCTCGACAAACCGCCGCTCGCGATGGATACCGTGCAATCAGTGGTGTTCGCCGACGACGCCACGGAGCTGACACCGGACAAGTCGCTGGCCGATCCGTTCATGTACAACGTGTCGCCCGGTTACTTCCACGCGGCAGGCACGACGATCGTCACCGGCCGCGATTTTTCCTGGCACGACGACGCGGACGCACCGAAAGTGGCGGTCGTGAATCGCGAGTTCGCTCGTCGGGTCTTCGGAGCCGGCACGACTCCGCTCGATCGCTACTTCAAGCGCCGGGACGGCACGCGCTATCGAGTGGTCGGCGTCGTCGAAGACGGCAAGTACCTCAACCTGACGGAAAACCAGGGATCGGCGATGTTCTTCCCGGCGCCCCAGGCGCACACGCCCATGCCGGAGACCTGGCTGGTGCTGCGCTCGACGGGCGATCCTTTGCTCATCGCCGACGCCGCCCGAAGCGCGCTGCGCGATCTGGACGCCGGCCTGCCCGTCTACATTCAGACGTGGGAGAAGTCGCTGGACGGCGTGCTGTTTCCATCACGCATGGCGACCATGTCGCTGGGGGTGCTCGGCGTGATGGGCGCGATGCTCTCGGTTACCGGCATCTTCGGCATGGCGGCCTACTCGGTGAGCAAGCGGCTGCGCGAGCTGGGCATCCGCATCGCGCTCGGCGCGGAGCGGAAAGAAGTGTTGCGCGCCGCGCTGGGACGCGCGGTGAAGCTGCTGCTGATCGGATCGGCGGCCGGTCTGGCCCTGGGACTGCTCGCGGCGCGCGTGCTCGCGGCGATCGTCTATCAGGCGACGCCGCGCGATCCGCTGGTGTTGACCGGCGTGGCGCTCGCGATGCTCCTGGTCGGGCTGCTTGCGACGTGGATCCCCGCGCAGCGCGCGCTGTCGATCAATCCGTTGATGCTGTTGCGCGAGGAATAGGCCGGCTCACTCGCCGGCGGCGCGCCGCAGCATGGCCAGACGTGCGTTCGCCCGCGAGATCTCCCGCTTGATGTGCATGGCCATCTCGCTGAGCAAGTCCCATCCCTGCGCGCGGGCGCCGTCGATCTTGCACTTGAGCTGCCAGATGGCCGACCGGCGCAGATCGGTGAGCTCCATCTCGATCGCGAGCAGCCTGGCGTCGATGTCCGCGATGTCGCGCAGGATCCGATCGCGCGCCGTGCCTGAACGATCGTCCGGCAGCACGTCGGCGTGGCGCTGCCAGGCGCGAAGAATCAACCGAAGCCGGTCTTCGTCGCGATTCGCGTACGCGCGATTCGCTTCGGCCATCAGCGAGTGCCGCCGGTATCGCGTCGGATCGTTCGGAGCGAGGTCCGGATGGATGGCCTTCGCGACGTCTCGGAACACGCGCCGCAGGTCGTCGGACGGCGCCGCGCGCGAGGCGCGCACCTCGTCTTCGTTCGCCTCGTCGGCCTCAGCGTCATCCGGATCGTCTGGTTCAGCCGCCGGCCGAAGGCCCGCGCGGATTTCCGCGTCGGCGACGGCCGCGTCGAGCTCGGCCAGCTGCGCGTGCCAGGCGCCCATCTTGTCGAGATACGCGTCCTGCAAACCGCGAAGCTCGGTCTTGAACGCCGCCAGCTCGGCCTCGCGCTCGGCGAGCCGGACTTCGAGCTCCGCGAGGCGCGCGCGCGTGTTCGCGAGATCCGGAGTCGGCGCGGGTGTCAGCGCCCGGTCGGACATGATCACTATTGTCCAGTAAACAGCGCCGGTCCTGCGGAGTATGGAGAGTATGCAACGCGCAAGCCGAATTTCCGCCACGATCTTCCTCGCGTTGCTCGCGGCGGCGCCGAGGGCGATCCCTGCGAGTACGAATCCTGACGCGACGGCGCAGACGGCGTCGGCCGCCACGGCGCGAATCGTGGCCGCGGCGCAAGCGTTGACCAGCACGCTCGATGACGCCCAGCGAAGCAAGGTGCAGTTCCCGTTCGACGGCCCGCAGAGAGCTCGATGGTCCAACCTCCCATCTGGAATCTTCCAGCGGGAAGGCTTGCGAATGGGAGATCTCTCGGCGCCGCAACGTGAGGCCGTGATGAGTCTTCTTGCGGCCGCGTTCAGCGCGGACGGTTTTCGCAAAGTCACGAGCATCGTGCGCGGTGATGAGCAGCTTCGACAAACAGACGGTGGCCGCGGCGCTCGTGGCGGCGGGCGAGGCGGCGGCCGCCCTGGCGGCCCGCCCGGCGGAGGCGGCGTGAGCTTCGGCGAAGATCAGTACTACCTGGCGTTCGTCGGGACGCCGTCGACCTCGTCGCCGTGGATGCTCCAGTTTGGCGGGCATCACCTCGCGATCAACCTCACCATCGTCGGCAGCCAGGCGACGCTGGCGCCCAGCCACACCGGCGCGCAGCCGGCGACGTACACGTTCGAGGGGCAGACCGTGCGCCCGCTGGGCCGCGAGAACGATCGCGCGTTCGCGCTGATCAATGCGCTCGAAGGCACGGCGCGCGGCCAGGCCACGCTTCCCTACCGCGTGTCCGATCTCGTCCTCGGCCCCGGGCAGGACGGCCGTTCGATTCAACCCGAAGGCGTGCGCGCGTCTTCGCTTTCGCCCGCGCAGCAGACGATGCTCGTCGATATCGTGCACGAGTGGGCGGGCATCGTCACGGACGCATTCGCCGAGCCGCGCATGGCCGAGATCCGCGCCAACCTCCCGCAGACGTACTTCGCGTGGAGCGGACCGACGACGAACGGCGCGGCGGCGTACTTCCGGATTCAGGGACCGACGCTCGTCATCGAGTACGCGCCACAAAACGGCGTCGATCACATTCACACCATTTACCGCGATCCCACGAACGACTATGGCGCGACGATCGCGCGGAAGTAGGTCGGTCGCGGTTTCAGCGATCGCCATCGCCATGGCGATCTCGGCGGCGGTGCCCGTCTCGGCGCATCGCCTCGACGAGTACCTGCAGGCGGCGCGGATCGCCATCGAGCCGGACCGCGTCGACATCGAGCTCGACCTCACGCCTGGCGCGGACGTCGCACGACGCCTCGTCTCCGAGATCGATCGCAATCGGGACGGCATTCTCGGGCGCGATGAGACACGAGCCTACTCAGCGAACGTCCTGCGCGACGTCGGGCTGCAGGTCGACGACCGTCCCCAGGCGCTCGGCGTGATCGACAGCCAATTTCCCGGCGTCGACGCCATGCTGAAGGGCGAGGGCACGATTCACCTTCGACTGTCCGCGCGGGTGTCTGGCCTCGCGGCCGGCGACCATCGCCTGCTCTTCCTGAACGCGCATCATGCCGACGTCAGCGCGTACCTGGCCAATGCGCTCGTTCCGGAAGGCGCGCGCGTCGAAGTGATCACCCAGCGGCGAGACCCCGCCCAACGGCAGTTGGAGATCGACTACGTGCTTCGCAACGCAGCCGACCGGGCACGGCCGTCGCTCGCGCCGACGATCATCGGTGCGATTGCGTTGCTGGCTGGCCTGGCGTGGATCTCGAAGCGCGAGACGTCGCGATCGGCCGGCTGAGCTCGGTCCGCCATGACGCCGGGTCCGGACTCGAGTCCGGGCCGACGGTGTAGCACTCGTAGAGATCGGGCGCGGGCGCGTGGCCATGCTCGGCCATCCAGCTGTCGAATTCCTTCCAGCCTTCCGCGAGCAGCTCGTAGGGACCCTGATAGACGGCACGCACGACGCGCGACGCGGGCATCTCGCGGCTCACGACGCGGCCCACAGGCTTGACCGGCGCGGAGACGGGCACGCAGATCTCGAAGTCGAACGTTGTGGGATGCATCGCAAAGTGATGCGTGAACCAGGGGCCCGCCGGGCCGATGCCTTGCGCGGTCACGGCGGCCATGATCTCGGTGAGCCCGGGGCCGATCACCGATCGAATCTCGCTGCGCGGGATCGTTACGTGAATCGCGGCCGCGAGCCGCGGCGCCGTGTCGGCGACGACCGGCGCGTCGACAAGATGCTGCGGGCGTCCGCCAGCCATGTCCGAGGCCAGCAGTGCCTCGAGTCGGTCGTAGCCGGCGATCATGCCGCGTTCCATACCTGACCGCGAGGCCGTGTCGCGAGCCTCTTTCGACTCGTAGAGCACGACGAGCCTGAGGCTCGTGACGCCGTCCCATTCCTCGAACGTCGTGGTGTTCACGGCTTCGCCCGGATACCAGGCTTCGTCGAACTTCTCGGTGGCGACGAGCCGTGCGGGCCGAACGACCTCGCGAAATACGCCGCCCATGGCCATTTCGTTGCCAATCGCTTCCTTGCGCCACACGTAGCGGTACCGCCCGCCGACCCTGAGGTCGATCTCGCAGACAGGCATCGTCCATCCACCCGGGCCGAGGAGCCAACGGCGCACGAGCTCGGGTGTGGTGAAGGCGTCGAACACGAGCGCGCGCGGGGCGTTGAAATCACGCTCGATGTGAATCGAGCGGTCGTCTGGCGTCGAAACTTTGAAGCTGTCGGGGAAGAAGCGCATGTCGTTCCTTTCATCGACGGCGCGAGGGCTTCTCGCGTCGTGGTCTTTTGCGTGTCAACTCGTTCAGCACGTCGTCCAGGCGTGCAAACGACGCCTCCCAGAATTCGCGGTACTGGTCGAGCCAGGCGCTGGCTTCTGCCAGCCGCTCCGGCTCGAGCCGGCTGGGCCGCCGCTGCGCAATGCGATCCCTCGAGATCAACCCGGCCCGCTCGAGCACCTTGAGATGTTTCGAAATCGCCGGCTGCGACAGACCAAACGGCGCGACGAGCTCGTTCACGGTCGCGTCGCCCGACGCCAGGCGCGCCAGAATCGCGCGCCGGGTCGGATCGGCCAGTGCAGCGAACGTGTCGTTGAGGCGATCGGCCGCGGCAACCATCACCGTCTTTATATAACTAATTGGTTATATATGCAAGCCCCGGCCGGGCGAGCTGCCAGACCCGTTTCCGGGATTCCACATTGCCGGCGGCCCCCCGGGTCCGATTTTTCTGGCCGGTGGCAAGGTGTCATCGAGGTGCCGGTCTTCACACCCGACGACTCCGAGATTCTGTTTTGGGAGAGGGTGACGCTAACGTTGCAGTTGAGCCAGGACGGTCTCGATGTCGGCGGTCCGCTTCATCTCGACCTCGGCGGCGGACTGGATCTGCCCGGCACCTGGAGCGGTACGCTCAGCGCAGGCGACGCGCCGACCACGCTGGCGTTTGCGGCGCGGTATCAGGCGACGACGCCGTCGGGCATGCCGTGTGAGGGCACGTTCAACGGCACGTTGAACGTCACGACGCACGACATGCAGGGCTCGTTCAACGGCGACAACTGCGTTCGATCGTACGTGGGGAATCTTCGGGCCACGAAGGAGCAGTAGTCCGACCGCGCCGCGTGACCCGTCAGGACTGCTTGAGCGCGGACGCGGGCTCGATCGACGCCGTACGCCGCGCGGGCATCCACGCCGCGGCCATCACAACGAGCGCGAGAAAGGCTGCCGCCGGCAGCACATCCGTCAGGTCGATCGGCGCGAGGCCGCCGACTTCGGCGTGCAGCGCCCGTGCGACGAAAATGCCGGCGACGAGGCCAACGGCTCCGCCAACGGCGAGCAGCCGCATGCTCGGACGCATGACCAGGCGAAGGATGCTGGCCTCAGAGGCGCCGAGGGCGCGTCTGATCGCGATCTCCTTCGTCCTCCGCTCGACGGCATACGCGACGAGCGCCCACGTCGCCATCAGCGCCAGTCCCAACTGGAGCACGCCCGCGATGGCGCCGACGCGCTGGGACGCTCTGACGGGCGCCCTGGACTGGTCGAGGAACTCACTCAACGGCATGCCCGCACCGATGATGACGCGCGCGTCGACGGTCCGCAGCGCGCGATCGAGCGCGGTCAGGCCGTCGGCGCCGCTCCTCACGCGAGCATGCAGCACCAGCTCGTTCCTTGGTGACTGCGCGAGCGGCACATACAGCACCGGCTGAGGCTCGCTCGCAAACGATCGGTACGGGACGTCCGCGACGACGCCGACGATTTCAGCAGGGCCCTTGTCGAGACGAATCGCGCGGCCCACGACCGCCGTGCTGCTCCAGAGCCTTCGCGCCAGCGATTCGCTGACAACCGCGACTCTGGGCGCACCCTCGTCGTCGCGCGCATCGAACGCGCGGCCGGCGCGTCGGCCCACGCCCATCAGCTCGAAATACCCGGGGTCCACGATGTTGCAGTCCAGGTCGATCGGTGCGTCCTGCGGCCGTTCCTCCGCGCGGCCTGAAGTGGTCAGGAACGATCCGGTCATCGGGACGATGGCTGCGAACGACGAGCCGTCGATACCAGGAACGCGATCCGCCGCGTCGCGCAGACGCTCGGAAATCCCGCGCATCTCAGCGTCAGATCGCGCGGCCGTGCTGAGGTCGATCGGAACGACGGACACGAGCCTGACGGCAGGGTCCTGCCGAGCGGGCTCGGCAGGCGCAAGCGATCGCACGAACAACGCGGCGGTGATCACCAGAGCGAAGGACACCGCCACTTGCGCGACGAGCAGCAACTCTCTTGGACCAATGAAGAGGAATCGACGTCGCACCAGAAACGGTTCGCCACGGAGCCCATCGGCAATGGCCAGCCGGAGCGCGTGCGCACCCGGCGCCACGCCGAACGCGACGGGCGCAACGAGGGCCATCAGCAGCGCGACACTTGCGACGCGCCAATCCAGCGCGAGGTTGAACGCGGGCAGCTCTGTGGGGCGATACGCCTCGAACAGCTTCAGCGCGGTGGCGACGAGCAGGACGCCCGCGGCAGCCGCGCCAACGCTCACGAGCAGGCTCTCGGTGCCGAGCTGCCGGAGCAGTCGCGCCGGCGACGCACCAAGCGCCAGCCGGATGTTGAGCTCGCGCGTCCGCGCGGCGCCGCGCGCCATGAACATCGTGGCCAGATTCACGCACGCGATGGCGATGATGCCGGCGATGGCCCCGAGGGAGAGCGCAGCAATGTCGGCCGCGCCTTGGCCTTGAGCGAAGCGCGACGCCAGTTCCCTGGTAATCGTCACCGTCCGCGTCGCGCCGGAGGTCTCCGTCCAGGCACGCGGGTCTTCGTCGCGCAGCGCGGCAGCGATCGCCTTCAGGCGATCGGCGGCCTGCGGCCCGGTAACGCCGGGCGCGAGGCGAACGTAGACGGAAAACCGCCGGTCACCGCGCGCCGCGAGCGCCCCCGAGAGCAGCATCGGCGCCAGCGGTGGCGGCGCCCAGAATGCGGCGCCGCCGTCGAGACTCAGGCCGGCGAATCCTTCTTCGGCCACGCCGGCAATCACCACCGACGCGCCGTTCAGGGTCGCGGCTCGTCCGACGATCGCGGGATCGCCGCCGAAGCTCCGCCGCCAGACCGAATGGCTGATCACGATCGCCGCGGGCTCGCCAGTCGCCGCATCGTCGATCGGACCGAGAAGTCGCCCGAGGTGCGGGCGAAGCCGGAGCGCGTCGAAGCAGCCGCCATTCATGACGGCGCCCGCCAGCGCCTGCGTGTGCCCGCCGGCGGTCAGGTTGCCGCGGACGTTGGTCGTCGCACAGGCGCCCGCGAAGAGACCCGGCACGCTCGTGAACGACAGGAAATCCTGGAACGACGACGAGCCGTACCGGCCGCCTTCGCCGTTCGATGTGTAGATGCGGTGAATATCGGCGGTCTGTCGGCCCGGCAGCGGCCGGAACAGCAGCGCGTTCATGAACGCGAAGAGCGCCACCGCGCTCGCGAGACCGAGCGCGAGCGACCCGACGCTCACCGTCGTGAACCCAGGTGATCGCCACAGCAGCCGCGCGCCGTACCGAATGTCCTGAATCACGCTCACACCTTCCCGCTCCCCACAACGTCTGAGCGTCCGTCATTGTTAACATGCGACGAGGAGCCCATCCATGACCATCGGTGTTCTGGCTGAACGAGCGGGTGTCCGGCCTTCGGCGATTCGGTATTACGAGCGGCTGGGTCTGCTGCCGGCACCGCCGCGACAGAGCGGCCGCCGGAGCTACGACCCGGACGCGCTCGCGCAACTGGCGGTCATTCAGTTCGCCCTTGTGACGGGCTGCACCCTGCGAGACACGAAACGCCTGGTGCGGGGCTTCCCGAAAGACGCGCCGGCGGGTTCGCGCTGGCGGGATCTGGCGGACGCGAAGATGAGAGATCTCGACGAGCTCATCGCACGCGCGACGGCCATGAAGGCGCTGTTGGAGCGCATCAGCACGAAGTGCCAGTGCAGCGATCTGGTCGAATGCGGCCGCCGCCTCGCTCGCAATCGCGCGCGCTGGTCGCGAGCTTGACTTAAAGCCCGCTTCAACTCGTAGCATGCCCGCATGGAGGTTCTGTGGGCATTCTCTGTGTAGCGCTGTGCTGGATGGTTTCGGCCGGGCCACAAGCGCCGGCCGCGACTCCAGGTCATCTTCGATCGAGCCAGGTCACGGAGTTCTTCGTGACGTTTCTCGAGAAGCAGCTCGTCGAGGCTGCTGACGCGATGCCGGCCAACAAGTATTCGTTTGCGCCGACCGTGGGCGCGTTCAACGGCGTGCGGACGTTCGGCCAGCAGGTCAAGCATCTCGCCGCGACGAACTACATCCTGGCGGCCGCGGCGTTGGGCGAGCCGCCGCCACCAGATGCGGGCGACGAGACCGGGCCCGAGAATCTGCGCATGAAAGCGGACATCCTCGAGTATTTGAAAGGATCGTTTCGCGCGCTGCATCGCGCGGCCATGGCGATCGACGAAGGCAACGCGATCGTCGGTGACGTGCCGATCTCGCCGCTCATCGGCAAAGCGACGCGGCTCGGGTACCTGCAGGAAGCCTTACTGCATACGTACGATCACTACGGGCAGATGGTGATCTACTTGCGGATGAATGGCGTCGTGCCGCCGGCGAGCCGGGGACGCTGACGGACTACTTCAGGCCTTTGGCCAGGTACAGCTCCGACAGCACGCGGGTGTAGCTGTAGGCGTACGCCTTGCCGTCGGGCGTGATCGCGAATTCAAGGATCGAGTACACGCCGGCGGTGTCTGGGGGATTGAGCGGCCTTTGCAGCTCGTGTCGACCCGTGGCAATGTCGACCGTGTAGACCATGCCCGGGATCACGCCACGGCGGAACAGCCAGAGCGATTTCCCGTCCTGGCTGAACGCAATCGGCCGTTCGTCCTCTGTGCCCGGCACCACCGTCGCGGGCTTCCCATCAAGGGGCCAAATCTGAATCGGTTCGCCCTTCTTGATAACGGCAATCGATTTTCCGGTCTGTGAGATCGCCACGCCATAGGTTCCCTCAGGCGTGATAGGCGTTGGCAGACCGTTGGGCACGTTCTGAACGTAGGAACGCCAATTCTCGCCCTCGGGGTGCCCGGTAACGAGAACGCGCCGCGGGGTCGAATCGGGAAACCACCACGCGCCGCCGTACTGAACGATCCCGTCCGCCGGCAGTTGCTGAAAGTCGCTTGCCCCGGGCGGAATGATCACCAGCTTGCGGCCTTTGTCCATGGTGGCAAGCAGCGTCTTGCCGTCCGGGCCCAAGTCGTCGGCAGCCGCGTCGATTCGAAACTGCTGCGGTGGAGACCCGTCGGTTCCACGGAGAAAGAGCCCGAAGCGATCGCCCCCCAGGATCATCCGACCATCACGAGAGATCGCTTGGAAGCCGGTTTGGTCCAGGATCGAAAGGTCGCGTTCCACGTTCTCGCCCGGAGCCTGCGCCCTGACCGCCCTGCGCTCCTCGTCGAGCGTGAGCAGCACACTTCCGTCGGACGCGATGTCCCACAACGTCATTGCACCGAGGCCCTGGTACACGAGGCGCTCTCTGCCGGCGAGCGTGACTGCACGCAACGCCCGGTTCCGCCTCTCGTCGTCGGCGGCGGTAAACCAGACCTCCTTGCCGTCGGGCGACCACGCCAAGCCGCGCGCGCTTGTCCAGTCCTTGGTCTGCACTTTCATCTTCCCGTTTCGATCGACAACCGAGACCATACCGCTCGGACCGCGGCGTCCACCCGCGTCTTCGACGAAGGCGACGAGCTGGCCGTTCGGAGAAACTCGCATGAAACTGATGACGTTTTTCGTGCTGTAGATAGGGGTGCCTTGTGGGTACTCGATGTTGCTGAGGCCGCCGGCGGTGCCCGTGGAGTGGATTACGACGAGTTCTCCTGACGGGCTCCAGTCTGCACCCTCGATATTCGTTCCCCGGTCGCGAGGCCTGCTGCCTTGCGGACCCACACCCAAGGTCCCGACAAAGCGCTCGCCCTGAAGAAAGGTTGGATGCAGCATCACCGCGAGCTCGCCTGGGCCGGACGCGAGAATGTCCGTACCTGACTCGTAGCCGAGTGACCCTAATGTCGGGCTAGCCGCGAGGTCATCGATCCTGGAGATCTCCAGCGCGTGTCCTTGAGTCGCCAGGCTGTAGAGCACGCCGCTCCCGCCGGGCGTGAATCGCGCGCCGCCGATGCGACCGCGGCTAAACGTCAACCGGTCGAACGTCGGCGCCGGCGAGGTAAGCAGCCACAACGCGAGCGCCATTACCGCCGCGCCCAGAAGCACGGCGGCACTGGGCGCCACCCAGCGCCATGGACGCAACGTCGGCACCAGATCAGGCGGCCGCACCGGTCCTGTCGTCGGATCCTTCAGCTGTTGAAGCTGGAAAGACAGGTCGCGCGCGGTCTGAAACCGATCCTCTTTGTTCTTCTCGAGACACCGCCGGACGACGGCGGCGGCCAGCAGCGAGAGGTTGGCATTGAGCGTGACCGGGTCCACCGGTTCCGCGTGCACGATGGCATTCATCGTCTCGAGCGACGTCTCGCGTTGAAATGCGCGCCTGCCGGTGAACATCTCGTACAGCACGGCGCCGAGCGAGAAGATGTCTGTACGGTGATCGACTGGCTCGACGCGCACCTGCTCGGGCGACATGTAACCGGGCGTCCCGTGGAATCCTGCCGTCTGGCTCGCGGTGTCAACGTCCGCCTGCAGGTGTGGGTCCGGCTCGCTGAGCTTCGCGATGCCGAAGTCGAGGAGCTTGACGCGCCAGTCGGTCGTGATGAACACGTTGGCGGGCTTGACGTCGCGGTGCCAGATGTTCTTGCGGTGTGCCGCGTCCAGGGCGTTGGCAATCTGCACGCCAATCTCGACGGCCCTCCGGAACGGCAGCAGGCCAGGCCGCAGCTTGTCGCGGAGCGTCTCGCCCTCGAGCAGCTCCGTCACGACGAACGGCATGCCGCCTTCGGTGCCGACGTCGTACACGGCGATGATGTTCGGGTGGTTCAGGCTGCCGGCAGCGTGAGCCTCGCGGCTGAATCTCGCGACCTGCTCGGGCGTGGCCGACGTCCAGCGCATGATCTTGATCGCGACGTCGCGTTTGAGGCGCGAGTCGCGCGCGCGATAGACCACGCCCATGCCCCCCTCGTCGAGCAGGCCGACGATTTCGTACGGACCGAGACGATCGCCAGCCGAAAGGCTGGCCTTCGACGAGGGGGAGGGTTGATCAACCACAACGTACCGGTCTTGCCCGGCCGCAATTTACTCACCGTTCGTTCGGATGAAGGAAGCGGTAGACGACTCCTCCCGACACCCGCCAGAACCCTTCACGATCGTTCCGCCAGATGTGATCGACCTCAGCTTGGAACCCCAATCCCGCACAGTGAGGTTCACTTCTTCCGTTTTTCGTTCTGTCTTCCTTGCGCAGGAAACGCTGAATGCCGGCGCCGAGGGTAATCACGCCATTCTTCCCTGTGGCAGCCGTCCCGTCGTTGGTGTACGCCTGGCCGGCCAGTAGCTGGATGAACACCTTGGTTGGCGTATCCTCGTGTCTGTCTTTGTTCCTGCCGTACAACGACGTTGGCGTCCAGCGAAATCCGAATTGGTACGCGACCTGGGTCTCGTCTGTCTTTACGTGGGTGACGGGGTCTTCATGGGTTCCAAATTGAACGCTGATGTCAGGGAGTACGATGCCGCATGACGGGCATTTCCTGACGCCCCAGGAGAGCGATTGCTGGAAGCCGAAGACGCTACTGCCGCCAGTGCCCCCGGACCCTCCGCCTGAGAAATCGACCTTGTGAAAGTCGGCGAACGCGAGCGCCGGAATGAACAGGATTGCCAGGAACAGAGGAGTGACTCGGACACGCATAGACACCTCCGATAGACCCGAACGACCGGAGTCGCGCCCCTCGCCAACACGGCGTGCCCGTTGTCAGAGGCGGCGGAAAGCCACATCGCGCCACGCGCGATGAACTACTACTTGGTCTAGGACGTCGCCATGTTACAGCAACTCCTCACCTTCCGGGCCCGGCCGGACCATTTACGCCAATAGACGTGGACGGACGCGGCCAGGTCCTGAGGAATTGCTGATGGTTTGTTGATTTCGTTCGCGCGTCGCGAGCGTCGATGTATATACCTTGACAAGTATATTCTCTTATACGTATATTCAGGCCATGGACACCGTGTTCGACATCATCGCGGAGCCGAACCGCCGCGCCATCTTGAGCCTCCTCGTCTCGTCAGAACAGTCGGTCGGCGAGATCGAGCGGCAACTGCGTATGCCGCAGCCGACCGTGTCCAAGCACCTGCGGGTGCTGCGCGACGCCGGCTTCGTGGAGTCCACTGTGGACGCACAACGTCGTCTCTACCGGCTCAAACCGGAACCGTTTCGGGAAGTCGACGCCTGGCTGGCGCCGTTCCGCCGGTTCTGGTCCGCTCACGTCGATGCGCTCGAACGCCACCTCGACCGGATCGATCCGTCACCACGAACGAAAAAGAAGACGAGGAGGAAGAAATGAACACTCCCGAGCCATACACCCCCGGTCCGGCCAGCGGCGCCCACGTAGACAAGGACGGCGAGAAGTGGACCCTCGTGCTCGTCAGAGAGCTGCGCCACTCGGCAGAGACAGTCTGGGAGGCACTCACCGACCCCGCGCATTTGCGCGAATGGGCGCCCTTCGACGCCGACGGGAGCCTGGCGGCGACGGGACGCACCGTGAAGCTGACGACGGTGGGCGCGCCCAAGCCGATGGTGTCCGAAACCACGATCACGCGCGCCGACGCGCCCAACGTGCTCGAGTACAAGTGGGGCGGCTTCGACATGCGTTGGGAGCTGACCGCCGTGCGCGGCGGGACGCGCCTGACGCTCTGGACGAACATCGACCGTCGTTACATGGCGATGGGCGCGGCGGGCTGGCACGTCTGCTTCGATGTGCTCGAGCGGCTGCTCGACGGTCACCCCATCGGCCGCATCGTCGGTCCGGACGCGATGAAGTTCGGCGGCTGGCAGCGGCTGCACGTGGAGTACGCGAAGCAGTTCGGCATGGACGTTCCCAAGTGGGGGTCCCAATGAACTGGAACAGCGGGATCCGGCAGATTCATCGGTGGATGTCCATCGTCTTCACGGTGACCGTCATCGCCAACTTTGTCGCGCTGGCCCAGGGCGGCGGGATGCCTCCGCCCTGGATCACCTACTCGCCGCTGTTCCCGCTCGCCTTTCTGCTGTTGACGGGTCTGTATATGTTCGCACTGCCCTATGCCACCAAGTGGCGGAGCGGGAGGAGAGTATGAAGAAGTCAGCCGCGAGCGAAGGCCAGTCGGCCTCGGCGCTCATCTCGAAACGCATCGCGTCCCTGGGCGACTGGCGCGGCGCCACGCTCAGCAGGATGCGCGAGCTCATCAAAGAAGCCGACCCGGACGTGGTCGAGGAATGGAAGTGGATGAATCCGATCTGGTCGCACGACGGCATCATCTGCACGGGCGAGTCCTACAAGAAGGCCGTGAAGCTCACCTTCGCCAAGGGCGCGTTCCTGAAGGACCCGGCCCGTCTCTTCAACTCGAGTCTCGAGGGCAACGTCCGGCGCGCGATCGACATCCACGAAGGTGAAGAGATAAACGCGTCCGCGTTCAAGGCGCTCGTTCGCCAGGCCGTGGCCGTCAATCGTGCCGGGACGACGAAGACGAAGAAGAAGGCGAAGTCCTGACCGTAGGGTCACAGGGAATCTCATGTCTCATGCCGCACGACGATCGCCGTGAGTGTCGGTACGGCCCGATCGGAGCGCTTCGGCGCGCTCCTTGATTCCGAGCAACATCCGCCGCGTCATGAGGAATCCTGCAGGCTCGATCGCATACGTGAGTAGCCGGGCCCAGACCGTATGTGTGCGGACGCAGCTGCGCGATACGAGTCGTGTTCGTTTCTCGTCAATCTTAGAGAGGCCGAACTGCCACACCCAATCGAAGCCGCCCATGTTCCTCATATCCAAGACGAGCGCGCGACGCAGTTCGACGAAGGCCACCGGCCAGCTCGGACCCCGCCCGAGGGGAATTTCGTCACCGACGGCGAGGTGCTGAAACTCCGGAAGGATGCGGGTGGCACTCGGACGATCCAGGTAGCCGAACAGACGGTCGAGCCAGTCGTAGCTGTACAAACCGCCGCGCTGATGGCCGATCTGCACCAGCCAGGGCCAGATGTCTTCCGGCGGGGCCTCGACGCTGACGGCCATCGTGCCTGAATACGTCGGATCCACGAGCAGCCTATCGCCCGCCATGGCGCGCGACAGATCGGCGGGAGTGGCGCCCCAACGGCTCATCCACCGCCGCGTCGGAAACCAATACAGCGCCGCCAACGCGAGGATAACGAAGAGGATCGGACCCATAGGAATCTGCTTGTCAGAACGCATGAACCTTGCCAATCCCTGAGCGGCTGGGCCACGGGAACAGGGACGCGCCGCGCCCGAGAACCTCGAGACGTGCGGAATAGTCCGCGTCGACGTGCGGAATAACGCCGGAGAGGGTCCGGATTTCCGCGTGGAAACGCGTTGAACGCGGCAACCGACGCGCCGCATTGCCTGAGGCGAGTGGCATACGAACTGCTCTTGTACGCCTGCGATCGAGTCTGATTCCGATCATGCGACTGCCATTCTCCAGAGAAGAGTTCTTCGATCTGTTTGCGGCCTACAACGCCGCGTTGTGGCCAGCAGTGGTCGTGTTATGGGTGGCGTCTGTCCTGGCCGTCGTGTGGGTGGTGTCGTCGCAGCGCTCGCACGACCGTTGGATCAGTGGCCTGTTGGCGGTGCACTGGGCGTGGTCCGCCGTTGCGTATCACCTCGTGTTCTTCACGCGCATCAATCCAGCGGCCTGGCTGTTTGCGGCAATCTTTCTCCTGCAGGCCGGCCTCTTGTTCTGGTCAGGAGTCATCAAGGGGCACCTGACGTTCATGACCGTCCGGACGGCATGGACGCCGATTGGATGGCTGCTGGTGGTCTATGCGCTGCTGTATCCGGCGATCAGCGCGGCGGAGCATGGCAGCATCCTCAAGATCCCGACGTTCGGTCTTCCGTGCCCGACGACGATCTTCACGGCGGGTCTGCTGCTGCTTGGAGCATCAAGGTCGGGATCGTTGACGATTGTTCCGATCGTCTGGGCTGTCGTCGGTGGCTCCGCAGCTTTTCTTCTTGGGGTCAGCGCCGACTACGCGTTGCCCGTTGCCGGAGCTGCGCTGGCGGTGTTCGAGTTGCAGAAATCGCAGACGTCGTCAACGAACGCGGTTCCTCCTGTGCACCGCCCGGCACGGAGGTAGGTCATGGTACGAAAGGCGTGGCTGGTCTGCGGGATTCTTGCTTCGTTCCTCTATGTCGCGATGACGCTCGTTGTCGGCATGTTGTGGGACGGCTATCGCTCCGCCGATCAAACGATCAGTGAGCTGTCCGCGATCGGCGCTCCGACGAGACCGCTGTGGATGTTGCTCGGGACGATCTATGCCGTGCTCATGGTCGCTTTCGGTTGGATCGTCTGGAAAACCGCACCTCCCAACCGCGCTCTGCGGATCGCGGGAGCGCTGATCATGGCGCAGACCGTGTTCGGCTACTTCTGGCCGCCGATGCATCAGCGTGCGGTGCTGGCCGTGGGCGGCGGCACGCTGACTGACTCCCTGCACCTCGTATGGGCGACGGTGAGCGGCTTCTTCTTTCTGTCGGCGGTCGGTTTCGGGGCCTGGGCCTTCGGAAAGCGATTCCGCATCTACTCCATCGCGACGTTGGTGATCCTCCTCGCATCGGGTGTGTGGAACGGCACGTACGTCTCGTTGATACAGGCCAATCTACCCACACCGTGGGCCGGTGTGTGGGAGCGCATCACGTCCACTGCCTACATGGTGTGGGTCGCGGTGCTGGCGACGACCATGTTGCGGATCCGAAACCCGGTCGTCGCAAGAGGCCGCAAGGATGCCGTAGCCGCACAGATCGTGCGGCTCACCAGCCGTAGCCGAGTTTGAGGTAGACGCCGTGGTTGTCCTCGATACCTTGTGCGTACTCGAGGTTCACGATCATCCGGGCCTCCGGCTTGAGGACGAAGTGCACGCCGGCGCCGAACATCGGATAGAAGGTCCGTCCGAGCGGCAGCGTCGCCTCGCCGTACAAGCCCGCCGTGCCGGTAAAAAGCGTCGCTCCCCAGCGCGGGCCGAGCGACAGACGTTCTTCGACCTCGAGCGACGACATGTACGGCGCCAGATACTGACCGAACTTGTAGCTCCGCAGAATCACTGATGCCTGGGCCGAGGCTGGGGCCTCGTGCGTGAACCAGTTGTACTGACGCACGGCGAGCACGTGGCCACCGCCATGTGTCCAGAACGTCCGGAAGTCGACGCGATAGGCATCGTAGGAGGACGCCCCGCCGAGCGCTTCGCGATAGGCGAAGTTGTTCACGTTCGTATACCAGCCCTTTGTCGGCATGTCTTCGTTATCGCGTGAATCGTGCATCACGACCGCACCCAGCGCGGCCGACTTGACGCCGCGTAGACCGAGCGTTTCCAGGATGAGCTCGTCTTCCGGATCGGCGCCAAGCACCTGGTAGTTCGCCGCGTTGCCCTGCGCGCCGATGAACCAGTCACCCGTCGCACGAAAGAGGTATCGTGCCGCCACCGCGCGAAAGTCATCGTCAGTCTTCAGGGGCTGCCCCGTGCCGAGGTAGTCGTCGTAGTCGTTCTTGATGTGCCCGAACGGCGCCACCACCGTCAGGCGATGATGATCGGCGCCGAACGACGTCCGCGCGAACGCCGCGGCGATTTGTGAGTGCGTGGTCGTGTACTGGTACGTGACGCCAAAGAGCGACACGCGGCTGTCCGGGTCGAACGTGTGCAGGTAGGCGCCGAGTCCGCCGATCGCCGTGCCGAGCTTCGGATTCGACGAGAACACCGGCACGACGAGCCACGGCGACGACGCGGCGGCCGGCGTGTCCGCCTGCGTCGCCGGTGCGGGAGACGGCTGTTGCGCGGATGCCGGCGCGGCCAACACGACGGCCGCCAGGAATACCGACAGTCCGGTGACGAGATGTCTCATTGTGTCAGGGCCTCCCGCGGGATTCTCACCGGGACGTTGTCACGCCAAGCAGGCCCGCTGCAACCACCGCCTTCCTTCGTGAATGCGAGCGGCCGGGCGACGAGTTCTGGACGACGCCTCGGCCGGCTCCTGCGTCGATTTGACCAAGGTCCGTTTGGGATAATGCCTGTATGCCAGAGAAGTTGGCCGCGGACGCCTCCAACCTCACGTTCCTGCAAGGCGGGGGCGAGATGGGCGGACGGATGCGCGACCTGGAGTGGCGGAAGACGCCGCTCGGTGCCGCTGACACGTGGCCGCAGAGCCTTCGCAGCACGGTGAGCATGTTGCTCCCGTCAAAGGCGCAGATCATCCTGTTCTGGGGTCCGGAATTCACCGTGCTCTACAACGACGCCTATCGTCCGGTCTTCGGCGCGAAACATCCGGAGGCCCTTGGACTTCCGGGCCGAGAAGCGTGGCGCGAGATCTGGGACAGCATGCTGCACGAGCTGCTGGCCGGCGTGGTCCGTACCGGCGAGGCGTTCTGGGCGAAGGATCTGCTCTTCGAAGTCGAGCGCTACGGATTTCCCGAAGAGACTTACTTCGACGTCTCGTACGATCCGGTGCGCGTCGAGTCCGGGGAGGTCGGCGGTGTGTACTGCATCGTCACCGAAACGACCGAGCGCGTGATCGGCGAGCGACGCATGGCGTTGTTGAAGGATCTTGCCGAGCGCAATGCCGCCGCGCGCACCGTGCGCGACGCATGCCTGCTCGCCACGAAAACGCTCGCCACGAGGCCGCCGGACATCATGTTCGCCCTCGCGTACCTCGGAGCGGAACTCCAGAGCAGCACGCCTGGCGCGGAGGAACAACTCGCAGCGTCCAGGCCCGAACTCATCAAGGACCTCGCGATCCCGTCGTCCAGCCCGGAGGCGCTGGCCGGCCGGCTGGTGGTGGGCCTCAATCCACGCCGGCCGTTCGACCGGCAGTACAGTGCGTTTCTGGACCTCGTCGCCGATCAGTTCGGCACCGCCCTCGCGAACGCTCGCGCGTACGAACACGAGACCAGTCGCGCCGAGGCACTGGCGGAGCTCGATCGGGCGAAGACGGCGTTCTTCAACAACGTCAGTCATGAATTCCGGACACCGCTCACGCTGCTGCTCGGACCGCTCGAAGACGGTCTCGCTGATGTGGCGACGCCGCTCGCCCCCGTGCACCGGGAACGGCAGGACGTCGCGCATCGCAATGCCCTGCGACTGCTGCGGCTCGTGAACACGCTCCTGGATTTCTCGCGCATCGAAGCCGGGCGGATCGACGCCAGCTACCAGCCCACGGACCTCGCGGCGTTGACGGCGGAGCTCGCCAGCCTGTTCCGATCCGCCGTTGAACGGGCCGGCGTCGCCCTGGTCGTCCGGTGCGATCCCGTGACGGATCCCGTCTACGTCGATCGGGATATGTGGGAGAAGATCGTCCTGAACCTGCTGTCGAACGCCTTGAAGTTCACGTTCGACGGCGAGATTCGCGTCGAGTTGCAGTCACGCGGCGATCATGTCCGGCTGCGCGTCGCGGACACTGGCGTCGGCATTCCCGACGCCGACCTCCCCCGCATCTTCGAGCGCTTCCACCGCGTCAAGCACACGCGAGCCCGCACGCACGAAGGCACCGGCATCGGTCTCGCGCTCGTGCAGGAACTGGCCCGTCTTCATGGCGGGGACGTCACGGTCGAAAGCCAGGAAGGCCGGGGAACCACCTTCACCGTGACGATTCGCACCGGCACCGCACACCTGCCGCTTGAACGGATCGCCGCGGCACGGCAGTTGGCGTCGACGACCATCGGTGCGGCTCCATACGTCGAAGAGGCGCTTCGCTGGCTGCCCGCGACGGAAGCGTCGAGCCTGGGATCCACCGCCACGGTCGCAACGACGTCGGCGCGAGTGCTCGTCGCCGACGACAACGCGGACATGCGCGAGTATCTGGCCCGCATCCTGCAGCCGATCTATCAGGTCGAGCTCGTCGGCGATGGCGGCATCGCGCTGGATCGAATCCGCAGCCGCGTTCCGGATCTCGTGCTCACGGACGTGATGATGCCGACGATCGACGGATTCGGTCTGCTCCAGGCGATTCGAGCCGACGACCGCACTCGGTTGGTCCCCGTGATTCTGCTGTCCGCACGAGCCGGTGAAGAAGCACGCGTCGAGGGTCTCCACGCCGGGGCCAACGAGTATCTGGTCAAGCCGTTCAGCGCGCGCGAATTGCTGGCGTCCGTCGACTCACAGCTCCAGTTGGCGCGTGTGCGGCGCGAGACGCTCGCGGCCAAATCGTACCTCGCCGCGATCGTCGATTCGGCGGAGGACGCCATCCTCTCAAAAGACCTCACCGGCGTGATCCAGTCCTGCAACGCCTCGGCGGAGCGCATGTTCGGCTACCGGGCCGACGAGCTGATCGGACATCCGGTGCGCATGCTGATCCCGCCCGACCGGCAGGCCGAAGAAGACGACATCCTGGCCAGGCTGCGGAGGGGCGAAAGCGTCGAGCACTTCGAAACGGTGCGCATGACCAAGGACGGGAAGCTCCTGGACGTCGCGCTGACCATTTCACCCGTGCGCGATGACTCCGGCGCGATCGTTGGCGCGTCGAAGATCGTCCGTGACGTGACGGCGCTGAAGCAGCACGAGGCCGAACGGCTTCGCCTGCTCCAGGAGAGCGCGTCGGTCACGGAAACCCTCAACAACGTCGGCGCCATCGTCGCGTCCGACCTGGACCGGACCAGGGTCGTGCAGGCGGTAACCGACGCCGCCACGGAGCTGACGACGGCCGAATTCGGCGCGTTCTTCTACAACCTCGTGAACGAAAGCGGCGAATCGTACACGCTCTACACGATTTCCGGCGCGCCGCGGGAAGCGTTCTCGCAGTTTCCGATGCCGCGAAACACCGCGGTGTTCGAGCCGACCTTCAACGGCACGGGCATCGTCCGGAGTCCCGACATCACCAAGGATCCGCGTTACGGACACAGCGCGCCGCATCACGGCATGCCGACGGGCCACTTGCCCGTGCGAAGCTATCTGGCCGTGCCCGTGAGAGATCGATCCGGCGAAGTCGTCGGCGGATTGTTTTTCGGCCACCAGACCGTCGGGCGCTTCACCGAGCAACACGAGCGCCTGGCGGCCGGCATCGCGTCATGGGCGTCGGTCGCGCTCGAGAACGCCCGCCTGTACACGAGCGTGCAGGAGGTCAGCCGCATCAAGGACGACTTCCTCGCCAGCCTCTCGCATGAGCTGCGGACGCCGCTGAATGCGATCCTCGGCTATGCCCATATCGTGCGCTCGGGCCTCATCCCGCCGGACAAGCGAGACAAGGCCATGGAGACGATCGAGCGAAACGCGATCTCCCTCGCGCAAATCGTCGACGACGTCCTCGACGTGTCCCGGATCGTCGCCGGCAAGATCCGATTGAACGTGCAATCCGTCGACTTGCCGCAGGTCGTTCAGAACGCCATCGAGGCCATCACCCCGGCGGCCGACGCCAAAGGCGTTCGTGTCGAAACGGTGCTCGATCCGAAGGCCGGCCCGATCTCAGGCGATCCGGAGCGCCTGCAGCAGGTGCTGTGGAATCTCCTCTCGAACGGCGTGAAGTTCACCAACCGCGGGGGCAAAGTCCAAGTGCGGCTCGAGCAAGTCAACTCGCACGTCGAGGTCGTGGTCAGCGACACCGGCATCGGGATTGCGCCAGAGTTTCTTCCCCACGTATTCGAACGGTTCCGCCAGGCCGACGCCGGAATCGCCCGGGAGCGCGGCGGACTCGGTCTCGGTCTGTCGATTGCCCATCAGTTGATGGAGATGCACGGCGGGACCATCGAAGCCTCCAGCGGTGGCGTCAATCAAGGGGCGACGTTCCGGATCAAAATCCCGGTGATGATCGTCCATCCTGTCCGCGATCACATCCCGCGGGTCCATCCGCGCGCGGCGGCGCGCCCGCGAGCGTTCGCCGTTCCAGATCTGCGGGACGTGCGTGTACTGGCGGTAGACGATGAGGCCGATGCGCTCGCGCTGGTGTCCGACGTGCTCCAGGCCGCGGGCGCTCACGTGAGCACGGCTCGCTCGGTCGAGGAAGCGCTCGCCATCCTCGAGACCGAGGTCCCTGACGTCGTCGTCGCCGACCTGGGCATGCCGCTCGTCGATGGCTTCCAGTTCATCGCCCGCGTCAGGCGGCATCACAATCCGCTCGTCCGCGAGGTCCCGGCGGCTGCGCTGACAGCGTACGCGCGATCGGAAGATCGCACGAAGGCGCTCCGCGCCGGATTTCAGATCCACCTGGCCAAACCGATCGATCCGGCCGAGTTGGTCACGACGATCGCGTCGCTGGCCAGGCGGTTCGTGATCAGACCCTCGGACCGTCCAGCGGATTTGGCGTAACCAGCGTTCAGCCTCGCCGCGCTTTCTCGATGGCGGCGACGTCGATCTTCCTCATTGGCATCATCGCTTCGAAGGCACGCTTGGCCTCGGCACCACCGGTCGCAAGCGCGTCGGTCAGCACGCGCGGGGTGATCTGCCAGGAGAGACCCCAGCGATCCTTGCACCACCCGCACTGGCTCTCCTGTCCGCCATTGCCGACGATCGCATTCCAGTAGCGGTCCGTCTCTTCCTGATTGTCGGTCGCGATCTGGAAGGAAAACGCCTCGCTGTGCTTGAACGTCGGGCCGCCGTTGAGACCGAGACAGGGAATGCCCAGCACCGTGAACTCCACCGTCAGGACATCACCCTGCTTGCCGCTCGGGTAATCGCTGGGCGCCTTGTGGACCGCGGTCACCTTGCTATCCGGAAAAGTAGCGGCGTAGAAGCGGGCTGCCTCATGCGCGTCTTTGTCGAACCAGAGACAGATCGTGTTCTTTGGCTTCATGTTCCTGTGATCTTACCGCCTCAGCAAACCACAGCGGGGCCGGAATCATCGTGCTCGCGTTGCTTTCAGGAGCCAGTCATACTCGCGATCATGCGGTGGATCACACGCGAGCACATCAGGGTCGATCGAGTCGCCTGCCCGTGGCTCATCAAGCGGTTCGTCGATCCCGAGGCCGAGTTTCTGTTCGTGCCGGAACACGAACTGCTGGCGGCCGCGCGTCGTGAGAGCGCGATCCCTTTCGACGCGACGCGCCTGGCGGAGGTCAAGCTCAACCACCGGGGCGATCGTTGCAGCTTTGAATCGTCCGCGCCGCCGACGTCATCGGGCAGGAGCATGTCGCCGCTGAAGGGCTCGGCTTGAGAGCGATCGCCGAAGGCTTCGCCGCCCTCGGCCTGACGGATGGAGAGCGGCTGCGGTTGCAATTCCCCGTCTACGACGCACTCTACGAATACGCGCGGATCAATCTCGATCCACACACAGACGCGTGATGGTCGATGGCCGGTCGCGGTCCGCGAGCTCGACGCTACCGACCGAGCTCACTGATCCTCGGCATCCGCCCTTGCACATACGCCTGCGAGACGCGGACAAGGTCCGCGTGTGTCTCGCCAACGAACGGACCGTGCGTGACGATCGGCACATTCTGCCGCTCGCCCGCGTACAGGATGACGCGCGATCCGTCTTGACCTGCGGTCAGACGAACCGTTGTTGATGGACCGCCAGACTCCAGCCAACCGATCTGGCCAACCGAGAGGCGCTGAGATGGCTGTCCGTCAACCAGAAGCTGGCCTTGGAGCGGATAGAGAAAGCCGTTGTAGGAGGAAGGCACCTCCTGCTCGAAGACGGCGTTCGGGGCCAGGCGGACATCGACCATCGTCATAGGTAGATACGTCTGCGATGGTGCGTGGACGGTGCCCGACCTTCCGCTGTAGACACGTGCCTCGACGCCGGCCTCTTGCCGGACCGGCGCGTGTTCGCGCGGAACGTGCGCGAACCGGGGCGCCACCCAGCGCGACGCGCTCGGCAAGGTCACCCACAACTGCAGGATTCGCACCTTGCCGAGCGGTTCCAGGTCCTCGTTGTGGACGACCCCGCTGCCGGCGGTCATCCACAGGACGTCGCCCGCTCGCATCAGCCCTTCGTCACGGTCGCGCGCCTCGCCCTCGACCGCGAACGTCACGATTTCAAAACCAGCGTGTGGATGCGGGCCGCCGGCACGCTGTCCCGGTGAAAGGTCGACGCGGTCGTCCGCAAGCATGATGAACGGATCGTTGTGGGCAAACTCCCGTGAGTCGATCGCGTGAATTGCCGTGTGACCGTCGCCGATGAAACCTGGGCCCGGCGGCGGAAGTGTGACGATGTCCGCGAGGCCGCGCGTCTCCATTAGGCCACCTGCGCTTCCACCTGCTTCACGGCCTGGATCTCGGCTTCGATCTCCACGCGATCGCCGACCATCACGCCGCCGGTTTCGAGCACCTGGTTCCACGTGAGCCCGAAGTCCTTGCGATCGATCGACGTCTTCGCGCTGAACGCTGTCCGCAGGTTGCCCCACGGATCCTTCGCCTGGCCGTGCTGTTCGACACGGAGGACTACTTCGCGCGTGATCCCCTTGATCGTGAGATCGCCCACGACGTCGATGACATCGCCGGATCGCGGCTGCACGCGTTTCCCAACGAAACGCAGCTCGGGGTACTGCGCCACATCGAAGAAGTCGGCCGACTTGAGATGCGCGTCCCGGTCGGCCACGCCCGTGTCGATGCTCGACGCGTCGATCGTGACCGCGACCGTCGCCTTCGAGAAGTCGCCGTCCGGCACCTGCACCGTGCCTGACCAGCGGGTAAACGACCCTCGCACCTTCGCGATCACCAGGTGCCGCACCGAAAAGTGCACGCTCGAGTGGCTGCTATCGATTTCCCAACGGTCAGTTCTCATGGCTCCTCCTAAGGGTTGCGTCCGTTCGCCGGACACCCAGAGAAAGAGCAACCGAAGTGCCAAGATGAGCGATCCTTTGTTTTCAGTGACTTACAGGCAATTTACATGCTGCGCCAAGTATCTTCGCTATCGAAATGATAGCATTGGCTCTCACTTTGACACACGGAGGGCGTCATGCGCGCGGCGGACCTCGACATCCATGAGTTGCTTCACTTCTCTCCTGAGGGCGGGATCATCACCTTCGCCGGCGAGCGCGTGCTTCTGCTCGATGCGGTCGCGCTGGGACTGCTGAGACGGGAGCTGATTGACACCATTGGCATGACGGCCGCGCGCTCGGTGCTCACGAGGTTCGGGTACGCGCACGGGTGGCGGGTCGCCGAGATGCTGCGCAAAGGATTTCCGTGGGATAGCGAAGAGGAATGGAGAGTGGCCGGCGCGCGGCTGCACACGATTCAGGGCCTCGTCCGCGCAGAGGTGACTCACCCCTGGCGCAGCGGCGCCGCGCCCGTCGCTGAAGGCATCTGGCACGACTCGTATGAAGCCGAGCAACATCTCCTGCATCTCGGCCAGGCGGACGAACCGGTGTGCTGGACCTTGACGGGCTTCGCCAGTGGCTACATGTCTTGCGTCTACAGCAAGGAGATCATCGCGATCGAGGATCGTTGCCGGGGCAAGGGCGATGCGGTCTGTCGCGCCGTCGTCCGCTCAAAAGAAGACTGGGGTCCGGAACTTGCGACGCATCTGCCGTTCTACGGAAAGGCCTGTCTGGATGCCGCGCTCACGACGCTGACAGACAGGCTCAAGAAGAAGGAACGAGAGCTCCACTCCCGTCGCGCGTTGCGACAGATCGATCCTGCGACGCCCGCCGGTTTTGTCGGCTCGAGCCCCGCGATGCTCCGGACGCTCGACCTGGCGCGACGAGTCGCCCAGGTCGACTCGACCGTCCTCATCACCGGTGAAAGCGGGGCCGGAAAGGAGCGCATCGCGCGCTTCATTCATGACGAATCGGCGCGGACTGCCGGCCCGTTCCTCGCGATCAATTGCGCGGCCGTCCCCGAGACGCTGTTGGAATCCGAGCTCTTCGGACACGTCCGCGGCTCATTCACGGGCGCGTCGCAGGATCGCGCGGGTCTCTTCGAGGCGGCCAATGGCGGCACGCTGCTCCTTGATGAAATCGGCGACGTGCCGCCGGCCATGCAGGTGAAGCTGCTCCGCGTGCTGCAGGAGCGCGAAGTGCGGCGCGTGGGCGAGAACCGCGCGCGGGCGATCAACGTTCGCGTACTGGCGGCGACCAATCGCGATCTGCTGGCGGATGTGCACGCCGCGCGGTTCCGTCAGGACCTCTACTATCGTCTGCGCGTCGTCGAGGTCGTCGTGCCGCCGCTCAGGGAGCGCCGCGAGGACATTCTGCCGCTGGCGCGGCAGTTGCTGGCGGGCACAGCCAAGAGATTTGGGAAGAAGGTGCCGGCGCTCACACCTGACGCCGCGAATCTGCTGCTGCAGTACGCGTGGCCCGGGAACGTGCGCGAGCTGGAGAATGCGCTGGAGCGCGCCGTCGCGCTCGTGCGGTCGGATCGCATTGGCGTGGATGACCTGCCGCCGGAAATCGGCGCAGCGCCTCCGGCCAGTCCGGCTGCCGGCACGATCCGCACGCTCGCCGAGGTCGAACGCGACTACATTGCCGCCGCGCTGCGTGCCTCAGGCGGCAACCGCGCCAAGGCCGCCGAAAGCCTGGGCATCGGCGCGGCGACGCTGTACCGGAAGCTGAAACAGGAACGACGATAATCCGGTGCGCCGCCGATCAGAATCCGAATCGATCATCTTCCCGATTGCGCCGCGAAGGTCGCGGCAAAGTCGTACACGAACTTCTTCAGGACCGGATGGCCGATCAACGTCTCGAATCCGTACTGCTTCATCTCCGCGTACGCCCGATCGGCGTTCCAGCCGTCCTTGGTGATTCGGTACACCGCAGTCATCGTGCCGGTCCGGTGCCGCCCCCCCTGGCAGTGAACGAACACGGGCTGATTGGCAGGATCGTTCACGAGCGTCAGGAATTGCTTGACGACGGCCTCACTGGGCCGATCCCACGTCGTCAACGGAATCCGATAGAACTTCATTCCGGCGCGCTCGACCAGCCCTTGCTCGTCGACTCGCCCGTCCTCGGTCAGATCAATCACCGTCTTGATTCCCAGTGTGGCGAGCGCCGGATAGTCGCGAGCCTCAGGTTGTGCCCCGCGGTAGTAGGTCGCGTCGACTTGTCCGAAATTGTCGATCCGAATCGACGCCGGCGGTGCCGGTGTCTGGGCATACGCGGACCCGACAAGGAGCCACACCAGCGCGGCCGCGCTGCTTAGACCTACCGTTCGTCTCGCGACATTCATGACGCATCACCTCATTGGGGGGAACGTATCCTTAGGATGTAGACGCGCCTCAGACGGTTTCCTCCCGTTAATCTGCTGTCGAGGACTCAGATCCGTCGGGGCACGAAGGCGAACACCCTTACTCGGTAGTAGGACACACAGCGTCCCCTCCCGGTTGCACTCGCGGCGCTTTTTCGCGCGTCGTGTTGCCCTTCGCCCGTTCCGAAAAGGTACGGGATTTGCGCATGACCTGGTGGGATGGAGATCTACTCGGTCGGCGACATCGCGGCGGCCGCCGGCGTGCCCGTGCCCCAGGTGACGGGCCGCGTACTACGCAGCGGCATCGCGACGGCGCGAGGCTACGTTGGCGAGGCGGACGCCATTGCGCTCGTTCGATCGATCGTGTCGGGCGAGCCTTCACCGAGCGATTCCCCGACGTTTGCCGCGGTGGTCGTGCCGACGGAACGGCGAGGTCTCTTCGGACTCCTGACCTCGAGCGCGCTGCATGTCCTGGCGGGCACGATCCTGATCGTGTTTTCGCTCGCATGGCTGACGGCATCGACCGACGAGGAGCCGAAGACCGAGCCGGTACGCCTCGTGTACTTGATGATGCCGGGTCCTGGCGGCGGCGGGGGCGGCGGTGGTTTGAAAGTCCCGGCGCCGGCCCGACGCGCCGAGCGCAAAGCACCGGCGCTCCGCAAGGTTTCGAGCCCGGTTCCGGAAGTCCACCCGCCTCCGCCGCCACCGGAACCGAAGCCGGAGCTCAAGCCCGAGCCGCCGCCGCCCACGCCAACACCCGTCGTGCAAGCGCCGGTGGTGCCGAAGCCGGCCGATCCGGTCGACACGCCCGGCGTCCTGACTCCCCCGCCTGATCCGCGCCCACCGAATCAGGGCTCGGGCACGGGCGGAGGCGCAGGCACCGGCAGCGGCGCAGGCGTCGGCCAGGGCAACGGGTCGGGGATCGGCCCGGGCAGCGGCGGCGGCGAAGGCGGCGGTCCGTATCGGCCCGGCGCCGGCATCGATCCACCCAGTCTTCAGCGTGAGGTCAAGGCCCTCTATACAGACGACGCGAGGCGGCAGGGGATCGAGGGAGACGTCGTGCTCGAAATCGTTGTGCGGCGCGATGGCTCAGTCGGCGACGTGCGCATCAAGCGCAGCCTCGACCGCGGACTGGATCAGCGCGCGATCGAGGCGGTGCGTCAGTGGCGTTTCGCGCCGGCCCGTCGTCAGGGTGTCGCGGTCGACGTCATCGTCGAAGTCGCTGTCGGATTCAAGTTGAGGTAGTGCCATGCACGTTCTGTTCTGGATGATCGCGCTGTTGCTGTTGTTGGCCGCTGCGGCGTGTGGTGTCCTCGCGTGGCGGATGGCGCGCGGCGTGCGCGAACGGGAATCAGCGCGGGTTGAATTGCTGAAGGCGCTGGCGTTTCCCGACGCCTCCGCTGCGCCCGCGTCCGGTCCATCGATCTCGAATTGGACGGACTCCTTCCGGTCCGAGCAGGAGACGGCGCCCGCGGCGGACGCGCTCGAGCCGGCGCCGCCGATCTTCGGCGAACGCGGGAGCCCGCTGACGACGGTGCCGCGGTGGTGGATCGCGCTCTTCGCGATCGGCGCGGCCATCGTTCTGGTGGTCCTGCTATATGCCAGGACCCCGGCGGCACCCGCAGCCGTGGACGCGCAGACGACCGCGGTCCCGGACAGACCGATCGAATTGATCGCGCTTCAATACCGGCTCGAAGACGCGACGGCCCTAGACATCAGCGGCCTCGTTCGCAATCCGGCGGAAGGCCGGGAGCTGCCGCAACTGATGGCGGTCGTCAATCTCCTGGATGCGCACGGCCGCATCCTCACGAGCGAGACCACGCCGCTCGACCGCTCAGGACTCGAGGCCGGACAGATGTCGGCATTCTCGCTGGTGTTCCGGGGCGTGACGGGGACCGTCGCGAGCTACCAGGTTGGGTTCCGGTTGCCCAGCGGCGACACGATCCGGCACGTCGATCGCCGCGCTTCCGAGCGGGCCGCGAAAACTCCATCGTTTTGAGGTCTGTCATGCCCGTCCCATCGATCCGGATTGTTCGTCCCGCCGCGGTCGTGGCGCTCATCGTCTCCAGCTCGTTCCTCGTGTCCGCACAGAAGCCTTCGCAGGATCAGAGTGGCTTCTCGTTCCGCAGCGCCGCGGATCTCGTTTCGCTCAACGCCACGGTGACCGACGCGTCAGGGCACGTCGTGACGGGACTCCGTGCCGAGGACTTCATCGTCTACGAAGACGGCGAGCGGCAGCAGGTCTCGCAGTTCGAGGCCGAACGCGTGCCGGTGAGCCTGGGGCTGGCGCTCGATACGAGCGGCAGCATGGCAGGCGAAAAGATCGCGGCGGCGCAGGCCGCGGTCAGCCGCTTCGTGCTCGATCTGCTCGGCCCGCGTGATGAGGTCTTCCTCTACCGCTTCGACAGCCGCCCGACGCTGGTGCAGGGCTGGACCGAGGATCGACGCGCGGTCGTCCGGTCGCTGGGTTCGGTCAGACCGTCGGGTGGCACGGCACTCTACGAGGCCGTCGCCGATGCCGTGCCGCTCGCCGCGACGGGGACGCGCCGCAAGAAGGCGCTCGTCGTGATTTCGGATGGGAACGACACGAACAGCGAGATCTCGATCGGCGAGCTCCGTCAACTGATCCGCGAATCCGAGGTCATGGTGTACGCGATAGGCATCGACGGCCCGGGAGGAGGATCCTCGTCTGGGCAGACGGTGCCGTTCCCGGGCGGCTCGATTCAGTTGCCGTGGCCGCGGCGTCAGCCAGCGCCCCCCTCGCGGCGTGCGCCCGGGCACGGCGGGCAGGATGGCGTCAACGTCGAAGCGCTGCGCATGATCACGGATGACAGCGGCGGCCGGACGGAGATCATCCACTCGGCGCGTGATCTGGATCCGGCGACGAGCGGCATCGCCAGCGAGCTCAGTCAGCAGTACTTCGTCGGGTACGTCTCCACTCGGCCCAAAGACGGACGATGGCACCAGATCGATCTGCGCGTCCGCAACGGGAATTACATGGTTCGCGCGCGCAAGGGCTACATCGCGAGTTAGACCAGTCCTTACACTCACTTCTTTCCCGCGAGGTATCGAACGGCGGCCGATAGCTGTTCATCGTTGCCCGCCAGCAACCCGGCGCGCGTCAGGCTGACTTCCTTGTCTGGAATCACGCCACGGCCCTCGATGACCACGCCCTTTGGCGTGCGCGGCTGTCCGACGGCATAGACGAGGTACGCGCCGGTCGGCAGCGCTTCCAGATCGGCATCCATGTCGCTGCCCTTCGTCGTCCTGCCAATGACCACGGCACGCCCGATCTCCTGGAGGCCCGCGGTGAACTGTTCGCTCGCCGACGCACTGTCTTCATCGACCAGGATGACGAGCGGGCCGGAGAAGGGCTTCGGTACGGGCGTGGCTCGATAGTCACGCTGGTCTCCGTGGCGCCGCCGCGTGATCATCAACACGGTGGGCTTGTCGAGCAGTTGAGTGGCCATGTTGAGCCCGATGCTATCGTCGCCTCCCGCATTGCCCCGCAGATCGATCACCAGCCCGGGCGCGTCGTGCATCGACTGAATGGCGGTGCGAATCTGCCCGTTGAGCGCCGGCAGAAAGGTGGAGAAGCGCAGGTAGCCGATGCCGCCTTCCAGGCGCTTCGACTCGAACAACGCGTAGAGCGAGAGGCCCCCGATGCTCCCCCGGCTCGCTTGATCCGGCGCGAGCGGCCGCCGGTCCAGCGTGAGCTCGTGCGGCGCGTCGTGCTCGTCAAGGACCGTCACCCGGACCTGGCTGTTGGCGGGTCCGCTGAGTGAGACGCGCGCCTGATTCAGATCCGTCACGTCCACCCCGTCGACGCGCTGCAGGATGTAGCCGAGCCGGATGCCCGCGCGCTCGGCCGACGACGCCGGCAACACCCGCGACACGGTGGCGTGTCCTTCGACACTGCGTAAGCCAAGTCCCGTGACGGCCGGCGGCGTACGCATTGCCGCAATCCCGTCGGGCCGGATGATTTCCATGTGCGAGCTGTGCAACTCGCCCATCATGCGGTCGAGGAGGTCGTAGAGATCGTTGTCACTCTTGACCGATGGCACCAACGGCGCGTAGCGCGCGTGCACGGCGATCCAGTCCACGCCGTTGAAGCCGGGATCGAAGAACTTATCGCGCACCACCTCCCACACCTTCTGGAACGTCTGCTCCCGCACTTTGGCCGAACTTTGAACGGCGCCGGCGCGTGCCTCCGGAGCCGGCGATGGCGCGGATGGTGGTGCGAGCGGCGTCGCGGCCAGCAGGACCAGACCGGCGAGTCCGGCGAAATGTGTCTTCATCGTCACTCCGAGCTTGCTGCTATGGCGACCGTCATGCTACCCCCTCTATTGCGCGTCGATGCGCCAACGGGCGCCTTTCTTTTCCCGTCCAACATCGCATGCGCCGGACCATCGATGCGATTCGCTACGCCCTCCGCCAACTCCGGGCCGCGCCGGTGTTCACCGTCGCCGCCGTCCTGACGCTCGCGCTCGGGATCGGTGGCACCACGGCGATCTTCACCCTTATCAACGCGATCATGCTGAAATCGCTCCCGGTCGCCGACCCTGTGAGTCTGTTCAGGATCGGCGATGGCTCAGACTGCTGTGTCGAGGGCAGCCCGCAGGACCAGTGGGGCTTGTTCTCGTATCCCCTGTTCAAGAAACTTCGCGACCAAGCGCCGGAGTTCGAACAGGTCACGGCCTTCCAGGCCGGTCTGAGCCGCAAGGCGGTGCGGCGCCAGGGCGTAGACTCCGCGAATCGGCCGCTCGTCATTGAGTACGTAACTGGCGAATACTTCCAGGTGTTCGGCGTCGGCGCATTCGGCGGGCGCGTCCTCACGCCGCAGGACGATGTGGCCGGCGCGCCGCCGGTGGCCGTCTTGAGCTACCACGCGTGGCAGAACGCTTTCGGCGGTGACAGGACCATCGTCGGAGCCATCGTGGACATCGACGGCCATCCGTTCACGATTGCCGGTGTCGGGCCGCCGGGGTTCTTCGGGGAGACGCTCAGAGCCAATCCGGCCGACCTGTGGATCCCCGTCGCGACCGTGCCGGTGATCGCTGGCGACGACGGCATGCTGAAGTCGGAAACTTCGGCGTGGCTGCGGGCGATTGGACGGCTCAAGCCCGGAGCGACGACCGCGGGTCTTGCGGCGCGGCTGACTGGCTATCTCCGCAATTGGATCGAGCACGACGCCGGCTATCCCGCGAACTGGATGCCCGACATCCTCCGCCAGCTTCCCAACCAGCACATCGACGTCGTCCCGGCGGGCGGCGGCGTCGGGGTAATGAAGGCGCAGTACAAGACCAGCCTGCAGATCCTGTTCGCGGTGTGCGGCGTGGTCTTACTCATCGCGTGCGCGAACGTCGCGAACCTCATGCTGGCACGCGCGCTCACGCGCCGGACGCAGACAGCCGTACGGCTCGCCATGGGCGCGTCGAGAGCGACGTTGGTCTTCCAGGCGCTCGTCGAAGCCATCGTCCTTGCGCTGATCGGTGCGGTTGCGGGATTGGTCGTCGCGGTGGGCGCCTCACGACTTCTTCTGGCGCTGGCGTTCGCCAACGTGCAATTCCTCCCGATCAGCACAGTGCCGTCGGCCGGCGTGCTCGGCTTCGCGATGGGTCTGGCCGTTGTGACCGGTGTCATCTTCGGCGTGGCGCCCGCCTGGTTTGCGACGCGGACGGACCCGATCGATGCGCTGCGCGGCGTCGGCCGCGTGAGAGACGGGTCGTCGATCGCGCGGAAGACACTGCTGGTGGTCCAGGCGACGCTGTCCGTCGTTCTCGTGACTGGCGCGATGCTGTTGACGCGCACGCTCAACAATCTGGAGCATCAGGATTTCGGCTTCGACGTGAAGGACCGCGTCGTCGCAGGTCTCGCGCAGCCGTCGTCGGCATACGACTGGCCGAAGTTGTCGGAGTTGTATCGGCGTTTGGAAGATCGGCTGGCGCAGATTCCTGGCGTGACCGGCGCCGGCCTCGCCCTCTACAATCCGCTGACGAACAACTGGGGCGAAGCCATCCTCGTGCAGGGCCACCCTCCGCCGAAGCCCGGCACGGCGACTGGCGCATCCTGGGACCGCGTAAGCGCCGCCTACCTCCAGAACTTCGGCATGAAGATGGTCCGGGGCCGCGCGTTCACGCCGCGCGACAACGCTACGGCGGCCGCCGTCGCGATCGTCAACGAGGCGTTCGTCAAACGCTTCTTCTCGAGCGATGAGAATCCGATCGGCATGCACTTCGGCCTCGACCTGCCTGAGAATGCGGGCACCTTCGAGATCGTCGGGATCGTGCGTGACGCGAAATTCGCGGGATTCGATCTCGACAAGCCCGCCCGTCCCATGTTCTTCGTGCCACTCGCCCAGTACGTGACGTACGCGAACCCGGGGATGCAGCGCCTGGAGCTGGGATCGCACTTCATCGGCGCGATAGCGCTCGTGACGAATCAGCCGATCAGCGTGATCGAACCCGCCATTCAGCGGACCGTGGCCGAGATCGATCCCACGCTGACGATCCTCAACGTGAGGACCATGGAGGACCAGGTGGCGCTGACGTTCAACCAGGCGCGCGCGGTGGCCGGCCTCGCGATGCTCTTCGGCGCCGTCGCCCTGATGCTTGCGGCGATCGGCCTCTACAGTGTCACGGCGTACTCGGTTGCACAGCAGACGAACGAGATCGGCGTCCGCATGGCGCTCGGCGCCGATCGGATCGCGGTCGTGACGCACGTCCTGCGCGGCGCGTTCAAGTGGGTACTGGCGGGCCTGCTGATGGGTGTGCCGCTCTCGATCGCCGCTGGCCGAGCGATTGCGGACCAGTTGTACCTGGTCCGGTTCTGGGACCCGCAGGCGATCGGCCTCGCCAGCCTGACGCTGGCGCTGGCGGCCCTTCTCGCTGCGGTGATTCCGGCGATCAAGGCTGCGGGAATCTCGCCGGTGAATGCGCTCCGCGCGAACTAAAGAGTGCTGAGTATTTTCCTGGTTCACCGGCGGCGTCTTTGCGGTATAAAGCAGTTATGGGTCTCACAAACGACGTGATTGCCGCGTGGGCCTTGGCCCTGCTCGGTCCAGCCGTCCTCTTCGTGACGGCACTGTCCATTCGCCGGGTGCCGCCGCCTGAATCCGGGCCGGCGCGGACCGCCGAACGCATCGTCGCGTGGTACGCGGCGCATCCGCAACTCGCGCTCTGGGTGCTTCTCTTCCTGTTGCCGCTCTCGGCCTTCATCCTTGGCAGCGCGGCATTGCTGCGGACGTGGAGCGAGAATCCCCAGCTCCAGCAATACACGTGGCGCGCCCTGGCGGCGATTCCGGCGCATTGGCCGGCCGTGTCCATCGGCGGGGCGACCCTCCTGTCGGCGGCCATGCTGGCGATGATCACGGCGCATCTCATGGCCGGGCAGGCTCACGACCGTCGGTCCGTGTCGCACTGACGGCCCCTTCATCCGCCGCTGGGCGGAGATCGCGACTGATGTTCGGATCGGCAGGAGTCGCGCGCAGGCGCGATCGAGTCCACGATGCTGACCGGCGCCGTTTTTTGCACCGGACGGCAAGTGCTCAATCGGCCGTTCGTCTACAACGCGGGCAGCGCCGATCGACCGTGTGACATCACGCGCGACGGCAAGCGATTCCTCAGCGTTACGGATTTCTCTGCCCAACCCGGCCAGGGCGACTCGATCAACGTCGTCGTGAACTGGCTCGCGGAGCTGAGGGCGAAGGTGGGGCGTTAGCGAACACCGCTCACTTGGCTGGGAACAGCTTGCCGATGGCTTCGTCGAACGGCTGCCCCCAGCGCTCGGGCCGGCCGAAGCCGTGTCCGGTGCCGTCGATGGGCACGTAGTGCGCGTGGGCGATGCCGGAGACGAACTTCTCGGTGTCGGCCGGCGTGCACTCGGTGTCCTGTACGCCGTGGAGCACATACCAGTCGCGCTTGATATCGGGCGTCGTCGGCAGCCACGCAGTGTGCTTGGCGTCGTCGAACGTCGGCTGCCAGTCACCGGTTGGGCAAGCCGGCTTGATCGACGGCAGATCGGGGCAGAAGCCGAGGCTCATGCCTGCGGCGAACGAGCCGGCTGCGCCCTGCGCGAGCGCCGAGTAGACCATCGTCGCACCGGATGAATACCCGACGAGGGTCGGCGGACGATATGGCTTGACGCCGATCTGCGCTTCAGCCGCGCGCGCGATTTCCTGCAACTCTCCGGCCGTGTCCCAGCAGGTGACGTCCGTTTGGTGGCGCTTCATCCACACGAAGTTGAGGCCGACCACGGCGATGTGCCGCGCAGCGATGCGGCGCGCCATGTCCACCACGCCCAGCTGCCAGCCGTCGTCGCCGCTCAGGAAGAGGACGACGTCGGATGTTGGCGTCTTCGGCACGTACGCGCTTGTCTGGCCGAGCACCGGGACGTCGACGTAGCGTTCCGTCCACGTCTGCGATGCCTTGTTGACCAGCGGCGCGAAGTTCTTCGAAGCGCCGGGAAGGATCGGCTCCGCCGCGGCTTGCTGCGCTGGCGGCACGGGTGAGGCGTGTTGACTCGACGCGATGAGACCGAGTGCGAGCCAGACGACCGTGGTCCGAAACATTCGTGTAGGGTACGCCAACCGACGGCGCAGCGCCTAGCGCGCTTCGCGGAGTTTTCGCACGATGCGGTCCTGGATCCAGTGCGGATCCCACCATTCAATGGGATTCACCATCTGGCCGTTGACGAGCATCGTGAAGTGAAGGTGATCGCCGCCCGCCATGCCGGTCTGGCCGCTCTTGCCGAGTTCCTGGCCCTTGTCGACCATCGCGCCGACCGTGACTTCGAACGACGAGAGGTGGGCATAGAGCGACTGCACGCCCAGGCCGTGGTCGATGATGATGCAGTTCCCGTAGATGCCAAGGTCGGCGGCGTAGAGCACCTTGCCGCGATTGGCCGCATGGACGGGCGAGTTCGCGAACGACGCCAGATCGAAACCGAGGTGGGTTTGGTGATCGACTTCCCTGCCCTGGTAGCGATACGTGCGCTGGTCGGCAAAGGCCGACTCGGCCTTCGTGTTGGCGAACTTGTAGAACACCTCGCCGCCCCAGAGCATGTCGGGGCTCGTGTGCGCAGCGAACGACGCGATCTTCGCAGCGTTCTTGCGCCGCAGGTCGCCGTTCAGCACGAGAAACTGATCGAGGAGCGATCCGCTGGTTTTCTCGTCGGGCGACCCGGCTTCGATGGCCGGCACGACGCGGTTGAGAAACGCGTCCGGCAGCTCGATCGTGCTTCGCCTCGGCGCCTTCGGAAACACTTTGTGGTCGAGCTCGGCCCGCGCCGTGTTGCCGGCCTCATCGCGCGCGTACAGATAAACGTTCGTGGACGATGGCTCGTCCCAGAGCAGGGAGAAGAAGGCCACCTGCAGGCTCGGGTCGGTGAGATGCACGTCGCCGACGGTCGCGCCCGTGGCGGGGTAGCCGGGATACTCGCGGTCGCCGACCATCACGCCCGAGGCGATGTCGGCGGGCCTCACTCGGTAGATGACCATCTCGGCGCCCCCGACGTTGATGTAGTGATGTGTCGAGACCACCGAGATGAGGGGCTTCTCCAGCCGGACCTGCACCGGGTGGGTGGTCGTCGACGTGGCTGTCCGCAGACCGAAGAGGACCGGCCGCGTCGCTGTGACGCTAATCGTTGCCGCGCCGGACTTGAGGTCAGGCACCGTGTCGCGAGAGATCATCTTCGACACGGTCACCGTGTCGCCGGTATGCGGGAGGGCCGCGGTGTCGGTCGCGCTCATGGTCGCGAGCGGCGTCGACTTGCCATCCTGGTCGATGACGATCTGGAGAGCGGTCAGCTTGCCGCCTGGCGCCGTGACCGATACGTCCACCGATGTCGAGACGCCGACGAGGTGATCGGGCTTCGTGATGGCAACAGTGGGGCCGGGTCGATGGCCGGCCAAAATGAGGACGACGATACAGGTGGCGACGAGGAACGCGACGACGAACAGGACGGCACGCATGAGATGGTGCTATTTTGACACTGGCGGCCGCGAATCAGCCCGGCGCACTAGCCTGGCGCTTCGGTCTTCTCAGCATCTCGCTCCAGGCGCTGCGGCCTTAGAACCACGTCCGTCGTTTGTAGTCCCGATAGGCGTCGCCGAACTTCGCCTCCAGGACCTGCTCTTCTTTGCGTATGCGGAACACTTGCAGCGGGATCAACGGCACCCAGATCAACAGCCACCACGGGCGATGCGCGAAAATGAAGATTCCTGCGCTCATCAATCCGCCGAACACATAGATCGGGTGGCGGATGCGCGCATAGAGCCCCGTCGTCACAAGGGTACTCGCCTTCGCTTTGAGACTGAACGCACGCCCGAGCTCGATGCGTGCGAGCACAAACAGCAGGAATGCCGGGACGAAGATCGCCAAACCCACTAGCTGCCAAGGTGTCCACACCACCTTCCCGACGTACCTGAACAGCAGAGAGCCAAGGACGACGACCACCAGAAGCAGGGTGCCGAAATTCAGTTTCAACGATCCTCCTCAAACGTGGCGTGCGAACCGGAGTGGGCGCTGGTTATAGAACACCTCGATGTAGCGAACAAGGTTTGTTGATTCGATGTCGGACATCGGCGTCGACTACCTCGTCGTGCGTCCAGAGTTCCGTCCATTGTTCACGAAGGCGCGGCTGGCGGAAGCCCGAACACGAATCAAGCGCTCCGAGGAAGCGTAACGCTTACCGGCGGCTCAGGACCGCCAGGAGATGTCGCAACTCCTCGTCGACGTCCTGGGACCGTTCGACGGTTTCGGCGACAATTTCGCGCAGGCACTTCGAGAATAGCTGTCGCAACCGATGCAGGGCGACACGAAGGGCGCCTTCAGTCATTCCAAGGGCGTTGGCCTTCGCGGCGTAGGATTCAGATTCCTCGCCGGTGAGCACGGGACGAAGGGCAAGCCAGACTTGTTGTCGAGCGGGGTTGGCATAGGTGGCGGAAACCCGCGCCAGCGCGGCCTCGAGAACGGTCAGGGCCCAGCGGCGCTCGTAGACATCTTCCGGAGTCACGCCGTCTACGGGTTCGAGTCGATACCGACTCTCGCCGTCCTCGAACTCGAAGGGCACGGGCGCGTGGCCTCCGCCCCGCTTTTGCGCATGCGCCGCATCGAACTCGTTGGCCAGAAAGTGGCGGACAGCCGTCAAGAGAAAGCTCCGGAATCGCCCACGCGCCTGTTCTGCCTGGGCGAACCACCCTTTCTCAAGTACCCGCGCGAAGAATGCCTGGGTTAGGTCGCGCGCATCCTCTGTCGAAACACCGCTTCGACGAATGAACGCGTAGACCGGAACCCAATAGAGTTCACACAGCACGGCCAGCGCTTCTGATGCTTTGGCTGAATTTCCCCTTGCCGCGACAATCAGACTCCATCGGGTGGTCGCAAACCGTCGGCTCGGCTCGGCCATGTCGTCGGCCATTGTGGAGACGAATTCTGGCGCCTTCAAGCGGCGGCCGAGTGTAACAAGAATCGACCTTTCCTTCATTCCGTGTCGACCGCGTTGAAAGGTCTCTACAATGCGAAGGTTGGAATGACCGACAACCGGACGTGTTCACGGTGCGGGTCTCCGCTCGTATCTGCGGGGAACGGAGCGATGTGCCCGATCTGTCTGATTAATGCCGCGCTTGAGGACTCCACCGCTGGGATAACGGTAAGACCGGAGCGGGACGGCACGGGCGTTGCTAATCTGTCCTTTCAACCCAAGCAGATCGGCCCCTACGTCATCATCGACACCCTCGGTCAGGGCGGAATGGGCGTCGTCTATCTCGCAGAACAGACCGCGCCCATCCGACGTCGAGTGGCGCTCAAGCTGATCCGGGCTGGACGAGAGTCGCATCAGGTGATCGCGCGCTTCAACGCGGAGCGCCAAGCGCTAGCGTTGATGGACCATCCCAACATCGCGTCCGTCTTCGACGCGGGCTCGACCGACGATGGCCGGCCGTACTTCGTGATGGAGTATGTGCCCGGGCTGCCGATTACCGAATTCTGCGACACGCATCGACTGTCCACGCGAGCGAGGCTCGAGCTCTTCCAGCAGGTCTGCGCGGCTGTGCAGCACGCGCATCAGAAGGGGATCATCCATCGCGATCTCAAGCCGTCGAACGTGTTGGTGATGGACCAGGATGGCCGGCCATTGCCTAAGGTCATTGACTTTGGCGTGGCTCGTGCGACCGAGCAACGCCTCCGCGAGCGATCCCTGGTCACCGAACACGGCGTGCTTATCGGTACGCCGGAGTACATGAGCCCGGAGCAAGCGGGACCGAACGCCGACAACGTCGACACACGCACGGACATCTACTCGCTGGGCGTAGTGCTGTACGAATTGCTCGTCAGCGGTTTGCCGTTCACGTCGGCCGAGTTGCGTCGCGCCGGCCTCGCCGAAATCCATCGCATCGTCCGGGAAAGTGAGCCGCGCAAGCCGAGCACCAAGCTCGGTGAACTCGGTGCGCTAGCGAGCGGTGTCGCGGAAAAACGACAAACGACCGTCTCGACGCTCGCGCGAGAGCTGCGCGGCGATCTTGATTGGATCGCGCTAAAGGCGATCGAGAAGGAACCTGCGCGGCGGTATGCGTCGGCCTCCGAGCTTTCGGCCGACATCAGCCGCCATTTCGAGCACGAACCGGTCGAGGCGGGTCCGCCGACCACGTCATATCGCATACGGAAATTCATGCTCAGGCATCGCGGTGCCGTGGCGGCGGTTGCCATCACTTTCCTTGTGGCTGCCCTGGTGGTCAGCACGGCGATGTACGCGCGAGCCGAACGGTCGAGACAAAATGCGACCGAGAGCCTGGAGTGGGTCTGGGCGAGCGTGAGCGAGGCAACGAAAGAAATCGAGGATCTGAAGCGGGCGTATAACCCTGCATCGCCGGCCGGCATGGGTTTAGGCGCGCGCGAACAGGAGAACCTGCAGCGGCGCCTCAACGACATAGCGCAGACTCTCCAGATTCACGACGCTGAGCTCAAGAATCTTCAGCGCGACGTCGCGTTGCCTCGGTCCGCAAGCCCGAGGCCGGAACGTGCCAGTTCGACGGCCACGTTGACGCCTTTCTCCACGTGCGCGCCCGAAGACGCCGGGATCAAGCAAGTGCTCAGCACGTGGGCACAGGCGTACTCGACGAGACGGCTCGAAGCGGTGCGAAATGTTCAGCCTCTCTCGATGCAGGAGGCCAAGGACCTTGAGGCCATGTTCGGTCAGGCGAGCGACTACCGTGTGAGCGTCGATTCGGCAACCTGTGTGTTCTCATCGGACGGTCGGACGGTCAAGGTTTCCGCGAACAGGATCGAGACGACGATTCAGAACAATCAGGTCACGAAATCGAGCGCGCTCATGATCTTCACAATGGAGAAGCAGGCAAAGAGTTGGAGGATGGTGAAGATTCAGGCCGTTGGTCGGGACTGACGATCGTCAAGTTCGAAGTGAGGATGAGAACCCAGAGGTTAGAGTTTCGAAAGATCACACGAGCTTGCTTGAAACTTGTGGGTGAGACATAGCATGAGAAGTGTTTGAGTCCACGGTATACACGCGCCGCGTGCCAGCTGCCCTGTCGACAACGAGCCCGGCGTCCTTCAGGACTCGGAGATGCTGGGAAATTGCCGGCCGGCTGACCGGGAACGCCTTGGCCAGTTCCCCGACCGCGAGGGGCATATCGCGCAGCTTCCGGAGGATGGCCCGGCGCATGCCGTCACCCAAGGCACCGAGCTGTCGGTGTCGGTAGGGACGCACTTACAGCAAATGCCATGTGCGATCACCTCGGTCAAGAGCTGTGAGAGGCGGGCGGGCTGTCCGAAACGCCTCTTTGGAGCCAAGAGGCGCGGGCTCAGGCGCCGGCGATGGCGCGCATCGGATCGACGCGCGCCGCCTTCGCGGACGCGGCGAGGCCAGCGATCGTGTTGAGCACCAGCGACGCTGCAATCGCAAGCACGAACGGACCGGACTCGACCGATGACGGCATCGACGCACGCGCGAGCGCCGGTCCAAGCGTCAAGCGCCCAACTGCGGCGCCCAGGCCGGCGCCGGCGACGCTGACCATGGTCATCTCGCACGCGATCTGCACGAAGATGTCGCGCGCCGCGGCACCGATGGCGCGCCGCGTGCCGATCTCCACCACCCTCGCGTTGACCGTGAGCCAGCCGATCGCGACCACGCCCAGGCTGGTAAGCGCCAGCAGAGCGCCCCCGGTGGCGCGCGCGAGCTGTCCAAGCCGCAACAGTGCCGCGGTCTGCGTCTCGATGAGCGTCCGCTGGTTCTGCACCTGGAAGTCGTCCTGGCCGCCGTCGGCGGCAAGGTGGCGCCGTGCGAGCAACTCACGAACACCCGATTCGACGTCGGCCATCTGCGAAGCCGAGGCGACCTCGAGGACGACACTGCTGAGGTACGTCACGTTCATGAGCCGATGCCGAGCCGTCGAGAGCGGCACGTAGATGGCGCCGTCTTCGTTGGTCGGGTCGGCGCCAGGTCCGCGCTCCCTCTGAACGCCCACGACTTCGAAGGGCGTCCTGTTGATGAAGAGGCGTGCGCCAATTGGCGAGTCGTCGCCGAAAAGGTCCCGCCGTACGCTGGCGCCGAGGATCGCAGCCCGCGCGAGCCGGCGCAGGTCGGCTGGCTCGAACGCGCGGCCATCGGCTTCGGGCCAGTGCTTCATCGCGAAGAAGTCGGGCTCGACGCCGACGACCACGCACGCGTTCTTCGACAGGTCCCCGGCCTTCGCGAGAAACGCCGCGCTGAACGTCGCCGACGACCGAACGACGTCCGGCGCGTCGCGGCGAATGGCCTCGAGGTCGCCGTCGACGAGCGTGGTGACGATCGCGCCCGTCCGCGCGCGGCCGCCGACGCTCCGGCTCTGCGACGGTGTCACGACAAGCAGGTTGGCACCCAGGCGCGTCAGCTGGTCGGCCACCTTCTGACGCCCGGCGGACGCGTACGTCACCGCGCCCGCGAAGCTCGACACGCCGACGAACGCGCACGCCGCCATCACGCTGTAGCGCCCTCGAAGGCGAACGATCGTGCGGGCGGCGTTGCGGACGATCCCGATCGTCCTCACGACCGCACCGCACGGATGGGATCCACCCGCGCCGCGCTCCACGCTGGATAGAGCCCGACGACAACACCAAATCCGATCGAGAGGCCGAGGTTCGCCGCGACCAGGCGCCAGTCGATCGCCATGGGCAGGTGCTGCCACCACCCCGCCGCGGCGGCGCCCGCGACGGCCGCGCCCACGCCGATGAGACCGCCCGCGGTCGTGACGACGACCGTCTCGCCCACGAACTGTCGAAGCACCTGGCCGCGCGCTGCGCCGACCGTGCGGCGCACGCCAATTTCCACACGGCGCTCGGTGACGCTCGTCAGCATCAGCGCGGTGATCAACGCCGCGGCCATGATGGTCGCCGCTACCGCGAGGCCTTTGAGAATCGCGCCGAGCGTGGACCCCAGCTCGGTCACCTGGCTCATCACCGCTTCCGGGCTGTTCAGCGAGAAGTCGTCCTGCGCGTCCGCCGCGATGTGATGCCGGTCGCGCAGGAGCGCCGCGATGCCGGCAGCAGCCGAGGCACTCCGCTCCGGATCCCGCACCTGCGCGATGAGCATCGTCAGAAAGCTGCGGTTGAAGAGGCGCTGCGACGCCGTCGTGACGGGAATGAGGATGATGTGATCCAGGCTCGCGCCGCCGGGACCGGCTCCGCGCGAGGCGAGGATGCCCGTCACCTCGAACGGCACATTGCCGATTCTCAGCGTCTTTCCGATCGGCGACTCACCCGGGAACAGCACCGGCACCACGTCGGCGCCCAACACCGCGACGCGCGCCAGTCCGCGGACGTCGTCGTCGCTGATGAACGCCCCATCCCGAACAGCGTCGCCGCGCAGCAGCGACCAGTTCGCGGAGACGCCGAACACCGCGGGGCTGTCGGCGCGATCGCGGTACTTCACGTCGATGTCGAACGCGTTCTGCACCTCGGCGACCTGTGCGACGCCAGGCACTCCGGCCGCGATGGCCGCGGCATCGTCGAACGTCAGCGTCGGCGGAACGTTGGTGAGGGACACCATGCCGCGGGTCCTCGCGGCGCCAGGCCGGATCAGGATCGTGTCGAAGGTTCCCAGCATGTTGCGGAAGCGCTGCATCGTCTCTCGCCGCGCCGCCTCGCCGACCGACTGCAGCGTCGTCAGCGAGGCCGTCGCGACGACGACGCCGGTGATCATCAGGACCGTTCTGAGCCGGCGCCGGAGCAGCGGCCGGGTGAACGCACGAAGTCGAAAGAGCAGTGCCATAACTCATGCCTCATCGGAAACGACGCGCCCGGCGGCGAGTGCAATCCGGCGGCCAGCGCGTGCGGCGACGGCCGGGTCGTGCGTGACGAGAATCACGGTCCGCCCCTCGTCGTGCAGGCCCTCCAACATCGTCATGACGACAGCCCCCGCCGCGGCGTCGAGATTGCCGGTGGGCTCGTCCGCCAGGACGACGCTCGGCTCGTTGACGAGCGCGCGGGCCACCGCCACGCGCTGCTGCTCACCGCCCGAGAGCTCGGTCGGATAGTGACGGAGGCGATCGCCGAGGCCCACCCGGTCGAGCAGCGCGCGGGCGCGTCCGCGGTCGATGCGGCCGTGCCGATAGAGCATCGGCAGCTCCACGTTCTCGAGCGCCGTCGTTCGTGGCAGCAGGTTGAATGACTGGAACACGAAGCCGATGCGTTCCGCCCGGACGCGCGATCGCTCGCGATCGGAGAGGTGCGAGACGTCCCGTCCGCCGAGACGATACGCGCCCGACGTCACCGCGTCGAGGCAGCCGATCACGTTGAGCGCCGAGGACTTGCCCGAGCCCGATGGCCCGGTGATCGCGACGAACTCTCCCGCCTGGATGTAGAGACTGACGTCGTCGAGCGCGGTGACGGCGGCGTCACGACGCGCGTAGGTCTTGCTGACGTGCTGCAGTTCGATCACGGCGTTGGCTCCTTGGCGGCGTCCAGCGGGTCGATGACGACGCGGTCGCGCGGCGTGAGGCCGCGTTTGATTTCAATGAAGGCCCCGTCGCGGACGCCTGGCGTAACGTTCTGCTTGATCGCGGCGTCGCCTCGCAAGACGTAGACGTAGCGGCTCGCGCCGTCGCCGCGAACGGCCGATGCGGGCACGACCAGCGCGTCGAAGGTGGAGGTGTGAATCGCGATGTTGGCCGTCATCTCGGGTCGAAGAAACCGAACCCGGCTGACCATTGCCGCCGTCACCGGATAGTTGACGACACCCGAGACGATCGTCGGCGTCGGATCGATGCGCGTCACGGTCGCCTTCAGCTCAGCCAACGGATTCGCCTCGACGGTGAACGTGACCGACTGACCGACGGCGACGCCGGCGATATCGGTCTCGTCCACCATGGCGACAAGTTCGAGCGCGCCGGCGTCCACGATGGTGACGAACGTCGGCGCGGCAAATGACGACGCGACGGTCTCGCCCTCCTGCGTGGACACCGACGCGACGGTGCCGCCGATCGGCGCGCGGATCGTCGCGTACGAGCGATCGATCTCCGCGGCCGCGAGCGTGCTTTGCGAGCTGGCCAGCCTCGCGTGCGCCAGCTTGAGCTGCCAGTCGAGCTCCTCTGTGTCCTGCGGTGCGATGATGCCGGCGGCGAGGAGCCGCTGGCTTCGTGACAAGTCGCGCTCGGCTTTGGCCACGGTCAGCTGGTCGATCGCGACCTGCGCCCGCGCCTCGGCGATCCTCGAGTCGATGGGCCGCGGATCGATCTCGGCGATCACGTCGCCGAGGTGCACCTGGGACCCTACCGTCACGTTCAGCCGGTAGACGATCCCTGACGCCTGGGCGCCGACGCGGACGGACGCGCCGCTCTTCAGGCGGACGGTGCCGGTCGTCGTGACCGACGCCTGAAGCCGCCGCGACACCGGCAGCGTCGAGGCCGGCGTCGCTTGCGTCGCCCGACCGACGAAGCGCCCGCGCGATTCGTACAGGGCGCCTGCCGAGACGGCAAGCGCGACCGCGCCCGCGGTCCACCACACGCTCCGAGCCATGCGCGCTACTTGCGATCGAAGACGATGACCATCGCCGCAGCGTCGCCGCGCGACGATTCCAGGTACATCGTCTTGCCGTCGGGAGAGAGCGACCGCGTCTCCGTACGCACGGTCGTCGTGCCGGCGACAGCGCCCTCGGATTCCCACTTCGTGACGAGCGTCTTACCGACCCACTTGGTCGTCGTGTGCGTCGGCTCGCCCATCGGGCTTTCGTTCGCGACCGACGCGCCGGTGAGGTCGTAGCGCGTCTCGTGCGTCCGGCTGGAGCCGTTGAGCGAGGCGTCGTCGCGCACGACGAGCTGCGCCGCCGTCTGCGTCACCGTCGAGACAAGGTCCGCGGCCGCCATCATTCCGACGTTCGTGCTCTTCGACGGGTTGAATACCCAGGTGCCCGCGAAGTCCGTCGGCGGTGCACTCGCCATCGCCGCCGTGAACGCGACCACGCCCGCCATCACTCCCGCCATTCTCGTTCTTACTGCCATGAGGCCTCCAATCAGGTGCCACTGACAGCGTGCAATGTGTACCGAGGTACGGAGTCAAGTGTTCTTTGGCGGCAGCCCCACGGACGCGGGACAGATTTTCAGGCGCGTGGCGTCACCGTCGATCGCGGCGGCGAGCCGGTCGCGCATCGTCCTCAGGATCCGAATGCGCTCGTCGATGAACGCGAGCCGGCCGGTCACCAGCTTGAACAGGCGTGACGCGTTCGCGTCGCTTGTCGGCCGATGCAGCGTGAGCAGGTCCTTGATCTCGCGCAGCGTGAAGCCGAGTTGCTGGCACTCGCGGATGAAGCCGACCGTGACGAGATCGCCGTCGCTGTAGGCGCGGTAGCCGCCTGGCGTGCGCGGCGGCGAAGGCAGCAGCCGCTTGCGCTCGTAGAAACGAATCGTCTGAATGTTGACGCCCGCCCGCCGCGCGAACTCTCCGATGCGCATCACATCAATTGTGAACCTTATACCGCAGTACATGGTCAACAACGAATCGAGGCGTGAACATCGACCACGCGCCCGCCGTCTATGACTTCAGGACGCCGTCGACGATGCTGAGCTTTAAATAATCAAGTGTTTGATTTATAAGTTATTCTCTGATGCCACCCGCCCCGAACCGCAACGCATTGTCCAAGAACGCACACCGCCGTGCCGCGGCGCTGACGGCGGCGATGCTCGCCATCACGCCTGCCGCGTTCAGGAGCGCACCAGCGAGCGGCGCCGAGCTCGTCCTCGATCGATACGTCCGGGCGCTTGGGGGCGCCGCCGCCGTGGAGGCCGTACGGACGCGCGTCAGCGCTTACGAGATGTCACTCGGGTGGCGAATCAACGGCACGCTCGAAGTCAGACAGGCACGGCCTGATCGCATCGTCGAGCGCGGCCGCGCCAGTGGATGGGGATGGCACGGTGAGTTCCGCAAGGGCTTCAATGGCACGGACGGCTGGATTCAGGCGCCCGACGAGAGGCTCCACGCGCTGGACGGTCGGGCGCTGCAGGTCTATGCGCTCGAGTCGCGGCTGGATCGCGTCGCGCACCTCACTGAGCTCTATCCCACGCAAGTGCTGCAGCCGGACCGCGCGATCGGAGGTCGGCTCTGCCACGTCATCGAGCTGACGACCGCCTTCGGTGCTCGAGAGCTCTGGTACCTCGATCCTGCGACCGATCTCCTTGTGCAGACGGAGGTCCACCTGGACGGGAGCCCGGATCTGAAAGCTACGTCGACGACCACATTCGATGACTACCGCCTGGTCGATGACGTCCGAGTGCCGTTTCGCCTGACCGTCCAGGAAGGCGGCCACAAGTACTCCCTTATCGCGAAGTCGATCCGGAACAACGTCCCGCTGAGTCCGAACGATTTCGACGTTCCGAGGTGATTCAATGAGGACCATCGCAGTTGGTCTCGTCGTGCTCATGGCGCCTGCGTTCGGCCACGCGCAGGATCTGTCGAACTATCTCCTCATCGCCGCCGCTGACCCGTCGGCCCTGCAGCAGCAGATGAAGACCGCCACGCGAGAGGGATTTCGCTTCAGCGCGATCTCGGGCGACGCCTCGCCCGCCGGCGGCAAGGAAGTCATTGTCGTCATGCGGCAGGATTCGTCCGCAGACGGCATCGAGTATCGCGTCGTCATAGCGGCGAGCACGTCGGCCGTCGGGGCTCTCCAGCAGGCGTCGGACGACGGCTTCGCGTACGTCGCCCAAACCGTCTTCAGGAACCCGATCAAGGGGAATCAGGTCGCCGTCCTCTTCGAGCGCGATCCGGGCGCTCCCCTTCAGCCCAGGTCTCGATATCAGCTCCTGGTCAGCAACCGGATCTCGACGATGCGCACGGAGCTGGATCAGGCCGGTCACAACGGCTACCGGCTGCTCGGACTGAGCGTCGGCAAGACACTGGTTGGCCTGAACGACATCGTGGCCGTGTTGAGCCGGCCCGTCGAGTAGCCCGCCGGCGTCTACATGACGACTCGCGCACGACTCTTCTGCGGCGCCGTCGCCGGGCCGCTGTTCCTGCTCGTCGTCCTGATCCAGGACTACACGCGACCAGGATTCGATCCGAGAGTTCACGCGCTCAGTCTGCTCTCGCTGGGCCGATGGGGCTGGATTCAAGTCCTCAACTTTGTGGTCGCCGGTGCTCTCGACGTGCTGTACGCGCGCGGGCTCAGGAGACGCGTCGCGGGCCGCGTCGGTTCCATCATCGCCGGCTCCATCGGTGTGTACGGCCTGGCGCTGATTGTCGTCGGCGTGTTCCCTACTGATCCGTCGAATGGCTTTCCGCCTGGGTCAATCGCGCTGCCCGAACCGTCGTGGCACGGGCTCATCCACGGCCTTGGCGCGCTTTTCGTGTTCGTCCCGCTGGCAGCCTCGCTGGTGCTCTTCGCGCGATGGTTCTCAAGGCGGCGCGAGCGTGGTTGGGCCGCCTATACCGGTGCGAGCGCGGTACTCATGGTCGCGCTATTCTTCGGCGGCGTGTCGGGCCCGCTGCGGCTGGCCCGCATGCTGCGGCTCGCGACCTTGATTGGATGGATGGCGCCGGCAATGTGCGCGATCAGACTCATCCAAGACCCTCGGAGGGACTAGCGGTGCGTCGATTCCTGGTGGTCATCTGGCGTCGGACGGTCTCCGGTTGTCGGGCAGCTCGAGATCCGCGATGCCGGCAACACGAACTGTTACAACGGCTCCTGCTTCCACAACGTCCAGACCAGCCCGTACACCATCCTGACTGCCGCGGTCTTCACGCTGCCTCCTTCTTTCGGTCGGCCGGCCCGGCCAAGCTGATCAGCGCCCATGCGAGGAGCGCCGTCAGCGCGGCATCAAAGTACACCGGCGTCGGGAACAGGAACATCCACGTGAGCACTCCGATCGGCAGCGACGACAGGAAGAAGATCCACGCGAAGGGCCTGGCATTGGCGCGATCGGCGCGCGCCAGGCTCCCGAGTTGCCAGAGCAGCACGGCCTGTGTCACAAGATAGACGCTCAACAGGAAGCCGAATCCGCGATAGAAATCGAAGTAGCTGCGAGTCACGCCCGACACGTCGAAGCGGAACGTCTGCATCGACGACAAGACGGCGTTCGGTCCGATCGGCGACCACGATTGCATGCCGCCGAGCGTATGCCCGACGGCAAAGACGAGCGACAGCACTGAAACGAGACGGATCGCAATCAACGGGTTCTTCATGATGGTATCTCCATGATGTGATCGCGCTGGCGCCTCACGCTTCGGCGGCGGCCGCGCGTCGCTGCATCTCCTCGAGCGAGACATCCTCGACGTGAGTCGCCACCGACCAACGATGGCCGAATGGATCCGTGAGGACGCTGAACCGATCGCCCCAGAACATATCTGTCGGCGACATCTGAGACTTGGCGCCTGCGGCGAGGGCCGCCGCGAAGACTGCGTCAACATCGTCCACGTACAGGAACACGCTTGCTGGCGATCCCTCGTAGCGCTCTGGCGAACCCGAGCCAGACTCCAGATTCTCGTCGGCCAGCATCAGGACACTGTCGCCGATCAGCATCTCGGCGTGCGAGACGGTGCCGTCGGCCGCGGGCATGTGAAAGATCTCGCGCGCATCGAACGCACGAGCGTAAAAATCCATCGCGCGTGATGCCCCGCGCACGTACAGGTAGGGCGCAAGCGAGCGATGTCCAGACGGGATGCCGGAACCAGTCGCGGGTTTGTTCTTCGATGTCATCGCATACCTCCAGGAGGCCTGTGCGGGCGCCGGGCGCCGCTGATGGCCTTTCATCGGTACGACGTGGAGGGAGCGCAAAATCGACAGGCTAGGCGAGCGCGGCGAGCCTTCGCCGGATATACGCCGCTTCGACTCGGTTCGAGGTCAGCCGTAGGGCACGCTCGTAAGCGGCGCGAGCCTCACCGGGCCGGTCAAGCCGACGCAGGAAGTCAGCGCGTGCGGCGTGGTACAGGGCATACCCGTCGAGCGTACGCGAGTCGCCGAGCCGGTCGATCCGACTGAGTCCTTCCTCGAATCCGTGCGACATGCCGATGGCGACGGCATGGTTCAGGGCCACGATGGGCGTGGGCGTCAGGCGCACGAGCTGCCCATACAGCGCGGCGATTTCCGCCCAATCCGTCTCAGCAGGCGTCTTCGCGTGCGCGTGTGTCGCGGCGATGGCCGCTTGCAGCTGGTATGGACCTGGCCGCTGCGCCGCAAGCGCCGCGTCGAGATGGCCGAGGCCGAAAGCGATCTGGGCGGCGTCCCAGCGGCTCCGGTCTTGTTCCTCGAGCGGCACCAGCTCGCCGCGAGCGCTGATTCGCGTCTGGCGACGGGAGTCGTGGAGCAGCATCAGAGCGAGGATGCCGCGCACCTCGGGCTCGTCCGGCAGAAGCTCCGCCAGCATGCGTCCGAGGCGAATCGCTTCGGTGGCGAGATCGCTGCGGACGAGCTGTTCGCCGGCGGTCGCGGCGTAGCCCTCGTTGAAAATCAGATAGATCACGGCGAGCACCGCGTCGAGGCGCTCCTGCAGCTGGTCGCGTGGAGGGACTTCGTAGCGGATACCAGCTTCGCCAATCTTGCTCTTGGCCCGCACGATGCGCTGCGCAAGCGTGCTCTCGGAGACGAGAAAGGCTCGCGCGATCTCCGGCGTCGTCAAGCGGCCGAGCGTACGCAGCGTGAGCGCGACGCGGGCTTCCAGGCCGAGCGCCGGATGGCAGCAGGTGAAGATGAGGCGCAGCCGGTCGTCCGGATAGGACTCGGCGGCCGACTCGGCGCTTTCTCCGAGGGGTTCCAGTTCGCAGGCACGCGCGGTCTCGCGCGACAGGGCCTCGACGTTGTGCAGGTGGGTGCTGGCGCGCCGCCGGTAGTCGATCAGCTTCCGCTGGGCCACAGCCATGACCCAGGCGCCAGGATTCCGCGGCACCCCGGACCGGCGCCAGTCCTTGACTGCGGCGGCGAGCGCTTCCTGGAACGCGTCCTCTGCCAGATCGAATGAACCGGCGATGCGGATCAGCGAGGCGATGATCCGTCCCGATTGCTCGTAAACGACGGCTTCGATGGCTCCGGAAACGTCGGATGGGCTCACGCCAGCTTCGGCCGATTTGGCAGATCATCGACCGGACGGATCTCGACGCAGCCGCTGTCACCCTTGCACGATGTCGGAATGCGCTTGGCCCACTCGATCGCCTCGTCGAGATCGCGGCATTCGAGGATGTAGAAGCCGGCCAGTTGCTCCTTCGTCTCGGCAAACGGCCCGTCGACGACGAGGGGCTGGCCCTCGCGCGGCGGGCGCACCGTCGTCGCGGTCTTCGTCGGTTTGAGTCCTTCAACGGCCAGCAGCACGCCCTTCTGCTGCGCATCGGACATGAGCGCGCCGTGCGTGCGAATCAAATAGTCGACCTCGTCGGGCGAGGGGCCTTCGGGAGTCTCACGGGAATACATGAGCATCATGTAACGCATATGATTGCCGCCTTCGGATCAGAGAGCATCAGATCCCAGCTTAACCCCGCCGGCGCACCGGCCAGCCACTTGAGTAGATCAAGCGGATGTTTGACTCCCCGCAGGGGGGACTACATGATCTCGCCCATGCGGACGTACGGTCAGGCTTGTGTGCTGGCGAAAGCTCTGGATGTTGTCGGCGACCGGTGGACGCTGCTCATCGTCCGGGAGCTGATGATCCGTGGGGCGTGCCGGTACACGGACCTGCAGGCGGGCCTGCCGGGTGTCGCGACGAACCTCCTCGCGGACCGTCTGACGGAGCTGACGGACGCCGGTCTCATCAGCCGAGAAGCGGCGCCTCCTCCTGTGGCGACGGCGCTGTTCCGCCTCACCCGACGCGGTGCGGAGCTCGAGCCAGTCATCGATGCACTCGGCCGGTGGGGGGCGCCGCTGCTCGCGACGACCTCGAGCCAGGACGTGTTTCGTAGCCACTGGCTGGCCCTGCCAGTCCGGCTCTACGTTCGCGACGCGTCGCCCTCTTCGAAGCCCGCGCGGGTCGAGATTCGCACGGGCGGCGAGGCCATCACGCTCGAGACCGTCGGCGATGGGTCCGTGACGACGCGGGTGGGCGCCGTCGCGAATCCGGACGCGAGGCTTGAAGGCACGCCGACCGTCGTGCTCGGGTTCTTGATGGGCACCGTCAGCCTCGCTGCCGCCCGCAGGCGAGGACTCAAGTCGGCGGGCAATCGGGCGATTCTGCGACGATTCCGCCGCACGCGGCCGGCGAGCGCGCGCCTGACGTGAGCCACTGAACTTGAAAATAAATCACTAACTTGACAAATTAAAGTTAGTCGGCATACAACGGTCGTGTCCAGCCGACGCCGGTGTCTTGCTCGGACATGCAGACTCATGAGAGCCCTACCGCTGATCGTCGCCTTCAAGCACTGCTTCTGGTGGCGCAGGAGGGCCGTCGTCGTCGAGGTTCCTCGAGGCCGCCGCCGTTTTCTGGCGCTGATCCTCGCTGGATTTGCCTCCGTCCGACTTCGAGCCGAGGAACCGCCGATGATCGCGTTCAGCAATCGAGCCCACCTGGCTGTTCGTCCAGACGTCAGGGACGAGTTGACGCGATGCCTGACTCACGTGTTCGGATGCGCGGATCCGAGCAGCCTGAAGACGCCGGGACTGAGTGAACCGATCCTGGCCTTTCGATTTCCCGGCGGCGGGTCGATGAGCTTCGAGTTCAGATCGGACGCCCTCACGGAGTCCGAAGTGATGCGAGGCGCTTGGATGGAAGTGAAGACAGATGAGCTCAACAGGCTTCGGGCCGCGATCACTGGTGCCGGGATGAAACGGGTGCACCACCCGGCGAGCGACACCTTCTACTGCGTGTTGCCCGGCGGCCAAGTCCTCGGTATTGTCGCGGCGACCTGATATGGTCGGTCAGATTCCGCCCTCCGTGCGGGACTCGTCGTCGCCAGCAACCTTCTGTGTCGGGCGCATCCTCCGGGACGCTGCCGTGAGTCGCTCGAGATCGCGCCTCTCGGACTGGAATACGCGTGTCTGAACGAATCGCGAACCGACTGACTCGCTTGAAGATCTTGCGGCCGAGAGCGGGTGGAACAGCGCGCCGATAAGTCCTTACTCATCAATGAGGTATCGGCGGAGAGGGTGGGATTCGTTCCGGGCGAACCCGCTCGTATCAACAAGTCAGGCGCAATCGAAAGCACCAGAACGGCTCAAGTCCACTCGAATCCTGACTATCAGGTACAAAACAAGTACAGCGCAAGGCCGGCTGTCGTGCCATTCGGCACACGATTCCCGCCGGAGCGGGCTGGTGGGTCGCAGTGATCATTTTATGAATGGCCGTGACATACGCCACCAACCGACGTTCTGATGCTCGTGGACGGCGAGTGCACCATCAATCCCGTTGCAACCCTTTGGAACGAATGACAGCTGCGGTCGCATGTCCGTCGACCTCGACGATCGCCGTCAGCAATACGGAGTGGCCGTCGCGCATCTCCGGCCAAACCGCGCGGAACCGGCCGTCGGGCGTCGTCACGAGACCGAAATAGTCGCCGTACGTCGGCATCATGCGTCCGGCGATCACGTCGACTGGCGACGTGCCGCACGCGGACACCGACACGCGCGCGGGGGGCGTAAACGTTGCACCGCCGTCGAGCGATGCCGAGAAGTCGGTTTCCAGACACGGATCACTTGCCGCCGTGCGCTGCACGGTGAGCACGCCCAGCACGCCGCGGTTGTTGACCGCGAGCGTCATGACGCGTCTGGCCTCTGCGTTCGTTCCGCCCGGGCCGACCTCGACGCCGGGCCGGTTCCACGAATCTCCTCGGTCGCCGGATGCGGTGACGACGATGCGGCCGCCGTCACTCTGACGACAGGCAAAATAGAGGCGGTCACGAAAGGGGCCGTCGGAGGTGTCGACCGCGAGCGCCGACAACTGGAATCCAGGCGGCGGCCCGCACGCGTCGGTGACGAAGAGCGGTTCCGAGAATGTGGTGCCGCCGTCGCTCGAAAGTACGACCCATGCGCGGCGACGCGCGAAGGTGGGATTGTCGACGAAGGACGCCACGATGGTCCCGTCAGCCAGGACGACAGGCATTTCGCCCGACGTGGGCAGGCTGTTTGGCCGCACCGTGACGGGCGCGTCGAACGTCCGGCCGCCATCCCTCGATCGCGCGACGAACAGGCGCTCCGACACTCGCCCGTTCCCGTCACGCGGGTCGTGGTGCGTCGTGACGTAAACCCAGCCAGCTCGCGTCGTCGATCCCGTATCGATGGCCACCGCAGGATGATCATGCGGTCGTCCAAGGACCGTCGGCAGGTCGTCCCAGTTGACGCCGCCGTCCGTCGAGTGAAACGCGAAGAGCCAGCTGTTTCGTTTCGGCACGAGCCCAGGAATCTCGGCCAACGCGAGGAATACCGCCTGGCCGTCGGGCAGAAGGGCGACCTGCGGATCCCCGCAATCTACGAATGCGAACTCGTGACGGCTCCAAGTCGATCCACCGTCGCGCGATGCGAACGTCGCACAACGCTCGCCCGCGTGGATTGCCTCTGTGGTGCCGCTCGCAGGCACAATGAATGCTCCTACCAGCAGATGGTCGGGATTGCCGGGTTGCACGGCCAAATGCGGCTCAGTAAAGCGGCGAGGCTCGGTCTCGCGCGCAATCTCGGTGGGGGACGTGACGCGAATTGCCTGGGCACCGGCTGATGTACCCAGGAGGAGGGTCACGAGCAACGCGCGGATCAGATCTCGCCCGGCAACCGGCTCAGCCATGGACCTCGTTCTCGAAGCAATAGACGGCCCGCGGCTGCGGTTGGTTGGACTCATTGATCGCAGCGCTCCCATCTGGGACTGATCACCGTTGGCACGCTCGGCCGTGAAATTCGTCTGTAAGGTTTCGCCGCAAGACCGCGTTCTATTCAGTAGAGGCTGATCGCCGCGACGCTGAAGGTGTGTGTTGGCGGAGAGGGTGGATCCGCCTGCGCAAGCGCTCACGGTATTCGCTGCTGCGGCGCGACCACCCGCGGCCATCCACCATAGCTCACGCCGAGAAAAGATCAAGCGAGGCGTGAGCGAAGGTGGATGGCGGAGAGGGTGGGATTCGTTCTCGTCGAACCCGCTTCTGTCAACAAGTTAGGCGCGATCGAAAGCACTTGAACCTCTTAAATCCACTCGAATCCTGAGTATGAGGTACAAAGCAGGTACAACACAACTCGTCGTTTACGATGCCCGCCGGGCGGCGCGCTGGATGGCCTGATGGAGATCCCAGTCCGCCTGCAGCCGCATCCACAACTGCGGTGACGTCTTCAGAAATCGCGCCAGTCTGAGAGCTGTATCGGCCGTAATGCCACGCTTGCCGAGCACCAGCTCATTCAGCCGGTTGAGGGACACGCCCAGCTTCTGAGCCGCCTCTGACTGCCCGATGCCCATCGGCTTCAAATACTCCTCGAGAAGCAGTTCTCCCGGGTGAATCGCCGGCCCCAGCCAGTTCTGGTCTCTAGTGATAATCCTCGACGCAGACTTCGTCGGCATGACCGTTCTCCCAGCGAAAAGTAATGCGGTACTGATCGTTCACACGGATGCTCTGTCGCCCCCCATGATCTCCCTTCAACGTCGCAAGCCGGTTGCCCGGCGGCGTGCGGAGATCGTCGAGCCGCGAGGCCGCGTCCAACAGCTTCAGCTTCCGCTGGACGGTTCTCCAGAGGTCACGCGGAACTTTTCGAGAAGACCGCGTGTTTCGTTCGCGGAACAGGTCGGCTGTTGTCTCGTCGCGAAAGGACCGTATCACGCGTCGTTCTATATTACACGTGTATTATGTAATTTGTCCAGAGGCAATACAGCCAAGCCGCTCCACTCCCCACAAGCTAGTGGCTCTCGACTGAAATCCGTCTGTAAGATTTCGCGGAAAAGCCGCGTTCTATTAAGTAGAGGCGGATCGCCGCGACGTTGAAGGTGTGTGTTGGCGGAGAGGGTGGGATTAGGAGCGCGGGCGCGAAAGGCGCAACTCGCTCAGCAGCTGCTCTTTCCGGTGATCGCAGACTCACCCGAGTTGGTGGACCGAAAAACCGGGGATCCCTGGTGGAATCCGGCCGTCGAGGCCCAGGCGATCGATCGCACGCACCGCATCGGCCAGATGCGCGAAGTGTTCGCGTATCGACTCGTGGCCGAAGATACGATTGAGTCGCGCATCCTCGAGCTGCAGGAGCGCAAGCGCGCCGTGGCAGATGCCGTGCTCGGCGAGAGCGCGGGTGGCCTGCGCTCGCTGGATCGCGAGGACCTCGAGCTCCTGCTGTCGTGAGGCCCTGGAGTTGGACGAGGCGTGATGCCGTGCGGATAATACGCCGATGGTTGGCAGCACGATCGGGTCGTACCGAATTCTGGCCAAGCTGGGTGCCGGCGGAATGGGTGAGGTGTACCTCGCGGATCACACGCGACTCCATCGCAAGGTCGCGCTGAAGCTGCTGCCGCCAGAAAGCGCGACAGACGCCGAGGCCAACGCGCGGCTGCTCCGCGAGGCCACGGCCGCCGAGCTGGCGCCTGAGGCGATTCCGGCCTACCGCCGGAACACTGCAATGTCGCCCGCGTCTCCGGTGGCTCCGACGCGCTGAAACCGCAGGACTCCATGGTCAATGATTCTCTCGATCGGGAGCATCCGATCGAACGGTCCGGCTGCGCAGAATGTCGTCAGACTCTGAGAAAAGGGCAGCCCGACATTGGGCCGCCCGCCGCCGAACGTCCGGCCGGTCACGATGGCGAAATCGAGCACGACGCCAGGAAGCTCGGGAACGTTGGAGACGCCCTCGATGAGGTGAAAGCCTTCTGGTGCGTCGAGCAGTGTGAACCCGGTGAGCGGCCCCCCGTCGAGCGGGTCGGGAAGGTCGAAGCCAATCGCCGTGATACGCGCATCGAACGGGCTCGTGTTTCGCACCTTCACGCAGACGATGCTGTCCTCACTGCCCGGGATCGGCTGAGGCAAATCGGCAACGTTCGCCGTCGGGCTCTGGACACGCGCTTGGACGGTTGCGTCGTTCAGCCCAACGTAGGTGTGCGCGTACAACGCCGTGGTCAGGACGACGACCAAGCCAGCTGTCATACCAAGGCGGCCAGGCCGATTCGTGCGTAAGTCGTGGTGCATGTCAACCTCCTTGAGCCTGCCGCGGAACGTTGCGGCGGGGCCTATAATCGGCGGGCACGGGCGTTGAGTCCTTCCCGAACCATGAAAACGGACTGAAATAGTCATGAAATCTGGAGCACCTCGCCTCGAGTTCGGTGTCTTTGTGCTCATCCCCAGCGAACATGTGCTCCTCCGAGTCGGCGAACCCGTCCGGCTCGCCCCGAAAGACTTCGACCTCCTCGTCGCGCTCGTCGAGCGCGCGGGAAGTCTGGTACCGAAGGACGAGCTGCTTCGGCTGCTTTGGCCGGACGCGTTTGTTGAAGAAGGGAACCTCACAAAGCATGTGTCGACGCTGCGGAAGGCGCTCGGCGATGCCGAGGGGCCTGGCCGGCTGATCGAAACGGTCCCGCGAGTCGGATTTCGATTCGTGGCGCCCGTGAGGCGGATCAGGGAGGCGACCGACACTGAGCCCGTCGTCAAGGCGGCGGCGCCGGACGTGACGTCGGCCACCAGGCCCGCCGTTCAACAGCGTTGGCTCGTGGTGATTGGCGGCGCTGCAGCGATCCTCGCCGTCACGCTCGCGGTGGCAGTGATCGTTCGGCGGCGAACGGATCCGCCGCGCCGCGACTGGCACGCGCTGGCGGTTCTGCCGTTCGACACGTTGGGCGCGCACGATGCACTACCCGACGCGCTCGGCGTCGGTCTCGCTGACGGCATCATCACGCGGCTGAGCAGCCAGCGCGTGTTGTCGGTTCGGCCGACGAGCACAGTGGGCAGCTACGTCGGCGCCACGCGGCCGGACGCGCGTAGCGTCGGTCGCGCTCTCGACGCGGATGTCGTGCTCGAAGGCCACATTCAACGCGGCGGAGACACGGTTCGTGTCACCGTGCAATTGACGGACGTGGAGGCCGGGGCGCCGGTCTGGGCGCAGACGTTCGATCAGCCCTCATCCGAGCTCTTCAAGCTCGAGGACGCGATTGCCGAACGGGTTGCGGCGGCGCTGCGGCTGCAGCTCGCCGCGGCCGAACAGGAACGACTGCGACGACGGTACACCGACAATGGTGCGGCCTACGAGGCGTACTTGTTGGGCCGTGAGGCGATGTTGCGCTATACACCCGAGGGCGCGCAGACGGCTCTGTCGCACTTCGAGCGCGCACTCGTGCTCGATCCACGATACGTCCTCGCGCGCGCGGGCGCGGCGATGGCCAGCGCGGACATGTATCTGCGCTATGCGACGGAATCCGAGTCTCAGCAGTGGGGGGCCCGCGCCGAACGCGACGCGGCCGAGGCGCTGGCGCTCGATCCGGATCTGGCGGAAGCGCACGTCGCGCGCGCCGCGGTCTTCCGGAAGCGCGAGTTCGACTGGAATGGCACGATCGAGGAGAGCCGCCGCGCGATCACGCTCAACCCGAACCTCGATCAACCGCACTTGTTCGCGGCTGCGGCGTTCTACCACCTCGGACTGATGGACCAGTCGAGGACCGAACTCGAGCGCGGACGCGCCGTCGGCGGTCCTGATGTCGTCGAGCCGCTTCGCGTCGAGGCGCTGATCGCGCTCTTCAGCGGGGATTTCGCCGTGGCGCAGCAGCGGCTCGAGACCGTGAGCCACAAGAGCAGCCGGGCGATCGGCAATGCCTACCTGGCACTGGCGTACTACTACTCCGGCGATGTTGCTCGGGCCCGGCAGATGCTCGAGGAGCTCTCGGCCGATCCGTCGGCCTCAACCGCCTCACGATCGGGCGCCGCGCTTGCGAGCGTGCTCGCCGCATCCGGCGACACGAGTGCCGCGCGAGCCGCTCTGGCGCGCGTCGAGAGCAGCGCGTACCGCGACCATCACGTGGCCTACAACTTGGGCACTGCATTCGCGCAGCTTGGCGACGCCACCGAGTCGCTCAGGTGGCTGCGGTCGGCTGCCGATACCGGGTTTCCGTGCGCGATTTGGTACGAGCGGGATCCACTGCTGGCGCCACTGCGCCGCAACTCCAAGTTCGCGGCTTTCATGTCGGAGCTGAACCAGAGGCACACCGCGGCCGCCACGCGCTACGCGCAGCACTGAGCGCCATCGTCCGCAGCCAAGGCCTCGTCGATTTCAATCTGCGCGGCGGCGCTGTCGCGTACTCCAGTCTGGTTCGCGTTCGATCATCTTCGCACGGCGGTCGCGCGCAGTATCCGCAGTAGACGCGCCTCGGCCCGCGAGTATCTCGAACAGCACACGCGAAGGCCCAGACGTCCCTGCCACTCCGACGCTCGCCCGTTCCCGTCACGCGGGTCGTGGTGCGTCGTGACGTAAACCCAGCCAGCTCGCGTCGTCGATCCCGTATCGATGGCCACCGCAGGATGATCGTGCGGTCGTCCAAGGACCGTCGGCAGGTCGTCCCAGTTGACGCCGCCGTCCGTTGAGTGAAACGCGAAGAGCCAGCTGTTTCGTTTCGGCACGAGCCCAGGAATCTCGGCCAACGCGAGGAATACCGCCTGGCCGTCGGGCAGAAGGGCGACCTGCGGATCGCCGCAATCGACGAAGGCGAACTCGTGACGGCTCCAAGTCGATCCACCGTCGCGCGATGCGAACGTCGCACAACGCTCGCCCGCATGGATGGTCTCTGTGGTGCCGCTCGCAGGCACGATGAATGCGGCGACCAGCAGGTGGTCGGGATTGCCGGGTTGCACGGCCAAATGCGGCTCAGTGAAGCGGCGAGGCTGGACTGCGAATGATATAGACGAAGCGCTTCGGGTCCGAGGCCACGAGGAAGGCAGGTGCAATCCAGGTGCCGGAGTGGTACGTAGCTTCCGGGCCGAACCTGCGCAGGAATGGCGGAAACTGCGATCGTGAAAGTGGTTGGGAATTGAGATTCTGTCAGTCCGTCTACGCTGGACGCTCGCTGCGCTCGCAGCTACGACGGACAACCTTCGCCTGGCGCTCACGTGACGCGGCTTGCGAAGGTTGAGCTTGCCAACCGTAGCCGCGAGCGAAGCGAGCGATTGGCGAAGGTTGGCGGAGAGGGTGGGATTCGAACCCACGTGCCGGTTACCCGACAAGACGCTTTCGAGGCGTCCCCGTTACGACCACTTCGGTACCTCTCCGGACGAACGATCAGTGTATCAAAGCCCGCTCGGCCAGCATCTACTCCAGCACGCGCGCGAGCAGTTCGAGCAGCGTCCGCTGCTCGGCCGCCGACAACCGGCCGAACGCCACGGGCGGCGACGTCAGCCGCTCGACGAGCAGCGCCCGCGCTCGCGCGCCGCGCGGCGTGAGCGTCAGGACCTTGACCCGGCGATCCGACGCCGAGGGCTGACGCGAAATCAACCCGCGCGCCTCGAGCCGGTCGACGAGCCCGGTCACGTTCGAGGCGTCGCAGGCCAGCGCCGAGGCGAGCTCCCCCATCGCGACCGCCCGGCCTGGCTCGAGGAGATGAAGCACATGACACTGCGCCGGCGACAGGTCCAGCTCGGCGGCGACCGCCGGCAGGCTGGCGCGTTGCGACAGCGAAAGCTCAACGAGCAGCCGCCAGGCCCGGCACGCGTGCGGTCCCTGGTGCGTCATAACGTGACCTTAGTATACTTCACTAAGTCTATATTTGACATCATCAAGTAATCGGCGTATCCTCGACGCATGACTGCTCTCAGACTGATTCCGCTCGAGGACGCCGTGATCCTCCCCGGCATGCCCGTGACGCTGTCGATGGACCTCGGCGAAGACGATCGCGTGCTGCTCGTCCCCCGCCAGGGCAACGACTTCGCCAAGGTCGGCGTCGTCGCCGAAGTGTCCGAACGCGTCCAGATGGCCGGCCGCGGCTTTGCCGTGTCGCTCGTCGGCCGTCATCGCGCGATCCCCGGAGCCGCCCGCACCGATCGCAACGGCCGGCTCGAGGTCGAGGTCGACGAGCGCCCGGACGTCGTTCCGCCGAAGCGGCTCACCGAGGATCTCGAGCGCGAGTACCGCGCCGTCGTCGACGAAATCCTCCAGCTGCGCGGCGATGATGGCCGCGTCAGCGCGTTCGTCCGATCGATCACCGAGCCGGGCGCGCTCGCGGACACCTCGGGCTACTCCCCGGACCTGACGATGGCGCAGAAAGTCCAACTGCTCGAAGCGCTCGACGTCGTCGATCGGCTGACGCTGGCACTGAAGTTCCAGAAAGACCGTCTGACCGAGCTGCACGTCCGCAAACGCATTCGCGAGGACGTCGAGTCCGGCGCGCAGAAGCAGCAGCGCGACTACTTCCTGCACCGCCAGATGGACGCGATCAAGAAGGAGCTTGGCGAATCCGACGGATCGATTGTCGACGAGTACCGCAAGAAGATCGAAGCCGCCGGCATGCCCGAGAAGGTGAAGCAGCAGGCCGAGCGTGAGCTGTCGCGCTTCGAGCGCATGGGCGACCAGAGCGCCGAGTCGTCCATGATCCGCACCTATCTCGACTGGCTGCTCTCCGTTCCCTGGTCGAAGCGATCGGAAGAGCGCCTCGATCCGGCGCACGCGCGCGAAGTGCTCGACGCCGATCACGCCGGTCTGGACGACGTGAAGAAGCGCATCACCGAGTACCTCGCCGTGCGCAAGCTGCGGCAGGACCGCGGCCTCACGGACGACCGCCGGTCCGGCGCGATCCTGACGCTCGTCGGCCCTCCGGGCACGGGCAAGACCTCGATCGGCGAGTCGATCGCCCGCGCGACCGGGCGGCAGTTCGTCCGCATGTCGCTCGGCGGCGTGCGTGACGAGGCGGAAATCCGCGGCCACCGCCGCACGTATGTCGGCGCGCTGCCCGGCCGCCTCGTGCGCGCGTTGCGCGATGCCGGCACGATGAACCCCGTGATCATGCTCGACGAGGTCGACAAGCTTGGTGCCGATTGGCGAGGCGATCCGTCATCCGCGCTCCTCGAGGTCCTCGATCCGGCGCAGAACCACGCGTTCGGCGATCACTACCTGGACGTCGAGCTCGATCTCTCGCACGTGCTGTTCATCGCGACGGCGAACGTCGCCGATCGAATCCCGGGCCCCCTGCTCGACCGCATGGAAGTGATCCCGTTCGACGGCTACACCATCGATGAGAAGGTCGCCATCGGACGTGGTTACCTGTGGCCGCGTCAGCTCGAGCGCAACGGGCTGACCGCCGACGACGCCACCGGAACGGACGAGGTGATTCGCACGGTCGTGAACGACTACACGCGCGAGGCAGGCGTCCGCCAGCTCGAACGCGAGCTCGGCAAGCTCCTACGCAAGACGGCGACGCGGGTCGTCGCGGGAGCCACGCCGAAGCCGATCGTGCTCGACGAGACGGCCGTCCGAGATGCGCTCGGCCGGGCCAAGGTGTTCCACGAAGTCGCGGCGCGCACAGCCACGCCAGGTGTCGCGACCGGGCTTGCGGTCACCGGCACCGGCGGCGATGTGCTCTTCGTCGAAGCTGCGTCGATGCCCGGCAAAGGCGGCCTCGTGATCACCGGTCAGCTCGGCGACGTGATGAAGGAGTCGGCGCGCATCGCGCTCACCTACGTGCGGAGTCACGCCGCGGCGCTTGGGATCGATGACGCGGCGTTCGAGCGCCGGGAGTTCCACCTTCACGTGCCGGCCGGCGCGGTCCCCAAGGACGGACCCAGCGCGGGAGTCACGCTCGTGACGGCCATCGCGTCCCTCCTCACCGACCGCCCGGTGAAGAGCACGGTCGGCATGACCGGTGAGGTGACGCTCCAGGGGCGCGTGCTGCCGATCGGCGGGCTGAAGCAGAAGGTGCTCGCCGCGCACGCGGCGGGACTGACCGAAGTGATCCTGCCGTCGCGCAACGAGGCTGACCTCGAGGACGTGCCGGACGACGTGCGACGCGCGATGACGTTTCACCCGGTCAGCGAGATCGGCGAAGTGCTCGCGCTGGCGCTCGACGCGAAGGCGCTCGCCAAGGCCGCGTAGCGGGCCGGCCGATCACGCCCGGCGATCGCGGAAGAACTCCTGCATGATGGCGCGCGCCTCGGCCGCGAGCACGCCGGACACAACGCGCAACCGGTGGTTGAGCGCCGCGTGCTCGTGCGCGCGCTGCGTGGACTCGACCGCGCCCGCTTTGGGCTCGGGCGTGCCGAAGACCAGCGTGTCGACCCGCGCGTGGATCATCGCGCCGACGCACATCAGACACGGCTCCACCGTCACGTACAGCGTCGCGCCCGGCAGGCGGTAGTTTCCAAGGCGCCGCGCGGCGTCACGAATCGCGACAATTTCCGCGTGCGCTGTCGGATCATTCGCGCTGATCGGCTGGTTGCCGCCGCGCCCGACGACCTGACCGTCGATCACGACGACCGCGCCCACCGGCACTTCACCGGCGCCGCCGGCCCATTGAGCCTCCGCGAGCGCCTGACGCATGAACGGCTCGTGCGCGGTCACGCAACTCATGATAGTAGCGAATGCCTCGTCCGTTTGGGCATTGGCTTTCCCAGGGCAGGCACATTACGGGCCACACCAGGCTAGGAACCGGTACTGCGGAACGAACGCAAGCGGAACACCTCTTGCACCTCGACGAGTTGGTGTCGGCAGCAGACGATGCAGCTCGGCTCGGGTCGGCCCGCGAGCGTGCGGCACTATGCCACCGGTGTGATCTGTGGAAGCGCGCGACGCAGACAGTTTTCGGCGAAGGCGCCGCGCGATCGCGCATCATGCTCGTCGGCGAGCAGCCCGGTGACGTCGAAGATCGCGAAGGCGAGCCGTTCGTGGGTCCGGCCGGGCGACTGCTCCGCCACGCGCTGGCGGATGCCGGCATCGATCTTCGGGACGTGTACCTGACGAACGCGGTCAAGCACTTCAAGTGGACCGAGCATGGCAAGCGCCGGATTCACGAGCGCCCGAACCACGAAGAAATCATGGCGTGCCGGATGTGGCTCGAAGAGGAAATCGCCGCAATTCGACCGAAGGCGATCATCGCCCTCGGCGCCACGGCCGCCATCGCGCTCTTCGGATCGTCGGTGCGCGTCATGCGCGATCGCGCGAAGCCGATTGAGTCGCCATGGGCGCCCGTCGCCAGCGTGACCGTCCACCCTTCGTCGATTCTTCGCGTGCCCGACACGCAGGCGCGTCGCGCCGCACGCCGAGCATTCATCGCCGACCTTCGAGCCATCGCCGCGCGCGTCAAACGCTAGATTATGTTCGCTTCGGATCCGGCGGCGGATGAATCGGATCGACCCACGGGACGTCCTCGGGCGGTTCGGCCGGCGCGATGTCGAGATTGACGACGACCGGATCCTGCCCGCTGCGAACGAGGACGCAGTTGAGCGGTTCGTCCCGGCTCGCGTTGATCTCCTGATGCGGCACGAACGGCGGCACGTAGATGAAATCACCCGGCCCGGCTTCCGCCGTGTACTCGAGCGCGTCGCCCCACCGCATGCGCGCGCGGCCGCTGACGACGAAGATCACGCTTTCGAGCTCGCCGTGATGATGCGCGCCGGTCTTCGCGTTCGCGTGAATCGTGACGGTGCCGGCCCAGAGCTTGCTCGCGCCCGTGCGCGCGTGCGTGATCGCTGCGGCGCGCGTCATGCCCGGCGTCTGCGGCGTGTTCAGATCGAGCGCCGACCCCGGCACGATCTTCACACCGTGCTCGCGCCAGTAGTTGGGCGGCAGCGCTTCTGTCATGGGCGGGCAGATTAATTGTATTGGGCGATTGGGTTATTGGGCTATTGCGATCGCAAACTCATTGGACGGCGGGCTGAAATCGCAAACGCCACGAAGGCCCCAGCGGCCAAAGCCATGGCCGCCCCCATGCGCAGGATCGTTGGGCTTTGCACCGCCTCCCATTCAAGAACGGCTCGCGCGCGATCGGGCCCGAGCAGGGTCGCGGTCAGCGCTTGCACGCACATGACGGCTCCCAGGATGCGCAGCGTCCTTGGCGCACGCGATGTCGACGCACACAGGATCACCACGAGCCCCATCGCAAGGCGAACAGCACCCGCCGCGTAGATCCCCCCAGGCGCAGCAAAGTAGAGCCGTCGAACCGTCGTCAGGCTATCGGGCGACACGAAGCCCACGATGCCAATGACGATGGTGATGACCGCGACGAGAAACGCGGCAGGTCTCACGTGTCACCACGCGCGGCCACCCAATGACCCAATAGCCCGATCACCCAATAGCCCAATGACATCATTTCTTGATCACGCTCGGGTCCAGCCCCTTCTTCACCTGCGGCACGCCGTCCGTCATCCACTCGGGCGCCGGGGCGCCCTTCAAGTAGTGATCGAAGAACTGCTTCATCCTGAGCTGAAAGTCCTTCTGGTTTTCGCGCTTGGCCAGGTGATGCGGCTCGTCGGGATACGACAGCAGAATCACCTGCTTGCCGAGACGACGGGCGGCGGCGTAGAACTCGAGCCCCTGGCCCCAGGTGACCGCCGTGTCCGCGGTGCCGTGCAGGATCATGAACGGCGTCTTGATGTTCGGCGCATTGTGAATCGGCGACTGGCTCTCGTACAGATCGCGATGGTTCCACGGCGTGACGTCCGCGCCCATGCGCACCTGCCCCACCTCCGTAATCCCTTCCTGGATCGTCCCCGTTGACGGATAGAGCGTGCCGTAGAAGCTCGTCAGATCCGTCGGCGGCGCGCCAGTGACGACCGCCGCGAACATGTCCGTCTGCGTGACGATGAACGACGACTGATAGCCGCCCCAACTGTGGCCCTGCAAGCCGATGTGCGCCGGGTCGGCATAACCCAGCTCGATCGCTTTCTTCACCGCACTCGTGACGCAGTCGAGCGCTGAAGTCCCCGGCTTACCGATCTCGTACACGACGTCCGGCTGCAGCACGAGATATCCGTTGCTCGCGTACGTCGCCATGTGCGGCCGGTCGTCGTACGGCGGCAGCTGAAAGCTGTGATGCGTGTCGGACATGAGCTCGTAGAAGTACACGAGCATCGGATACTTCTTGCCGGGCTCGTAGCCTGCCGGCAACGTGAGCGTCGCCTGCAGATGCTGGCCGAAGCGATTCTTGTAGTCGATCAGCTTCTTCGTGCCCCACGCGAACTCCTTGAAGAGCGTCGGGTCCGCATCGGTCACCTGCTTCGGCGTCGCGAAGCGCTTGTCGGCGACCCACAGGTTCGGGTACTCGTTGAACGTCTGCTCGCTGAAGATCATGCGATCCGCGTTCTTCGCGACCGTCGGCGCGCCAATCGACTTGTCCATCCAGATGAGCGGCGCGGGCGACGCGCCAGGCGCGAGCTCGTAGTAGCCGGATTTCTTGGTCCATTCACCGTAGGCGGAGAGCGTCACGGGCTTCGCGAGATCGATCGGCTCGCTCGCGCCGCCACCACCACGGCCTCCCCCGCCGCCGCCTCCGCGCCCGCCACCGCCACGGCCGGCCGCCAGCTGCACGACGCGGAATCGCACTTCCTGCTTCTTGCCCTCACCCTTCGTCAGATTCGTCGGCGTGCCGCCCGCGAGCGGCAGCGCCCACACGTCGTAGCGGTCGTACAGCAGCGCCGACTTGCCGTCGGCCGAGAATCCGGCGACGCCGTAGACAGGCTTCTCGTAATCATGGTCGTCCTGCGCGTTGACGAAGCTCATGTTGCCGTCAATCTGCGTTTTCTTTCCCGTCGCCATTTCGTACGAGAAGACGTGACCGCCCTTCAGATACAGAAACCACTTGTCATCCGGCGAATACCCCATCGTCCTCGACAACCCGGGCTCGATGAGCGTGCGCTCGCCGGTCTTCAGGTTGACGCGATAGACGTCGGCCTTGGCGCCGCCCCACGCGATCTGGCCACGATACGGCGTCTCGAGGCGGCCGATTGCCCACGCGAGGTCGTCGGTCGGCGTAATCGACGGCATGCCCTCGTCAGCGATCTTCCGAATCGAGCCGGACGCAAGATCGACGACGGCCGCCTCGGTCGCGCGGCGCGCCTGATTGACCTGAATGATCTGTTGCGACTGCGGGTCGTCGTCTTTCCAGTGCCACACGTCGACGTTGGCTTGCGGCTCGGTGGACGCCGGCTTTTCGGTCTCCTGTTCCTTGACGCCGACGAGCACGCGCGCGCCATCCGAGCTCCAGCGGGGCGCGGTGAACTCGCTCAGCACCCTGCCCGCGGGCATCGACGAGGCCTTGGACGGATCGAAGGTCGTGGTCTGCGGCTGCGTGCTGTTGACGTTTCGCCACGCAAGCAGCACGTTCTCCTTCTGGGTTTTGCCTTTCGGCTTCTCGCCGCGCAGCACCGCGAGGTTCGCGCCGGTCTCGCTCCAGCTGAGCGCGTCGTAGTCGGCGGCCGCGGCGTCGAGCATCTTTTGCTCGCCGCTCGCGAGCGTCATGACGTATACGCCATTGCCGAGCTTCTGCTGGCCGCGCACGGTGTACGCGAGCAGCTTGCCGCCGTCGTCAAAGGCGTAGCTGCCGACGTTGCCGACGTACCGCTGCGCGCCGGTGGCGAGCTGCTTCATCAGCAGGTCGGTGCCGGGCGCGTCGCTCGCGCCAGCGTTGCCGCCACCCGCACCGCCACGTCCGCCGCGTCCGCCAGCGGCATTCGCCGCCGCCGGAGCAGGCGTCGCGCCCTGCGGCCGCAACAGCAGCCATTCGCCGTCAGGTGAGAACGAGAAGCTTTCGACCGCGGGGTACTGCGTCTTCGTGCCCGTCGTCAGATCGAGCACCTCGAACGCGCGAGGCGGCGCTTGTGGCGCCGCGGCGGCGTCGCCCTGTGCCGGTGCGTCACCCCTTCCACCGCCGGCACCGCGTCCGCCGCGACCTCCCCGGCCCGCGGCCGTCGGCGGCGGAATGAAGTACGCCACCCAGCGTGCGTTGTCGGAAAACGACGCGTTCGTGCCCCGCGGAATCTCATAGCTCGTCGTCGTGTCGAGCGACTTGACGAAGAGCGTGCCGTCGCCATCGTTCGGCGTGACCGTGTAAAGCATCCACTTGCCGTCAGTCGAGATCGCCTGGTTGGCGAGCCGCTTGAAGCGCGGATAGTCGTCGAGCGTGATCGGACGCGGCGTTTTTGGATCGGCCGCAGCGGACGCTGCCGGCTTGGATGGCGCCGCGGACTGCGCCTGTTCCTGCGCGCGAATCAGCAGCGGCGCGAACGAGAGAGCAAACGCAACGACGAGAGCAAGGCGATGGATCGAAGCGCGGTGATTCACAGGGTCCTCCGAACGGGCGCAGGATAGCACCGATTGCGCGGGCGGAGGACGGCTGCCGGCGCGAGCCAACGGCCACGATCGACGCGGCGAGCCTACGTGGCCTACGTGGTTGATTGCTCTTGGTCCTTCTTACCGTTTGACGCCGAACAACGCGCGGATCACGAATCCGCCGAGATCTGTCTCGCCGAACGCCGCCGACGCGCCGGCGGCGCCAATGGCATTCGGCACGCTGCGGTACTGTCCCTCGACACCTGCGACGAGGTTCTTGTGAAACGTGCGGTCGAAGCCGCCAAACAGCGAGTAGCCCGTGAAGGTCTTCGACGTGTTGTCGTCGGCGGTCCCGCTTGGCGTCGTCTCCGAGTAGTTCAGAAAGACGACGTCCGCGCCGGCGTAGATCGCGTAGCGGCCGCGGCGATCGACGACCGACCGCCAGCCGCCGCCGATCTCGATCGGCGTCATGCCGACCGTCAGCGGAATGCCGAGCTTGAACACCTCACCGTTGTTGACGAACACGCGCTCGCCGTCCTTGCCGGCGTGCGCAAACGTCGCACGGATGAAGAGTTTGCTCGCGACGTTCGTCACCTCGAGGCCCGCGCCAAACCCGTTCGTCGTCGACGATCCCGTAACGGCGTTGAACGTGTCGGTCGCCGCCAGCGCGTCGAATTCGTAAAAACCGTACGCGCGGACGCCGACCGGCGGCTTCTTCGGCGGGGGACGTCGCGCGGGCTGCTGGTTCGATGCGGGCGGCCGCGTTTGTGCGAGCGAGGTCGCGGGGACGAGCGCCGCGCAGACGAAGACGAGAGCGGGAATCACACGTCGCATGGCCGGCCCCTACTTGATGATGCCGCGGCCGAAGAGCGCGGCCCGCGGCTGAATGAGGCCGAATCCAAACAGGTCGTCGCGACCCGGCTGGCCGAGATCTTTCGCGGTCTGCTTGATCAACGCCTCGATGGCCGCCGGATCGGTGACGCCTTGCGACATCACGAGCGCCGCCAGTCCGGCCACGTGGGGCGAGGCCATCGAGGTGCCTTGGTAGCCGATGAGGTCGTACCGGTCGAAGCGCGGCACCAGGATCGTCGGATCCTGATCGGGAAACAGCAGCGTGGTCTGCCAGACGAGCCCGAGGTCGAGCCCGCTCCGGTCGTTCACATCGCCGCCTGGCGCGGCGATTTCGCAATATGCGCCACTCGACGAGTAAGACGCGTGGTTCGAGAACTTGGTGACGGCCGCCACCGACATCGCGCCGTCAATCGACGAGGCGTACGAAGACGGATACTCGACGGGATTGCCGAGGTCGTAGCTGTTGCCCATGGCCATCGCCACGAAGGCGCCGTGCTGGACCGCGTAGGTGATCGCGTTGCGCATCTCGTCCGACGGATCCTCACCGCCAAGGCTGATGTTGATCGCCTTGGCGCCGTTGTCGGTCGCGTAGTGGATGCCGGAAATGATCGCGTCGAACGGACAATCCCCCGCGTCCTGGGGCAGAAAGCCGGTCTGCCCCGCTCGCGCGTTCGCGATCATCAGCTCCCAGTAGCCGACGCACACCTTCAACGGCATGATGCGCACGTTGTAGGCCATGCCGGCGCCCAGCAGACCGTTGTTGGTCGCTTCGCCGATCGTCGAGCTCACGTGCGTGCCGTGGCCGTCGAAGTCGAGCACGGGTCCGCCGCTCGGCATGAACACGAAGTCGTGCGGGCTGACGAGACGCGATGCCGGCAGGTCCGGACTCACGTCGAACGGCAGCGAGACGTTCTCGATCTTGGACCCCGTGAAGAGCGGAAAGGAGAACGACTGCTTGACCGTCGTGACACCGGTGTCGATCGTCGCGACGATCAGGCTCGAGTTGCCGCCGGGATTGATGTCCCACGCGCGCGGCATGTCGATCAGCTGGAGATTCCACTGGTAGTTGCCGAAGTCCGGGTCATTCGGCGTGCCGAACAGCCGCGGCAATTTGACCGTCCGGATCGCGCGGCTGCCGCTGATCGGAACGTGCGCGAGGTAGTTCGGCTCGGCCGACTCGACTTCCGGCTGCTCGGACAGCTGCTGGGCCAGGATGTGCGAGTCGCGTTGCGTCGCGTCGCGCAACACCGCGAGCCCGCCAGGCAGCCAGCGCAGCCCATCGACCGACGGACGGCTGCGCAATCCGAGCAACGCGCGCTGTTGCTGCACGGACGTCATGCCGGGTTTGAATCGCACCAGGACTTCACCCGGCACGTAGTTCAACCGGCGCGCACGCGCGTCGAGCAGCGCTTCGGCGCGAGCCGCCGTCAGTTGAAGCGAGCCGACGGGAACGGGCGCGGCCTGTTGAGGAAACGCAGACACGCGAAGGACAACGACAAGAAGAATGATGGATGTGGCGACGAATCGTGTGGGAGGCATAAATACTCAACGTTCACTATACGTGTAGTACGACAGCCGCGACCGCCGAGGAGCGAGCTGACGCTCTCCAATTTCTTCTCCACAAGAAGGATGACTGGAGTGTAGGTTCCTTGGACCTGTCGTACCTGATCTCTACTTCCACTCCCCGACGCGGACGATCGATCCGCGGTCGGCCGGCACGACGACCGCGACGTGCAGGCCGGAGACTGTCACCTGGCCGATCTCGGCCTGGTCCTGTCCGGTGTATCGAAGCGCATCCGGCGTGTCCTGCAGAACATTGACGGCGACGGCCGATCCGCGCCACCAGCCGACGGCCCATCCGCCGGCGTCGGCGTGGAAGAGCAGGAACTGGCCGGGCAGGAGCGCGCGCGCCGTGATCGCGCGCGTCGCCGGATCGATGGTGAAGATCCGCGATCTCGTGCCGTCGAACGACACGCAGATCGGCGGCTCGCCGATGAGCGGGCTGATCTCGCAGTTGAGGTACAGCCGCGAGACCGCGATCTCGGTCGAGCCGCCCGGAGTGATCGCCAGGAGCCGCGACGTCATTCGCTCCGAGGGCTCGACGAACTGCGCCAGCTCCCACGACACACCGTCGAACAGCCGGCGTGAGTAGTGCGTTTCGAGCACGAGCGCGGCGTCCGCCGATGCCGCCAGCGCGCGGCGCCACGCATCCTGCGCCTTTCCGGCGTTCCACTCGTGCTCGTCGACGTCGGAGCTGCCGACTCGCCCCGCCGCCGACGCGGTCACGCGCTTGCGATCGTACCCAAGGAGCTGCCAGCTCTCGCTCGATCGATCGAGCAGCAGGCGCGTCGCCGTCATTCCGATGACGTGCTGCTCCCACAGGACCTGATTGCCGGCATCAAGATCGATTTCGCGTACGACCGAGCCCTCGCGCGGCGTATCGAGGAGGAGCAGGCGATGGTCGTCAAGAAACGCGCCGTCTTCCATCTCGAAAGACGTCAGCGGCCCGCCGGCCACGCCGACGTGGACCGTCCGCCGATCTTCGTTGTCGAGCGAGACGAGCAGCACCGCTGCACCGCCCGGCGAGAGTCGCAGATCGCTGACCGTGAAGTCCGCGGGGAACATGGTCGCGGTCTGGGCGACGACGGTTCTCGGCGAGATCGACGTCGCCGGCCGAAGAAACGGATCCCGTCCAGTCGCGTCGAGGAACATCGTCGAGCCGGTGACCGCCGCTGACAGGCCGCCTACAGTGGCGGCGAGCGAGAGCCAGCGCGCGCCCCGCCTCGGACGGCGCAGATTCGCGACCGCGAACGCAATCGGGAGGATGGCGGCCGCCGGCCACGCGCGGGCGGCCTGGTGGACCGTGATCACGCTGGCGCCGCTCGAGGCGATCGGCACCCACGCGAGCGCCGCCATCACGCCGAGCACGTTCACGAACGAATACGACGATGGCCGAATCGGCTCCTGACGATTCACGAAGACGGTCACCACCAGGCCACCGGCGCACGTCAACAGCGCGATCGCCATGAGCGCGGCGAGACTCCCCGCCTGCTGGCCGAAATCGCGCGCGAGCACGGCGCTCGCGACGATCGCGGCGGTCGAGGCCGCCAGCGCCATCACGCGGTCGGTCCGAATCGCCGCAAGCACCATGACCAGGACGACCCCGATCTGACTGACGCACATCGCCGCGACAGCGGCCACGAGCGCGAGCAGGCGCGCCACCATCGGCGACACGCGAGCGCGCACGACAGGCTTCGCTAAACGCGTGTCGACGACGTCGAGCACCGACTGCGCGCGCGCGAGATCGGCGGACGCGAGCGGCATCTCCCAGTGGCGGCCGCCGCGATCGACCGCGATGAGCTCGGCCGCGCCGGACGCGGCCGGACGCACTCGAAGCTCCTCGAGATCGGCATAGCCGATCGTGTGCGCGGACGCCGCGCTTTCCGTCCAGACGAGGCCTTCGTCCCGAAACGTCACGGACGCGGCGCCGGTCGCCGCCGCAAACGGCGCGGTCTCGCCGAGCATGGCCGCGGGCGTGCCGGCCGCCGCGCGAATGGCCTGGATGCGGCGCGCCAGGCTCGGATGCGTCGCCTGACGCTCGATCTCGGTGTCCCATCGTCGCGGCACGCGCGCGATGAGATGCAGCTTCGTCAGCGCGCGCACCAGCGCTTCCGGATTGCCGGTGAGCGCGACCGCGCGGAGATCGCTGTCCGTCTCATGCTGCTGGCGGTGCCGTGCGCGGGCCGCGAGCGTCGCCACGACCGGAATCGTCCAGAGGAGCGCGAGCACGCTCGGCGCCCCGGGCGCCAGCCGGCGGACGACGAGCGGCAGAACGAGCGCGATGGCGCTGCAGATCCATGCGGTCACGGCCAGCTGTCGCAGGCGCTTCCGATTGAACTGCTCGAGATGCGCCAGCTCGTGCGCCGCGATGCCCAGTACTTCGTCGGTCTCGAGGCGATCGAGCAGCGTCTCGCTCACGAGCACGGCCGATCCACGAAGCGACGGCAGCGCGACCGCATTGGCGAACACCCCGCCGTGGAGATCGACCCGCTCGAAGCGCGGCATCTGGAGGCCGGTGGCCTCGACGAGGTCCGCAAATCGCGCGACGAGCGCCGAATGATCGACCGGGCGGCTGCGCATGAGCCGGCGGAAGATGCTGGTCCAGCGGAAATTGCCGAGGACAATGAAGAACCCGAGCACGATCTCGGTGAGCCACGCTCGATCGCCGCTCTCGATCACGAGAAACGGCGTGAAGAGAATCACCAGCCAGAATCCGTAGACACCGACGATCAAGCGAATGTAGAAGGAGACGTACCGCGCCAGGCTCCACGTCTCGCCGAACAGCGCGCGCCGTGCAGGGTACGAGGCGACGAGGCGGCCGAGCACGAGGAGCGGAAGCGTCCACCACAGCTCGCCCGGCCACGCATAGATGAGCGCGGCCATGGCACTGATCGCGATCACGGTGGCCTGGCGGCGGCTTGCGACCAGACGCTCGGGCAGCGCCGGATCGTCAATCAGCCGCACGAGGGCCCGGCCTCGCCACCATCCGATGGCCGCCGGCGCAAGCGCCACGATTGCCGCGAGCGTCCTGACGAGAAACTCCCCCACGTCCGGCATTTCGGCCGGAAGCCCGCTCGGCGATATTGACACTTGTGTAAGTGCGGGAGCTGGTCGTCGCGCGGGCGATGCTCGCCTTGGCGTCCGATCGTGAACGTCGCGAGCGGCCCGGGCTAACTAAGAAATCGCCGAAACAAACGATCTTCCGGCCTGGGCTTCCTGGACGGCGTGGAGCAGGTCCGTACCCAGGCGCCGCTTGATGACGTATCCGATCCCGCCCGCGGCCTTGGCCGCCAGCAGGAACTCTTCGTCGTCGTGGACGGTGAGAAATACGACCGCGGCTGTCGAGCCGGTCGCGCGCAGACGCGACGCAACCTCGAGGCCCGTCATTCCGGGCATGGAGATGTCGAGGACGATGACTTCCGGCTGAAGGGTCTCGGCCGCTCGGATCGCCGACGGCCCGTCGTTGACGGCGCCGACGACCTCGCACCCGGGCGTGAGTACAGCAGCCACCCGGTTGAGCATGGCTTCGTTGTCGTCAACAAGTAAGACGCGCACGGGTTTAGACAATGTGTTGCTTGACCGCATACTGGACCAGCTCGGCGGTTGACTTGACCTTGAGCTGCTCCATCATTCGGTACTTGTGAAACGCCACCGTTCGCGGCGTGACGTTCAGTACGCTCGCGACTTCTTTCATCGATCGGCCCTCGGCCAGCAGCTGAAGCACCTCGCGCTGCCGCGCCGTGAGCTCGTGGGCCGGCTTCCGCTCCTCGCCGTGCTGCAGCGACCCGACCAGGCCCTCGGTGATGAGCGGCGTGACGTACGATCGTCCTTGCATGACCTCACGAATCGCCGTCGACAGCTCGGATGCCGCGGAGCGCTTGAGCACGTAGCCGGACGCGCCGGAGCGAAACGCCTCGGCCGCCAGGTCCGCATCCTCGTTCATCGTCAGGAAGATCAACTTCACGTCCCGCAGCTTCTGTTTGATCTGGCGTCCGGCTTCGAGGCCGTTCAGGAGCGGCATCGAGATGTCGAGCACGATCACGTCCGGTCTGAGCTTGTCGGCTTCGGCGACGAGGGCACGCCCGTCGGACACCTGCCCGACGACGTCGAACTCGCCGGCGAGCAGTTTTTCGAATGCGCCCAGCAGGAGCGCGTGGTCGTCAGCCAGCAGTACGCGAGGCCGGCTCATGGCAGCCATTGTTTCCCCCTCCCAGTATCGCGGCTATGCAGAATCGGCACGGAGCGGCACAGTCACCTCGAGCCGCGTGCCGGCACCGGGTCGCGACACGATGTTGAGTGTTCCGCCGACGGCGTCCAGCCGTTCGCTGATGCTCACGAGGCCTAGTCCGCGGCCCATGGCTTCGTCGACGTCGAACCCAAGGCCGTTGTCGGCAATGATGAGCGAGAGCGCGGTCCCGTTGCCGGTCAGGTGCAGCGACACGTGGTCCGCCGCGCTGTATTTGTTCGCATTCTGCAGCGCCTCCTGCGAGATCCGGAACAGACACAGCGTCACGTCGGCAGGCAGACTCTTAGGCACGTGCTCGTGCGTGAACGTCGTCGGAATCCCGCCGGAGATGGGCTCGCGCTGCAGACCCTCGAGGGCCGCGACCAGTCCGATCAACCGCAGTTTCGCCGGATGAAGGCGATGTGAGAGATCGTGCACGCTTCGCGCGAGGTCCTGCGCCCGATTCAACGCTTCACCGGGCACGTCGTGTCCCTGGCTCTTCAGCATCTCGAGGTCGATCGCCAGCAGGGCTACCTGCTGCCCGATATCGTCGTGCAGGTCGCGCGCGATCCTGGCACGCTCGGTTTCCTGCGCCTTGAGCAAGCGGCTCCCGAGGGCGCGAATGCGATCGTAGCTCTTGCGCAACCGCGTCTGACTGCCGAGCAGGTGCTCCTCAGCCCGCCGTCGCCGCGCTCGCTGCACGAGCAAGGCGGCGATCAGCACCGTCTGCGCGAGCAAGAGGATCGCCGCGGTGCCGATGTAGAGCCCGTAGCGATCCCACGCCGAGGGATCCCGGAACTTGACGATCGTGCCGGGCGGCACGCGCGCCTCGTCGATGCCCCACAGTTTCATCTGCCGCCAGTTCACCTGACGCACGTTCAGATCGGGCGACGACCACGGGATGTCGTCCGCGCGCTCGCCATGAAGGACGCGCAACGCCAGTATGCCGAGCGCGTCGATTTCCGCCTGCTGGCTCTTGAGGCTGCCGCCCACGATCTTATGGTCCATCGCGGAGTCCACCCAGCAGTAGACCGGAGCATTCGACTTGGCCACGACACGATCGAGGAACTCCAGCGGATTGAAATTCTCACCCGCGGCGTCCCGGCTGACGACCACGTAGTAGACCATCGAATGCCGCGGCAGCGTGGCCAGGCGACGGTCGAGCGCGTTGGCCTCGAGTCCCGTCAGGTAGGTAAAGGTCAGCTGCGACTCGAACGCCCGCAACTGAGCCCGCGCCACATCGAGCGTGCGCACGTCATCCGATCCGGCGACGACGAAGACGTTCCGCAGGTCAGGCTGGAGCGCCGAGGCCAGCGCGATCGTGCCGCTGAAGTCCAGGTGTGCGATCAAGCCCGTCGAATTCGGCAGGTGTGCGGTCTCCGGTGAAATCGAAAAGGAGACGACCGGAGTCTCCGGAAAGAGGTCCGTCCGCGCCTCCACAAAGAATCCGAGAGCGATCTCGTCCATGGCGATCACGATGTCGAACCGCTGGTCTCGGTACTTCGTGCGGAGGAAATCGCGGAACGCGGCCTTGTACGACGGATCGGGAAATCGCGCCTGGTCGAGGTACTCCGAGTAGTAGTCGAGATTCTCCGTCAACCCGTCGCCGAGGATCCGCGGCAGCTCGCGCTCGCCGACGATCGCGATCTGCGAATCCCGCCGCGTCGAGTACAGAACGAGCACTTGCTTCTGGCCGCTCGGCGTCTGCGCGCCAACCCGCGCTCCCGAATCCGCAACGACGAGGACCAGGACTGCGAACTGCAGCCACCGCCGGCCGACCAGCCGCCGTACGAGTGTGCCCATCAGAACGTGAGCTCAGCGGTGAATCTGAACAGCCGTGGCGTCAGAATCGTCATGGGCTGCAGCCACGACCCGCCGGGCACGAACGAGTTGTTGTAGGTCAGCACGGCGCTCGAGTTGAGCACATTGTAGACGTCGAGACCGAGCAGCGTGCGCGTCCCGTGGATCGTGATCGCCTTGGCCACGCGCAGGTCGAATTGATTGATGCGGTCGCCGTACATCGTCCCCGGCGGGATGAGGTTGACCGTGACATTCGACGCGGCGCCCGAGAGGCTTCTCCCGAGCGTTGGCACGACGTCCGCGTTCGGCACCGCGTAGTTGGCGGCGATGAGCGCGCCCGGCTTGCTTTGGAACGTCGCGGCCACCTGGATGTCGCCTTTCGGGATGATGTAGGACGCCAGGCCGCGCACCTGCGTGAGGATGCCGTAGGCGACGTGGCAGTACGGACTGACGGGGGTGACGGCCGATCCGTTGAGCCCGGCTCCGAACGCGCTCGTCCCGGTGGTCGCCGTCGAAAGCTCGGGCAGATTCGCCCGTAAGTTGCAATTGTCGGCCACGGTCTGCCCGGTGCTCGTTCCGCCGATGAGCGTCAGCGTCGTGCTCAGACGCACGTTCACGTTAACGTCGACGCCATTGAAGTACTGCGTCCACGCGCCGTACTTGCCCGAATCGGCGACGAGGTTGTTGACCTGGCCGGCTTTCTCGGGCACGACATCGTAGAGGCCGGACACCACGTAGCCGCCGCCGCCGGGCAGCCGCGGATCGAGGGGTGCCACGACGCTGTACGGCGTGAGATCGGATGGCGCGAGCGCCAGGTTGTCCACCACCGAAAATCCGCGATACGAGCGCCGCGCGTAGCTCACCTGCACCGACGCGCGCGATCGAATCTGCTGCTGCCACGAAAGGTTCATGTTCCAGTCCGACGGCCGCACGCCCCAGCCGTTCAGGAGGCCGGCGTCGACGTTGTTCGTCAGCACGTTCTGACCGAAGCGCGTGTTGGAGACGACGCCGCAGAAATCACCGCCGCTTGCGCGGAGATCCTGCGTGTTCGGGTTCGAGAGATCGCAATCGGGGACGAAGTTCTGGTTCGCGTCGGTCCACGCGCGCGTCACACCCGCCGGGCCGAACGTCGACGTCGTCTGCGGCATCCGCAGCGTCGGGTTGCTATTGGCGTAGGTGCCGAAGACGCCCACACCCTCCAGGTACCGGCCGACGCTCACCCTGAGGGCGGTCTTGCCGTCGCCGAAGACGTCGTAGGCGAGGCCGAATCTCGGCGTGATGTCCTTGTAGCTGTCGACGCCGCGTGTCTCCGGAATCACGATTGGCACCGGCAGAAACCGCGACGGCCCCTCCTGCTGCGCGGGAAACCAGCTCTGCGCGCGATCGAACCGCAGCGCGCCCTGCAGCGTGAGCCTGGAAACCGTCCACTGCTCCTGGACGAAGACCGCGTCCCAGCCGGCCCGCGCGTTGTTCACCCACGGCGAGATCGACTCGGTGAGCTGATTGGGCACGCCGTTGTCCAGGCGGTACGTCAGGTTCTGATCGTTCGTCATCCAGGTGCGATCGTCGGTCATCAGCGTGTGCTGATACCCGACCTTCAAGTTGTGCGTGCCGGTGACGTACGAGAGCGATCCTTTCCACAAGTACGAGCCGGCGTGCGCCACACTGAAGTCCTGGGATCGGTACACCAGCCCGGGAATGTTGCCGTTGGCGGCACAGCCGCTCGCACATTGCTCGGCGACACGAATCAGGTCGCGCGTCGGGTTCGGCATGCGCTCGAAGTTGCCGGCGCCGAAAAACGTACCGCCGTACCCCGCTTCGACGATCACGTGAGACGTGAGCGGCGACCACCACGTCGCTTGCGTCACCGTGAGCGGCCGGCCGAGGACGCCGACCGCTTCCGGCGACACCTGCTGGGGCTCGGCGAGCCCCGGAGTCGCCCCCGTGCAGTTGCGGCAGAGCGACTGCTGATCCCAGAAGGCGCTGATTCTGTTGCGCGGCGTCACCTGCCAGGTGATGCGCCCGCTCGCGTTGTCGAACGTGCGGTCCGAATATTCCCGGCGGCCAGGATCGGGCGCATACAACCACGCGCCCGGATTGCCGGCGTTGAGGTTGTAGGACACCGTCGCGCTCTGCCGGGTGCTGCCGCCCGCGTGCGCGTTAACGAAGTACCAGATGCGATCGCTGACGATCGGACCGCCGAGCGTGCCCCAGAAATCGTAGACCCTGGTGAGCGGCGTCGCCGCGGCCAACCCTTGAGCCTCGAGCTCCGACGTCAGATTGCTCGACTGGAACGTCGAGCCCGTGCCGCTCGCGAAGAGCGAGCCATGCGTCGTGTTGCCGCCGCTCTTCGGCACGATGTTCATCACCAGGCCCGCGGTCTCCGACTCGCCGAGCCCGCCCGCCGTCGTGAACGTCACTTCCTGTGCGTTGCCGACGTCGACGACGTAGCTGGCCGCGGAGTTGCCGCTCGGCGGGCTGCCGATCGTGAGACCGTCCAGCGACAGCCGTCCCTCGTTGGCCCGGCCGCCGTGGATCGGAAAGGACGTCGAAGTCGCCGACGGCCCGGTGATCGTGTCGTTGACGTTGGTCAACACGCCAGGAATGAGCGGCACGAGCGCGTTGTACGTGCGCACCGTGGGGATGGAACGGACGACGTCGCCGGACAGCGTCACCTCTTGCCTGGCGCTATGGACGTCGACGACCGGCAGTTCCGCAGTGACCGTGACTGTGTCGGTGAGCGGTCCCACCGTGAGCTCCGCGTCGACGGTCGCGGTCAGCGTTCCCGCCAGCTCGACACCCGTTCGCTCGACGGGGGTCCACCCCTTGAGGGTGAACCGCACCGTGTATCGCCCGGGGTGCAGATCCTCGATGCGGTAACGCCCGGTCAAGTCGGTGACGGTCGTCCGGTTCCGCTCGATCAGCGACGGACTGGCCGCCTCCACCTGGACACCCGCCATCGCGGCGCCGTCGACATTCTTCACGGACCCCGCAATGGCCCCCTGGGCAGACGCCATGGCCGGGGCCACGAACATCAGGAAAACGAGCCCAGCGGCCCTCGAAATGCGGATTGGCCTAAAGGACATGGAAGTTTTACCTGTTAATTCTGGCAGATCACGCAGTTACCGGCGCGGCTGGCCGGCGGTAATTTTCTCGGGCCATGGCCAGCAAGCGTTGCCGTCCCCTGCGGCGTTCGTCTGTCGATGCTTCGCGGCAAGCGGTGGTCGAGCGTGCCGAGGCCTACGTCCGATCGCGTCTCGGCACGCCGGTGCCGGTCTCGCGGTTGTGCCAGGTCCTCGGCATCAGCGAGCGCGGCCTCCGTAATGCGTTCTACGGCGTGCGTGGACTGAGTCCCAAACGGTCCATGCTCGCGATGCGCCTCCAGGACGTCCGTCGCGCCCTGAGCGAGCCCACCCTCGAGCCCACGACGGTCACGCGGATCGCGACCGGGTACGGCTTCTACGAGCTGGGACGGTTTGCTGCCGTCTACCGAAATGCGTTTGGCGAAGTGCCGTCAGCCACGCTGCACGGCACTCACGCGAAATTCCCGCGGACCGTTTCTCGAATCTGAAGGGACACACTGATGTTGGCACTCGCACGCGAACGAACGGTGGACCTGCCCGATGATCGGGCGATCTGGACACGTCGCCCAATCGGTCGACTGGCGTCCAGGAATGCCGCAGTCCTCAAGGCCATGGCTCAGGCCGAACAAGTCGCCGCAACGCCAGCGACCGTGCTGCTGCTCGGTGAAACCGGTGTCGGCAAGGACCTCTTCGCGCAGGCGATTCACGATCTCAGCTCGCGCCGGCAACGAGAGATGGTGCGCGTGAATTGCGCCGCGATTCCGAGCACGTTGATGGAAAGCGAGCTCTTCGGTCGCGAGCGCGGCGCGTACACCGACGCGGTCTCGCGGCAGATCGGCCGCATCGAGTCCGCCCATCAGTCGACGCTCTTCCTCGACGAGATCGGCGAGCTCTCGGCGAAGGATCAGGTCAAGCTGCTGCGCGTGCTGCAGGACAAGGTGATCCATCGGCTCGGCGGCACGCAGGCGATCAAAGTCGACGTGCGCATCATCGCGGCGACCAACTGCAACCTCGAGCAGGCGGTCGAGGACCGGGTGTTTCGCGAGGATCTCTTCTACCGCCTCAACGTCTTCCCGATCGTCGTGCCGCCGCTTCGCGAGCGCATCGAGGACATTCCGGGACTCGTGTGGGAGTTCATCGAGGAGTTCTCGGCGGCGTTCGGCAAGAAGATCGAGCTGGTGCCCGAGGAATCGATGCGCGAGCTGCAGCGCTACTCGTGGCCGGGCAACGTGCGTCAGCTGCGCAACGTGATCGAGCGGGCGGTGATCCTCGCGACTGGACCGCAGCTGGTCGTGCAGGTCCCGCAGCGTGCGCCGCACCAGCCGCAAGCGCCGGCGCCGATGACGCTCAAAACGTTCGAGCTGGAGCACATCCGCGCGACGCTCGAAAGCACGCGCTGGCGCATCCGCGGCCAGGGCGGCGCGGCCGAACTGCTCGGCCTCAAGCCGACGACGCTCGAGAGCCGGATGGCGAAGCTCGGCCTGTCGCGGCCGGGACAACGAGCGATCTGAGCAGGGACATGGACAACGTCCATCCCTGACCGCACAATGGAGGTGGAGACCTCCATGACGCGCGCGACCGTCGTCCTCACTCTCGTCACCGTATCCGGTTCGTGGCTGATCGCCCAGGAAACCAAGCCCGTGCCCAAGGACGCGGTGCGGGTGTCGATTCCGGGATGTGCCAAGGGCGCCGCGTTCACCACCGCGCGGCCGTCGGCCGATCAACCCGGCACGTATGACGTGGCCGCCGGGCTGCACATGCACATGAACGGGGCCAAGCCGCTGATGTCGGCGATCAAGGCGCATCAGGAAGCCATGATCGAAATCACCGGAACGGTCCGGAAGGACGACCTCCGGCCCGACGGGATCAACGTCAAGGGCGTCCGCATCTCGCCCGGCCCGTCGCCCTCGAGCGGCAGCGGGCCGGGTGTGCCGATCGCGCCGCAGATTCAGATCGACGTCGAAAGCTGGCGGCAGATCGCGGGGACCTGCCCCAGGTAGACGCCTATTTCGTCTTCGGTCCGTCGCCTTCGCCGTACATCGCGCGGACTTCACACTCGCCTTCCCACGCCGGCCAGTGCTCCACATGCAGCTTCATGAAGCGCATGGCCCACGCCATGGCTTCGGCCTTGGTCGCCAGCTCGTAGATCGCGAACCCGCCGATGACTTCCTTGGACTCGGTGAACGGGCCGTCGGTAACCGTCAACTTGCCGCCGGCTTGACGAATCCGGCCGCCGCTCGCCGTCGACAAGAGCCCGCCCATCTGCACGAACACCCCCGCCTGCCCGGCTTCCTGACCCAGCTGGCCGATGGCGTCCATCAAGGACTTGGGCGGCGCGCCCTGGTTTTCCTTCGCAAACACAGTCGTCATGAATCGCATCACGTTTCTCCTTCTCAATGACACGTCGAACGAGACGCGGTCAGATCGACAGCGAGTTGGCGGGGCGGCCGACGAGCACGTTCTATTCCGAGCGCAGGGCCACGATCGGTTGGACTGAGGCGGCGCGGCGAGCCGGCACCAGGCTCGCGACGACCGCGACGAGGACGGCGACCGCGGCGCCCGCGACGTACGACACGTACTCCACATTGCTGAGGGGGATGCCCATCTTTTCCTGACCGTTCAGGCGGATGAACGCGGCGGTGAGGATGAGTCCAACGACCACACCGGGCAGCACGAGTTTCACCACGTCGACCAGCACCATGCCCATCACGCGATGTCGCGATGCGCCCAGCGCGATGCGTACCGCCACCTCGCGCGTACGCGTCGCCACCATCAATCCGACGACACCGTAGATTCCAAGCGCCGACAGCGTCAGGATGACGCTGCCTGCGCCGCCGGTGACGGCCGACTGCGTCAGGAAGTCGTCCATGCTGCGCTTCCGCAGCCACACTCCCGTGACCACTTTGGGATAAGCCGGCGTTCCATCTTCAGCCGTTCCGAAGCCGCGGTTCTCCGGATCGAACTCCCGCGCCGCGTTTTCAAGCGTCGCCGTCATCTTCCGTGACGGCTCGCCCGGCAGGCTGCGCGCAATCACAAACAGCTCCTGCGATGGCTGCTGCGCCAGCGGCACGAGCAACTGCTCTCGCTTCGTGCTCACTTGCTCGGTGGAAAAATCGCCGCTGACCCCGATGATCCTGATCGTCTGCTGCGTCTTTTCATCGTTGCCGACGATCAACCGCTTGCCGATCGCCTGGCCGGCTTGAGCATCCGGAAACAGGCGCTCAGCCAGCGTCTTCGAAATGATCGTGACGAGTTCCGCGCCCGCTCGATCCTCTGCTCCGAAACCGCGGCCACCCAAGAGCGGGATGCCCATCGTGTTCAGATAATCGTTGTCCACACGGGTGAAGTGGACCGGCAGGAACTTCGGCGCCGCGCCCGGTTCCGGCTGCAACGCGGTATGCACGTTGTCGCCCCGGACATCCAGCGGAAGAGCGTCCGCCAGAGTGGCAGCGGCCACACCGCTTGCCCTGGCGAGATCGTCGCGGACCTTGCGGATCCGGAAATCCGCGTTCGGGATCTTTTCACTGTCGATCTTCAGCGGGACGGCGTAGATCAAGTCCGCGGGAAACCCGAGGTCGGCCGTTGCGGTGGAACGGACGCGATCGAGCGCGATGCCGCTCATCACGATCAACGGCACCGCGATCGCCACCTGCAATGCTGCGGTCACGCGCTGAACTCGACCGACGCGCCGTCCTCCAGCGCCCACCTCGTCTTTCAAGGCAGAGAGCATCACCGGGCGGCTGAATCGAACAGCCGGCAACAATCCGAACACGAACGTGGTCAGCAGGCAGAGTCCCGCACAGAACCCTATCGTCGGCAGATTCAGTGTCAACGCGTCAGATACCTGAGGCGGAATCGGGTCGTCCTTTCGCAATGCCAGCAGCGATGGAAGGTTGAACAAGACGAGCGACGCGAGCATGGCCCCAAGACCGGCAATGATGAGCGCTTCGCTCAATAGATATTGAATCAACTGCCGGCGGGTGGCGCCGATCGCCTGACGGATAGACAGTTCCCGTTCACGCATCGCGCTGCGAACCTTCACCATGCCGGAGATATTCAGGCACACCACCAGCAACACCATTCCGGTCAGCGTCAGCCCGACCACTTGAATGACGGCCAGCCGCGACTTCACGAGATTGCCGAATGCTTCATACGGGGCGGCGATGCCGGACTTGTTCTCGTTTGTCGACGGATACTCTTTGGCCAGGGACGATGTGACCGCGGAAACTGCGGCACTCGCCTGCGTCACGCTGACTCCGGGCATCAGACGTCCGTGGATCAGCACCCACTCCGTGCTTCGGTCGGTGCCGGCGGTACGAAAACGCGGATGACGTTCGAGCGGAAGAAAGACCGCGACTTCTCCGTTCCCAGTGACGTGGCCATCAAATCGTTCCGGAGCAATGCCCGCCACGACATGCGGGACGTCGTCCAGCATGAGCGACTTGCCGATGATGTCCGGGTCGGAGGCGAAATGGTTCTGCCAGTACCGGTAGCCGAGGATCACGGCAGGCTCGGCAGTCGCGCTGAAGCCAGGTCCGCGCGTCAGCGTCACGCCGATCGTCTGGAAGTAGTTCGTGGAGACAAACATTGCCCGCACGGACGCCTTTTGTATCTGGCTGTGCCCGTACGTCCAGCCGACGAGTGCCATGCCGGTATTGGCGTCGCGCAGATCGGCGTAGTCCGGATAGGACCAGCTGTCGGTCGCCTCGCGCGGGCCCACGCGCGTCGTGAGGATTTCGACCAGTCCCTCGGTCTTCAGGCCGGGCGGCTGTATGGTGAGTATCCGCGAGAAATATGGAATCGCGATGACGGGCGCCATGCCGATTCCCAGCGACACGACGCAGACAAACGTAAACGCTCGAGCCTGTGCCAGCGCGCGCGCGGCGTGAATCAGGTCATTCCAGATCCTGTTCAACATGTTCGAGGGATTTAAGCATGGATCGCTTTGCATTGCAAAGTCATGTGCGCCTCGGTCCGTCAGCGACTCTATCGCTCTTCGCGGCGGTCGCGTACCGCTCGACTTCATGCGCGCCGCGCGCTACGGCGTCAGCGAGGTCGTCGCGAACGTCCTGGCCTTTCCTTGTGAGCCCATCGATGGCGTCACCGAGGCCCTCGCTCGCCTGCTGGTACTGCTCGGAAGCGCGCTGGCGCAGACTCCTGGCCGTTTCGGTCATCCTGTCGCGAAGTTCCGCGGCCAGAGGCGCGAACCAAATCGCCAACCCCGCGCCGACCACTGTGCCTGTCAAGAGGCCGAGCACGAAACGGTAGTCCCGCGGCTCCTGCGTGTTTGCCTTCATGTGTTGATGCTCCTCTCAGTACGTTACTTGGGCGGCCGGTCGTGCCAACGCTAGGCAGATCTACGAACGCCGGCGATGAGCAGGACGACGCCACCCGCCACGGCCACGATCCCAAGGACCGGCGGCAGGGGAACTGTCTTCTGTCGATCCGCCGTGGCGTGCAGCGGGCCGATGTCGACGACCGTCTCGCGGCTCGTGTAGGTGATGCCTTGATAGGCGAGCGCCACCAGGCCGAGCACGACCAACACGATGCCAGCGACCGCCAGGGGTTTCATGTGCTACCTCAGTCGTGGAAGAAGACACTCAGACATTTAACGAATCATCGGGCCGCCGCCGAGGTTGCCAGTGAGCCAGAGGATCAACACGATGGTCACCACAAGACCGAGCAGTCCACCGCCGTAGTGTCGGCTGCCCCATCCGGAGTTCCGGCCGTAGTAGTAGCCACCACCTCCGCCAAAGAGCAGCACGAGAACGATAATGAGCACGATCAACATGACGGCACCATTCTCCTTTTACGTTCACAAGTGACCGCACCTGAGGGGACTCGACGTTTTCAGCTTAGGCCGATCGGCGAGACGCCCCTGTACGCTTCTGCACACACACCCGCCGCTCAGCCCTGCGACTGGTCCTGGTTGGCACCCAGCCGGTCTTGCGCGATGGCGATCGGATCGTTCGGCAGGCCGGCCTCATCCAGCCCGGGATGGCTCGACCGCTGAGGTCCAGGGCGGTCCTCTTCCGTGGCGCCCTTGTGAATGTCGTTATCGATCACTCGCTTTGTCGGCTTTCCCGGCTTGTCGATTGCGATCTCCTCACTTCAGCGGCAGGGCGTGCACGATGAACGCCGCGATGCTCCTGGTTGTATCTAAGGATGCGGACAAGACAGATACCCGACCCGACTTAGATCGAATGGTCCGTGTTGCGGCCGGACGGCGGGCAGGGCTCCAAGCAACAGTTTTGCACGCAAGCGACGGACGCCGCTGTCCCGAAGAGCACACCCTCGGGCCGCTGGCGCTCGTCCGTTGCTCTACTGGATCCCAGTATCGTAGAATCCCGGCGCCCCCCATGCCGCGCGTGCGGACGCTGGCGTTCGTCGTCACCGCAGTGCTCGCGATCGCTGCCGGTGCATTCGCACAGGTGCACACGGCTGTCGTCCTGGACCAGGCCGAGCAGCCTCTTCCCGGCGCGACGGTTTCACTTATCCGCGGCGCGACGGTCGTGGCGACGACCGTCACCAACGCCGCTGGGAACAGCCCGGCGCTCGGCGGCGGTGTCACCGCCGAAACCGTCGCGGCGGATGCCTTCATCGGCACAGATGAAGGCCAGGGAGTCGCTCCGCTCAACAGCGTTGGCCTCGTGGTGCGGGGCTACATGCTCGTAAAGTGGTAGGACGCATGCGCCGAGCCTTCCTCGCCGTCATCACCGCCGCCGCCACGGTCGTGGCCGTCGCCGCGGACACGCCGCAGCTCGTTCGCGATCAGACGTTAGCGCGGTTCTTCGCGCCGACGACGCCGCCGCTGGTCAGCTATCGCGCGCTGCGGCATGTGAGTGCGTCGACGCGCGGCGGCAAGATGAGCGCTACGCTCGTGGCCGAGACGTCGCTCGATCCGGCGGCTGGCTTTTCCTACCGCGTCGTCTCGGAAGACGGATCAGGCATCATCCAGCGCAAGGTTCTGCTGGCCGCGCTCGAGGCGGAGCAGAAGGCCGTCCGCGGCAATGACGCTCGCCAGTCAGCGCTGACGCTCGAGAATTACGATTTTCTGGGCGTGAGCGAAGGGAGCGACTCGCTCGTCAAGGTCGACATCCGCCCGCGCCGCAAGGAAGTGATGCTGATTGACGGCTCGCTCCTCCTCAAGCCCGACACCTCGCAGCTCGTTCGACTGGAAGGCGAGCTGTCCGCGCGGCCGTCATTCTGGACGAGGAAAGTGCGCGTCGTGCGCGAGTACGCCGAAATCGCGGGCGTCCACGTGCCGGTGGCCATGCGATCGACCGCGGACGTCCTGATCGTCGGCGCGTCGACCTTCGAGATGACCTACCAGTACGAGGAGATCAACGGGCAGGTCCTGCGCGGCGTGTTGCGCTGACCGGGGATCTGCGGCGTCCGAAAGGGCGCATAATCAGCACGGACAATCAGTCGAATCGATCCGGACCTGCCCTGGGCGCAGGAGGTTGCTGTGGCCGACGCGAAAATCCCGAAGAAATACTGGTGGGTCGTGGCCGTCGCGGTGCCGATTGTGATTGCGCTCATCGCGATCGTGCCGCAGCTGCGGAAGCCGACGGGCGGATCAGGGGGCGGCACGACCATCACCGGCGGCACGAACACGATTGTCTACGGGACGAACAACACGTTCATCACGAACGTCAACGTCTTCGCGCGGGAATATGAGCTTCAGACAGGGCAGCCACTGAGCGACGATCTCCGAAAGCAGATCGAAGCCGCCGTGGCCGCCGCCCAGCAGAACAATCACGCGGAGAGCGTTCGACTATTCGAACAGGTCGCGAAGGCGGCGCCGATTCCGGCGATCTACAACAACCTCGGTGTCGAGTACGCTCAAACCAAGAATGTCGACGCGTCGACACGCGCGTTTCAACTTTCGAAGGAAAAGCTGGCTGAACTGACCTCGGCGGGGACGAGCAGCACGCTGCCGGACTCCGCGGTGAAGCCGCCGCCGGTCTCGGGCCCCGGCATCCGGACCGAAGCGAGCGCGATTCCCGCCATGACGATCGATCCGATCAGCCCGCCCTATGAGGCGCCGGACGAGATCAACGTCGTCGATCACGGCACGTCGCTGCGTGGCGCCTACCGCGTCAAATACCAGCCAAAGCCCGGCGTCACCGTGGCGATGGAACCGGGCGCGTATGACGTCGTTCTCACCGTGGGCTCTGGCGCGGGATTCATCGTCGCGTCGAACATCGACGTGAAGCCTGGGACGCTCACGCGCATCAACCCGAACGCCCTGGTCGGCGGCATCGCGATCGAACCCGCAACAAAGAAAGGCTTCCCGGTCATCAAGGCACTGAGGTTCGCGAAAGATCGGCTGATCGCTCAGCAGACCGAGAAGCTGGGCGTCACGCTGCCGCTCCCGCCGGGAAGCTATGACCTGATCGTCGCGACAGCCGACGATCAGGAAGTTCACATTTCCGAGGCGGTCACCGTACAGGCAGGCGTGATCGCTCGGTTCGATCCGCTTGGCCAGTTGGCTGCCGTCGTCGTGGGTAAGCCAAGCATCTCCGGTCTCGACATGAAGTCCGTGTACGTGCTGAACGCCGGGACCACTCAGATCGCCGCCAAAGTGACGGCCTGGGATGTGCCGATGCTCGTCCGCGCCGGCGTCGCGTATGACATCGCGCTCGAACAGGCCGCAGGACTGACGCGGATCAAGACTGGAGTGACGCCGGGACGCGGAGAACTGGTGGAGATCAAGTAGCCTCAGCGTCGAAGTCCGCCGGCGAAGTCCCATTTCCTTTCGTAACAAAGCTTCCAACGCAGTATGCGCCAAGCCGAATGCGCGAATTCGCCTCGCAGAACGGCTCCGCCGGCGAGGTTCGACAGCGTGGGTGTCTACTGATTGTGCGGTGTCGTCCGCTGGGGCTGCCATGCGCGAAGATGAGTCCTTGTGCGGTATTGCACAGACAGACGCGTCCTTCTTCGTCATGCTTGATCTCTGCATGAATGCGCCATCGACGGCTCCCCGGACTGAGGTCCGGTTGATCGGCCAGAGCGCAGCCGTCCTTGCCATGAAAGACGAGATCGATCGGGCGGCCCGATCCGACGCGTAGGTGCTGATCACCGGCGAAACGGGCGCCGGCAAGGAAGTGATCGCGCGGCTGATTCACCATCGAAGCGGGCGCGCTTCTGCGCCGATGGTGACGCTGAACTGCGCCGGCCTGCCGGACTCGCTCCTCGAATCTGAGCTCTTCGGACATGTCCGCGGGAGTTTCACCGGCGCGTACCGGGACAAACTCGGGTTGGTCGAGCTCGCGCCGAACGGCACCCTGTTCCTGGACGAGGTCGGCGAGATGAGCCCTCGGATGCAGGTCGTCCTCCTGCGCTTCGTCGAATCGGGTGAATTCCAGCGCGTCGGGTCCGACCACTTCCAGCGCGCGAACGTCCGGCTCATCACCGCGACCAACCGGGACCTCGAGGTGCAGATCGCGTCGGGCGCCTTCCGCGAGGACCTGTATTTTCGTCTGAACGTGATTCCCCTCTTGATGCCGCCCTTGCGGGAGCGCCCGGAAGATATTCCTCTGCTTGTGGAGTTCTTCCTGAGCGCCTTCTGCCAGGCGCACAACGTGGCTCCGCTGGCGTTCTCGCCCGCCGCGTCGCAGGCCCTCGCCGCGTATCGATGGCCGGGGAACGTTCGCGAGCTGAAGAACGTCATCGAGCGCGTCGTGCTGAGAGCGCCAGGACCAGTCCTCGATTCGAGCGATCTTCCCGCCGAAGTCAGCGGCATTGGCGCGGTTCGCTCAGCGACGGCCCTTCCCGTGGACGCCGAACACCAGCCGGCGGCGCATGCGGCGTCGCGAGCCGAAGCCTTGTTGATCGCGATGATCGATGGCCGCGATTCGTTTTGGTCCGCCGTCCATCCACAGTTCATGACGCGCGATCTCACGCGCAAGGAACTCCGCGCGCTGATTCAGATCGGGTTGGCCCGAACCGACGGAAATTATCGTCAGCTCGTCGAGCTCTTCCGCATGCCGGCCGAGGACTACAAACGGTTCGTCGCGTTCTTACGCAAGCATGATTGTCATCAGCCGTTCCGCCGCTTCCGCGTGAGACCGAGCGGATCTGGCGCCTCTGTCAGCGACGCGGCGGGCAGCTGAGGCGTCAGCCTATGCTTATCACCGGCCTGTTCATCACCGCGCTCCTCGTCGTCCTCCGCGTAGGGATCGGCGGATCGAGTGAGAAGAGGCGCCATGCAGACCTTGGCTGCATGAGCCAGCAATGGCTCGCGGAGCACCGCGCGTCGCGCTCATCGTGAGGGATCAGTTTGCTTTTCGTACGACCTCAGGAAAGTGTCTGTTCGAGGTCGATTTCCCGCACCAAGGTAAGTAGTTTGCAAGCCGGCGAAGCGGCTTGCGAGAGGGCGAGTCAGGGGTCCGCGAGGGCGAAGCCCCCGGATCAATACTTGGCGCGCCCTGCCCACCTTCGCGACAAGCCGCTTCGGCGGGCAAGAGCACAACGCCCATCCACCATAGCTCCTCGACGAGGAAACAAGAGCGAGGAGCGAAGGTGGATGGCGCGCCCTGCGGGGAGACGACCTTATTTCGCGCGTCGCCGGCGTGGTCGGCCGACGCGTGGCCTAAGTCGGCTTCTTGCGCTCCTTCGCGTACTCCGCTGTGAGCCGGTCGCTCTCCTAATCTTGTTCGCGCTCCCGGCGCTTCCATGTGGCGGAGCGGGTCGTAGGAACGAAGCGTGGATACGACGCTAGGATACGGCCGCCCTCGGTGTTCAGGAACCCGTTCCGGAGCCGTCATCTCCGGGAGCAGCTTCCCTAAACAAAGCCTCGCGGGCCTCTTGCGGGTCTTTCGTGTAGCCCTTAATCCAGACCGCAAGTCCTCGACTGACGAGCTTGTACGAACCTACCTTGCCGGGTTCGCGGATGATTAGGCCTTTTTCGATGAGCGTGTGGATGGCATTGGTTAGTGTCGTGTCCTTTCCGCGCCCCTGGAGCTTCGCGCGAATAGTCGCCTTTCCAACCCAGCCGCTCTCGTCCGCCATGATGCGCAAGACCTTGCGATAGAGCTCTTGTCGGATTTGGCTGTAAAAGGCATCGCGGTAGTAGCGATTACCGATTAGCTCATATGCCCCACCAGGCCCGAGCGAGGAATCAAGGACATCGTCGACTGTTATTCGCCCGTCCGAATCCGCACCAAAAGCGCTCGACGCGAACTGCTGGATAAAGTGGGGTAAGCCCTCAGACATGACGGCGAGCATCTCCCGTGCGTCAGCATCGATGGTCGTCTGCTCGGTATTCTGCTCATTGGCTTCTGCCAGTCCGCGTTCAATGACCTTCCGGATGTCGTGCGGCGACAGGGCACCTAAAGGGAGTTGCTCAAACAATCGAAGCGACGATTCGTGGCTGCGTCGCAAGACGTCCACAACCTTGGGGAGGCCTGCCAATCCCACGCACAACCGGTTGCAACGCTCGCGCTGCACGCGTTCAATCAGGAGCTTAAGGAACGCACCAAGATTCAAATCTGGCGCGGCGCTATCGGCCTCGTCGATTAGCAACAGTACACCGTCATAGACGTTGCTCAACCCAAGGTCTGACGCAGTTCGCTCGGTCGTGATGGTGTTAATCGTCCGCGCTAGCGAGTATGCCGTCTCATCGGTCAAAGTCTCGTTGGAATTCGGCTTGGTTGAGTCGCCTCGCAGAGACACTCCGCCGACTTCGATTCGCTGCAGAAACTCCCAAAGCGAGCGGAGCATGGCCTTGGGCTTCTCCTCGGAATCCAGAGCCATCCTGAGCCCAGTCTCTATCTTCTTGACCAAGCCCATCTGGCTGGTTGTTCCTTCGATGTCCGTGTAGATGACGAGGAAACGAAGCTTGTCCCCTCCCAGGAGGTCCATACCTCCTTCCGCCACGGCGCGCGCATAGAAGAGCAGGGAACTCTTGCCAATGCCGCGTTCGCCCGTGATCAGAAACCCGCTGGCGTTCCCGGCTCGAGTTTGTGTGAGCGCGTAGTCAATGCGCTCGATTTCGCGAAGTCTCCCGGCGAACATCCCCGGCGGGATGGGCGCATTAGGCTTGAATGGGTTCACCCTCATGGCGGCGAATTATTGCATGCGGGCTATTTTGGTTTGCACGACCACGAAACATCTGTTAGCCTCCAGTGGTCGCGAGTTGCGATGCGGTCCGCGTAAGCGGTCGCCAACTTGAGCAGGACCGAGCGCCAGGACACCGGCGCAGGCAGGCCCGAGGGAACTCAGGATGGGAAGTCCATCCACCGTTCCTTCGGGCCTTTTGTCATTTAAGGAGAGAAACAAAATGCATGAAATTCGATTGGTCAGGACCGACCAAGCTCCGCCTGTGAGCTTGAGCCGTAACCGCAACGCTCAGACCCCGCGCATCGCGTTGTTCAAGGCTGTTCAGCGGATGTGGGTCTTGTTGCTCCAGATCGGCCACGACAAGAAGGACTGGGACGAGGCAGTCGACATCGCGCTCAACGTTGACCCGAGCTTCCCCGAGCACTACGTGGAGGTGCGTGGCAAGGTGCCCACGCGGAAGGACCTGAGAGACATCGGAACCACGACGGTGCACAACCTCAATCGCTGGACCGACGAAACAAACCTCCGTCCGTTCCGGCAGGCGGCGAGACGCCTCGCCCTGACCCTGATCGTCAACGGTCTCGCGCACGGATTCTGGGCGTACTCGGAGGCCGAGATTGAGTCCCTGATCGCGCACCACGAAGTGCCGACGGATGCAGACGCGGCGACATCCTTCCACAGTGAGTTGACGGCGTAACGTGCGCCGGCACGTTTCGCTTTACGTCGGAAGGTCAGTCGGCGGACATGAAAACATGGTGTCGGAGAAAAAGCTTGTCGTAGCGGCGCCGACCGGCTAAAGTTCGACGCCGAAGTTTTTCCGGAGCGTGACCGGGGACGTCAGAAGACGTCACCTTGAAGCACGAGCACCGGCCCATTCGTAGGGGTCGGCCTGGCCAGGGGTCACGTTGAGTGAGTCGGTCAAGCGGCTCGCATCTCGGATTGTCATTCGAGGTGCGAGCCGCTTTCCTTTTGGCGCTCGCATCTCCCGCAGGAGGTACCTGTGCCAAGGCCCGTCCTCAGAATCGAACTGGCCCGCCGTACTCGTGGCTGGCAGCAGTGGCGTCTCGGTCAAATCACACGCATTCACCAGTCGTTCATCAGCCTGATCGAAAAGGGTCAGGGCATACCCACGCCTGACCAAGCCGCGCGTCTCGCTGACGCGCTCGGTCTCGACCCAGAACACCTGTTGGATGTGATTTCCACCACCGTCGAGATGCCCGGCGATGAGGAAGACGAGGAGCGACAGGCGGTCGGGCGATGACGAGTCTCGCGGAGCGCTACACGTTCGGCGACCGTGAACACGTTGCCCTGCGATTGATACCGTGCGTGGCCTCGCAGGTCGTGCGGGAGCCGGAAAGTGGCGTCCGTGTGGGGAAGTACATCTCGCGCGGCTTCGCGCTTGTCTTCTGGCGCCGAACAGGTGCCCCAGAGGACGACGGCAAGGCTCCACGCGAACCCGGCTGGCCGACGAAGACGTACGACGCCGCCGACCTCCGAGAGGGTATGCAAGTCGGCGTCAAGCTCGGTGTCGAGATCGCACCCGGACACTTCCTAGGGGACTGCGACTTCGATTGGGCACCCGGTATTCCGTACGTCAGGCGCTTTCTGCCGAAGACCGGCTTCGTGTTCGGTCGCAAGAGCAAACCTTTCGGCCACGCCTTCTACACGACGTCGTCTCCGATTGTCACGGTGAAGTACAAGGACGTTGACGGAACGACACTGGCGGAATGGCGAGGCACGAAAGCGGACGGCTCAATTGGTCTGCAGACGATGCTGCCGCCAAGCCGCCATTACGCTAGCGGCGAAGACGTTGTACTCGCGACGGATGGCGAACTGTCTCATGACGACGTCGCGCCGCTCGGCTTGTGCCTGTACGTGGTCGCGTGTCTGCTTGGCCGGCACTGGCCGAAGAACGGTCCGGACACGAATCAGCACGATACGGCGGGATACGCGGCCGGCTTCCTCTGCGCACGTGGTGTCGACCCAACTCGGGTCGTCGACATCATTGAAGTCGCGGCCACGTTGGGCGGCGACGACAACGTGCATGACCGCGTTCTGTACGCGCAGGACACGATCAAGAAATCGCTCGCGGGAGAGACGCGGCTGACTGGCGGACCACGCCTCGCGCAGGAACTGGGCGATCCAGTCGTCACGCGCTTGCGGCAGTGGTTACCGCTCGCTGATCCTCTCGCCGGGGCCATCGAGAAGCTCAACGAGCGATTCGCGATTGTGAGCGTCGGCAACCGCGTGGTCGTCATGGAAAGCCGGCCGGACGGTGGAATCAGAGATCTCTGGCCCTTCGAAGAATTCAAACACCTCTTGATCAAGGAGGTCATTTGGATCGGGGACAAGGAGGTCGCACTCGCGGGCGTGTGGCTCAAGCACAAGGACGGCCGGCGCTACGACCGCCTGGTGTACGCGATGCCCGGTAGCGCGCAGCAGGCCGAGCCAACCGACTACAACGCGTACCTCGGATTTACGGTCGCGCCGCTGAGCGGCGATTGGTCGAAGAATCGCGACCATCTGCGCCGGATTGTCTGTGGCGGCGACGAGCGGAACTTCGCGTGGGTCATGAGTTGGTGCGCCGCGCTCGTGCAGCAGCCGGGCCGACACGCCATGTCCGCCCTCGTCCTTCGCGGCGGTCAAGGCGTCGGGAAGGGTCACTTCGCAAACTTGATGCTCGGCGCGCTTTTTCACCCGCAGCAATACCTGCACATCCTCGGCGCCGGCATGCTGACCGGCCGCTTCAACGAGCACCTCTCGGGCAAAGTCCTCGTGTTCGCCGACGAATCTACGTGGGGTGGCGACCCGGAGGCGGCGAACAAGCTCAAGGGCATGGTCACCGAAAGTACCGTCCCGATTGAGCGGAAATTCCTGCCGCTGGTCGAGGAGCCGAGCGCCCTGCACATCGTGATCGCCTCGAACAACGAGTGGCCGATCTCGATTCCTCCTGACGACCGGCGCTTCATGGTGCTCGACGTCGCAGAGACGGAGCGGCAGAACGACCAGTACTTCGGCCCACTGCGGGAGGAACTACGGTCTGGTGGGCTCGCCGCAATGCTCTTTGATCTGCTCGCGTATCGCGTGGACGACCATGCGCTTCGGCATCCGCCCAGCACGAAGGCCAAGCGAGAAATCATGATGCAAAGCCTCAAGCCGATTGAACGCTGGTGGTTCGAGCACCTCGCTGACGGCTCGTTGAATGTGCAGGTCGTGACGTCGGACGACAAGACCAACCTCCTGTCGGCGTGGGGCCGCAGTGTCCCGAAGGGGGCACTACACAGCGACTACTTGAATTTTCTAGACCGGCATCGTGAGACGCGAGCCAGACGCTCGACAGAAACGGAACTCGGTATGTTCCTCGCGAAGTACACGCCACTCCATTCGCAGCGGCGGCTACCAGAGACTGGCACGAAGGCGAAGCGCGGATGGGTCTGGGACATCCCATCGTTGGAGGAGTGTCGCGAGCTCTGGGCACGAGTGTGTGGATATCCGGAGGACTTTAGGTGGGACGAACTCGACTAGGTGGGACGCTGGACCAAGGTCGGACGGGTCGGACCAAGGTCGGACGTAAAACGAGCCAGTCTCCGTGGGCCGCGTCCGACCTTTCCGACCTTTCCGACCTTTTACGAAGAACAGAGAGGGGCATGGACGGTAACGGAGGAACCGGCCAACGGCGGTCGGCGGCGGGTGCCTATCGTTTCGGACGCGAAAGGGTCGGAAAGGTGGGAAAGGTCGGACTGCTCCCAGCGAACGTGGCTCCGATTTGCGTCCGACCTTTTTGGAAAGGTCGGAACGGGGGCCAAAGGTCGGACGCGGCGCAAGCGTCGGACGCCGGTCGCCAAGATCCCACCGAATGGCGGCGGCTCCGAGAAGGTCCATTCCCTTTGGGGACCGAACCCTCCGACCCGGAATGTACAGCACTAGCAGGAGTTAGGAATGAGTGACGAAACCCAAGCACCGGAACCAACGCCATCCGCCGCGAACGGCGACACTGCGGCTACGCCATTGGCCCGGTTCTGCCAGAAGTGCCAGAAAGACGTGACGCCGATCGGCAAGGGCCAATGCCCGCAATGCGGCATCTTCCTCGCCGGCTCCTTCGCTGCGCGCCGGCACCCTGTGCGCCTCGCCCGCCGCGCACAGATTCTGGCGGAACTCGTCGCGCAGTTTCCTGCCGCCGACATCGTCGAACAGACCGAACGTGAGCAGCTGGCCGCGACATTGGAGCGATTGGAAACCACGACGCCCGGTTGTCCCGCGTGGCAGCGATTGATGGCCGGCGCGACAAGTCTCGGCGCAGCGATCCGCGCGGAAGCCCCACGGACGTCCGCCTTGTCGCCCGCCGATCTGTCCGACTTGTCCAACGACGAATTGCTCGCCCGGTCCCGCCAGACGACTGCACGTCTCGAGAAGTTGGTCGCCCTCCCTGACTCCGACGCCGACGCACCGGCCGGCGAGCTTGTGCGAGGCGGTGCGATCGCGTCGCAGGCTGACGTTAGCCCTGAACCTCCGGCCGACGCACCGGAGACGCAAACGTCGCCGGTTTCGCCGCTCCCACGATTGCCCTCGGTCGCTCTGCCGCCCGAACCGAAGTGTCAGTACTGCTCACTCCCCGTAACGGACTGCGAATCGCTGCGCACTCGCAACCTTCCCACGTGGCGCGTCTGTCACGGAAACGATCCCGCAGAGATCAAACGAAGGGACGAGGAAGCCACGGCGATCATGCACCACCAAATCGGACGCCCCAAGCCATGGCGATGAAACGTTCCATTCGTCCGGTCGCTGACCCTGACCCGTTCGCCCACCACGATCGCCACGAGCTCGTGGTCGACGCGTGGGCACTCCGCGAAGAACTGATCGCACGCCTCGCCCGCAACGCCGAGCAGCGTGAGGTTCTCACCGCCGCGCTACGACAACTCAACGCCAACTTCCATGGCGAGATCATCGGCTTCGTCATCTCCACACCACCGAAGGAGCACAAACAATGACACGTAAATTCACGTTCCACACCGCCGCCGGCACGGTCTGCTGCGCCAACGACGACCCCGATCCGATGCTGTTCTGTGACGACTGCAAGAAGAAGCTTGCCGCCGCCACTGGCCACTCGCGTCACGCGGCCGGTTCGCATTCCAACCACCACGGGACGCTGCTAAGGACCACGGCCGGCAATCCCTACGCCGCCGCGCTGTCGTCCCGCGCCAACGAGCGCCATGACGTAGTGAACGATCCCACTTACTGGGTCGGTGGGCCGGACGGTCGCGAGACGTACTCACCCACTGGCGAACCGCCGAATGGCTATCTCATCCACCTCGCGATGCGTGTGCTCGACGCTGAGGACGCAGCACCCACGAAGGCGAAGCGATGACGACAACACCTGACCAACTGCTGATGAGTCAGCTTTCTAGCGGAGACAGACAATGACCGCGATAGAACTCAACGAAGCAATTTCCAACTTGCGTGTCCAAGAGGATCGGTTGAAGCAGGAGGGCGCACGATACGGCGACGCCTTGGCTCGGGCACTGGCCGTTGAGCCCGGCCGCTACAACGAAGGCGACGTCCGTCAGGCGCGGTCCTTTAAGGCTCGAGTCGACCAGGACCTTGCGGACCTTGCGGAGCGCATCGCTGCCCTCGAGGCGCAGCTCCCGAGTGCCGACGCGATTGAACGAGCGAAAGATGAGGTTGAGATTCTCATCGGCGAAGCTCGGGTAGCGAACGCGCGAGCGTCAGACGCGTGGTGCCAGTTCATCGCGTCCCTCGACGCGACTCTTGTCAGCGCCAGCGGATTGGCCACCTCGCGCGCGACGGTCACAGACCTGACGGCTCGCCTCAACCGATTGGCGCGCGAGTTCGCGGTTGCTGTGCCACGTCAGGAAGAGTCGCGACCATCGGCGAACGACCTGCGGTTCGCGCAGCTCGTCTGCACGTTTTTCCAAGAGTTGAGCGTGGGCCAGCGGAACGACGGATTGATGAAAGCGTTGAACGCCATGCGTGTCGAGCGACAGGTCCAATCCGAGGGCGCGGCGTAGGTTGCGCGCAACGATTTGCTGGTCGCCAGTCTAGGCGCAGGGATCCATTCTGTGCGAGTTGGGAATGGCCTCGCATTCATCTAGGTGGGCAACTGTCTAGGTCAGCTGTCGTTTGGGCCCTGTGCCCTGGCCGCGCGTAGAAACGCGGCGCCGCAACTTCCCGACGACGGCGCAACCTCCCCTGGTGTCGGGCGGACTGCCAGCGTCAGCCCGGGTCGCACTCACCTTCAATAGGTGCGGTCCGGGCATCCGCCCACGATGCGTCGGCCTGACGCAACGGTCGCCGTGTTAACATCTGTTTCCTCAACAAAAACTTGGGTCTGACGTGCCAGCTCGATAAGCGGGGAACTAACCCGGCACGCCGTGCTCTTCTGCTTGCAAGTTCGCACGAGTGATGCTGGGTACGGAGCTGCCGCCTCAGCATCCTCCAGCGGACTGATACGTGAGGAAGCAAATGACGCCAACGGACGCCGAATCCATTGAGTACGGAAAAACCCCGAATGTTGTAGAGGTTCTTCTCGAAAGATACCCAAGACTTCGTCTGCCGGCCCTCACGTTGGCAGCGATCCTCGTGTTGCTCGGCCTGGCGGTCGCCGCAATGCTCTTGTGGTACGCAGTTCCCATCGTGTGGCGCTGGGGAACCGCACCATTCATTTATGGTGGTCGATCCAACTGGGCCATGCTGCTAATCATTCCCTCGCTCGTTGCCATCTCCGCGCTGTTTCTATGTGCCGTGGGGGCGGTCATGGCTCCTGGGGCGGCAGCTGGTCAAATCATTAGATGGTACGCCGAGGCACCGGCGGCTGAACTCGCTCGACAGGTAGATCAGCTTGCTGAGCAGCAAGAAAGGAAAGAACAGGAATTAGAGCGAGAAGATCGGAGCGGGTTGATTCTGCTTGTGAGCTACAGCAGGATGCAGCTGCAAGCCTACTACAAGATAGGCCTAACTCAGACGCAACGGAGTTTCCGCTACAGCATCGTTGCGATGTGGCTGGGATTCGTGGTTATCCTTGCGGGCCTGATTTACCAGGTAGTTCCCGTAGAAACATGGTCTACAATTTCTCCGGCTTCAAATTCGGCGAGCGGCCCGGCACAGAACGCCTCGCAAGCAGCACCGACACCACACGCCGCGCAACCAGCACCGGCACCACACGCCGCGCAACCAGCACCGGCACAGAACGCCTCGCAAGCAGCACCGGCACCACACGCCGCGCAACCAGCACCGGCACAGAAC
>Ga0163163_10000027_pt1 | contig 176970 bp, 150 predicted proteins | sample S65metaG_FD_119766 | JGI IMG/M metagenome (GOLD analysis project Ga0163163, IMG submission 119766) | Switchgrass rhizosphere microbial communities from Kellogg Biological Station, Michigan, USA - S6-5 metaG | ecosystem: Host-associated > Plants > Roots > Rhizosphere > Soil | place: USA...
CTGGTGGCCTCTCCACCTGCGGAACTGCGACAAACAATACAGCAAGCCGTCCAAGCCGCGCCGGATTTGCCGAAATCCAGTCTCGGTGGACCATGGGCGTGGGATGCGCCTCAGGCTCGTGGCTCTTATTTGTTCGATTTTGGAAATCTCAATGAGCAAACAGTGGGGGATTGGATCGGACTGGTCAAAAGCCTTGGATTCACTCAAATCGATTTTCACGGTGGCCGTTCGTTTCGATTTGGCGATTGCCGAGTCAACCCGGACGTGTTTCCGCGCGGACGAGAGGGCTTTAAATCAGTGATAGAGAAACTGCATTCCGAGGGCATTTCCGCCGGACTTCACACTTATGCATTTTTTATCGACAAAAAAACTGATTGGGTCACGCCTGTTCCTGAGCCTCGTCTGGCGTCGGATAAAACTTTCACCTTGACGGAAGATTTGACCACTGATGCCACGAGAATCGCCGTTTCAGAATCGACCGATGGCATGTCGGCAATCACCGGTTTTTTCGTGCGCAATAGCGCGACGCTTCGGGTGGAGGAGGAATTAATCACTTATGCAAGTATTGCGAAATCTGCTCCCTACGGTTTCACCGAGTGTAAACGCGGCGCTTACGGGACACGTGCCGTTGCGCATCCTCGAACGGCGAAAGTCGCTCACCTGAAGGAATGTTTTGGCCTTTTCGTCCCTGACCCGGAAACCACCCTTCTCGCAGAAGTCGCTCAACGCACCGCCGATTTCTACAATGAATGTGGTTTCGACATGATTTATTTGGATGCCTTGGATGGCGAAGACATCCTGGGCGGCGGAGAGAACGGTTGGCATTACGGCTCTCAGTTCGTTTTCGAATTGGCCAAACGCCTGAAAAAGCCCGCGCTGATGGAGATGAGCACCTTTCATCATCATCTTTGGTATGTGCGGTCCAGAGCCGGCGCATGGGATCATCCACGGCGAGCGGAGAAACAATTCATCGATCTCCACCTGGCCTCCAATGAAACCTATCAACGAATGTTTTTGCCGGCCAACCTGGGTTGGTGGGCTGTGAAGCATTGGACTGGAGCGCAGGAGGAGCGGACGTTCCCGGACGATATCGAATATCTCTGCACAAAAGCTTTGGCCACGGACAGCGGGCTTTCCCTCATGGGTATTGACCCAAAAAATGCGTCGGGAATGTCCCGCCTGGCAAAGATTTTTCAGAGCTACGAGACCGTGCGACAAACAAAACAGGTGTCCAAGTCTCTCAAACAGCAACTGCGCGCACCGGGGGCAGAGTTCCATCTCGAGCACTTGCCAGATGGCGGCTGGCAGTTTTTACCCGCCCATTACTCTCAGCAAAAGGTCGAGTCCATGGATGGCAACAGCAATCAATGGAAGGTGCAAAACGAATATCGCAGCCAGCCGATAAAAGTGCGAATCGAGACGCTTATGTCCGCGGGACCTTACGATGCGACAACGAACATAGTACTGGCCGATGCCGATAACATGGCGGCATTTACGAATCGCTTATCCGCACCCGGAGTTTCCTCGGAGTTGATTATATCGCATGATATCGTGAAAACCGGATTGGTCAGTCTTCAGTTCAGCGCCACCAATGGCGCTTCATCCCCGAAAGGGGCGTGGACAAAAGTGGAGCGGGTCTTTTCACCACCTCTAAATTTATCCGCTCGGGAGGGACTGGGTCTTTGGGTTCACGGAGATGGGCAGGGCGAACTTCTGAATATTCAACTGCGCTGTCCGGAGCACGTTGTTGCGGGTATCGGTGACCACTACATTAAGATTAACTTTAATGGGTGGAAGTATTTCGAACTGATAGAACCCGAAAGCAAACAATGGGCGCTTTACAAGTGGCCCTATGGCGATCCTTACTCGATATACCGCGAGTCCGTAAGTTTCAGCCAGGTGTCTTCCATTTCACTTTGGCTCAATAATATTCCAGCAGGCAAATCTGTCACCTGTTACCTCAGTCCGCTCAAAGCCTTGCCACTCATCAAATCGGTAATCCGAAACCCGATTGTAACAGTTGGCGACGATTCAATTACATTCCCTCTCGAGGTTGAAAGCGGCAGTTATCTTGAATGGGAGTCGGAGAAAATGTGCAAGGTGTATGGCCCGAAAGGAGAATTGATGGCCGAAAAGGAAGTACAAACCAAAGGTCCGGAGTTAAAAGCGGGAGAGAATATGGTGACATTCCACTGTGGAGCCGGCGAAGAGATAAGGCCTCGCGCAAACGTGACGGTGATCAGTTATGGTCCGGCATTAGTTGGTACAGGGAAATGATGTATAGGATGTGTCGCGCTTACAGCGCTCGAGAATTCGTTGGACGTTGTTCCCGCATCCACAGGCTTGGCTATTACATTACGGTCTTGAGCCTTTCGCGATCACCACGGAATGACTTTGCGGTCGCGGAGGAACTTTCCGGTCAGGTCCTGAGGAGCATCGAGCGCAAGCCAGACGGCAGTATCGGCCCCCTGCGAGACATCGCGCTCCGCGTTTGCGCCACCCATATCTGTTCGGACCCAGCCCGGACACATTGAATTCACGGCAATGGAGCCGCGCAATTCGGCGGCAAGGATTCCCGTGACTGCATTCAATGCCGCTTTGGAGATGCGATATGCAGCGTAGCCTCCGTCCATTTCCGAGAGTTGGCCCATACCGCTGGACATGTTCACAATGCGACCTTTGCGGCTGTGTTTGAGCAAAGGGACAAAGGTTTGCGCGAGATGCAGTGGAGCGAGTGTGTTTGTTTCCAGCGTTGTGCAGACGGCCTCCAGCTTTACCTCGAGAATTGAGCCGTCATCATCACTGATAATGCCGGCGTTATTGATGAGCACGTCAAGCCGGCCATGGATCTTTTCAACAAATTGGCGTAAAGCGACAATGCTGCCTGTTTCAGTGACATTCAGCGCGTGAAATTGGACATTGAGTTTTGTGCCACCCAGTTTTTCCAGGGCTGCTTTTCCGGCATCAGGGTTACGCGAGGTTAGGAGGACGGTTGCACCACGGCTGATAAGCTGACGAGCGATTTCGAAGCCAATGCCTCGGTTAGCGCCAGTGACAAGGGCGATGGTTTCTTTGGAAGAGTTCACATTCATAAGATTTGGATAACAATAGCAACTCTACCGTACTTTGGGAGGTGGATGATCAGAGTCGTGGTAAGAATCAGAAATTCGGGCCAAGAGGAGATTGAATTCCTCCGGCCCGAACATGCCAGCTCTATTTTAACTTGTGATACAACTACTGGGTGAAAGCTCGGTAAAAGCGCTTGGTTAGAACGCCGGGGTTATCAGTGAACGTGAACTGACCCTGGCCGTCGGCATCGATCGCGCCGAGTAATTGCCAGTTCACGAGATCTTCAGAACCATCAATTTTCACGCTCGCATTAGGAGTGGCAGTGCCATGTAGAATGACATCGCCATTCCCAAGATGTTGGATGCTGGTGAAAAGAGCTCGAGCGATCACCGGAGTCAGTGTCACATCGTTGCCATCCCCGCCTGTATAGCTGATGCGATTGGAGAAGACTTCGTTCGCATCGTTCGCATCTCTCCTGATTTATGGGGCTAAGTTGCGAACTTGACGCTCTGCAGCCGCATGCGTGCGTCCACGGCTTCAGAACTATGTGGAAATTCATGGATCAGACGCTGGAGAAGTTTTCGTGATGTCTCCACGTCATGGCGACGAACAAAATGCCAGCTTGCCGCGAGGTTAAGCCACTGAGCGCGTTTTGCTTCGGGAGCTTCCGGAACTGTCACTAAAAGCATTAATTGTTCGAGGCCCTGATCGACCTGGTCCAAATCGGCCAGAAGGCGCGCCAATTTTTCTCGAGCCTCGAAGTTGTTGGGTTCGGTATTGAGTTTATCGACGCAAGCATTAGCAGCGGCCACGGCTTGCTCCTTAGCCAGGTCGGATGGGTTAGCAAAGCTGTCCGGATCCCATTCCCGCCGAGGGCCAGGCAGCGGGATCGGTTTGGGGTTGCGCGACTCTCGGAGATCCTCAAGTGTCTCGGGTAACTGATTGATCCGAAGTTGCGCCATGTGGGCGAGGTGTGTGCCAGGGAGTCGCTCACAAATCATCTGCAATGCGCGCCGCGCGGCGAATGGATTATTGCCCAGATTCAAATGCCATTCGGACAATCGGTGTAAGGCTATTGAGAGTTGTGAAGGGGTAGTTCGCGGGTGATCGCAAATCTCCAATACCGTTTGTTCGGCCTCGGCAAGATCTCCAAAGTTTTTCGCGTACAAATCGGCCAGCATGATCCAGCCTTCAAAGTCGTCCTGAGCTTTTTCCAACTCACGGATGATTTCCCATTCCGCCTCTTTGTACTTTCCGAATTTGATGCGCGCAATGGCACGCGCATAGAGTGGGGGGGACTTTTTGGCGCGGAGGATTTTGGGCGAGAAACCGACGATCGGGAGCAGGATGACAGCAGCAGAAAAACCTAGAATCGGCCATCCCCCCATCCAGGCCATACCAAGAGCGGGCAATGACAACCCAAGAAGGCAGGTAAGAGCAAGGCTCTTAAGATTGGCACGTTGCCCGGGTTCAAGAACGATGACTGTCTTCTGAATTGTCCAACCCAAAGTTAAAGCCATCCAGTAGGAGCTAACGATGAAAAGACCATAGCCAACGAACTGGAAGAAAGCACCACCCCAGGGTTTGCCGCTGTTTTGTGCAACCTGAATCTCAGGTCGGAAGGGCTGCAAACTAAAGGAGAGCCCGAGATTGATCGCCGACCAAAATAATATCGGGAGCAATAACCCTTTGATAGACCAAATCGTAAGCCAGTGGATGCTCTGCTCCCGTCGATCTCCCTCCGCGAGCCGAACCACCAAAACCCAGGTGCCAATAAAAAAGGCGCCGCTAAGAATCAAAAGAGAGAAAAAGATAGCGTACCCAAGGTTCACAAACGGCTATTGCGTAGCCTAGCAAAAATCATAGGAGAAATCAATCTGGAGAAGTTTTTAAGAAATTTTACGAGAAACGGCCACTGCTTGCGAATCCATCTTAGCAAGCACATCCCAGCTGGAACAAAAGATGTCTATCTTTCAACAATTATTGGAAAGCAATAAATAGGGACGTCAACGATGGTTTGGAGTAGAAAATGAAAACGATTCTATCCACCAGCGAGATCATCGGGTTCTTGGCGCAGCCTGAAAATGAATTGGAAATCTGCGCGACGGCTGAGGCTAACTTTGATGAGGCGAACTCGCAAATGGAGGTCGAGTTGGACAGTTTCGTGCGGCCGGTGGACGATCATTCACGGGAGAAACCGGTTTGCCCTTGTTGGTTGCCAAAAAAGCAAATTACTCGGGAAATCGTGCCCCGCTCTGAAGCGTTGGAATTAGCGCGGGATATTTTTCATCACTGGGTTGGTCGAGTCCGTCAATCCTGCCCGATGCCTATTCACAATTAAATGAACAAAATGAAAGCAACGGTCTTTCACGGAAGGAATGATATCCGCCTGGAAGAAGTCCCTCGACCGAAGGCCGGGGTCGGCGAAGCTGTGATTCGCATTACTCTAACCACCATTTGCGGGACGGATTTACACATTGTGCGTGGCGAGTACCCGGTCAAGTCGGGATTGGTTATCGGTCATGAACCCGTCGGCGTGATTGCAGAACTTGGACCTGGTGTAACGGGCTATCAAATCGGCGACCGTGTTTTGGTTGGGGCCATCACCCCTTGCGGCCAATGCGGTGCCTGTCTTTCTGGACACCTCTCGCAATGCGGCCATGGCCACGGTTATGAGGCTATCGGAGGTTGGCGCTTTGGCAACACAATCAACGGCGCGCAAGCGGAGTATCTTCTTGTGCCGCACGCTCAAGCGAATTTAGCGAAGATCCCGGACGACTTAACCGATGAACAAGTGGTCTTGCTGGCGGACATCGCTTCAACCGGCTTCAGCGGTGCCGAATCGGGCAATGTGCGTATGGGTGATTCTGTGGTGATCTTCGCACAGGGACCAATCGGGTTGTGTGCCACTGCAGGAGCAAAGTTGATGGGGGCGTCTCTCATCATCGGAGTAGATGGGGATGACAACCGATTGGCCATGTCACGCCGAATGGGAGCAGACACAACGTTGGATTATCGCGCGGTGGACGTAGTGACGGAAGTGAAACGCTTGACTGGGGGCGGTGTGGACGTTGCCATCGAAGCACTGGGAACACAGCAAACTTTCGAGAGCGCGCTGCGCAGTTTGCGGCCCGGCGGCACTCTGTCCAGTCTCGGTGTGTATTCAGGCAAGCTGCAAATGCCCTATGACGCTTTTGCCGCCGGACTTGGGGATCACAAAATTGTAACGACGCTGTGCCCCGGAGGAAAGGAACGGATGCGACGGTTAATGAATTTGGTTCATTCGAGGCGCTTCGACCCTCTGCCGCTGCTCACGCACAGATTCACCCTGGACCAGATAGCTGAGGGTTACCACATTTTCGGCGAACGGCTGGACGGCGTGATGAAAGTCGCTATCAAGCCATAAGTTGCAAATAACCTGGCCTGCATTCACCAACCCCTTCTTTGCCTCTGCGGGTGTTCAGCAAAACTGCGGCGCACCGTGAATTTTTCCAGAACTAAGCTAGGGGAAGTAGAATTGCAGATTTCCTGCGTCTGTTTCCTTTGCAGGGTCATAACCGACAAGTGTTTGCACGAGACGCGAATCGTTCCACTGGTGGACGGACCCATCTGTGAGGGCAACAACTCCGCTATTGGAGCCATGACAAATATCTCTTCGCCATTTAGCGGAACGCGCTGCGGGTTCTGGCGACGTGAGGATGAAACAGTTGATATTATCCGGCAAACCTGTGAAATCAAATCCGCTAAGATTTCGGTCTGTTGCCAAAATGACGCGAGGTCTTTTTTCATCCGCTTCGTTGCAAAGAGCATAACTGATGTTCGTCAGCCAGATGGCTGCAAAGTTTGTAGCCGAGATGCGACGCACATCACTGGGGCAGAGCAGTATCTTCGTTGAAGCCAATTCATTCGACACGATGGAAAGCTGGAGGTTTACCTTGGCGTTGTCAGTCCCGTTTGGCTTTCCGCCGCCCAGGGACTGATCCACTTTCCAAGGGAATTTCCCTTCGTTGTTATCAGCCCAAAGCCGCATGGCCAGCCCGATCTGCTTAAGGTTATTGGCACAGGTAATCCGCTGTGCTTTAGCTTTTGCCCGGCTGAGAGCGGGCAATAGCATTCCGGCAAGAATCGCGATGATCGCGATGACCACGAGCAATTCAATCAGGGTGAAGGCACATGATCTCGAAAGAGGCCATCTCATATGTCTTCGTATCCTCCCGCCGATCTCAGGGCGCAAGTGAGGCTGATACCCGGAAGAATTTCCGATCACCACTCAAAGCATTCGTGTTGGCGACGGAAGCTTCGTAGGCCACCAGGCCCGGGCCCCCTCCGTCAGTATAAGGTCCCTCCACATCCGTGGACGTATGAACTTTGTAATAGAGTCCACGCACCGCATTGAAACGAAGTTCCATATTGTTAGCATCAATTGGACGGGAAGCGAGTTTGATCTCGGAATTTATCACCGTGCCATCAAAGAATTTTTGAACAAGCGCCCAAGTGTTGGTGCCGACCTGCGAGCCGACACGGCGACCCGCAAAATCATCTGCCGGTGGGTGGATTCCGCCCCAGATGCGCGACAAGCCCACCTGATCCGCGGCATCATAGTAGGATGCCCATTGAAGCGTGACCGGTTGCGTAGGGCCTGCTTCGTTTATTAGATGGGTAATTGTGTACGTGCCGAGGCCATTAGGAAACCACTTGGAACCGGTGAACGCGGTCACCACTTCGGCGGCCGCACGGCTGAAAGTGCTATGACCTGAAATATATCCAGGGAAGGCGGGCGTTACGAAGGTCTTTTTTTGGTAAGGGATGAAATCCTCGGCATGAATCCAATGAACTCCACTGGTATCAGCATCGGGAAATTCGGGTTGGCCCGGCCAGCAAAAGATCGCAATTTTGCCGGGTGTAAGTCCAGCGTGTCGGCCCGAACTGACGGTTGCGTCGGTGACGAGTTCAATTAAATCCGGCACGAGCGGCAAGCCGTTGGTATGGTAGGATGGCAAGCCGGAATCGCTGGACTGACCAAAGCCGCCGCAGTAACGAATGGCGCTGATTGGGCGCCAGCCATTATAGTAACGTTTCACACTCCACGCCGCGCAAGCGGCGTCATGCAGCGCGGTGTTCAACGCGAAGTAGAATTTTACGTCCCATTCCAGGCGATCCACCTCGGGTCCGGTGCCACCTACTTTTTTGATGGGCATGTCATCGGAAACATGGTTCGCAACCGCGTTCCAGTGGCCAGGCGGTGTTTCGGATGAAGGGCCATCCGCCCAGAATTCTGTGAGCGCGCGGGTGAAATCTCCACGTAAGACGATATTGGAGCTGTAGGACAGGCCGGTAACAGGGTTGGTGGTGTAACCATGGCCATCATTTGCCCCAAGGGTGTTGTTGCCTATTGTGGCGGGCGAAATGTCAATCATGGCACCGTCGTCCGTCGTCAACTGGCTGCTAAAACGAATCACTGTGACGAGATTTGATTTGAACTCCGCATCGGTAGCCGTGCCCAGGTACGGAGGCGGACCTGGATCAATCCAGGGTGTGCCTGAATCGATTCGGCTGAGCGCGAACGCACGCACCCACAGCCAGGGCGCACCCGCATAACCCTGGAGCGGGTTTTGCGGGAAGCCATTTTGGTCAACGGCATTGGCAACGATGAGCCGTTGCCAAACATTAATATCTACAACCGTGTGGTTGGTTCCGTCACTGATTCCGTGCAGAAACGGATTCATTGGCGGGTTTAGAAAGCTGTACCGACGTGGATGGCCAACAGGATAGTCTGGATAGGCCACGGGCGGGTTGGCAGTTGGATAGGGCGTGCCGTTGGTTTGCCTCGAACCATCGTCTATGAACCATGCTGACACTGCGTCGTAAATGCTGTTTCCGACACCAGCGGGAGTGGAAGTATCGCGCGAATTGTTATTTGGGTCATACCCGCAAGCAGCCATGAAGTCCGGATTCCTCAGGGCCTGGTTGGTGGCGGTTCGGGAGTAAGCAAGCCTCTCCACCATCATTCGATACATCGCGTAGCTGATTGCCTCGCGACGCGCGGCGGCCACATCCGCGGCAGTATGTTTCCCGCGATAAACGAAACCGACGGCATTCGTATCGTATGCAGCCCAAGCGTCGTACATGCAGACGGAGTAACTAAATAAATTTCTGGCCTGAGCCGGAGGATGCGGAGTGTCCATCCGGATGCTTTCGAGCGCGCGCTCGCTCCAATTCCGCGCTATGGAGTAGTTTGTATTGGGGTTGTACCAAATGATTTGCGCTCCACAATTAAGAGCCGCAAAAAGTGCGACCCAAGCGGTCAAGAGATGCTTCCAATACGCATTCGGTCCACGAAGAAGTATTTCGGTCGGTTGTTTGGGCATGGCATTACAACGTTTTTCCGCCAGTGTTATCTGGGATAGTCTTTGGGAGTTCTACCATCTCCAGCTCAATTGTCCGACGCTAATGGGCTGAATGGCTTTTTCTCAGGGACGGGAGGCGCCCTTTTCGTGTCAAAGGCCATGTCTGGTAAGACGGAGTGGAAGTCATCTCACGACAGCACTATAGAAAGTAAGAGGAAACCACCCGCTCCAACCAAGCTTGTGCTGCCGAAAGCAGGTATTCGGGCGGCCAACTCAATTTATCTTCTGACCACGCGACAACGATGTCATGCGCCCAAGGCCACTTGCGGAATCGCAGCGTCTTTCCAAAAAACTCGCCTTGGACAGTTTTGGTCTCAAAGCTAATATGACCTGCATGCAATTGCATGCAACACATGCATCCGGAGGTTTTCCGGCTAAACCGCTCCAGTGAAGAACTATAAGAACATGACCAAAGCCGAGTTAATTTGCCGGCTTAAATCTTTGGAAGGCACTTACGCCAGGAAGAATCAGGTCGCCAATACCACAACAACAGATTCCCGGGCGCTCGCGCCGATTAAAGAACTTCAGGATCTCAAGGCCGCGCTCGACGCGCATTCCATTGTAGCGATTACTGACGCCAGAGGCCGCATTACCTACGCGAACGATAAGTTCTGCGAGCTCTCAAAATATTCACGAGAAGAATTGATTGGCCAGGACCATCGCATCATTAACTCCGGATATCATCCAAAGGAATTCATTCGAAACCTCTGGACAACCATCGCGCGTGGCAACATTTGGAAAGGTGAACTTCGCAATCGCGCCAAGGATGGCACCATCTATTGGGTCGCGACTACCATTTTTCCATTCCTTAACGCTCAGGGCAAGCCGCTGCAGTATATCGCCATTCGGACCGACATAACCGAGCGCAAAGAGCTGGAAAGGGCAATCCGGGAACGTAGCGAACGAGAACAGCGGCGGATCGGGCAAGATCTCCACGATGGCCTGGGCCAACAACTCACCGGAATTGAACTGCGCTGCGAGTCGCTAAGGACTGACCTGGCTTCCACGAACTCCGATCTGGAACCGCAAGCGGCGAAGATATGCCAATTCTTGCGCGAGGCGATCTGCCAAACGCGGTCACTTTCGTACGGCTTGGCCGCTTTCACAATCGAGACGGGCGGTCTTCAGGCAGCATTGATGGAATTAGTCCAAAATACCTCATCACTGGGCAAGTTGAAATGCCGTCTTGATTGTCCAGAGCCTGTACTGTTGGAAGACAAAGAAGCTGCTGCTCATCTTTACCGCATCGCTCAGGAAGCCGTCAACAATGCCATTAAGCATGCTCGGGCCAGCCAGGTGACGATTCGCCTCTCCAGAACAAAAGGGGCATTGTGTCTTCAGGTTCGAGATGATGGAAAGGGTTTGCCGGCGAATGGAATACGCGGAGAAGGCATGGGACTCCACGTAATGAAACATCGGGCAATCGCTATGGGAGCCGAGTTGGAGATCAAATCGCGCATCTCCAAAGGCGTGAGTGTAACTTGCAAGCTTCGCAGAGAATGAAACAAGAACGGCAAAGCACCAAGCCTGTCCGCCCGCTCAATCAAGAAAAGCAAACTTGTTCCGTTTCTTCCCGCCGCCGCCAAGTCATGCTTGTGGACGACCACCCGATGACTCGCGCGGGCCTGGCTCAACTGATCAATAAACAGCCCGATCTGCAAGTGTGTTGCGAAGCGGGGGATCCATCCGAGGCCTTTCAAGCGTTGTCCAAAGTCAAGCCCGATTTGATCGTGAGTGATATCACGATGCCGGGACGCAGCGGCGTCGAATTCATCAAGGATATCCTGGCGATCTATGACAAGATGCCGATCCTCGTCCTTTCCATGCACGACGAAGCGATGTACGCCGAGCGTCTTCTTCGCACCGGTGCCCGCGGCTACATCATGAAAGAAGCTGGGGGCGAGAAACTGCTCGGAGCCATACGGCGAGTGTTGAGCGGACAGGTCTATGTAAGCGAGCGGATGTCAGCCACCCTGCTCGATTCAATGACGGGACATCGTCCGGTCGGGTTGGGCTCGCCAATCGAGAAGCTGAGTGACCGCGAATTCGAAATATTTCAACTGATCGGACAGGGAAAAAGCACTCGAGACATTGCTGCTCAACTGCATCTAAGCCCAAAAACAGTCGATGTCCATCGTGCTCATATCAAAGAGAAGCTTGAACTCAAGGACTCAACCTCGCTTGTGCGGCATGCGGTCCGGTGGGTCGAGACAGGGCCGACCAAGAACTGAATAGAAGTAATCAACGTCACGGAAAAGATAAGCGGAAGAATTGACCTAGGTTTTCCATCCCGTTTGGCGCGTCAAATCCCTGTAATGCTAATAGGAAAGTTTCCTGTTCCTGCGTTCTTTCTTCCTCACTCGCTTCTTCTTCCTCACACCTGGCAAAAATGAGCAAAAAATGGTGAGTATTTCGCAATTCCGGGAAGGCAACCTTACTCGCAACGTGCCAACTTCGGCCAGGCAAAATGAAAAGAATTCATTCGAGCAGCCAAACATCGAGAAAGGAAACTTATGTTGCCAAAATATACAGTTGAATACGTGCCGCCGTTTGCAAGACCTCCACCCTTTTTTCATTACTCGACAGACGATCCGGTCACCTGTGAAGAGTTTGTCGAAGAGTTGCTAGACCGGGGTTTCAAGATTGCGGCGATTAAACACGAGGGGCTGGATATGCCGAAGCAAGATTTTGACCGGATGATCAAAATTGCAGCCTCAACCCTGCATCGAAGTAGATTGTTAGGTTAATCATTTTCTCTTATGCAAAACAAATTACCGCCAGGGCTCAACCTTCCAGGGGAACAGCGAGAGAATCCATCCTGCAATGTGCTGATCGCTTATGACCATGCGACGGCGGGACTGCGAGCAATGCGAATCTTCGCAAAGCTCGCCGAAGATCAGCGAGGTGAATGTTCCTTTCAGGTCCGGGTATGGCGGCTCGATCTTCTAGATGATCCGGTTTGGGGCAAGGCGGCCAAAAGCGACGCGATGAACTCAGATATGCTCGTGATCTCCATCGAGAGTGAAGCTGATTTGCCCGAAGGAGTGCGAGGATGGCTTACAGCATGTCTATCTCAAAAATCCGGTGGGTCCGGGGCAGTGATTGCATTGTTTGGCCCGGAAGAAGATGAGGACGACCCAAATTCTCCAAGGCTCAAATTCGTAAAAAACGCAGCCGAAAAAGCCGGGTTACATTTCTTCGCTCCATTACCCAAGGCTAAAACAAATTTAGGTGTGAATATTGGAGGCTCTTATTCCTCAAAATCCATCTATGGAAATGGTTATGATCTATGTGAAGTCCAAGGTTACCGGCACTGGGGAATCAACGAATAGACTCAATGTGGAGGGAGGTTCTTATGAACACAACTCAAAGACAAAAAGTAGAAAGTGATTCGCATCAAGCACGCATTGCCCTGGCAGCGTATAATTTGTGGGAGAAAGGCGGATACCAGAGCGGTCGGCATGTTGAATATTGGCTTTTGGCCGAAAAACAACTTCAAACTGGCTCAAGGGAAAATCCACGTTTTTCTGTTGCTCCGACCTTGCAACCAGGCAAACCGGCTCGGGCACGAAACATTAAAGCCGACACATGATTTTGCGGCGTTTGATTAGAGATTCCGCGTTCTCGTTCAATACCCAAGTGCTGCTTGAGATCCCGATATGAACATGACCAAATCGATAAATGGCTTTTCTTCAACTCCATCGCTCACGATGCTGGACTGACGCGAGAAGAGTTCGAACGTCCCCTATGAGCCAGGGGCACCAGACCGCTGAGTTTCCGGACTTCTGCCAAACTGGTCGTGCCATCATCAATTTTTGCAAATGCATCGCGCAACAGAACATGCTGTGATTTCGAAATGAAGTTCTGACGCAGAGTATGCTCGTCGGCATGGTCGTGGAGCAGACGGTAATCGTCCTCATCGAGCCGCCATAACTCGAACAAGCCAGTGCGTCCTATGTAACCAAGGTTTTGGCATTTCTTACATCCGGTGGAGTCCGACATTTTCGACGGCTTGGGCAAGTTCATCGCTTTAAGCCATTTCAAATCAATTAAGGTGGGTTTGACGCTACGTCGGCAATGAGGACACAATTTCCTTACTAACCGTTGTGCCATGACAACGGACAGAGTTTCCCCGATTTCATGATCCGTAAGACCCCAATTGCGCAACGCTGTAATGGCTTCGGCCGAGTCACGACAATGCAAAGTGCTTAACAGGACCCGACCACTGATCGCCGCGTCCACCGCGCTGTGTGCCGAGATCGCATCACGAATTTCCCCCAGCATGAGAAAGTCAGGATCCAGCCGGAGAACTGATCTCACCGCTTCCTGGAAACCAACGTGGTGGAATTCATCAATCCGAATTTGGGTGATCCCATCAATCTGGTATTCGATAGGATCTTCAATGGATATGATGGCTCGGTCGGCAAATTTTACCTCGTGCAAGAGCGCATAGCACGTGGTGGTTTTGCCTGACCCAGTCGGCCCCGCGCATAAGAACATACCTGTCATCTGTTCAAGCCACTCCTCGATCTGCGCTAAAGCGCAGCCAGGAAGGCCAAGTTCAGTGAGAGATCGTTCGAGCCGTTTTGGATCCAGAAGCCGCACCACTAATGCCTCGCCATGATGGCACGGAGCGACCGCCAGTCGGATGTCCAATCCTTCACCGTTAAAATTTACTGTCGCCCGGGTATCCTTCACCGTAAAACGAGTTACCGGATCCAGACCGCTAAGCGCTTTGAACTGGTTTATCACTATCCGAGCGACGCTTATGGGAAGTTCCGCGACCTCGGAGAGAATGCCGTCGATTCGAAAGCGCAGCCTCGTTCCAGATGTCCTGGGCTCGAAATGAATGTCCGAAACCCGCGCCTTTTGGGCATCTCGCAGTATGGCAATGGCAAGCGTGGAATGATCTAAAGGTGGGGATGCCCCCAAACGATCCACTTGCTGATGAAACTCAGGGGCGAGATCCTTGCGTAATACACGCTGCAAATTTATCCTGGGGGTTTGGGCATGCCCTTGAAAATCAACGTTGGTTAAGATTCGTTCCACGTTTTCCATATTGGCCTTTCGTTCTGACTGTTAACTTTCCGTGATACCTTCCCTCATCGTCCGATTCGTGGCTAAACGCTTTTTGGCGAAAAGTTCGCCGTTTTTGTTAATGTGAGCGAAAAACAACCGCAAAAGTTGGATCTGCGGCAATAGTCTGTCAGCGGTGCAAAACTGATGTCAAAAAGTGACCGGCATTTGCCAAGTTAGGAAGGGCAGTCAGTGTAAAGCTGGTGTCCGCCAGGCACGTTGTCCTGTGCTGGTGGTGCATGAGAAAGAGCGCGAGTTTTTATAGGAACGAATCTGCTCAATGTTGCGTTTTGATTTGCTGCCGCAACGAGTTTGCCACGAATCAGTTTGTGACAATCGACGCAGCCTATTGTCAGGCGCACGTAAGCCAGCGTGGCAGCATCAAGGTTCTCATCCTTTGCCGCCCTCAATAAAGCATCCACTTGACGTCTGAACCCGAGGCTTTGCTGGTCGTAGTCCGGATTATCGAACAACCGCCAGTCGGCTTCTTTAGTCATTGCACTGAGACGCGTGCCTTTCGCGAGGATGAGCTTGTAATCCTCTGTGGCCAACCCTTCCAACACCTGTTGTGAAAGTTGGAGTTTTGCGCGCATGAAGTCCTTCGACGCGCGACTGCGTTTGGAGGGGGCAGGCAACGAAACAAGTGTCATGCCGGTCATGAGAATTAATATGGACAGGAGAATTCGGTTTTTCATGGTAGTGACGTTTTCCTCTCATTTGAAACCCAACATAAAGGGAGCGGCCTTTTTGCGCTTCGCGAGATTTGGCAATTCTCAGCCGTTTATTGCGCACCGTCATGATTCAATTCCGAATCGCCGCGAGCAGCCTCATGAAACATCGGCGTCCTGTTGCGCACTTCGTCAATCCGTCAATATTTGGCCTTTAGCCGATCCCTCGGGGTCCACAGTCTTGAGCCCCTATTTGGAAACCGCGAGCAGTAACCTTGGAGGCTTTTCTCCAATCAAGCTCTGGTACGGAAAACCAATCACCAGCGAAGCGCTTCGGGATTACGTGAGAGGTTTTGTGTACGCACGCCTGCCATACTAATAACCGTAATTTACTGCTTGGGGAAGGCGCCGGTGTGGCAACTATTGCAGGTAAAATCTTCGTTGATGGCATCAATGTGGAAAAAGCTATGCCCTTTGGCGTCCAATTTTGTGAGTTGTTCGCCGCTGCCCTGAGCAAGAATGGTATGACAAGAATTGCAATCGCTGGCTTGTATCGAACGTTTTCCGTCTGGGGCTTTATGGTTCCCATCATGACAGCGGAAACAACCCGCCCAATCTTTATGGTTGATGTTTTCAGGGTACGCGCGCCAATCGGCTTTCATCTCGGGGAAAAAGTTTGCGCTATAGATTCGTTGAACCTCGCTGATGAGCGACGCAACCTGCGCCGCGCCTGAATATTTTTCGCGCAATGTCCCTGCAATTTTTTCCAGGGCCTCGGGCTCAGTCGAATAGGTTTGAGTGAGCACCGCAACGGCATTCGATTTCACCCAGGGCAACGAGTGATCGATGCGCCCTGTCTCAAGGGCTCGATCCACGGCATCATTGGGAGAACTAAAGCGATGCGCTGGCCGGTTGTGGCAATCCAGGCAATCCATCCTTCGAACGACATATTTATTGAAATCATCCTTAAAGTCTTTAGTGCGATACTCAGTGACTGTGCCGTTTTTGTCAGTCAATCGCACCCAGGGGATCACCTGCCTCTTTTCATCTGTGGCGATATATTCAACTTTGTTGGCGAGGTTCATATGCCAGTGGATACCGCCAGGCTGACCGTGCATTGGCTCGCCTCCGCCAACCTTCAGAATCAGACGGACCGAGAAAGGAGTATTGGTCTCGTCAGCCAGAAAATGGCTATAGGTTCGGTCGAGGTTGTCGACGAACCTTTGTGGCCAGTGGCATTGCTCGCAAGTCTCCTGGGCTAAACGAAGATTCTTGATCGGGGTTTTGATCGGGCGCTGGTATTTGCCGGTGAAGACACAGATCAATTGATGCATCCCATTGACTTTTGCCGCGACAAAAGCTTGCGCGCCGCTGCCAACGTGACATTCCGTGCAGGCGACGCGTGCGTGTGGAGAGTTCAGGTAGGCGGTGAACTCCGGCTTCATCGGCTCGTGGCATGCCCGCCCGCAGAATTGTGTGGATTCGCTGAGGTGATAGGTCTGGTAGCTGCCGATGGCGGACACGAGCAGAAAAGTTACCGCGCAAACGATAAAAACCCCCATGACACGGCGGTCGCGCGTGCGGGAAAGGTCAACGGCCACCGCCAACAACAATCCGGGAGACTTCGCCTGTTTCCGGTGCTGAAGCCACGAGCCCAAGATGGTCACAGACACGCCGAAAATCAGGAAACCGGGCGCGACAAAGTAGGTAAGGATGCCGATGTAGGGGCTGGAGAAGTGCGCCGTCATGTCCATCACGAACAGCAGCAGGAAGGAAAACAGGCTGCCGGCCATGATGACCAGGCCGGTCAGGCTGATCCAATTGCGCAGCAGCGACGGGCGCGCGGTTTTCTTTGTTACATTCTCTGTGTTCATTTCAAAAATGCTTCCGGCGCCGGGTCAGGATTTGTTGTTGTAGCGCATACATCGCGAACTGTCTCCACTTAGTGGAAGAACAAATTCCCTCCCGGGTCGGCGGGCAGGTCAAAGCACCGCCTGTCAACCGCGTCAATTCCAAGCACCCGGAGAGGGAACGGCGGACTTACTTCTTGAACTTGCGAACGTAGGCGACCAACGCCTTGATTTCGTCATCTGTCAGTTTATCGCCGTAGGGATCCATTTTCTTTTTCCCCTTCTCTACGAGTCCTTCCTTGATGATTTTAATGGCCTTCTCGTCCGTGAGTTCCGCCTGCACTTTGGCGTCAGTATAATCTTTCGCCCCGTTCTGACGGCCCATTTTGGTTTGCCCCTTGCCATCAGCACCGTGGCACTTTTGGCAATGTTTTTCCCAGTTTTGTGTGACATCCGCTGCGCGGGAGCCACTCGCAATCGTCACCAGCAGCCCTATAATCAATATGGTCATTTTCATAGTTTTGTTTTCGATCGATTCAGGATCGTTCCCGGTTTAATTGTAGTACCTGGCAGAAAACCAATATCTCCGCCATCCAAGCTGGCTTGCTTTTGCCGACTTTCCATGCGACTACGTTGACCAGCTTAAGTGTTCTGTTAAGATTTGTCTGTAATAGAATTGCCAAGCTGCATTCTTAACGTTCCAGTTGGCGAAGCTTAAGATAGAGGCTCACCATCACTAATCCGATAAGTGTGATGCTCGCGACCAAACCGCGTTGTCGGATTCTGTACTCCGCCTTCGCTTCTTTCACCAGCCCGGAAATACCCTGAACGGCTTTTTCGCCGGGCGCGGCAACGCGGTCGAAACTGTTTTTGCTAAATGAATGGATGTGGGAACGAGCCTGTTTCAGGCTATCGCCCAATTCGTTCAACTGATTGTAGATAGGATCAACGTCCAGGCCTTTCATGGCCAATTGTTCAGCGATTATATTAAACCTGTTGCGAGCCTGGTCCATTCCTGTGATAGAAGTATAAAAGTACGCGGCCGTAGCTCTGCACTCAGGTTTGTCTTTGGCATATTCCTCATGACACTTTGTGCAAAGTTGCCCTGGTCCGGCGGCCAACAGCGAATCGCTGGTTTTGGCAATGCCGTGGTGCGAGTGGCATTGCCCGCACTGTGGCCATTTATGCTCTTCGAACGCCTGCTTGTGTTTGCTGCCATCAAACAGGCTGGCGTTGCCCGCGTGACAAAGTCCGCAACTCTGGCTTACGCTCGACAGGCCAACCGGCATGGCGGCGTGATTGCCATGACAGTTGTTGCACGCCGGTGCGCCCAAATCGCCACGCTCCAGCAGCGCCCGACCGTGTATGCTGGCTCGATATAGCGCCAGTTGATTCGTAGGCAACGGTGAACCGTCGGGCAGTTTGAAACCGGCCATCGTTTCCGGATTGGCGTGACAGGCGCCGCAGGTTTCGTGGACGCGTTTGGGATAAACCTTCGAGAGCGGATTTTTGGCGCTGCGAATGCCGTGGACGCCATGGCAACTCACGCAGTTAGGGGCGCGCGGGTCTTTAGTCAGCAGCAGCAACTTGCCGTGAGGGCTTTCTTTGTACTTGGCCAACTGGTCCGTGGGCAAAGCGGGATTGAACCGGTTCATGAACGTTGGGTCGGAATGGCAGCGAGCGCAGAAAGAAAGAACCCAACCGCGGTCTTTGTCACGGCCAGTGCTCGGCCATTCCTTGACAAAAGAATGTTCGAGCTTGTCGCTGGCCGGATCACCACCGTGACAACCGGCACAGGACAGTCCGCGACGAAAATGAACATCATCAACAAGATCGCGCAGATTCAGGTGGTGTGCGGGAGAATTGCTTGACACCTGAGAAAGAGAAAAAAGCGTCTCAGGCTTCTGTACTTCGGGGTCCGTGTGACAAAGGACGCAATTGTCTTGCAGGAAAACCTCCATCTTTTGCGGGCGCAACCCCAGTGCAAGAATGGAGCCCAAGTGATCAGGTCGAGTGATGATCTCCGCGTCCACTGCTTTGATTAGGAGCGTCTTGAGGTGATCGTCGAGCCCGTCAAAGTAGGCTCGGTGTTCCGGACTGAGGACGGGTTTGCCATCCGGCCCCGTGGCGCCGAGCAAGCCCGTCAATTTTGATGAGATAGCCAGTGGGTTCTTATCCTCGGCAAAAGCCGCCGCAAGGATGCACACGAGTTGGCACAGTATTAATGAAAAGATTCTCACCGTGAACCTCCCGCGCTTGCCTGGCATCTGCCGGCGCGGAAAATGCAGGCGACCATAACAGCCACAACCAGGAAGGCTGCGATGGCGCCTGCAACCAGATAAGAAAGTCCTAGGAGCCCGTGCAACACCGCGTGGAGCATAGTTGCTCCCGTGAAAAGGAACCAACGATGATGGTGAACCCAGAAACGGACTCCAATGATTAACACCCCCGAGACGATAGTCCACCAGGCGCAGACCCAGGATATTGCTTTTAAGGAAGCCGGCGACGTAGCGGTTCCAGTAGCGCCAATGTCCCAAGCCTTTAGCGTCAGGAACGTCAAAAAGAGGATTGCACCCCAACCGAAATCACTGAAGCCAGGCGACGGCTGCTCGCGTTGCGCCTGACGATCCAGCCAGGGAATGATGGCCCAAATGCCCAGGAGAAGGCTGACGACCAGCAAACACAACTGCGGCCCTTCCAACCCGAACAGGTGCGGCGGAAATTCCTTGAGCAGTTGGTACTCCCACAGAAAATACCATTCTGGTTTGATGCCCGGAAAAGCGGGCGCCAGCGGGTTGGCTTTTTCGCCCAATTCCCAGTCCATCCCCGGAATCCCCGGACCGTAGGGGACGAACACCGCCAGGACCAGCAGGATCATCAGGCAGAACAGCCACAAAAGCAGGTCACGCAAAGCGAAGCTCGGGAAGAACTTCATTCCTCGACGCGCGACTTTGACGCCAAGAGGTTGGGCCATGCCCTGGCGTTGAACAAACAAGAGATGAATGCCAATGAGTGCCACAAACGCCAGCGGCAGGATGACAACGTGCAGAGCGAAAAAGCGATACAAAGTATTTGCGGTCACGTCGGGGCCACCACGCAACACCTGCAACAGCCAGTTGCCAATTAGCGGCACGGATTTCACCAGGTCGGTTCCTACCGAAGTGGCGAAGAAAGCCAGCTTGTTCCAGGGCAGCAGATAGCCGGAAAATCCGAAGCCCAGCGTGAGCGCAAACAGGATGTAACCCGTAACCCACGTCAACTCCCGGGGTGGGCGGTAGGCTTTCAGCATCATCGTGCTGAACATGTGCGCGACCAATGAGATAATCATCAGATGCGCGCTCCAGCAGTGGACCGAACGCATCAACCAGCCAAAAGGCACTTTGGTTGTCAGGTAGCGAATGCTTTCGTAAGCCGTAGCTTCACCCGGCTGGTAATACATCAAGAGGAGCACACCGGTGAGGACTTGCACCACGAAAAAAAACATGGTCGTCCCGCCCAGATAATACCAAACCATCGAGTGCGGCCCTTTGGGGACTTCCTTGTGACGAAGGAATTCGAGCAGAGGCGTGACTTGGTAACGGCGATCAAGCCAGCCACGCCATGCCGGCCCATGCTCCAAATCATTCACTTGGCCTCCGCTCGGTGACGATCAGAATGCCACCATCTTCCTGGCGCTCTGCGGCGTACTTCGCAAGGGGCCGCGGAGGTGGACCGGCCAACACGTGGCCGTCGAGGTCAAAGCGAGCATTGTGGCAGGCGCACCAAATCGCCGACTCCGCAGGCAAAAATTGAACCGTGCAGCCTTCGTGGGTACATTTCGCATCCACGGCCAGGACTTCCTGGACGGCATTCTGGAGTACCAGAACCCGCTTGCCGCTGACCGGAACAATGACGAAATGCTCTTTCTCCAATTTGGCCAATTCCTCTTTTGTCAGACGAGTCGGCCCGATCGTGCCGGCGCGAGGGAGTGGTTTGAGGTACCGAATCACGGGGTAGAAAACGCTGGCCAACCAAGCCACGCTGCTGGCGCCCAGGAGGAAGTCCAAGAAACCTCGCCGTGTAGATTTCTGAATCACTTCTTCAATCCGCGAACGTGCGCTACGAGCGCCTTGATCTCTTCGTCGGAAAGAGCGCCACCGAAAGCCTTCATTTTTTCCTTCCCGTTTTTGTCCTTCATGCCTCCTTTAATTTGTTTGAGCATTTGCTCGTCCGTAAAGGAAGCTTGATATTTTGCATCCGTCAGGTCCTTGACCTCGGCTTTTTTACCGGCTTTGGTTTCGCCTTTGCCGTCTTTCCCATGACAGGCGGCACAATGCTTTGTCCAGTTTTCCTGGACGTCAGCGGCGCACGCGAGTCCCGCGAAGAGACTCACGAGGATTAGCAAAGGGAGGGTTTTCATTTTTGTGCTCATAGAGGACGCTATAATTAAGGGTTGTGGTCGTCAAGCAATTCAGTCGCTGCGTTAAAATCGATATTGTATGCTGGAGAAAAGCATGTGGGCATCGTAGTTATTATGGCCACCGTAAAGATCGTCGCGACTTCGAAAGAATCCATACCGCAAGGTCCACCTAAGGCTTTTGGTAAGCTGTCTCATAAGCGTCGCCGTCACACCGTGTTCTTCCGCGCCGGAGCCATAAGGAACCCCAATGATTGAATTATCCTCATAATTGTCCGCCCGGTAATAGAAATAGCTCGCATTGATTGTGGTTTTGTCGTCCAGGACAAGTCCCGAAGAAAAGTTCAATGTCCAGTAGTTGTTTTGGGCATTGAGTATTGCCTGGGTAAATTCCGATGCCGGAGTTTTGGTTTCACTCAACACGTAATTAAAGCCGGCCTGCAGGTACAATCTGGACCAGGGCGCCCAGCTAATATTTTGGGCGAAAATGTGACTGGTCATTTCCGAGGATTCGACCTCACCAAGCCCGGAAATCGGATCAGGTTTGGTGTGAATGATTGAGGATTGGAACTCGTAGCGGCTGATCAGTGTGACGTTCTGCAATGGGCGGAAGGTGAGACGCGCGTTCGCATCCCAAGTCTCGAAGTTCTGCATTACCAGGTAGGCGGGGTAGCGATTCGGGCCGTTGTTAGGCGTGTCATCCCGGAGATGATCATAATCGTAATCGTTTATCTTGTAGTAACCTCCTGCATCCGCGGTAATCTGCCTGGCAGCGTACCAGGTGGCGCCCAGGCTGTATTTCTGGAACAAACGGCTATCTTCAGTTTCGCGTTGGATCGGTGATACACCGACTCCATTGATCGGACCGAGCCCTCCATTCTCTTTGAGATTTCCGTCCCCTTCGGTCCATTCTCCGCGGCCATAAAACACCCAGTTCGTGACGCCGGTATACCGCAGATCCAACCGTTCACGCACGTCAAGCACTTCACGATCGCTATTACCCTTAAAAGGCGCGGCTGGATTATCTCCCAGCGTTTCGAATCCATGTGCGTCGGAATCCACATCTTCTTTTTGAACACGCAATGATAAGGCACCGGAAAAATTTCGAAATGGAAGGGTCAGGAGGTTCAGATCCATGACGTACTCCTGCAAACGTGATCCGCCGTTCAAGCCGAAATAACCGGCTCCGTCTGCAGCGCTCGGCACGTAGCCCACATCGAAATCGGACCCATAAATGCGGCTGCCGGAAAAATTGTTGTCCAGGTCCGAGAACGAGAAACCGGAGGAGAAGAAAAGATTCGTCTTGATCCAGGTTTCCGTAAAAGCGTGGACATTGAAGAGGTCATAGGTGGTGCCGGTGCGGTCAGTGATCTTTCGTTCGACAGGTTCACCAGGGGATTGATCTATTTTCAGTGCATTGTCCAGCTTCCCTGATTCATAACGCACGCCTAGCCCGAAATCTGTTTTCATGATGCGATGGGTTGCATCGAGCTGGAAAATATCGCTTCGCTCATTGATATCATAGAAAGAGGGACTGAGTCCCCGTGCAGAGCCGCCTCCGGGATGAGTGATGCCCCATGTGGTAGAGCTTTTATCTCCATCGCGGAAGGTGTGAGTGTACTTGAAGGTGACCGCCGGTACATTCTCCAAAGTCAGACCACCTTCGAATGAGATTTCTCCGCGGTCCAGGGCCAGTGCGTTTTCTTTAAGGGGGTACCACGTATTCGAATTCGGATCGAAGCCGCCGTTGCCGTTATACCAGGTGCGGAACTCACTATAAGAAAAGCGCAGGTAGCCGAGCTTCGGGCGCGCTAACTCCAACCTTAGCTTGTAGTCTTCATTGTCGAACAATGCCCGGCCGTCCACTGACAGCGTGGTGTTGGTAGCAACGTTGGCCTGGTAATGGAAATCCTCGATGCCACCAAATGCCCCGCCCCGAGTCTGTTGGCTTTCCTGGAATTGGGCCTTGTTTCCGCTGTTAAAAAAGCCCCCGACGGACAGTTCGAGCCAATTATTGTAAACATCTTTTCCTCCCTCCCAGATATCCTTCGGCGTCAGGGCAGGTTCGGCGGCTGGCGCATTCGTATCCGCGGCGAAGAGTGGAAACCTCACCACACATCCAGCGAGCAAGGCAACGCATACCCACCCAACCCTTCCGAGCTTGAATGGCGTTCTTGGTTTCATAGGGTTGTGTTAGAAGCGCAAAGACGAACTTACCCGGGAACCGTGGACTGCCTCGTGACAGCCAGCCGTCCAACAGGTGCCTTGCTGAACCCTCAATGTATGGTCGGAACCCCCGATCAAAATCTTGCCTCCACTCGCTTGTTGGAAATGGCATTTCATACATAGATTTGCGTCACGAACGGTCAACATCTTCGCATTGACTGAGCCATGAGCGGTGTGACAAATGGTGCACCCTTCTCGCAGTGCCTCGTGTTCGAAAACATGAATGCCGCCCTGGGCCGCATGACAACGAAGGCAACTCTGGTTTTCGGAAAGTTTCGCGGTGCTGCCGCCGAGGTGAATGGACCCTTTGTGCGGGGAATGGCATTCCCGGCAACTCATTTTTCCCTCGGGCACAGGATGGTGGCTGGGAAGATTGAACTGACCCTGCACATCAGCGTGGCACTGAAAGCAAACCGTCTCGGTTGCGCGCGCCGTCGGAACCGCGATACGCCCGCCAAAACTAGTGGTTTGGGGGCGTCCGGCTGAGAAGCTGTATGGCGGCTTTACCTCACCCCCCGATTCCGAGTGAAGGCTTGATGGGCCGTGGCATGATTCACACCCTGCATTGATTGCGTTTGGCCCTTGCGCGATCAGGCGTGCATGGTCGGCGGTGGCGAAACCGCGGTAAATTTCCTCGTGGCACTGTTCGCATTCCTTGGAGCCAATGTACTTTGCACCAGGAACGTCGGGCAGCACCACTACGGAACGGTGCACAGTGCCGCATGAGATCACTCCCTGGAGGAGAATGACGGACCCGGCGACAAATAACGCCATCGGCCACCAGGCTTTCAACAGCTTTCCGAGTTTGCGAAAGTCACGGCTCATGATGGGTTGTGTTCCATTTCATCCAACCATGCGGTTAACTCTCATTTGTTTAACTCTTCCTGAACCCAGTTGTGGGCGGCTTCCAACAGCGTGAAAGCGTAAGGACCGTTGTGCACACCGGAACTGCCGTCGTAAAGCACCAGGTACAAATCGAAGCGGGCCTTCTTGATATTGTCCGGGATCAATGACTGCTCATTCGAGCTCGGCCCTGGACCTCCCGGCGATAGATCTCCAGGATTTGTATATTCCCAGGCCCTGTTGCCATAAGTTGCGTATAAAGAGTCCGGCGCTTTCGTTGCGGCCCAGGTATCCAAGGCGTTTTTCACCTGCTGGATCTTTCCTGAGATAAGTCCGCTGAGAAGGGCAACCAACCCCTCGGCGTTCGCACCGCTTCCGTGGCAATCGGCGCATGCTTGGTATGAGGAAACAACGAACTTGTGTCCGCTGCCAGGCCTAATTTGAGGCGGGCCGGACTGGAAATCTGTTCGCTGCATGTGACAAGTTACACATTGGTTTGTGACGAGAAACATCCGGCCCGAGCTATCGGATAGAAATTTCGTTCCTGCATGAGCCGCAGGTCCGCCGCTAACACCGTCGGGCAGAACGCCCACCGTGCCGAGGAGCATATTGTACTGCGGCGAGTGGTGCGGCGAGCGGCTTGAGCTTGTCCACGAAGCCCCGCGATGATTGTGGCATTGGGCGCAAATGTTAATGGTCGCATCGTATTTGTTCGAAAAGGTGTCCGAAGTGGTCAGAAAGAAATCATTGGTCGAGGACAAGGCCTGGCGAAGCTGGTTGGTGTAAACGATACCGGCAATCACATTCGTCCAGACATATTGCTGGTGCGGGTCATGGCAAGTGGAACAAACGATTCCCACCGCGCCGGCTTCGTGACCGGATGGCAAGGGATCATTCTCGAGGAGCGCCTCTCGGGCGGCCCCGGAGTGGCAACGACCACAACTCAGGATTTGGTCGGAGCTTTCCGCGAAGTCTGCTTTCAACTCATCCCTCACTGCCCGATGTGCTGAAGCGTTCCACTCTTCATAATAGGGACGATGTGACGCGGCGACTGCGGCAGGAACGAATTGCGCATTATGACATCCCCCACACATGGTGGCGGCCATTTCAATCCGCGGCCGAAAGACCGGATCCTCTGGATTAGCCGCGTGATTGCCCGCTGAACTGTGGCAATTCTCGCATTGAACTCCGGCAAGTTCCGGAGTGACTATCTCGCTGGTGAATCCGGTAGGCGCTTTGTTCCCCACTGTATGGCAGGGAAGACAACTGGGATTTTTATCTTCATGCGCCTGCTTGAGCGTCTCGAAAGCGAGGGAGTGCCGCGTATTCATTACGGCGTTGTGAACTTCCCCGTGACACTCGGTACAGGCTTGCGCGCCAGCATATTGCGGCGAGGGACCCAAGACCCGAAAAAAGGCATTGCTGGAGGTATTGGAAACGATGGCATTTCTGAGCAGGTTAGTGCGCCCCCCCACGAGCAGCCACGTGGGATCTTTTATAGATAATTTCTGTAATAGTTGGTAGTAGCCGGAAGGACCGTCCCAAGTCACGCGCACACCATTCGTTATTCTTTCAATCCCCGTCATAATGGGCAACCCCGGCATGCCGCCCGGTTGAATGATGCTCAAATGTTGAATTTCCTGGGCGAAAACGAACCCTCCCGACACGAAAAAAGTCGCCATTAAAATGCAAGCCCAAGGTTGCCAGGGCAGAAATGCTTTGGTGCCCTTCATGCTTTTGCAAATTCGGTTATCCCCGCGCTTCCGGAACAAAGCCTGCAGGCCTTGCGTGGCAGGGGCGGAATCGATCGGTAAGTTTTACTAGCGCGCATGGCCGGCACTTTGCAAACTCTGCTCTCATAGTGGCGCCATTTGGACATCCGCCACAAGAAAAAACGGATTTTATGGTGACACGAAAACTCGGCTTGCAATCCCAAACTCGCACACTGGTCCTCGCATTGGTGTGTTTGATTTTGGTCATCGCGCTGGGTGTCTATTGGTATTATCGGGCGCCCAAAAACACTTCGCCAAGCGTGGGTGAGACTGATCTTGCACTTTCCGAGAGCACCAGGACTATCCTCCGGACTCTTCAGACGCCCGTGAAAATCAACTACTATGCGTTGCTTAATTCGGCGAGCACATCCGATCTCCTGAGAGCGTTCGCTGAGCGGGTGGACCAGCTCCTTTCTGAATACGAGCGCGAAGCGGGCGGAAAAATCACAGTGGTCCGCCACGCCAATCGAGTGGATGCCAATGCCGCCTCTGCGGACGGCATCAAACCTTTCAACCTTGCCGAAGGCGAACCCTGTTTCCTGGGCATGACCATCGTATGCAACGACCAGAAAGAAACCCTGGGCCAACTTGGGCCCGAGTGGGAAGCGGCCTTGGAGTCTGACTTGACCCGCGCGATCGTGCGGATCACCTCGGCAAGTCCGGCGAGTCGGGCCGTGCCCTCTCATGACTCCCTGCCTGACCCTTCCGTCATTGCAGAAGTCAAACGGTTGGTTCCCGACTTGGCGTCCATGTCGCTGAAGGATGGAGAGCAGGTTCTTCACGATGCCGCGTTGAAGGAGATCAGGAAGACAATGGATGAGACAGAACGGAGGGTGAAGGAGGCCCGTCAACGAATCAGCCAGGCGGAGAGCAGCAATTCGGAGCCAGAGAAACAAGCGGCCCTGAAGGAACTTCAGGAAGTTCAGGCCCTCCAAACCGAGAAGCTCAAAGAACTTGCAACACGGGCTCAGGAGAGAATTCAGGCTTTGGAACAAATCAAATCCAAGTAACTGCGCAACTCGCCAAAAATAGAAACCTCCCCGGCTGTTAAAGCGGGGCAGGCGGGCTTCCATGGCGATGGATGGGCTCTCTTCCGGTTAAGGTGTATGCGACACGCGATAGTACTGTTGAGCATTGGCCCGTGTCGGGGTCACGTAGCTGATGGCTTGTCCCGTGCCTGGGATCGGCGCACCGATGTTTTGCCATCCGCCGCCCACAGTTGACACAGCCTGGATTTGGTATGATTTGCCGACTTCGGTGTCGAAGGCGATTTCCGCGGCTGTATAGATGTGAATCGTATTGGTGGACCCACCGATGGAGTTGCCATCGGCCCATACCACGCCGTCCGGCACCACTAATCCTGCGATAAGTGGGTTGACGCCCAGGGTGTACTTCAGCCAGTTTGGATAGCCATCTCCCGATGGGTTGGCATTAGGCCCGGCATTGGGATCGTTGGCCGAGCCGAAATATTGGATTTGCCATGCGTCGGGCAGCGAATCGTTGTTGCTATCGCCCGTGAGGTCAGCGATAGACGCCTTGAGCACCCCGATGGCAAAGGGGGCGTTGTGAACGCCCTTGCTGCCTTCAACATTAACAAACTGCCAATTCCACGCCCCTTGCAGGAACCTGACGGGCCAATTCGTTTTTACCGAGGGAGTTTTAACCAAACCGTCGCCAACGTAGTTTCCGTCTGCCCGATAAGTGGAGTTAGGGAGCAGTCGTGACAATTTGTCCAGGAGATGCTGAACTTCAGTTTGCACGCCATCAATTACGCCATCGCCATCGTAATCTTTTCGTGCGAAGTTGAATCCTTCAATCGGACCATGACATTTGATGCAGACGTCCACTTTGTCCACCGTGTTAGTGATCCCCCCGCTAATGACCTTGTAGGTCATGCTGTAAGTATGGCCGCCTGCCTGGCCAAATGCCGGATCGGTCGTGGCCACAGGTTGCATGTGGCAGCCAACGCAGACATTCGGGATGACGGCGCTGTGAGAGCCACTGGGAATGACCTTTCCATAGGTGATCGCATTAACGCCCTCAACCATGTCTCCTGCCGTGCTATCGTGCGGGCCAAAGCTAGAGCCTCCAGCCCAGGTAGGCAGGCCGAGCTTATATTTCACAATATTGGTATTGGCTTCACCGTTACGCGAGTGATGGCATTCCATGCAAATCGCGCCAAGCCCAACGTTGGTAACCGTCGTCCCTTCCGGAAGAGTATAACTGTGGGCGGCCCGCAATTGATGCGGGTTAGTGGCATCATGCGGATCGTGGCACGTCGCGCAGGTGATGGCCTCGTAAACCGTGTTGGTCAGGTAGGTATTCGTCGTGCCGGCATTCTCGATAAAATTCCTGAAACCTGGCGCGGTGTGACAACGGACGCATTGATCACGTCCCGGGCCCGATGGAGTGCGGGTAGGATGGGCGTGCAGCGACCCGCTCCATTCGGTATATTTGAGCTCTGCGGAAGTGCCTTGCTGCAAGTTATCATGGCATTGGGCGCAATTCCCCGCGATGTAACTTACCGCAATCGCGGCCTTTGCCGAGGGGCTGTGGGGGGCGAACAATTCCCCGATGGCATGTTCGCTGCCTGCTCCATGGCAATGCTCGCATTGGATGTTGGCAAGATTCTTGATTGCTGGCGAACTGGTTGACCAGTTGCCGGCGATCAATACATTTGGAAAGGTCCAGCCATTCGTTTTCGCGACATCGTCGAAACCACCGTTGACGGCAGCGGCGTTGGTATCATAACCAAGAGTGTGACGTAAAATGCTGCTTGCGCTCTGATAGTCGCTCTCCAGGCCATCAATGGACTGGGAAAAAATAGTGGCGTGCGCTGTTTGCGACCATTCCGAAAATATTTCCGGGGCCTGCACACCGCCGCTATGGCAAAGAGCGCAGGTGTTAATCCCCACGTAGGTGCCTGCAGTGATGGTCTGGGATAGGTTGGTGCTGCCGCTGCTAGCCGTTCGGATGGTGGCCGTTACGGTGTACTGACCTGTGACGTCGGGACGGAGCATCGTGCGGCCAGCCGCTCCCGCCACCTTAAATACCGGCGCGCCAGCCTGGTTGATACGGTCAGCCACTTTGAAGGTCGGCACATTTGGTCCCAGTGGGCTGACTTCCAGCGCCGCCGCAGACCCGCTCGGCTTGGCAGTCAAAACCCAGGTGACGTTGGTGATGTCCGCGTTGGGAACCGCGTTGTTCACCAAAGCCTCGAGATAAGCGGGCTGCCCAACCCCAACTGTGGTCAAACCACTCGCACCTTGGGCGCTCGTCAGCCCGTAGGTAATCTTCTCCGTGGGTGTAAGCGGACGTAAAGTCATCTGGCCCTGCAACGCGGGAGCCGCCGCTCGGACTGTCGTTACGGTGACCACGGTCATCAGCAAAACCACCATGCGGCCGGCCGCCATTTTTCGAATCCAAATGTTTGTTTTCATAAAACAGTCCGTTAAGGTTTCAAGAACTCTACTTCCCATGAGATCCTGCAGGCGGAAAAATAAATTGATTTCTCACAATCGTGCCAGCAGCACCTCGTGTGTGTATTCGTTTTCTACAATTTCGTCAACCACCATGTCGTACTACTTGTTGTCAGCATACCGCATGAAGAAATGCGGAGCGGCTTGTTGAAATGGGACCATTTCACATCGTTGGATTTGATGGTTTCCATTAATTTATCTCAAAGATTAGACTGGCTCTTTAGAGTGCCGTCGGCTCCGCGCTTTTTGGCCAAAGCTCACCTTTTTTTGTCATCCGTTAAGCAACGCAAATTCGCTAAGAACACCCCGAAGGCCAAAAGAGGATATGAGTTGGACAATTCGTGTGGAGTTGATGGTGACGAAAACGATTAACCTCAACTAATGAAAAGTGCGTATGAACCTTTATCTGAGAGTTTCGCAACGCTGTTGAGATCGGTAAACACTGATCAAACGGTGACAATCAACAAAGTAATCCAGCAGACCGAAGGTCGAGGAATTTATTTTGTGATGATTCTGTTGTGCCTGCCGTTCATTTCGCCCGTCCCTGTACCCGGTTTGAGCAACATCGTTGGGATTATTATCGTAGTCCTAGCGGTTAAACTCGCTTTGAAACTCCCGCCAAGGCTGCCACGCATTTTGGGAGAGAAAGAATTCTCCTCAAAGAACAGTCCGAAGATTTTGTCATGGACTGAGAAGATTTTGCATAGCTTGGAAAAAATTGGACGTCCTCGTTACACGAACGTCTTCGCCTTGAGTGCGGTTCACTGGATGAATTCATTGACGTTCCTTCTGATGGGTATCTTATTGGCTTTACCACTGCCTCCAGTAGTTCCTTTCAGTAATTCGCTGCCCAGTTGGGGCATCATTCTGCTGGCGCTGGCGACCATGGAACGAGACGGCATAATGATCTGGGTTGGATATGCAGTGTCATTGGGAGCGTTTGTTTACCTCGCGTTAATTGCCGGTGTTTTCCTCGCAAGTGTGGAACGCATTCTGACATTTATTTCTATCGCGGTATAGTCTAGTTCGAAAGATGGAAGCCGATGACGCCTAATCCAATTTCGCGGTTGGACTTGGTCTCCTTTGGTGGACATGGGTCAAACGTTGCTTTTGGGCGACTCAAGTTTTTTTGCGTGCGCGAAAGACCAACACGGGGCAACAAGCACGCCGCACAACTTCTTCGGTCGTGCTACCCAGTAGAGCGCGCTTCCAACCTGTGCGGCCTTGCGAGGAGATCAGAATCAGGTCGGAGCCCAGTTCCCTTGCGGTCCTGGCAATCTCTCGGGCGGCTATGCCATGACGAAGAATTGTGCGGGCAGAAACCTTTGCCGAGGAAAGGGCTGTAATCAGGGTTTCCAGCTCTTTTTCACCGGCATTTTTCAACTCCGAATCCAGGCGCCGCTTGTCCACTTCGTAATTGTTCCGTAATCCGCACAGGCCATGCACGACATGCACAATGAATAGTTCTGCTTGGAACTGTGTTGCAAACTCGACGGCATACCGCAGTGCTTTAGTTGAGCCGTTCGAGAAGTCCGTCGGCACGAGTATTTTTTTGGGACTGAATAGCGCACTTTCTCCATTCGGTCCCCTTCCGCGTACTACCAGGACAGAACATGGGGCATACCGCACAACCTTCTCGGTTGTGCTGCCAAGAACCAGATGTTTCAAGCCGGTGAACCCGTGCGTGCTAATAACCAGCAGGTCATTATTTCGGGCCTTGGCCATTTCGCAGATTTCCCGGCAAGGATTCCCAATGCGTATCTCCTTGTGGACTGAGAGCTTGCCCCCTATGGCATTCCTGTCAGTGGCATTCAGCAATCGTCTGGCCTCGGCCATGACCTGGCGATCCCATGCGAGAAAAGCGGGGTTTGTATCATGGAACAAACGGCGCGGTTCGATCACGTGGACCAGATCGATTCGCGCACCAGTCTGTTTAGCGAATGAAACAGCCCAATCCACTGCTTTGTGGGCGGCCTCTGAAAAATCAACGGGTACTAGTAACGATTTGACTCCCCCTGGCTTCCCTTTGGTACGCGCCTTTTTTCCTTTAATCGACGGCCTATCACTGAAGAGCCTTATTTCTGGCACAGTTCTATTCCGGGTAGGCTGAAGCATCGTTTTCATATTCCATCGATCGTCTACATAAAAGTACTGGATAAGTAGATCCCGACTACACTTCCTTTGCCAAGTTTCATCCGTTTTTTGTGCTTTCGAGAGTTTCGGTTGCTAACTAAAGATGAGCTTTCGCGACTATCCATCAGAGTTTGTTTGCTATGCCGGTATGGCATGCTCGCCGCGGCGACCGCCGAAACGAATCCATTTTTCCAATTCCACCGCAGCAAAGGCCGCCCCTACCACAATGGCAATGCGCAACCAAGCCTTGGCATCAATCGGCGCAGAGTGGAAAAGCTTATTCATCACCGATGCATGGGTGAAGAGAAGTTGTGCGCCCAACATCGCGAGCGAACCAACGATAGCCCAGCGGTTCGTGAACCACCCGATGGTGAAGATGGAGTGGTTGAGCGAACGACAATTAAAGAGATAAATCATTTGGATCAGAACAATGCTGTTAACGGCAACGGTCCGAGCCGCCGCGAGCCCAGATTGCTCGACACGCAGTTCCCAAAGAAATAGACCCAGTCCAGCGCATAGCATAATGAGCGACACCAGCCCGGTGCGCATGATGAGAGGAAACGTGAGCAACGACTGTTTGGGGTGGCGCGGTGGCCGGCTCATTACATCGTGTTCCTTGGGCTCGAACGCCAACGACAGTCCGAGCAGTGTATCGGTCAGGTTGATCCAGAGCAATTGGAGCGGAAGCAGCGGCAACGGAAGGGCGAGAACGATGGCTGTTAAAAGCATCAACGCTTCACCGAGGTTGGTCGGAATGATCCAGACAATGAACTTCGTGATATTATCGAACACACCGCGGCCTTCCTCCACGGCGGCCTCAATGCTGGCAAAGTTGTCGTCGGTAAGAATCATCGCTGCCGCGCCTTTCGCCACGTCAGTCCCACTGATGCCCATAGCCAGGCCGATGTCCGCCTGCTTGAGCGCGGGAGCGTCGTTCACACCGTCGCCTGTCATAGCAACGATGTGACCCCGCGCCTGGAGTGCCCTTACCAGCCGGAGCTTTTGTTCGGGTGCGACACGGGCGAAGACCGTAGTGCGTTCGGCGATCTCGGAAAGTGCTTCGTCCGAAGTTTTTTCCAACTCGCGGCCGGATAGAGCAAAAGCTTTGCCGTGCTCTTCACGGCCTTTCAACCCGATTTGCCCGGCGACGACGCGAGCCGTGATCAGGTGATCGCCGGTGATCATTTTCACGGCAATGCCAGCGGCCAGGCATTGGCGGACAGCGACGATGGCTTCGGGACGTGGCGGGTCCATCATGCCCTCTAATCCGAGAAACGTCAGCCCACTGTCAACGTGGCTGTGTTCGAGCTTCCGGTGGTCCGCGGCCACGTGTCGCCGGGCCAGTGCCAGTACGCGCAGCCCACCCGCGGCCATCGTCTCGGCGGCACGATGAACCGCGTCCTTATCTAGTTTGACCAGTGTTTGACGCGCGCTTAATGCGTCAGTGCAGCGTTCGAGCAACCGCTCAAGCGCACCTACTTTGTAGATGACACGGCCCGGATGCGTTTCGTGCAGCGTGGCTCGGAACATGTGCTCGGACTCGAAAGGAATCATGTCCATGCGCGGCGCGGCGCGGTGAGTGTCGGCGTGCATTAGCCCGCCCTTTTCGGCGGCCACGAGCAGCGCGGCTTCGGTAGGATCACCTTGCACCTTGAGCCGTCCATCTTCGCGCACGAGTTGCGAGTCGTTGCAGAGCAAGCCGGCGCGCAGACATTCGGCCAGAGCAGGGTGTTCGGTCACACGTACCACCGTTCCATCCAGCCGGAACTCGCCCTGGGGTTCGTAGCCTGCGCCGGTGACCTCGTAGAGTTTTCCTCCCGCATAAACTTGCTGCACCGTCATCTGGTTCTCAGTGAGCGTGCCGGTTTTGTCTGAACAAATTACGGTGGTGCTGCCCAGTGTTTCGACAGCGGGAAGCTTCCGGATGATTGCCTGACGCTTCGCCATCCGGGACACACCGATGGCCAGGACGACAGTCACAGCCGCGGGCAGGCCTTCAGGAATCGCCCCGACCGCAAGCGCCACCCCAGCCATGAACATTTCCACGGGCTTTTCTCCGCGCGCGACGCCGAGGGTGAACGTGGCTGCTGCAAGACCGATAATAATCCATAGCACCAGTTTGCTGAACCGAGCGATTTTGCGGGTCAACGGTGTGGGCCCCTCTGTCGCGCTTGAAATCAACCGGGCGATGAGGCCTGTTTCAGTTTGATCACCGATGGCCCATACGAGACTTTCGGCCTGGCCGCTCGTAATGAGCGTCCCGGCGAAGGCGAGATTCTTCCGTTCTGCCAAAATCGTGTCCAGCGCGAGCGGATCAGGATGCTTGGCGACGGGAAGTGACTCGCCGGTGAGTGCGGATTCATCCACATGCAAGTTGCGGACATGGACGAGCCGAAGGTCTGCGGGCACGCGATCTCCTGATTGGAGCAGGACCACATCGCCTGGCACAAGTTCCTCCGAGCGGACGCGGAGTTTGCGACCGTCGCGGCGCACGGTGGTTTCGGTGGCAACCATTTTGGCAAGCGCTTCGATGGCTCTCTCCGCCTTGGCTTCCTGAATGAAACCGACGATAGCGTTGAAGATCACGACGCCGGCAATGACCGACGAATCCACCCATTCCCTTAGGGATGCCGTAACGCCGACCGCCAGAAGCAAGATGTAAACGAGGGGCTGGTTGAACTGTTGAAGAAACTTGAGCCAGGCAGGTGTGCCACGTCGCGCACTAACCCGGTTCGGACCAAACTGAGATTGACGTCGGCGAACTTCATCCGCCGACAAGCCGGTCGAGAAATTTACACCGAGGAATTCGACAACCTTTTCGGCTGCCAAATTGTGCCAGGGCGGAGTCGTTTGGCTTTGAAGTATGAGCGTACCGGCTGGCAAGTTTTTTTTGGGGGACGCCTTAGGACGCCCTCAATTGAGATCCGATCACGGACAGCATGAGCACGCGCATTCCTGGTGCAGACGACTTACAACGATGCAGTGCCAAAACCGAGAATTGTTGATATTAACCAACCTCATGATCGACCCGGCTGTGGAGCTCATGCGGTTTGTCCGCAGAAAGAGTGGCCCCGAAATGCGAACCCTCTGAGAGCGGCAGGGATTCTCAAATCCCGCCGCCCTCACTTCTGGCCAAACTACTTTTTGCCTTTGGCTGCCTTCACTTCGACTTCAGCTGCGACCATCGTGTAGTAGATCGTCACCTTGGAGCCGACTTTAAGATCGCCTGTGATTTTGGTTTTGCTGTTACGGGCGATCTCCCATTTGTCATCGCCCTTTTGGACGGTGATGATGGTCGGACTGAGTTCAAGGATAGGACCTGTGACCTGATAGGATTTCGGTTCGGCGGCATTGAGAGAACTCGCTCCGAAGAGGGCAACGCAACATACGAGCGCCAACGAATGTTTTTTTATTTTGTTCATACAATTTTATAGTTTCCTGGAGTTTTGTTTTTTTCGTAAGTTTGTCCGGCTAGTTTTTATTAAGAGAAACGTCGCTCATAAAGGTTTGTTGACGCAGCGGCGTGGCCTTCAGAACTTGTACGCGGTGCCTGCAAGCAAGCGCAAGTCATTCTGCTTTCTGCCGCTCGCCGGCTCACTCGCGTACATGTCCTGGAATACCACCCGCAGGCTCCAGTGCGTGGTGATGGCGGTGTCAATGCCCGCCTCGAAATTGAGCAGATAATTCTGAGCCCAATCGTCTACTTTGGGAAGGTACTCTAGCGATTCCCATATTTTTGTGGTAGCGGTCAGCTTGTACTCAAACCGCTCCGCCAAACGCGCCGCCCAATAACCATGCGAAGCCTGGCCTTCCAGATGTTCATAGATCAGGGATGGGCCGGCTTCTGCAGCCAGCGTCATCTTGTCGGTCTTGATCAAGTAATACCCGGCCATGGGGCTAACTTTGAAGCGGTACTCAATGCCGGCGATGCCATCATATTGTGCATCCAGCCGCAGAGCACCGTAGAACCGATCGGTGAACAATCGGTTATATTGGCCATAGCCTTGGATGAACTCCGTGTTCTTGTCGTTGACGCCATTCACCTTGCTTTCGCCGTAACCGCCGGAGACGCCCAGAGCGGCCTCGTCTTTTTCCCACTTCCGCTTGGTATCCAGGGTCAGCGTCGCCAGAAAAGTTTCGCTGTTGCCACGGGTCAGCGTGACCGCGGCTGCCGCGGTAGTTTCCCACCCTTTGGGTGCTTCGGGCGGGGGAGCGCTTTCGGCCGCGGTTAAGGTCCCCCGCACACACGCCAGCGCAGTGGCCAGGAGGATCGCACAGTGGTTGCTTGTATATATATGTTTAGTACTCATGGTTCTCTTAATTTGATTTGTGATGGTCGATTAAAGTTAATCTTATTCTATCAAGAGATTCGTCACGGAAGATTATTTTTTGCCGCCCCAACGCACCCCGAGGGCGGAGGCGTCAGATGTCGCGGCTTTGGTCAGAGCACTTTGGATTTGCGCCTTGAAGCCGTCCACCAGTTTCTGCTGATCCGCTGTCACAAATTATTTCGGGTAAGAAATAGTTAAAAATGGATCGAATGACTAATGTTTAATAACTTGAGTAGAGATGGAACGTACAATTTCAGCGTAGTTCCTGCAGAGTTCCTGTTCAAAGACGGCTCCCGTCTTTCCATGCATGATCGAAAGTGACCACCTCGGTGCCAACGTCAGCGTTGGCTTTCGTGGCGGGTTCGATTTCAGGTATATCGCTCGAGGTCCTTTTTCTCAGAACTTTCTGGAAAGAAATCACTTTCTGAATTGCGCACAACTAACACGGGACAGGGGGCATGGCGAACGACGCGTTCGGCAGTGCTGCCCAGCCAGGTGTGCTTCAGTCCTGTGTAGCCGTGCGTGGTCAGGACAATCAACTCTGCCCCCAGGGTCTCGGCAGTATTGCAGATCTCTTCAAACGGCGTGCCATCACGGACGACCGCAGAGCCGTTCACTCCCATTGATTTGCTTAGGCTTTTGCCCAGGTGCTTCAATTCAGCCTCTGCCTGTTTCATCAAGGGCACGATCGTCTCGCTCATCAGTTCACGACCCAAAAGATAGTCGATGGGAAATTTTTCTGTGACGTGGAGAAGAATGAGTTCGGCACCGAACTGTTGGGCAAGGAAGGTGGCCCAGGGCAAGGCGTTTTTTGAGATGTTCGAGAAATCAATCGGGACAAGAACCTTCTTTAGCTTGAAAGGAAAGATTTTGCCAATCCGCTTGGGTGTTGAGCGTGTGGGGACAGTAAGCACTGGACAGGAGGCGTGGCGGACGACTCGTTCGGCGGTGCTGCCCAACAGGACGCGATTGACTCCAGTGTAACCGTGGGTGGCGAGGACAATCAAGCCCGCCCCACGCTCGCGGGCAGCCGTGACGATTTCGTGAAAGGGTTTACCGGTGCGGAGGGAGGAGGTGACAGCCACATTACCATTACTTTCGTGCTGAGCCAGCGTCGCCAGTTGGGAACGGGCCCGCGCGGTCACGGCCGAATCATCACGTAGTAAAGGGATGGCTTCCGCCCCACTCGTCCAAGCGGGCGACTCGATGACGTGGAGTAAGGAAACAGCTGCCCCCAGCTTTTCGGCCAACCCAACCGCATACCGCACTCCCTCCCGAGACGCGTCGGAAAAGTCGGTCGTAGCCAGAATCTCTCTGATTCTTGGTCGCGCCGGTGGCTCCGCGATTTTGCGGCGAGCCTTTGCGGGCCGTTTCGAAAGTTTCGTTTTCATTGGAAGTTTTCCCCTTGATTGTTATTGCGTCCGTGGGGCCTTAGCCTTGGGCAAGGCCGCCTCGGACTCGCCAGATTAATGCTAGCTCATAAGTTCGCTTTGCAAATGCGATGGTTCGATGATAACTGCTACGTGCAGATCTATTATACAAGCACGTCTTCCACTTCTCGCCTTGGCGTGGGCTTGATGTCATCGCCAAAACCAAGGCGAAGAATTGTCTGGGGAAAGCCGGGTCGACCGATGACGTGTGGCAGATTCATCCGCAAAGAAGGAACTTCGATCGGTTGGTTAAGAAACGAAGCCCAGACATCCTCGACCCGTGCCCGCAACAAAACTCGCGCCAGGGCCTGCCCCGCTGCCAGCCAATCGCGTACGCTATCCCCATCAGTGGTGAGGACGCCGAGTGCGGGCGATCCGGTGGCCAGTTCGTGATCTGAAGCTGCTTGACCGTCGCCCATGTCGAAAGTTCGCACCACTAACGGACCAGCATAGGACATCAAGCTGCTAACACCGCGAGCATATCCCGGAATGCCGTCATGGCGTTTGCTATGGTTGGCGTGAACCCATTTCGCCAATTCTTCGCGAAAAGCTTTATTGGCCCATTGCCGCCGGTCTCCTTGAGCGATAAGATCCGCAACATGCTGCTTTACCTCTTGGTCGATCGCAAAAGTTAGTGTGGCTAACTCTTTGTCCGCTGCCACCTGCAAGGCGCTCAGGAGGCTGGGGGGCAACGGCTCACTTCGAAACGGCTGTCGGTTCGTACGCCGCTTTTGTATTGCATGAAAAAGAAGATCGTCTTCGAGCGCGACTTCGCTCTGTTGGCCCAAACTGACTCGCGCCAGCAAATCGCATTTCCTGGATTCAGGCATAATTTCAACGTCGCCCAAACAAGCAAAATGACGCATCGCCACGCGCAAGTGAAAAAGCGCGCAGCCGCAACTCATAATCAGCTCTCGATCCTTAGGATCCACCTTCGGGCAGGCGCGGCTGCGGTCGGCGTAAAGTTCGACCTCGGAATCCTGAATGTGAAAAAGCCAGGGCTGCGAATTGTGACTGGACGGGGCCAGTGTCGAGTAGGCTAGAAGAAATTTCCATTGTTCGACCGGCATCCCGCCCTGAGGAAAGTCCTCGGCGACCATGTTCCAGGCGCTGGGTTTGGAATGAATCAATTTCATGTACTTAAAGAACGCTAGATTCTCCTGGCTGGCTTAGCGAAACTTGGCGAAGGCTCCTCTTTATTTGTCGTGAAAGGGCGAATTGCATATAGGGATTTTCTTTAGGCGGCCTAATCCTTTCCCGCACACCGAATCAGGCCGGGTACCAATTGTTGCTTTTCCGCACCCCTCCTATCTTGTCATCGGCGATAGCAAATTTTGGAATGAGATTATGAATGCCAACGGAAATGCGATCGAAAAGTTGACCGGGTCCAAGATCTACCAGGACTACGAGCGTGCCTTCAGCGAAGCAACTGGTTTGCCGATAACTTTGCGGCCAGTCGAGTCATGGCAGTTACCTCATCATGGAAAACGAAACGAAAATCCATTTTGTTGTTTGATGGCCCAGAAGAGTCAGTCCTGCGCGGCATGCCTGCAAGTTCAACAAAAACTGACGGAAAGGGCCCAGGCGGAGCCTCAGAGTGTAACATGTCTTCATGGACTATGCGATACGGCGGTGCCCGTGCGGTTGGGCGACAAAACGATCGGTTTCCTCCAAACCGGTCAAATATTCAAAAAGCGCCCCACGGATGGTCAGTTCGAGCGCACTGCGCGGCTTGCCGCTGACTGGGGTATGGCAGTCGAGCGGAATCAACTTCGGAATGCTTATTTTGCAACAAGGGTCATTTCCAGCAAGCAGCACAATTCCATCGTAAAACTGCTGGCCATTTTCGCCCAGCATCTGTCGATGGTCACCAACCAGATCATTGTTCAGGAAGAGAATTCAGAATTGCCTGTTATTGCCCGCGCCAAGGAGTACATCCGTCAAAATCAGGCTGAGGAACTTTCGCTCGGCATGGTTGCCAAAGCGGTTAACACCAGCACATTTTATTTTTGCAAGCTATTCAAGAAAGCAACCAGCATGCATTTCACCGATTACGTATCCAGGGTTCGGATCGAGAAAGCGAAAAATCTGCTGCTCAATCCCAATCTGCGCATCAGTGAAATTGCTTATGAAGTGGGTTTCCAATCGCTCACTCACTTTAATCGCGTGTTCAAGAAGATCATTGGCCAATCCCCTACTGTATATCGTTCAAAGCTCAATTGTGCCTGAGGCTCCACGAACTAAATGTTTACCGAGCTGCCGGGGGGTGAACAGTCCGAAATACTTCTAGCGCCATAATCGGCCATTTAATCCATAGGACAGTCTAGTGGCGCCACGTTCCACGAGCGTAATTGAATTCATAACCGTGCCTGGCTCTCGGCCGCGTCCCACAGCCATGGCAGACCAAGTGCTTTCTTCCTGGTGGCCTGCAAGCGCCGCATGATCACTTCGGAGATGCGCTTCATTAGTTCGTATCCGAGATCGTGATCGGATTCACATTCTTCACGCAGTGGTTTAGCATAAATGAACAAAGCGTCGGTCGGTTCGAGCGCGCGCGCGCTAAAATGCCAGAAATATGGAGGAAACAGCCAGGACCAACCAAGAACGTCGCCCGGTCCGATCTTTTCGATAAGAGTATTGCCTTTATCCTTAACGTACGCCTCCAAAGCAACTGTGCCATTCCGGATAAGATAGAACCTATCGGCGGGCTCACCTTCACCAAAGATCAGTTCGTTGGGATTGAAGTGCGCCTGCATTGCACAATCGCTCAAAATCCGATGCTGGTGCCCGCTCATCCCTTTTAGAAATGGATGCGTTGAAACGATACTTTCAGTGGAGTGTGTGAATGCACTTCCGACGCTTAATTCGGAAGGACCTATGATTTGAGCTGTTGAATTCATAAAGTTACCTCGACTTTCTGTCTCGCCAGGCGAATCGTTATTTCCCTCCGGGAAGCTTTCGAATTCGGAATGGCGCGACCTTTTTAAAATGTGTTTCGTTAGCATGGCGATTTATCCTCCGTTCCTGCATAGGCATTTGTGAAAACGTTGACGGTGGCGCGGACGTGGAAGCGGCCAAAACAAATTATGCTCCTGTTCTCGAACGACAAGGACAGGACAAGGGGCGCGCCGAACGACTCGTTCGGCCAAGCTTCCTTCGAGCGAATGTGTTTTTGTGAAACCTCGAGTGCCCATGACAATCAGATCGACAGAAAGGGCTGTTGCAACATTGATAATCTCGCGATAAGGGTTACCGGACTGAACCAGGATATCGAACTTTACGGTTGACCCAAGCTCGTGGTCTCCGAGCGTCAGGAGCTTTCGTTCGGCATCGTCCATGCGGTTGCCGTCTGTTTCGCGAAGTCTTGCTTTTCGCTCGCGTTGGGGTTTCGGGTTAAGTACATGCAAAAGAATAATGCGTCCGGCCTTGCGTTGGGCAAACTGGACGGCGTGTCGGAGTGATTTTTCGGAAAGATTGGAGAAATCAACAGGCACAAGGATCTTGTTTAGCCCAAACAACGGTGGCGGCAATCCACCAACGTTTATCGAGTCGGGCTGGATCTTACTGGCAACAGCCGAAACTTCATCGCTGACGTTCAGACTTCTGACTAGGGCTTGTTCGTTTGAGCCTCTTAATTCGCGGCCCCCTCGATTTGGCGCCAAACGGATATTAAGTTTCATATATTGCCTTTTCTGCAGGATCTTTTCGCTTATACAAATTCATGTTCATGTTCGCGCACGACGAGAACGGGACAAGGTGCATGATGGATGACCAACTCTGCGGTGCTGCCTAACAACAGATGTTTGAAACCGGAATGGCCCTGCGTCGCGATGATAATCAAGTCAGCTTCGGTTTCTCGGGCCACATCAACTATCTGACGAAACGGCTTCCCGATGGTGACCTGAGTTTTTACAGGCACGAGTTCTTCGATTTCTTTCGAGGCGATCGAAAGCAGTTTTTCCTTGGCAATTTTGCCAAGTTCGACTTCCGGTAACGCCAGGGGAAAATATTCGAAGTCGCGATTGAAAGCCGGACGTTCAATAACGTGCACCAGGTAGATGGTCGCACCCGATTGTTCGGCAAAGCGTACTGCGTATCTTAAGGCCTTTAGTGACGGTTCTGAAAAATCGGTTGGGACCAAAATCCGCTTAAGTGTGAGCGAGGAAACAACCGGCTCGTTGAATTTGGGTCTGCAGGTCTTCCCCAACCGTGTGACTGGGAGTTTAATGCCTGCTGGCATTTTCTTCTTTATGTCTTTCGTTTTCATAATCGCAATGGCGGTTTGAGGAGCCATCTAGAAAACGATAAGTTGGAAATCTGATCGGCACTCCACCTAAGTTGGTAATTTAATGACTTTTCTTGCTGCGGCTGGGACGGCGACCCAGCTCAGCAAAAAAAAGAGAGCGATGAGAATGCAGGAGCAATCGCCAAGGGAATTATTCAAAATAGGAGGGAGCCCGTTCTAAACGAAATTCGCTGGTCTGTCGCGCAAGAGGTGACGGAGATGCAGAGGCAGATTTCGAGTTTCTGTGGGATCACTTATGGAAAAGGCCAGGCAAATGTCAGTTTTGCCCAAAGGAGATACAATGCCAACACACCTAGCAAGACCGTGAAAATGATAAACAGCCAGGTGACTGATCCCACAAGCCAAACCGCGTTCGCCTCTTCGTCCGGTCTTTGCTTTTGTGAATTTCGAGTTGTTTCGTGGTTTGCCAGGACAAGTGAATCAGCCTTCGAGCAAGATGCGCTATCACCTGTCTGGCAAAGAGGTGCATAGGAGGCGGTTTTCATAACCCCTCGATTGCTTGTCGCGTTAATGGCCGCTGCCGGTTCCAATTGCTTTCTGGAACCGGCAAAAACGGTGCATTGTTTTCATTTCCGCACGACGAGCGCTCCAATAAGAACGCCGAGTCCAACGGCAATTCCGATGGACTGATAGGGATGGTCACGGATGACCTTATCGGTTGCCTTGGCGCCTTGTTTCGCTTTTTCTTCGAGCTTGCGGCAGGTAACTTTTGCGGATTCGAGGGTGCGAGCCAGGCGTTCCCGAAATTCATAGGCCTTCTTGCCCACAACTTCCGCGGAATCCTGGAGTAAATCCTCAGAATCGCGCACGACGCGTTTGAAATCCCTTACTAATTCACCGGTCTCTGCATTTGTGGTCATATTGTTCCTTTCGTTTGGGTCGTGTGCTCAAATGATTTGTTCACGTTCTATGGATACGCCCGCGTGAGGTTTCTTGCTTTGCTGCAATTGGCAAATATCAACCCTTTGTTGTCACCTCCAGAGCGGAGCCGAGAAGGAGGCTCTAACCGAGTTCCACCTTTTGCAAAAAATGTTTAGTGATTGGCAAAAGAGGCGAAGTCGTGTGGACCCGGTTGCGCTCAATTAGTCGCACTGAATTTGAAGTCAGATTCGGGCCGCGAGAATAACTCCGGAATAACCGCAGTGAATATTGGTTCGTCGATACGCAACTCTAAATGGTCAACGCAGTCGCAAGCACAATTGAGCAAGAGCCAAATCCAATGGCCGCCACTACAGGGTGGAGAAGGTGCTTCCATTGCGGAGAACGTTGCGACGGGATGTATGAGGAGGATAATAGACTGTTTTGCTGTCAGGGTTGCCTAACCGTCCACCAAATACTGACCGCGAGTGGCCTGGGCCATTTTTACGATCTGCGATCGCATCCCGGAGTGCGCGCCAGGAAAGGCAGGGAGGAAAAGTGGTCGTATCTCGATGAGGCGGAGATTGAACGACGACTCGTCGATTTCAGAGATGAGAAGCTGACGCGAGTAACCTTTCAGATCCCAACCATTCATTGTGTCGCCTGCGTATGGCTTCTAGAAAACCTGTTTCAATTGCATTCTGCTGTCGGCCGAAGTGTGGTGAATTTTCCCAGGCGGGAGGTGGCCATAAGCTTTTCGACAGGGAAAATCGCTCTCAGCGAACTCGTTTCGCTCCTGGCATCGATTGGTTATGAGCCGAGCTTCAATCTGGGTGAGCTGGAACGGCCCGCGCAAAAGTCTGGCAGGAGGCGGCATTGGTTGCAAATTGGGATCGCGGGGTTTGCATTTGGGAACACAATGCTGCTCAGTTTGCCGCATTACCTCGGGCTGGACAGCTCCAGTGGTCCGGTTTTTAAAGTGTTGTCGGGTTGGCTGAGTTTGGCGCTCACCTTGCCGGTAGTCGCCTATTGCGCCTCAGATTATTGGAAGTCCGCACTGCTTGCCGCCCGACAACGTATAATGACGCTGGACGTCCCAATCGCGCTGGGCCTGGCCGCGATATACGCACAGAGCTTTTATGAAATCACAACTGGCAAGGGCGCCGGTTATTGCGACTCCCTGGCTGGGCTGATTTTTTTCCTGCTTTGTGGCCGGCTCTTTCAGAAGGTTACTTACGATCGAATGACATTTGATCGGGACTACAAATCCTTTTTCCCCCTATCGGTAGTCCGAAAAACTCCTGAGGGTGAGGAAACCATTGGTATTTCGCAGGTGCGTCAGGCTGACCGATTAGTGGTACGCCACGGAGAATTGATTGCCGCTGACGCAAAGCTCTTAAGCGGCAAAGCCTTGTTAGACTACAGTTTTGTGACCGGAGAGTCAGAGCCATTGGGAAAAAACGAGGGAGATTATCTGTATGCTGGCGGCCGGCAAATCGGTGCCGCAATCGAAATCGAAGCGCTTAAACCGGTATCACAAGGGTACCTGACATCGCTTTGGAACGATGAAGCATTTAAGAAGGAGCGCGAGGACGAGTTCCAGACGCTGACTAATCGTTACAGTAAGCGGTTCACGTGGAGCGTGCTCGCAGTGGCAATAGGAGCGGGATGGTTCTGGTTGATGATGGGCAACCCGTCACGGTCGATTAAAGCTTTTGCTTCGGTGTTGATCGTTGCGTGTCCCTGCGCGCTGGCATTGGCAGCACCGTTCGTGCTTGGAACTGCCCAGCGCCTGTTGGCAACCATTCAAGTATTTTTGAAAAATGCGCTGATTGTCGAGCGGATGGCCCAGGTGGACACAATCGTGTTCGACAAAACAGGAACACTGACAGCACGAACCAATGCAACGGTTTTTTTTGCTTCCCCGTGCACCAGGACAAAGGCAGCCCAAGGGCCGCTCAGCACTGAGGAGGAAAACGCAGTCTTTTCTCTAGTGCGTCACTCGACACATCCGAATGCCGTGGGAATCAGTTTGTCGTTCGGAGAGCGAATCACCTCCGGATTTGTGAATTCATTTACTGAAACGCCCGGCTTGGGCGTGAAGGGCAACGTGTTCGGACATGAACTGGTCCTGGGCTCGCGGAAATTGCTGGCGAAACATGGGGTCAGCGTTGCTGACCTGGCTTTGCCTTCCGGGGCCATCTCCCACCTGGCCATTGATGGCCAATACCGTGGCGCGTTCGTATTGGCCAATGATGTTCGAAATGAAATCCATGAGCTTCCCATTCAACTCGGCACGCGGTACGAAATCGCGTTGCTCAGTGGCGATAACGACAAAGAGCGAAATCGTTTTCAAAGCCTGCTTGGCTCTAAAGCGCGAGTGCTCTTCAACCAAAGTCCTTTCGACAAACTGAGCTTCATCGCGGGTCTTCAAAAGAGAGCCAGAACTGTGATGATGGTCGGGGATGGCCTTAATGATGCCGGCGCCTTAAGACAAAGCGACGTGGGAGTAGCGGTCGTCGAAAACGTAAGTTCGTTCTCTCCGGCCAGTGATGTGATTATGGAAGCCAGCCGGGTGTCAGGGCTCGCACAAATCTTGCACTTCGCTCGCGTTGCGACGCGGATTCTGCGTCTCAGCTTTGGAATTTCGGCAGCTTACAATCTTGTTGGGATTAGTATTGCGGCCGCCGGTCTGCTCTCACCCCTTGTTTGCGCCATTCTGATGCCTCTGAGTTCAGTGACCGTTGTGGTTTTTGGCTGTGGGGCGACCAGGTGGGCGGCCGCAAGGGCAATTTCAAAATATCGAACTCCTAATAACAATAATCCGGAATCTTAAGATCGTGACGATTATCCCTTTACTGATTTTGGCGAGCCTGGCCTTAGGAGGAACTGCTTTGGCTGGATTCATTTGGGCCGTGAAAGCAGGTCAGTTCGAGGATACTTCCACGCCCGCTCTGCGGATCCTCACCGACGAACGGGAAAAAATGACCAATCGCAAACCCCCAATTTAAAATCAATGAGTGTATCAATATCTGAACCCCAACCCTGTATCGAACCAGGCCCAGCGCATACCTCGGCTGGTCTGGTGGATACGTTCGCCTACGACAATCGGATTGTGCGCGCTTTTGCAATCGCCACTGTCATTTCAGCTTTTATCGGAATGAGCGCTGGTTTGTTGGCCGCGGTGCAACTGATCTGGCCGGCGGCGAATTTAAATTTGCAATTCATCAGTTTTGGCCGATTGCGGCCGCTGCATACAAACGCTGTCATTTTTGCGTTCGTGGGCAACGGGATGTTCACCGGCATCTATTACTCCCTGCAGCGGCTTTGCAAGGCAAGGATGTTCAGTGACAAGTTGAGTTGGCTGAATTTCTGGGGATGGAACGGGATCATTGCCGCGGCGGCTGTGACCTTGCCGCTGGGTCTGACCACCAGCAAGGAATATGCAGAACTGGAATGGCCCATTGATATCGCCATCGCGGTAGTCTGGGTGATTTTCACGATCAACTTGTTCGGCACGATCCTCAAACGACGGGAACGCCACATGTACGTGGCCATTTGGTTTTACATCGCCACGGCATTGACGGTGGCGGTCTTGCACATCGTAAATTCCATGGAAATGCCCGCGGGCTGGTTCAAGAGCTACTCCATGTATGCGGGCGTGCAGGATGCACTGGTACAGTGGTGGTACGGACACAATGCCGTCGCGTTTTTTCTTACGACACCTTACCTGGGCCTGATGTATTATTTTCTGCCCAAAGCTGCGAACCGGCCCGTCTTTTCTTATCGACTTTCCATCGTTCATTTTTGGGCTTTGATCTTTGTCTATATCTGGGCAGGTCCTCATCACCTTCTCTACACCGCCCTGCCGGATTGGGCGCAGTCGTTGGGCATGGTGTTCTCCTTGATGCTCATTGCTCCTTCCTGGGGTGGCATGTTGAATGGTCTGCTCACTCTGCGCGGCGCCTGGGATAAAGTGCGTCAGGACCCAACGCTGAAATTCATGGTGGCCGCCGTGACTGCCTACGGAATGGCCACGTTGGAAGGACCCACATTGGCGATAAAAAGCGTCAATTCGCTATCTCATTATACAGACTGGACGATCGCCCATGTTCATACCGGCGCCCTGGGGTGGAATGGCTTTCTCACTTTCAGCATGCTTTATTGGCTCTTCCCCCGGCTGTATGACACGAAATTATGGTCCACCAAATTGGCAAACTATCATTTTTGGATCGGACTGCTGGGCATGATGTTTTATGTCGTGCCAATGTATGTTAGTGGCGTCACTCAAGGCCTCATGTGGAAGCAATTTAATCCCGATGGCTTCCTCCAGTACCCAAACTTTTTGGAAACCGTTCTGCAGATTATTCCTATGCACCGGCTGAGGGCCGTAGGCGGCACTCTCTATATCAGTGGTGTCGTGCTCATGGCCATCAATCTGTACCGAACCGCTCGGAGCGGAAAATTCGTGCCAGAGCAAGAAGTACAGGCTGCGCGACTCACGTACCTGGAACCGGCGGGCGATAAGCACCCCTGGCGCCACCGGTGGCTCGAAGCCAAGCCCATCACGTTTACGATTTTGGCCGTCGTTGCAATTTTAATCGGCGGCCTGGTGGAAATCATCCCGATGTATCTGATAAAACAAAATGTCCCAACCATTACTTCAGTGAAACCGTACACCCCACTCGAGGTTTTAGGTCGCGACATTTATATTCGCGAAGGTTGTGTCGGCTGTCATTCGCAGATGGTGCGCCCGTTCCGCTCTGAAACCGAACGTTACGGCGAGTATTCAAAAGCCGGCGAATTTGTTTACGATCACCCGTTCCTCTGGGGTTCGAAGCGTACCGGCCCCGACCTGCATCGCGAAGGGGGCAAGTATCCCGATGCCTGGCATTACACTCACATGGACGATCCTCGAGCAACTTCTCCAGGCTCGATCATGCCACCCTATCCCTGGTTGCTGAAACAGAAGCTGGATACTTCAAGCCTTGCAGCCCGCATTAATGCACTTCGCAAAGTAGGCGTTCCCTATCCACCAGGTTACGAGAATGGGCAGGCCGAAAAGGATCTGGAGAAACAAGCAGCCAAGGTAGTTGAAAACTTGAAGATGGGCATGATCAACAGTCAAACCAACCGCGAGATTCTCGCCGTTATTGCCTATCTGCAGCGGCTCGGAGCCGACATCAAGCTCATGCCGGATGTGACCAATACTCCTGCCAGGACGACCGCCCAGAATTAAGGAACTGATTATGGTTGAAAATGTCATACGCCACATTGGGGGAATAGGAGCATTTGGAGTTTTTTCCATTTGTTTGTTCTTCCTCTTTTTCACGGTCATGTGTTTTTGGGCCCTCAGTGTTAAGAAAGCCTATCTGACTTCCATGAGTGGATTGCCCTTGGACGGTGATTCAACGGTTTAAAACAGGCCAACCAGGACAGAAACCTTTCGCGAACAGTCCCATGAATGATTCAAATGATCCTTTGCTGCTGGAACACGAGGCCGACGGCATTCGCGAGCTCGACAACAAACTGCCCCGCTGGTGGGTTTGGTTGTTCTACCTTACCACGATCTTCGCAGTCATTTATCTCATGTACTATCACGTTTTTGGTGCCGGCGATCTGATGTCAACCGAATACGCGAAGGAAATGAGATTAGGCGAAGCCCTAAAGTCTGCTTCCATGTCAAAGTTCGAACAAAACCTCGCGGCACTGGAACCATCGAAAGACCCGCAGGTTCTCGAAAGTGGAAAAGGTACCTTTCTGAAGCTTTGTGCTCCCTGTCATCGTGTGGATGGCGGAGGATTGGTCGGCCCAAACCTGACGGATGACTATTGGATTCACGGATCCAACTTCGTGGATAACGTGAAGATTATTTGGACCGGAGTTCCGACAAAGGGAATGATTACCTGGAAAGGTGTAATCAAGCCCAACGAAATCTCCGCGGTCGCAAGCTACATCTACACCTTACGCGGCACAAAACCGGTGAACCCCAAGCCGCCCGAGAACCTCGCGCCGGTTCAAACGGGACCAAGCATTTTCGAATGAAAAAATTCGTGCATATCTGCTGTCGTTCGGTTGTCTCGCTTGAGAATGGCGAAAGGTTTGATTGATGAACGAACAGCCTACAACCGATACCAGGCCCGTTGCTCAGGATATTGATTGGACCGATTTCCGAGACCACTTGACCACGGCCGACAAAGAAGGCCGGAGACGATGGCTATTTCCGCGCCAGCCGGACGGGCCATTCTACCGTGCGCGCACGTTCACGAGTTGGATTTTGCTTGCGGTCATGTTCGCTGGCCCGTTCGTTCGCATTCGCGGCAACCCCTTGCTGCTGCTGAATGTCGTAGAACGCAAATTCATTATTTTCGGACAAATCTTTTGGCCCCAAGACATGATCATTTCTGCGGTCACTTTGTTGATCTTTTTCACGGGCATTATCGTGTTCACTGCGGCCTTTGGACGATTGTGGTGCGGTTGGACTTGTCCGCAGACTGTGCTGATGGAGATGGTGTTTCGAAAAATTGAATATTTTGTCGAAGGCGATGCCGCCGCCCAGCGCGCTCTCGCCAAAGCGCCGTGGACTGCAAAAAAGCTTCTGAAAAAGCTGAGCAAGCACTCGATCTTCTTCTGCTTGTCTTTCGTTATTGGGAACACATTGCTCGCTTATATCATTGGAACAGACCAATTGTTCACCATCATCTCAGATAAGCCCCTGGCACATATTCATGGACTCGCTTTCATGCTGCTCTTCACTCTCGTATTCTATGGCATCTTCGCGAGGTTCCGCGAACAAGCGTGTACCTTCATTTGTCCGTATGGCCGGCTGCAATCCACCCTTCTGGACGAGAACAGTATCGTGGTCGCTTACGATTACAAACGCGGTGAAAAGCGCTCCTTTTTGCATCGGGGTCAAACGCTCGAACAACGGAACAATACTGGGCATGGGGATTGCATTGATTGCGGGCAATGCGTCACAGTCTGTCCCACGGGAATCGACATCCGCAACGGTACCCAAATGGAGTGCATTCATTGCACGGCTTGCATTGATGCCTGTGATGGGATTATGTCGAAGATCGGCCGGCCGCGCGGGCTCATCCGTTACGCCTCACTCAACGGCATAGAGCGTCGTGAGCCGTTGAGATTCACGCCCAGGCTTGGCGGATATGCAGTTGTTTTGATTTGCCTGATCACCTTGTGGTTTTTGCTCGTCTTCACCAGGTCGGACGTTGAGGCGACCCTGCTTCGTGCCCAGGGCGCCCTGTTTCAGGAAATGCCCAACGGCCATCTCAGCAATCTTTACACGATCAAATTGCTCAATAAAACCCGACGCCCAATTCCAATTCAACTCAAGTTGGAATCGCCCGCAGGCGAGGTGCAAGTGATGGGCAACAAAATAGTCGTTCCACCTGAACAGCTCAGCCAAACCTCTGTCCTAATCGAGTTGGACAAAAAGCAAATGCTGCCCGGTAAGACACCCCTGGCGGTCGGAGTTTTTTCCGGGAACCGTCGAATCAAAACGATCAAGACGACCTTCATTGGGCCGCGCAACGACACGGACAACTGACCACGTAATGTGAAAACCAAAAAGAACCTCTGGCCTTTCGCCATCATTGCCACTTTCGCCCTATTCATCTGCGGCACCGTTTCGCTGGTTGTATTTGCCTGTTCCCAAAAAATGGATTTAGTCAGTTCTGACTACTACGAACAGGAGATCGGGTTCCAACGTCATCTGGATGGATTGGAACGTGCAACGCGGGTGCCCCGCCCGGCTTCGATTGTTTACGACGCTGCCACCAGAAGCATCAGGGTTTCTTTGCACGTCGATCCGGGCACTGCCATCAGAGGTCATGTCCATCTTTATCGGGCCTCGGCAGCAGGATTGGACCGCCACTTCAGTTTGGCGCTGAATCCGCAGGGGATTCAATCGTTTGATGCCTCTGGCCTTTGTCCCGGACTTTGGAAAGTGCGAATGGGTTGGACAATGCATAACGAGGAATTTTTTATCGAGAGGCAGATCGTCGTAACCGCAAATCAAGCTCCGAAAGTCGGGCGCCCGCCAGTCGGGTAAACTCAGACAGCCAAATGGACTACTGGACAGCTTTTATCCTGGGTCTGATCGGTAGCCTTCACTGCGTCGGCATGTGCGGGCCACTGGTGCTGGCACTGCCAAAAGTTGGAACAAGCCATACACAATTCTTGCTTGGCCGGACGGTTTACAACCTGGGCCGCATTGTTACTTACTCGCTGCTAGGCGTGGTATTCGGCGTTGCTGGCAAAACGCTGTTTCTGGCCGGAATTCAAAGGTGGGTCTCGATTGGTTTGGGGATGGTCCTGCTGGCAGGCTTGGTGGTTACGAAAAGGATGGCTCTGAGACATCCGGCCGTAAAACTCGTTGGACAACTGAAATGCAGGATGTCGCAGGTTTTACAGCGTCGTTCGTTCCCGTCCCTGGCTTTGTTGGGCGTACTTAATGGCCTTCTGCCCTGTGGACTGGTTTATGTTGCTGCGGCCGGAGCGATCAGCACCGGCGCATTGCTTACCAGCATAGGTTATATGGCGGCATTTGGAGCGGGCACATTGCCCATCATGCTGGCAATCGGCTTCTTCGGGAATTTAGCGGCATTTTCTTTTCGCCTAAGCTTGCAAAAAGCCATCCCTGTCACGGTTTTTCTACTAGCCACGCTTTTGATCCTTCGTGGTATGTCACTGGGAATTCCTTATCTGAGCCCGGATCTGGCAGGGCAAGCCTGCTGTCACAAATGAGTTCAGCGAATGAATCCGAAAACCTGCTGGCGGATTTTTCAGCTACGCACATCGGTTACGGCTCGATTCGAATGGAGCCTATTGAGCAAAGGAAATCCGAAATCCAGGAACGATTACTATCACTGCTGCTCATGACGGAGGCAATCTGGCAACGCAATGCCATCTCAGCTCATCATCATCATTATCATCGCTGCCACCGCAGCGTTCGGATCAGCTAGCCTGAACGACAGTTTTATTCGCAGACGGCAGTCGGGCATGCCTTGCCGTTCACCGCTGCTTTCGCAAATCAATCATTGCCTGCCATTCTCCCGCTTCGTGGTCCCGATTGACGGTGAAACCAACCTTTTTGCAAACGTGCACCATTGCACGGTTTTCGAAGAGAACAGAACCGGTGATGCGATCCAATTTCTCATTCCGGCCAATCTCAACAAGAAGCTTCAGCAGTTCCGTGCCAATCCCCATCTTGTGCCATTGATCGCTTACCAGGAGCGCAAACTCGGCCTCATTGGCGCCGTGAACTTTGCTCAATCGGCCCACTCCAAGTATTTCGTGCTCCCCTGCCTCCTTTTTTTTGTGATCGACCACCAGAGCAATCTCGCGGTCGTAATCATTGAAACAAATGCGAGTGAGTCTTTCGTGGGCGATTCGCTGCGTCAGTTTCAGGGCTGTGAAATAGCGGTAATAGATGCTCTGTTCGGAAAGGGTCTGATGGAATTTAACCATCAGGGGCTCGTCCTCTGGCCGGATTGGACGTAGCGTGACCGGGGTTCCATTGGGCAACCTCCAGGGTTTGACATATTGGGCGGGATACGGACGGATCGCTGGCTTAGGCAATTCGTTTTCCGAAACTCCTTTGCCGTAAACAACAATACGTGCGTCCAGCGCCATCAACCCCTCGCTGGAGGCCAGCAGTGGATTGATATCAATTTCAGAGATCCACGGTTGTTCGAGTATAAGCTGGCTGAAGCGAACAAGTAGTTGCTCCAGTGCCCCCAGGTCCACAGGTTTACGGCCGCGAACCCCTTTGAGCGCTTCATAGATCCGAGTTCGCTCCATCAAGCGGCGAGCGAGGGTCCCATTCAGTGGCGGCAAACCCAGGGCGCGATCTTTGAAAACTTCTACTAATTGGCCACCAGCTCCAAACAGGAGCACCGGCCCGAATTGTGGGTCGGGGCTGCAGCCTAGAATGAGCTCATACCCGTCAAGCTTGACCATGGGTTGAACCGTGACGCCGAGGAAGGGAGAGGATGGAGCGTGGAGCGTGGAGCGTGAGGATTTACGAGCTCGATTGCTCTTTGCTCGTGAAGATTTGCTCGCAGTGAGCCTGGCAACCGAGGATTCGATCGAACGAAAAGCACGGCGAACCGCGGAGGCGTTTGACAGGTTAAGTTGCACGCCCCCAACGTCGGTCTTGTGAGTAATTGTATCCGAATGAAGTTTAAGAACCACAGGGTAGCCAATTTTAGCGGCACGCTTCACTGCTTCCTCCTCGGATTCGGCTATGTGGGTTTCGACCGTGGGGATTTCATATGCAGCCAAAATTTTCTTCGATTCAAACTCAGTGAGAAGCGTGCGGCCTGACTCGCGAACACTTTGAATGATAGAATTGACGGTTTTGCAACGAGCATCACAGCGCTCAGAGTCTGGAGAAACGGTGGGCGTTTCATAAAGTGCGCGCAGGTTATGGGTGTAGCGCCACATATAGGCAAACGCGCGAGCCGCTCGATCCGGGTATTTGAAGGTAGGGATGTTTGCCTGATTTAAAAGCTCTTCACCCGTGTCCACCGCCTGAGCACCCATCCAGCTTGCCAGGATTGGCTTTCCAGGTGGTATTGGCAATTTCTTGATTTCCATAGCCGTGCCTAGGGCATCAGTCATTGCTTGCGGGGTGAGGATGACGAGCAACCCATCGTTATCCGGATCGTTGGCCGCAATCTCGACAGCTTTGCCATATCGATCCGGTCCGGCATCGCCCAGCACATCAATCGGATTGCCATGACTCCACGGCCCGGGCAACAGTTCGTTGAGACAGTTAAAGGCGGTAGGGGACAATTCCGCAAGGCTGCCTCCGCTGGTGATCAGCATGTCCGTCGCCAACGCGCCGGGTCCGCCGGCATTGGTCACAATGGCGAGGCGAGGCCCGCCTGGTCGTGGTTGTTTGCCCAACACTTCGGCCATGTCGAACAGTTCGCCGATGGTTTCCACGCGCAGCACGCCGACGCGTCGGAAAGCCGCAAGGAGAACCTCGTCACTTCCGGTCAGCGAGCCCGTGTGAGACGCGGCGGCTTTGGCGGCGGCCTCAGTGCGTCCCACCTTGATCACAATAATCGGTTTGGTCAGCGCCACCTCCCGGGCGGCCGAGAGAAACGCGCGAGCGTCGCCAATGGACTCCATGTAGATGACGATGCTTTTGGTATGAGGATCGTCCCCTAGATAATAAATTAAGTCCCCCCAGCCAACGTCGAGCATGGAACCAAGCGATACAAAAGCGCTGAACCCGACGTTTTCGCGAAAGCTCCAGTCGAGAATCGCCGTGCAAAGCGCGCCACTCTGGCTGAGGAATCCCACGCTTCCTGGACGGGCCATTCCGGCGGCGAACGTTGCATTGAATCCTCCGTATGGCCGCATCACCCCTAAACAATTCGGTCCGAGAATGCGCATCTTATGGCGTCGAGCTTCAGATAAAACCTGGCGTTCGAGTTCGAGGCCTGCCGAACCAGTTTCCTTGAAACCCGCGGAGATGATCACCGCGCTGGGGACAGCGGCTACGCCACATTCCCGCACCAACCCCGGGACCGTTCCTGCAGGAGTAACAATTACAGCAAGGTCAATTCTATCAGGCACGGCAGCAATGTTCGGGAAAGCTTTTAATCCTAACACCTTTTCTCTCTTCGGATTAATCGGGTAAATAGTGCCTTTGTATCCGCCGCTTTGAAGATTCTCCAATACGGTTCGCCCCACGCTCCGTTCGGTTTCTGTTGCGCCAACAAGAGCAATGCTTCGTGGAGAAAGCATCGAGTCGAGCGGATGTGTTAGATGGCGCCAGACGTCATAGGTTGGGCTTACGCGGTCAGATGTCGTTGTGGATGTTGCAATTGCTTCCATTGTTTTTCAATTGTGTGTCGCCGCAGTTTAGTTTTGTGGGCTGTTAAATACATTAGAGAACTAAAAGAAATCCAACATCTCATAGTTTGCAAAACTCTCACCGCTTTTTGCGCCCGATGTAACCATATGCTTTGTTATTCGTAACCACCAACCAAGACCAAAAAATGTTGAGTTTCTGGCAAAAAACGTGAAGCCGATCCTATACGGACGAGGCACAGTTTTGGCGATAGAACAACTTATTCAAACGAAAATGGTAAATATGACAAAAACAACCAAGATACTTTTAACTGTCTCATTAACTGCTTTCGCCGTGGGCTGCACGAATGTGATGGGGGGGATCGGCACGCCGCTTGGAGCAATTTTCTTTGGCCTTTTCTTAATCTTCCGAATTCTGGAAAAAGAGGTGGCGCTGTTCGACAAGGAGCAGGAGCTCAGAATCGCTTTGGCTGAGAGCTTTAAAGGTACCGGAACAAAATGCTCGGAAAATGCAGCGCGAAGAGAACGTACCACAACTCAGCTTAAACTTTCACATTCCTCCTAAGCCGTGCAGAGGAAACCTGCGAAAGCCAACACCTCTAATTGTCGGGCGAAGACAACCTCGGTGTATCATTTGGCAATACTTGTGGAGATAGGTTTGGAATCTTTTCTTAACGTGAGGGCAAATGAAAATCATGTCAGCTGAACGAAAACCGGAGAATTTCACCACCGTGGCATCGCCTCAAGCTCTTGCGATCGTGCCGGACAAACCGTTAAAAGGCGCCGTTTCTGCCTATGGACGTCCCCTTGAATTTTTTGGAAATCGTTTTGTCTATGCAGTGATTTCCCAGCGAGCCCATGGTTTGTCCATTGGCATTAACATGAACCCGGACAAATCGTGTAACTTCGACTGTGCTTACTGCGAAGTGAACCGCGATCTGCCTTCGCGCGATTCTTCTGTAGATCTGGAGATTCTTGTTAGCGAACTGGAAAGTTTGCTCAGTCTTGCCCATTTGCGGAGCCTGCGCCAATTTCCCTATTTTCAGAATGTTCCCGAGGAATTATTGGCTCTAAAAAGTGTCACGCTCAGTGGCGAAGGCGAACCGACACAGAGTCCCCAGTTCCAGGAGATTGTTCGCGAAGTCATTCACGTTCGTTCACGCGGCAAATTTCCCTTTTTCAAACTCGTATTACTCACAAATTCTTCGGGGTTCGATTTACCAAATGTTCAGGAAGGTCTTCAGCTTCTCACCGCTCGTGATGAAATCTGGGCGAAACTGGAGGCTGGGACACAGGAATACATGAATGCCGTAAACCGCACTACGGTAAGCCTGGAGAAAATTTTAGCAAATATCTTGCGCGTCGCGCGAGCCAGGCCGATCATCATACAAAGCATGTTCCCATTACTCAATGGTCAAGAACCGCCTGCCAGCGAGATTGAATCCTATGTTGAAAAATTACAGCAGCTCAAGAATGATGGAGCGCAAATCTCTTTGGTGCAGATCTATTCTGCACACCGACCGCCGCATCGTCCCGAGTGCGGTCATTTGCCCTTGAAGAGTTTGTCCCGAATTGCCCAACATGTCCGTCAGGTAACAGGTCTCCCCGCAGAAGTTTTTTAATAACAACAAAAGAAGGATAAAAAATGATCAGATATATCGCTCTGCTTCGCTTCACCGAACAAGGCGTGAAGAACATGAAAAATTCCACAACTCGCGCGGCCGCTTTTCGCGAAGCCGCGACAAAGGCTGGTGTGAATGTCGAAGCGCAATACTGGACCACCGGCGCTTACGACGGCATTCTTATCTTCAGAGCCGAGGACGAGAATAATGCGTTACGTTGTCTCGCGGCACTCGCCGCGGCGGGCAACGTCCGCACAGAGACCTTGCGCGCATTCGACGCAAAGGAATTTGAAATGATTGCGGGCCATTGATCTGGTAGGTTTCGCTGTGCGTAGTCCACGCTGGTGGGCTATCCCATCGGTTTTATACGTCTAGCCTTCGGGGGGGCGCATGGAACGTCCTGCCATGACCGAGGCCACTTCCGAGATTCCTGAATCGAAAGAGTTCGCAGCATGGCGTTTGAAACACGATTGGTTGTCAGAACCAATCGCAGGCGTTCGCGCTTTGCGGTGGTGCAAGAATGGAGGATTCTTTGCCAAATTCCGCAAAGCCCAATCTTCGGCTGAGACTTACTTTGATTTCTAATGGAAGCCACGTTGCCATCGTACATGACGGCTTCGGTCTTCCGGGGTTCATGAACCAGGAAATGACCTATGAAAAGGGATCAAACCGAAGTTTTGGTTGTTGGAGCTGGGCCAGTCGGACTATTGACGGCCATACTGCTTGCCGAACATGACATTCAAGTTCAGATCATCGATTCCGAAGCGGGCACCGCTGCTCGCAGTTATGCTTGCGCGCTTCATCCGGCCACCCTCCGGTTGTTGGATCGGCTAGGCCTGGCCGCTACGGTGCTTGAGCATAGCCATCGCATCTCGAAGATGGTCTTCTATGAAAGTGACTCCCGCTGTGTGCAAATCAACCTTTCCGAATTCGGAGGTGATCGTCTGGTTCTACCGCAAAACGTGCTCGAGGATATTTTGGAACAACGGCTGCGCCAAAAAAACCACTTGTCTGTCAATTGGAACCATCGGTTCGACCGGTTCCAATCCGGGGAGGACGAGGTGGTGGCCACAGTCGAGAAGCTGGAAGGCACGGCAATGGGCTACATCGTCCCCCATTGGGAAACCATGGTCAAAAAGAGCTTTCCCGTCCGGACACAGTTCCTGGTCGGTGCCGACGGACACAACTCTATCGTGCGTCAGCGGCTGGGGATTGATTACGATCGAGTGGCCGGGCCGCAAGGTTTCGTCGCCTGCGAGTTCACCTCTGATTCCGAGCCTAATGACGAGTTGCGGGTCGTTTTGGACGAGGCGACCACCAATGTGCTCTGGCCGCTGCCTGGCGGCAAATATCGCTGGACCTTCCAGCTCATCCATTCCGAGTCGCCGCATGACTTTCCCGAAAAGGATCGCATAGCGGTGCGTTCCGGGGAAACGGCTGTAAATGAAAAAATCAGGCACAACTTGCAAAGGCTCATCCACCACCGCGCGCCCTGGTTCTCTGCCAGCATCAGGGAGATCCTCTGGTGCAAGCAGGTCGCCTTCCAGCATCGGCTAGCCAAAAAGTTCGGTCGCGATCGCTGCTGGCTGGCGGGCGACGCTGCACACCAAACCGGTCCCGTCGGCGTGCAAAGCCTCAATGTGGGTTTGTCTGAGGCCGATGCGCTCGCGGGCGCTCTCCAAAAAGTCCTCCGCGCAGAAGCCCCGCTGGATTCATTGGCGGTCTATGACCAGCAGCGACAGACTGAATGGCGACGACTGCTCGGCTTGGGTGGCGGTTTAAGGGCCAGAATCGACACCACCACCTGGGTGCGCAGCCGATGCTCCCGCATTCTTCCTTGCCTTCCAGCTTCTGGAGAAGATGTGACCCTTTTGGCCAATCAATTGGGACTCGACTTTGTATCTTAGGTGTCCTGTATCGCGAAGCGCTTGCGCGATCCGCCATCGTTATGCTCCATTTCATTCGTGTTTACGCCAAACTTCGCGGCACAGCGTAATACCAGATCTCGGATTGAGCCGATGTTCGGCACGTCGTCGTAGCGTGGGATTTCGAGCCGAAGGTTTGCGCCAGTCTTTGCTCAGGATTTTGGATGGGGTAAATCTCCTCGGTTAGGACGTGAAACCAAGCTTCACGAAACAATTCTGCGGGTGCGGTGGAAATTCCCGGTCTCTTTTATTTTGTAACTACCAGCCGCAAATCCGGGAGAGTTTCGCGAAGCACCTGGCTAATGCGTGCCCGTTCGTCACTCCCCAAATAGGCGTAGCGGGGATCAGGATCAACCGCCCTCAGTGCGCGAACTAATCGTGCCTGCACACGTCGCGTCAGAGGTGTCGGCAGGAGTCGGAAGGCATCGGAGTAGATCAGATAGCTGCAACGATTTTTGAAAAGATGGCCCTCAAGGTGGAAATCTTTAAGCGAGCTGCCATTGGTAGCGCGGGGGGCGTTGACGCTAAAAGTGTGTTGAAATGCAGGTGAACCTTTAATTCCTTCAGGCAATTGAGCTTCGTCTTTAAATAGGAGGTCGTCCACCAACTCCCGTGCGGTGTTGTCGAACACATGCTTGACGCTCTCGTACACGGGTTCTTCGGTGACGGCTTCCTTGAAGCCACGTTGGAGGTTTGCCTGATAATCCAGCATGCGACGGCAGTTTAAAGAAGCTCGAGTCAGTGTGTTTTGCATCGCAAGTTGATGTTCAAAAACCAGGAGCGCAACGATATCGCTGCTATTAGTAAGGTATTCCTTTACGTCAAAAAAACGAGAAAGGTCAGTGACATTTGCCCCTTTCCGGAAATCAACTTGCAACTGACCCTCTTTCTCTCGTGCTGTTACATTTCCGCGATGGAGAGCGCTGCCATGTTTTCCCGTTACGTACCAGCCACCCCAGCGGTCCGCGAAGGGTGTCCGAAAATCAACGATCTCGGTGCCGAAACGCAACATCGGCTCTCCTTCATCATCGGTAAAAATAGAGCGTGCGAATACGCCGGGGATGGCTCGGACAAAATTCCCGCCATGACAACGCAGGCAATCGGTGTCGCGCACGATGGTAGGTTGCGTCTTAATGTCGCCCGCAGTCGGATCGAGCGAATAAAAGATTGGCCCCAGGACAGGATCGATGGCCGTAACTTCGATTAAGCCAGAGGGCACCCAGCCGACGTAGCAGGTATCCGTAAAGTAGAGCGCTCGTGGATGGCTCGGTCGGATGCGTTGCCGTTGGAGGCTCGTTTTGGAGTAAACCAGCAACTGGCTCTCGACAGGAATTTGCAGTTCACGCAGCAAGGTCTGCACAATCTCCCGACCGTTTTCTCCCAGTGGAACCTGACCTGAGGCGATCCGGGCCTGCAATCTTGCAACGGCATCCCGGGGTTTGGTGGCCGAATAATTGATCGGCGCTTGTTCGTAAATCTCAGGCTCCTCCCCCAAGGCGGAATCAAGGGAAAACACGGCGGCGAAAAAATAGGTTATGCAAAGAAGATTTTTCATTCTGACTATTCTCCGAGATTCCGTTTCAAAAGCGTGCGCAGTTTCCCCGGAGAGAGGATGGTGATAGTTTTGCCCTTTATCGAGACGAGCTTTTGCTCACGAAATTTGGCGAGGGTGCGAGAGAAGGTTTCGCTGATCGTGCCCAATTCTGCCGCGAGCACACGTTTGGTCATGGGGAGTTCGATGCGTACAGGACTTTCGCTGCAGGGTTCGGGACACCGCTTGACCAACCAGTTGGCGAGCCGTGTCTCAACGTCCTTAAGGGTCAAATCCTCTAATTGGCCAACCAGGACCCTTAGATGGCTGCTCATGGCGCCTAACATGCGCAACGCAAGTTCGGGCTGCCGCCGAAGCAGCGCAAGGATTCCGTCTTTCTGGATAAGTAATATTTGGGTAGGTTCGAGCGCGCGAGCATCAGCGGGATAGCCTTCGTGGGTGGCGAGGGCGACCTCCGCAAAAGATTCGCCTGTGCGAAAGATGTGAATGATCTGTTCTTTGCCCATGGCATTGACGCGATGCACGTTCACGGCGCCCTGTTGCACGATGTAAAAGCCACTCGCTGTGTCGCCTTCATGAAAGAGATACTCGCTTTTGGTCAAAGATTTGATGAGCGCACATGCCGCGATGTTTTCGATGTCTTGAGTGGGTAAGCCCGCGAATAGCTGGCAACAGCGCAGGGTGTTGATGATACCGATTCTTTTTAATTCAGTTAGTGCGATCGACATCGCAACACTATTTCAGCCAGGTTTCCGCCAGAAGTAAACCACCCAGTCTGCTCCGGAGCCGCGTTCTACTTTAGAGGCGAACCCTTCGCTCCCCAGCTTTTCGATTAAAGGCGAAGGTAGAAAAGGGGCAACAATAATCAACCCTTCGTCCGGCTTGAGCTTGTCGACCCGCTGACGGATTTGAGGAAAGGGTTCGATACCACGATGGAGCAGGTCGCTCACATCGAATCGTTTAAATTGGCTGGCGGGGGGCATCATTTAAGGAACAACAGATCAGACACACCACCTTGCCAGAGCATGAGAGCATCCGCAACCAGCCAACATGCAAAATGTTCATTCATATGCCCAAGCTATACCTGGATTTCGTTTCACGCCTTGATCTGAGTCAAACATTCCTGATTCGTTTGGCACTCATCGGCTCATCATTAGAGAAGTGGACTAAACAATTTTTGCAAAGCATATGACAAGATCGGTGTATCCGCATCAGGTGGAAATCTTTAATGCTTACCTCCATCAGAATGAAATTTATAAATATGGATTCTTTGACTTGCCTCAAAGAAGTCCTGGCAGTCGCACAGTAGTTTGATGCCGTGAAGACAAAACTTAATTCTTCCTTGCCGATGATGGTTGGGCTGGCCCTTCTTGTTGCGGGGTGTAAGCCGGTGGCGAACAAGCAGGAGGCAGAAAGTGCGGCCAGTCCGGGCTCAACTTCGGCTCCTGCGACAGTCAAAGTCACATTCTCTGATCTGCCGGTGCCACCAAAGCCAGCGGTGACACCAATTTTTCTGGAACACGGGAAAACTGTATATTCCCAAAATTGCGTTGCTTGTCATGGCGCCAAAGGGGACGGAAATGGCGACGCTGCGGCGTTTCTGCTGCCGAAGCCTCGTGATTTTGTCGCGGCCAACTTCCGCTTGCGCTCGACGACTACGGGCCAGTTACCTACGGACGTGGATTTGTTCCGTGCGGTTTCCTTCGGTATGGCCGGAACCCCGATGCCCCCTTGGAAACACATTCTCAATGAGAACGACCGATGGGCGGTAGTGGAGTACATCAAAACATTTTCGCCGCGGTTTACAGACACGAATGAAACTCAGAGGGTATTAATATTGGGTAGCCAACCAACGCGGAATGAGGCTGCAATTTCCGAAGGCAAGTCCCTTTTCACAAAGTTGGCATGCATTACCTGCCATGGAGAATCGGGACGCGGTGACGGGACAGCCTCGGTGACCCTGGTGGATGATAGCCAAACCAAAATCAAGCCGCGGGATTTTTCGAAACCTGGTCTATTCAAATCAGGTTATGCCACGAAGGAGATTGTTCGCACGATTCTAACTGGCTTTAACGGCACCCCAATGTTGGGTTTTCACGGCACGATACCTGAGCAGGATGCCTGGAAGCTCGCGTATTACGTAGAATCTTTTGCCAAACCCGAAGGCCCACCGGCTATCGTTCGCTTGTCGCAAAACTTCTTGCAGCGTGAGGAATTGGGAGAACCGGACGTCCGCATCAGGCTGACGGAGCGCGCGTGGAATTACGACCCCGCTGTGATCCGTGTGAAGAAAAACCAGATTGTTGAGATCACCTTTGAACCGACGGACAACGGATTGGGCGTTGGCCACGGATTCGCCATCAGCAGCTATGACGAAGCGGTGTTCCTTAATGGCGCCATGGTGGGAGCCCCCAAGACGGTAAAGTTCCGCGCCAATCGCCCGGGCAAATTCACCTACTACTGCGCAACGCAGTGCTCGACGGAAAAATTGCATCCCTTGATGAATGGCACACTGATCGTCGAAGAGACTTCAACCAAACAGACTGCTTCACTCGAATATTGACCTCTGATTGTATGAAATTGAATCAAATCCATTTTGAATTGGCACTGGTGGCACTGCTGTCGTTCACCGGTTGCAACTCCGACACGTCCGCAAAGCGCGAAAAAGCCGCCGCCCAGGCTGCCTCCGCCGCTCAGCAGATTTATGTAGCGCCGGGTAAACTTGACGAATATTACGCGATGCTCAGCGGCGGCCAAAGCGGGAGCGTGTTTGTCTATGGCATCCCTTCCTGCAGATTCATCAAAGAGATTCCGATTTTTGAGCCCCGGGCCGGTCTGGGTTACGCCAACAATCCCGGCTCAGAATCCTACAAGCGCCTCGTGGCGACGGGCCCGCTTTGGGGCGATACCCATCATCCGGTACTGAGCCAAACCGAGGGACGCTACGACGGCCATTGGCTGTGGATTAATGACAAAGCGAACGATCGTGTTGCCAAAGTAGATCTGCGCACGTTCGAAGTTGCTGAAATCAAACTCGTCCCGAACATCCAGGGCGCTCATGGACTGGCAGCCTACCTCCCCTCCTGCAAATATGTTTTTGTCAACGGCGAATTGGAGACAGACGCCGCTGGCAATTCCACAGACCCAGAAAAGTACCGTTCGTTGGTCGCCTTCCTCGATGCACAGACACTCGAAACGCGATTCCAGGTCAGCTTCGTTGGCAACGCCGACATCGCCAGTTCCGGTAAAGATGGCCGTTATGTCTTCGTAACCATGTATAATACTGAAAACGCAACTTCCTCAGAAGGCATGATTGAACGGGACCGCGACGCGGTCGGTGCGATTGATGTGCCGCTGGCCGAAAAGGCGTTGGCGGAAGGTAAGTTCACGAAGATCAACGGCGTGCCCGTCATCGATTCGGAAAAAGCCACCGGAGTCCTGACGTTCATTCCCGTTCCGAAGAACCCACACGGTTGCAATGTCACTCCCGACGGCAAATACGTGCTTGCGAGCGGCAAACTCTCGCCAACGGTCACGATTATTGATGCAAAAACCCTCAAAATCATCGCCGAGCCCGAGGTGGGTCTGGGTCCTCTGCACACCACTTTCGACGGCCGCGGTAATGCCTACACCTCCCTTTTCGTCGATTCGCAAATTGTAAAATGGAATATCGAAAAGGCCATTAAGAATGAGCGCGACTACATCGTGGATCGGGTGGACGTGCATTACAACGTCGGCCACACCAAGGCTGCCGGCGGAGATACCAGCTACCCGAGTGGTGACTGGCTGATCTCACTAAACAAATTAAGCAAAGGCATGTTTCTCCCGGTCGGCCCAGGCATGCCTGAATCGCAGGAACTCGTCGATATATCTGGAGAAAAAATGCGTGTCGTGGCGGCCTTCCCTTCCCTGCCTGAACCGCACGACGCCGTGATGATCCATCGCAAAGTCTTGGAAAATGTGGTGGTCCAGACTTACGAAATCCAACCCGCGGCTGTGAAATTGGGAGAGGAGAAGGTGGTTCGGAATGGGAACAAGGTGGATGTGTACATGACATGCATTCGGTCAAAGTTTGTGCCTGAGGAATTCGAAGTGCATGAAGGTGATGAAGTGAAGCTCCATCTTACGAACGTCGAAACGGTGCGCGACATGACTCATGGCATCGCATTTTCAAAAATGGGAATCAATCTGGCTGTGGATCCGGGCCAGACATCTGAGACCACCTTTACCGCGGGCAAGCCGGGGACTTATTGGTATTACTGCACTTGGTTCTGTTCCGCGTTGCATTTGGAAATGAGAGGCCGGTTGCTGGTGAAAGCCAAGGGAGACGCGCTTAACGAATATCTCGGGCCGATCGCCCGGCAGGACAAAATGCGCGGCGCCGCGAAGAAAAAAGGGGCTTCATCTTATGAATAAAGCAGGTCATTTGTCATTTGTCATTCGTCATTTGCCATGGGGCCTGGCCCTTTTGGCTTCGGTCCTGCTTCTGGCAAGCCTCAAGCTCCCGCTCTGGCAGATGCGGCTCGAAGCTCCGCAATATCGTGATCAGGAAGCTCTTCACGTTGCTGTTTATCCTAATGCCTTGGGGGGTGACATCAGGGAGCTTTCTGTTTTGGAACAGTACATCGGGGTTCATATCCCACCCACATTACCCCAATTCAAATGGCTCCCTGCACTCTTGGTTGCAGGAGCTGTGTTAGGGGTTATTGCAGGTCTCATGCGCGGTATTCCCCGTTCACGCGCCCTGGTCTGCGTGTGCGGCGCGTTAACCGCAGCTATTGTGATCGCTGCCATTCAGGCGAATTCTCAGATCTATGACATCGGCCATAAACGAGATCAAAAAACAGTTTTAGTGGGAGTACGCGATTTCACACCGCCCTTTCTCGGTACGCGGAAAATCGCCCAATTCACTGTCAGTTCGCATTTTGGTCTGGGAGCGTGGTTGATTGGTGGCGCACTGGTTTTTCAGTTAGGCGCGGCCTTGTTGAGCCGACAGCTTGTAGCCGCGAAGGAGAGGAGCGCCATACCCTCTGAGTCCCCAGTTAGCGAATCGGCAACTCCCCGTCCCCTCGTTGATAGTTGCGATGCCGTGGCCCATTTAATCACTTAACCAATTCGCTACCTTGAAAGCTACCCGCATCCTCTTCCTCTCTGGCATTCTCTTCCTTCTGGGTATTTTTGTTGTCGGGATTTACATCGTCCCAAAACTGCAGTCCGGCAGTCCGACTACCGCGCGCCAAAGCGATGCGTCGCGGGTCTCTCTGTCAGACGTGTTCCTTGATGCGACTTACGCGACGCCGGACTTTGTTAAACGCGTGAAATTGGAGCGTTATCTTCAGCAATGGCAGAATCGAGCCCAGCCGTTTCTAATTGGCATCAACACACACGTAGGCTCGATCGCTGATCTTGATCTTCGTGGTAAAGTGCTCGTTGAAGACAGCAATGGCGACCGTTTTCCGTCACTAGGCACGCCCGTCGTCTTGAGCGAGCACCACAATATGTACCTGCTGGTCTTTCCCTTGGTAGACAACTCGGGCCAGCCCATTTTCTCACCCAAACGCGGTCATTTTCGCCTCGTGGTAACCGGTGTCGGTAAGACTCCTGAGCGCATTTTCGAATGGAAGCTGCCAGTCGTTGAAGCTACGCCATCGCGTACAATGGCCAGTACATTGATGCTCGCTCTGAGTGTCATTGGCGCATTAATGGTCATTTTGAGCCCATGCGCTATCGAACTTACCAGTTACTATGCAGGCATCATTGGGGGAGTGGTCAGCTCTGCCGCCCTCTCCGAACGTAGCTCTCGTCTGCCAAGGCAAGTGCGGGGACGAATCCTCCGCAATCTCGCGGCATTCGTGGCGGGCTTCACAATCCTATACATGGCGAGCGGAGCAACCGTGGCCTTCATGGGGCAACAGCTTTTAGGCATGCAGACAAAACTTCAGGCGGGTGCCACGATTGCTGATGTCATTTGCGGCCGTGCGCCGGCATTGCTGACGGAGCCGCTCACCACGACCGCTTCGGTGGATAAAGCGGGGCATATGAATCACGGCGCGGGCTTCGGTCCGTGGGCGCGCTACGCGAATTGGTTAGGGGCCGCGTTCCTGGTCTATTTTGCGCTGAAGTCTGTCGGGCTGTTGAAGCGGGGCGGACAGTGCTTCGTCTGGCTGGCGCAGATTGGCCGCAAGTTTCGCTCGATCATCGCTGCCGTGGTCGGAACCGTCTCACCCAAGCGCGCCGCAATCATCCGCGCGCCGGCATTGAGCTTGCGACAGCCCGGAAACATAACGCCTGTCAACTCGTTCTGCGCCGGGCTGGGTTTGTCGGTGAGTTGCCTTACCTGCATGGGCGGGGCGATTCTTTATCCGTTGCTGATCTTTGTCGGTACCTCGACCTGGTATTGGGGCGCTCTTATCCTCGGTACGTATTCTCTTGCACTGGCCATTCCGATGGCGGCCATCGCCGTAGCGGTGGGAAATTGGACCTGGCAGTTCGTTCATCGTCCATGGCTCACGCGCGGCCTGCAATGGAGCAGCGCCGTTGTGATGATTACGGTCGCCATCCTGATCGCTTTTGATCGAACCAGAGTCATTAACTCCATCGTATTCACGGTGCTTTCCGCATTGGGAGGCAGTCCGGAAGCAAGCTTTGCGCAACTATGAAACTGGCGCTGGGAATCCTGATTTTATCTCAGATACTGGCGCTAGCCGCGACTATTCCGGTTGGGGATTCTATCTCTAGAGCGGTCGCCGAGGCACGGGAAGGAGACACCTTGCTTGTGTCAGGGCCGGCGATATTTCACGAGCATGTTGTTATCGACAAAACCATCCGGCTGGTCGGCACAAACTCTCCGGTGATAGATGCTGATGGTGTGGGAACACCGCTTACTTTGGAGGCGCAAAATATTGAAGTGCGCCGGGTCGTGGTTCGAAACTCTGGCGGGGACCTGGCAGGTTTCGATTCTGCAGTGATGATCACCGCTCCCGGCGCGGCTGTGCGGGAGTGTAGAATCGAGAACAATGCTTTCGGGATTTATGTGCGCGGTGTCAACGGCTGCATTATCGAACGGAACCAGGTGTTGGGAAACAAAACCCAGCCCTCCGCCGCTCGAGGGAACGGCATTCATTTGTGGAAAACACAGCGCAACGGGATTATCGGCAACATCGTGCGAGACAAGCGCGATGGAATGTATTTTTCGTACGCGGACAACAACCTGATCGCGGGCAACACCGTCGCCGACTCGCGCTTCGGCATTCATTACATGTATTCGCACGAGAACCAGTTATTGACAAATTCGCTCACGCGCAACGTGGTTGGCGCGACGTTGATGTTCAGCCGCCAGGCGCTCGTCCAGGGGAATTACGTATTTGCTAATCGACGTCACGGGATCGTGCTCAAACAATTCGACACCTCAAAAATAGTTGGCAATATCGTAGTGGGCCAAAACCGCGGGTTCTTTGTGCAGCAGGCCAATCAAAACCGTTTCGAGGGCAATATTATCGCCACCAATGACATTGGACTCTATCTCAGTAATGGGTCCGAACAGAACGTATTTGTGGGAAACGCTTTTGTTCGGAACACCGACCAGGTTTGGCAGCCTCCATTTGAGATGGAGCAGGGCCGCAAAGGGCCGAACGCATTTTCCGAAAAGGGGCAGGGCAACTATTGGAGCGATTATGCCGGTAGCGATCGCAATCACGACGGCATCGGCGACACTCCTTATCATGAGACCGATGCATTCGGTTATATCCTGGATCGGCATCCTGAAGCTCGCGCTCTTGCTCTCAGTCCTGCTGTTGCGCTGCTTCGCAAAGGAGAGGAATTGATGCCACTCTTGAACGCGGCGGGAGTAACCGACATCGCTCCATTAATGGACACCACTTCCGTGGTCCCCAAGGCTTGGGCCCTCAAAGCTAAAAGTCCAAATAAGAATCGTCTAACATTGGCCCCCATTGCAAAGAAATGACTTATCTTCAAATCTCAGGTTTAACCAAGCGGTACGGCACGATCCCGGCCTTGGGCGGCGTTGATTTGAAAGTGGAACGCGGCAGCGTGCTCGCCTTACTCGGCCCGAACGGGGCAGGGAAGTCCACCTTCTTTGGCTGCGTTCTGGGACTGACCTTGCCGACGAGCGGCACGGTGCGGATCGAAGGTGGGCCACTCACCGACGCGGATCGCTCAAGATTCGGATACGTCGCCGAACGCGTCGCGCTCTATCCACAGCGGACGGTTGCGGAGAACGCGACCTTCTTTGCCCAACTCAGAGGCCAGCCATTTGCTGCCATCGAGAAGGAGCTCAAGCGATTTGGTCTTTATGTCATGCGCGACCGAAAAGTGCGCCAGCTTTCCAAAGGCTTGCTCCAGCGTCTTGGGATCGCAATTGCCCTCTGCGGCAAGCCCGAGCTGCTGGTGTTGGACGAACCTTTCAACGGCCTGGATCCTGCTTTGCTGGACACGCTCCAAAGGATCCTCTGTGAAGAACACCGGCGTGGTGCAACGCTGTTGATTTCCACTCACACGATATCGGCCGTAGAACCGTTGGCCACTCATGCGGCGATCCTGCTTGAAGGCCGTGTAGCCGCGTTCGGCTCCGTTCCGGATCTGCGGGCAGAGCACGGCCAATTCGATTCGTTGGAAACAATTTACCAGAGTATCGCTCGCAGTCGGAATGTTCCTGAGGAGATCTTGGCATGACAAGCGACTCGGCTATTTCTCTTCCCACTGACCACCGGCGTGAGGGAGCGGCGCATCGAGGCGCAAAAAATACAAGGGCGACTACCCCGCTCGGTTCCTGCGCCCATATCCTTTTGATCGCCAAGAAAGAGTTCGGCGACCGTCTTCGCAGTGGTTGGGTGATCGCTTGCATCATGGTCTGGCTCGGCGCGATTGGGTTGACGAGCTTCCTCGGCCTGCTGCAAATCGGCCAGATCGGCATTCAAGGTTATCAACGCACCGTGATGAGTCTCCTGAACCTTGCCCAATATCTTGTGCCTTTGCTTGGGCTGCTGCTCGCTCACGATCTGATCGTGAGCGAAAAAGAAGAACGGACCTTCCGGCTCATGCTCGCCGGCGGTGTGAGTCGCGCACGATTATTGCTCGGCAAATATCTCGGTGGAGTCCTGACCATCGCCTCTCCGCTGATCGCAGGTTTCACCATCGCTGGAGTCGTGATCGGATTCACTGCAAGAGACAAGAGTATCGAGCCCTTTATCCGGCTTGTTGCATCGGGGCTGTTGCTGGGAATTGTTTTTGTTGGCATGGGTTTGGTGATTTCGGTTTTTTGCCGCACCCGTGTGCAAGCTCTCGTAATGGCGTTGTTGACCTGGTGTTTATTTGTCTTCGCGTTTGATCTCGTCGCCTTGGGACTGATTGTCTCAACCAAAACACCTGCTGCGGTGCGGGAGATCGAATTGGTATGTGATACAATGCACGTTAACGCCGCAGCAGACTTTCATTCCGGTTTCGACATTGCCGACGTTCCTTCGCGCCAGCATTTCACTCCAACTACCCATTCACGCTCGCTCAGTTGGCTTGCGATTAATCCGGTGGATCTTTTCCGAACAGTCAATCTTCCTCGGGAAACCGGTATTTCCCTCCCGGTCCTCTCGACAATCGCTTCGTTGGCTACCTGGATCGCGCTCACCCTCACGGCGAGTCTCTGGAAATTTCGACGAACCGATTTATGAAGCCCAAAATATTTTTTAGTGCTCTGGGCCTGCTGACGTTTCTGGGAGTGCTGACCGTCCTCAGGTTCAACCACCTCGATCAAGCAGCACCTCATGCGGCGGTGGCCAAGCGGACATTTCAAGTTCATGGCCAGATACGGAGCCTGGATCCTGCTAATAACACCATTCGGATTGCGCATGAGGAGATTCCGGGTTACATGGCCGCCATGACGATGCCATTGCAAGTCAAAGACCCTGGGCTATTCCGTGGGTTGGCAAGTGGCAATGATGTGCAGTTCGAACTTTCCGTGACCGACGACGATTCCTGGATTTCTCACATCGAAAGAATTTTACCTGAGAAGTCTCTACAAACCAGCCCCTCTGATTCTCTACAACGGCAGTCGGGTGATCCACTTGCCCTCTCCCCCCCGACGGGAGAGCGGGGTGAAGGTGCTTCAGCCGAAGTGCAGAAAGGCGAATTAGTTCCCGATTTCAACCTGATCGACCAGAACGGACAATCATTTCGATTGAGTAATTTCCGAGGCAGAGCCGTCGTGCTCACCTTTATCTTTACTCGCTGCCCTCTCCCGAATTTCTGTCCCCTCCTTTCTAAAAATTTTGCCACCCTCCAGGAACGCCTCAAGAAAGAATTCGCAGGCCGTTATCAACTCTTGAGCATTAGCATAGACCCGAAATTCGACCGGCCAACGGTGCTGAAAGATTATGCAGCTCGCTACAATGCTGATGAAAAATGCTGGTGTTTTGCCACAGGCGATCAGGATCAAATCGACTTTGTTGGCGGCTTGTTTGGTTTGGTTCATCAACCAGAAGGTGGCCTAATCTCACATAATCTCCGCACGGCTTTGATAGGTCCCGATGGGCGGCTTGTTCATTTGTGGAAGAGCAACGTATGGACGCCTTACGAAGTCGACCGCATGCTCAGAGAGTCGTTGCCCGCTTCCAAGGCCTATTCCGCTTCCCGATAAAATAGTGAGGCGGATCACCTTCGCAGATATCGGGAAGGAACCCTTTCGTGTCTTTTTTCCCGAGGGCGTGCTGGCAGGTATTCTCGGGGTATCGCTATGGCCGCTCTACTTCGTCGGTTTGACCAAATTTTATCCGGGTGAAGCTCACGCGCGCATCATGGCTTATGGGTTATTTGGCGGGTTCATCTTTGGATTTTTAAGCACGGCCATGCCACGGCTGCTTTCGGCCCCTGTTCTCGGTACTCGCAACGTATTCACGCTCCTAGGTATTCATCTGGCAATGGTCGTTGCTTTTGCTGCTCAAAAGGTTTTTTGGGGCGATATGCTCTTCCTCGCGTTGCTCCTGCTTTTTCTCGGGTTGATGCTCCGGCGCTTGAGATATCGAAAGGACACTCCGCCGCCGGGATTTATTCTTGTCGGCCTGGCCTTCCTGTGTGTGCTGACTGGCGCAGTCCTTGCCCTTTTTGAACCCTGGATGGACGAAGGCGCTGCATACTGGATCACCTTGCAAAGGCGATTGTCCTATCAAGGGTTCGTGCTCCTGCCGATTTTGGGGATCGGCCCTTTCATTCTGCCCCGATTTTTTGGCTTGCCGAACCCGCATGATTTTCCTGAGACGTTGGTGCCCTCGGCGAGGTGGAAGGGCAAGGCCCTCCTGGCGCTCGGCTCAGGTATTGTGATCGTTGCATCATTCTTTGTGGAAACGAAGGGCTGGGTCCGCACGGCGCACGCGTTACGTTTTGGCACAACGCTCCTTTACCTTTCTATCGAATTTCCGTTCCGGCTGGCGCCAAAGTTCGGCAGCAGCCTTGGTGCTTCGTTGCGAATCGCTTTTACCCTTCTGGTCAGCGGCTTTGTTCTCATTGTCCTTTTTCCGGAATTTCGGGTTGGCTTGTTGCACCTGACGTTGGTCGGCGGCTTTGCTGTGATCACCTTTACCGTGGCCACACGGGTCCTGTTTGGGCACAGCGGGAACCTCGAAAAACTCAAGGGGAAAAATTGGTGGCTTCTGGGTGCAGTCGGCTTGATGCTCTTCGGCATGGCCACGCGCATTAGTGGAGACTTTTGGCCGAAGATCATGGCCTCACACTATATCTACGGAGCCCTATTCTGGATTGCAGGCGTTTTGCTCTGGTCGTGTTTTGCCCTGCTCAAAGTATTGCACATCGAAGCCGAATAGAACTCTTTAGAGTGGTTTATTGGCCCGTCGAGCCGGGCTTCCGAAGAGTTATTTTGGGTAACCAATAAATAAGGAGAAAACACCAAAATATGGAAAGCACGAGGGCTGCGCGTGAGTTATGGTAGTGAGAAATCAAACCCCTCACAACGATTAAAATTTGGAAGAAAGAATGATTATGATTTCTCGACGACATTTTATGAAAGTCAGCGGGGCGGCCGGCGCAGGTTTGTTACTGCCTTGGAAAGGAGCGGTCGAACAGGCTGTTGCCCAATTACCCGTTGGAATTCTCGATCCCACCTATTTGCCCAAATACGTTACTCCCCTGGTCATTCCTCCAGCTATGCCCAGGACGAGCAAAATCGTTCAAAGAATGGGGCGCAACGTCGATTATTTTGAAATTGCTGTGCGCCAATTTGTACAACAAATCCTGCCCACGGGCTGGCCGGCAACAACGGTCTGGAGCTATGGTTCCGTTAATCACCCGGGGACATTCAATTATCCAGCCTTCACACTCGAGGCGAAGCACGACAGTCCTTTACGAGTTAAATGGATCAATCAATTAGTCGATGCTTCTGGCAATTATCTGCCGCACTTGCTGGCGGTGGATCCGACGTTGCACTGGGCCAATCCGCCAGGCCCAAGGGACACACGGCCGAAATTCAAGAAGAACGTCCGCCCGGTAGCGTATCGCGGTCCAGTGCCGATTGTGACTCACCTTCATGGTGGTCATTCCACCGAAGAGAGCGACGGCTATGCCGAGGCCTGGTTCCTGCCCGCTGCCAAAAATATTCCGACGGGTTATTTCACCACTGGTACCTGGTATGCGCCATTCAAAGCCAAGTCGGAAAGCCGCCTGGGCCAAACTTGGGAGGCAGGGTCAGCGGTGTTTCAGTATGCCAACGATCAACGAGCGACCACCGCTTGGTATCACGATCATACCCTCGGCATGACCCGGCTTAATGTCTATGCCGGGCCGGCTGGATTTTACCTTGTCCGAGGCGGTCCGAGCGATTTACCGACCGGCCTCTTGCCCGGACCTGCTCCAGCACCCGGTGACTTGCTAGGCACGAACTATTACGAGATTCCCATCGCGATTCAGGACCGCGCGTTTAACACAAACGGTTCGCTGTTCTATCCGGATAGCCGGGCGTTATTTGACGGATTCACCGGCCCGTACATCCCCAAGAGTGACATTTCGCCCATCTGGAATCCTGAGTTCTTCGGCAACGCCATCGTCGTCAATGGCAAAACGTGGCCCAATTTAAACGTCGAGCCACGCCGGTACCGATTCCGGTTCCTTAACGGATGCAACTCGCGATTTCTGATCCTTAAGCTGGTCACGAACCCCCTCGCGGCCAGGCCGGCCGCGCCCGCGCTGCCGTTTGCTCAAATCGGCTCAGAAGGTGGTTTTCTTCCTGCACCGGTGATGCAGGCTCAGCTCCTGATGGGGCTTGCTGAAAGGGCAGACGTCATCGTTGACTTTACCGGACTGCCGGTAGGCACACAAATCTATCTGATCAACGAAGGACCCGATGAGCCATTCGCGGGCGGGCTGCCGTTTGAAGAGTTCGAGCCTGCCACACTTGCTACTACCGGCCAAGTGATGAAGTTCACGGTGACCCCGCTGACCGGACCAGATACGAGTTTGCCTATCGATCAACTGATATTACCCGCATTTGCAGCGCTTGGTCCGGCGATACGCACCAGGAAGGTGTCCCTAAACGAGGCGGTTTCAGAGGTGCTGAAAGACGTTGGCCCTCGAGAAGCTCTTCTGGGAACGGTCGACGATCAGGGCTTTCCGATCCCGTTGAAATGGATGGACGAAATCACCGAGAATCCGATGGTTGGCGATACGGAGATTTGGGAAATTTATAATTTCACGGCGGATGCCCATCCGATCCATCTCCATGAGGTCCAATTCCAAGTGGTTAATCGCCAGCCGTTATTGGCTGATGAAGAAGGCATGACTTTAACGCCGGCGACCGTGGCCGGACCGTCAATCGCGCCGGAACCTGGGGAGACGGGCTACAAAGACACAGTCATTGCCTATCCTGGTCAGGTGACTCGCATCAAGGCGACATTCGATCTGCCCGGACTTTACGTGTGGCACTGTCACATCGTCGAGCATGAGGACAATGAAATGATGCGTCCTTTCTTTATTGGGCCGATGCGGTAAGAAGAAAAGCATTGGGACGACAATCCAGAAAGGCGACAGATGAATTGGGGATCCCATCCTTTGTCATGAGCGCTTGCCTTTTTCGAAGGCGCCCGTGACCGCGCCGGAGCGGAGAAGTCATCCCATCGCCGAGCAGCGGAAAGAGTAGCCGTAAAAGTTAGCCGTAATTATGCAATTGGTGTGCGCCCGTCTTCGACGCAGCATGCTTACCCTGAAATGTGCTCACCTTTGAAAGGTACGCTTGAAATCACCAAATGTTGATATCGGTTTTTCAGAGGCAAAGGCTCGATTTCGCTAGGACGTTGCTGCGCCCGAGCAGTTCCGGGTTATTTAGTGGATTTGAACGAAGTCAACTGACTAATAAATTCGAGATTCACCGTCTTTCGGAGAACGGTTCCACCAGGATTTTTTGCGCCAGTTGGTCGCTCAAAGCCAGACGGGTGTTACACACAAGGCAAATGATGTTGTTGTGGCTGGTCAGCAATTTCACGACTCGATCTTCGCAGAAACCGATTTCGCGCAGCCGATCGCGCAGTTCAGGCGCAGCGCAAAGCTGTTTAATGCGCACCATCACTCCCGCTTTGATGCGATTGAGTGGGCAAAGCGCATCAGGGCACTTGGCATCGAGGCCATCTTCCATATTCATACTTTGGACAGCTTAAAACCCGAAACGTATCTCACTAACCATTTTCTGCGTCTTCCTTCTCCTATTTTGGCAAGGAGGGATAAGAACCAAAAGATTTATCGGTTCGCGTGTCTCTTACCCCGGCAAGCCATGGAGAGCTTTTGACAAATTCCGGTAAGTCCAAATTGCTTTCCTGGTGTTTCCTTTCTGTAGATGAAGATTATAGACCAGTTCGTATCGAGTGACCTGAACATGAATTCAACGAGGCGAGTTGCGCCGGTTGCCTTGCGTGGAGAGCAGATTCTACGTGATCCATTGCAAAACAAAGACACTGCCTTCACACACGAGGAGCGGGCAAAGCTCGGTCTGGCCGGATTGCTTCCCCCCGCGGTGCTGACCATCGAGCAACAGCTTGCCATGGAACTCGAACATGTTTTGTGCAAGAGCGAGCCACTCGAACAATACATCGGACTGATTGCTTTATTGGATCGAAACGAGACTTTGTTCTACCGACTGTTGACGGAGAACATAGAACGATTAGCCCCGATCATTTACACACCAACGGTTGGCGCGGCCTGTCAAAGGTACAGCCATATTTTTCGCAGACCCAGAGGATTGTTTATCTGTCCGAGGGATCGCGGCCAAATCGCAAATCGGCTCGCTAACTTCAGCCAGCGAGACATTCGGCTGATCGTGGTGACTGACAACGAACGCATTCTTGGACTGGGTGATCAGGGCGCAGGCGGGATGCCTATCCCTATTGGAAAACTTGCCCTGTATTCAGCCGGCGCGGGTATTCATCCGTCACTTTGCTTGCCGATTAGCCTGGACGTAGGCACGGACAATCCCCAACTGCTCGAAGACCCTTTGTACTTGGGCTATCGTGAAAGAAGGTTGCGTGGCGAGCCCTATGATGCGCTGGTGGAGGAGTTCGTTCAGGCGGTGAAGAGCACGTTTCCTGGCGCTCTTCTTCAATGGGAGGATTTCAAAAAAGCGAATGCTTTTCGCCTTCTCGAACGTTACGCATCTCAATTGCCCAGTTTCAATGACGATATTCAAGGGACTGCGGCTGTGACGCTCGCGGGCATTCTCGCGGGTTTGCGGATGATTGGCCAGCCGCTTCGGCAGCAGCGGGTGTTGTTTGTTGGTGCTGGGGCCGCCGGTGTCGGAATCGGCCGGCTCTTGCGCACCGCGCTGCTGTCCGAAGGGCTGAGTCCAAACGAAGCCCGCCGACGAATGCTATTCATGGATTCTTGTGGTGTTGTGCAGGAAGGAACTTCTGAGCTGGATGCTCACAAGCGGGAGTTTGCCTTATGCAAACAAGATTGGAGTGATGCAGGTTTCAGCGAGCCGCCACCGGCGTCATTGGAAAAAGTTGTGGCGGCTTTTCGGCCCACCGTATTGATTGGGACAAGCGGGAAAGGCGGAGACTTTACACCGAACGTCCTGCGCTCGATGGCCAATCATTGCGACCGACCTTTAATCTTTGCGCTCAGCAATCCGACCAGCAAGGCGGAATGCACACCTTCTGAGGCTCTTCGATATTCCGATGGCAGGGCATTGGTAGCGACGGGTTCGCCGTTTGGACCGGTCGAGTTAAACGGCTGCAAAAATGTGATTGGGCAATGCAATAACGTATTCATCTTTCCCGGCGTCGGACTGGGGGTGCTGATCAGTGAAGCGAGAAAAGTAACGGAATCAATGTTCCTGGCCGCAGCCCAGACTCTCGCTCAATTCACATACACCAGAAATTCAGCAGATGGAGCTCTATATCCATCTTTGGGTGATTTGGGAAACGTGAGTCGTCTCATAGCCTTCAATGTGGCGCAGACTGCCCGCAACGACGGCCTAGGGAAAGACCTCACTGACGCCGAAATCACAAAAGCTCTCGAGGACTTTTGCTGGTTTCCAGATTACAACGCGAACACGTCGTGCCAAAATCCAGAAGATCAAGGTCATTCCGATGGTCCAGATCTGGAGTTTGAGCGTCGCGGCGCAAATCAATTTTGCTTACCCACAACCGCATAATGGCGGCTCGTTCATTCTACAAATCACCTTCACGCACGGATTGCGACCAGACGACCTGGCCTATTCCGGGTGCCTGAACAGCTGGACTAATTCGAAGCATCGCAGCCGATTTGCCCATCCGTTGGCAAAATCTTCCATCGCAATATTTGTGTAATCATTGCCAATCATTGAGAAGCGGCTCTTCGAACACAGCGGTAGTTTGGTTTATACGGGCGAAATCGATACGTACTACGATTATGAAAAGACAAACGCATAATTGCTCATCGCTTCAATCAATTCTGCCACGTTTATCAGGTATTCCTTTCATACTCATGAACCAGGTTGCTCTATTGCTGTTGATATCAAGCGGCACTGCTGCAGGGCAATTGTTCATTGAAATTGATCCCGGGCTGGCAAAGCCACCAAACCCATGCGTCATTTGGGGAGATTATGATGGCGACGGCGACCTGGACGTGTTGGTTGCAGGTGCAGGCAAACAAGACGTGGCCTTCACGACGATTTATAACAACGCCGGTGGAGTCTTCACCAACAGCGGAATCAATCTGCTTGGCTTGTCCCGTGCGTCGGCGGCTTGGGGGGATTACGATAATGACGGTGACTTTGATCTGGCAATGACCGGATTGACCACGGTAGGAGTGGCCACAACGCGGATTTACCACAATGACGGAGGGACCTTCACTGCAATTCCAGGCAGTTTCCTTGGAGTATTTGCCGGAAACGTCTCATGGGCTGACTACGATAATGATGGTGACCTTGATCTGCTGATCACCGGTGTAACCAGCTCAACACCTGGCGCCGCCGCCGCCACCCGGCTATATCGTAATGACGGAGGAGTCTTCAATTCCGTAGCTCACGTATTCCCCGACTGCTACCTGGGCGCAGTTGCGTGGGGAGACTATGACAATGACGGTGATCTCGACGTGGTAATCACTGGCACGGAGAGTACCGGAGCATTGGTTTCCGGTTTGTGGCGTAATGATAATGGAACCTTTACTGATGCTGGAGCCAATCTGCCGGGAATGGATTTAGGTTTCGCAGTCTGGGGCGACTACGATCATGATGGGGATCTTGATTTGCTCTTCGGCGGAAATTCTAACGACGGCTGGATTACTCGCATCTATCGTAACGACAATGGCACTTTGATTCCGGCCAGTGCTGAGCTCCTGGGCCTGCTCTGGTCTTCGGCAGCATGGGGGGATTATGACAATGACGGTGACCTTGATTTCATCGTTGCCGGCTATGATCCCGTGGCACAAGTGAATCGCTCGATTCTTTATCGCAACGATGCAGGTTCATTCGTGGACAGCGGCGCAACCTTTCATAACGTGTTCCTCGGCGGTGTAAGCTGGGCAGACTACGATAATGATGGCGATCTTGATCTGCTCATGACCGGCAATGAGACTGGCCAAAATATCGTCAGTATCTATCGTAACAATAATCTGACATCAAACACGCCACCAACCCCGCCTACGAATCTCGTCGTGAACATCACGGGCACGAGCGTAAGCTTTTCCTGGAGTGCTTCCAGCGATGTTCAGACACCTGCCGAAGCGTTGAGTTATAACCTGCGGGTCGGCACCACTGCTGGCGGTTCGGACATCCTCGCACCTCAATCTTCAGGAACGGGCTACCGGCGTCTTCCTGAAATGGGAAACGCCCAACTCGGTCTTACTGCACGGCTCGGACAACTTAAGCCCGGCACCAATTACTTCTGGAGCATTCAGGCCGTGGACACTGCATTCTCTGGCTCGACTTTCTCCGCGGAGGAAACCTTCACCGTCGTAGCCGATGTTCCGGTAACAGTCTCAATCGTTCCTGACACGGACGGCAGTGTCCGTGTCACTTGGCGTGGTACCCCTGCAAGTTCTTATCAGGTGCTAACGTCGACGAACCTCTCCACCTGGAGCCTTCTGAGCACTCAATCAGCCCGCGCCGATGGATTATTTGATGTTATCCAGCCAACCAGTTTGGCGCCGGTAAAGTTTTTTCGCGCGGCCAGGCCATAGCAAGAACTCCTTGTAAACAAACGTAGATGGCCAGTTACGACAAGAGCGTACAGTTCATTTTGCGTAATGCGGCAAGCAATTCCATTTTTTTTCGAAGGGTTTTTCGTGTGCGTGGCCTGCCCGTTTTGAGAGCAGGCCGCGCGGTTGGTTGAGTCGGGGACTAGTGGCAACCGCCGAAGGCCCAGTACCGTTTTTGAATGCTTGCAGGATTTCCTGCCGTCGGCGCTTGGAGTTTTTGATCAGGTCCTGCTCCTGAGAATGCGCGCCAGTACTTCCAACCGGCAAGCCCCGAGCCGATGAAGAAGGTTACGATCCCGAGCGCAGAGAGCACAAATACAACAGCACGACCACGGCCCCGCAGATCCCCGCTGTAATATGAGCCGGCCGATAGAACCTGCTTGCCGCAGCTTGTTTCTCTTTGTCTTCGGGTTTGGTGCCAGCAGGATAAGGGGTGAATCAGCCCGGCCTTGTAAGGATTATGCTTTGATGAAAGAACAGTTTAGAAGTCCGAAGGAATCAACGGTCATTTCCACATTGCCCATTGGTGCCGATGGAGGGGGTCGAACCCACACACCCTTTCGAGTACCAGATTTTGAGTCTAGCGCGTCTGCCAATTCCGCCACATCGGCCTGTTTATATTCAACAACTTATGACAGCAATTGAAATGAGTATTTATACTTGCGACAGTGTTGAGACACTGTTGCCATAGGAAGCGGACTGCAACCCAAAGCAATGCTGGCGCAAGGTCAAACTCATGCCACTACAGATACACCAAGGTCTTGGGCCATCGCAAGCACCCAATTCGAGGCCTGTGGAACGGAACGGCAGTTTCATAGCCCAAATCACTGTCGAAGATGATGACGGACACAAAGGAACCTTCGGTGAAAGGGCCTTGTGCTGCCGCCGGACCCGATAATGGCCCGTGCGATGTTCCTTTAATCGCCAGATTAGCCGGAGGCGTTGGATATTAGGAGCAGAAGATTCACCCTTTGATTTAATGATCATGAAAATGGCGCTCGTAACTTTTTGTATATCGATATGCTGCGGCTTTATTCGCGCCGAAACACTGACCCCGGAACGCAAAGTGGAATTGAACAGCATCGTCTCAAAGAGAGATCCGAACATCCGGATCGATCTTCCGGGAAGGGCGCGTTATGTCGGCTCCGACCGGTGGCATCTGTTCGGCGTCGCTGACTGCGAAGTTCACGTTTTTATCCAGGCGGACGAAAAGAAAAACGTTCAGAGTTTTTACTGGATTCAGTTCGAGGGGTATCTCTCCGAAAAGCCTGAGCAGCGCTACGATTACAAGAACGACCGGAAGATGGTCATTGACGGCTTGGATTTTCACCTTAAAGCCCGGTTTGGTCCGACCTCCGAGAAACCGAAGTCCGGATCGGACTTGGAACACGTGTTGAAGCTGATTGCTGGCGGTGGATACAAACTGCCGCCGGACATGATGAATGTCCGTTTGGTGTACCTTCCCGATTCGTCCCATCGCAAGGAACTGATGGTTATCTACGCAGAAGATATGGCCTGCAGCGGTTACTCAACCACTAATCTGATGGCAAGCGGGAAAATTCGTCCAGAATGGGCAGGGATCGAAGCTGACCTCATTAAGCGAGCTAAGAGACAAATCCGATTTCATCTGAGGCATTGAATATCCTTTGAATCACCGCTCTCACGAATCGGTCTGCTTTGGATCGGACTCTCGATAGCAAGGAGTATTGGCAGAGCCGAAAGCTGGCAAACAAATGAAATGCGAACAAGCTCGCTTCAGCCAGCAGCCGCCGTCCCTTATGTTTCCTGCCGCTGCGGACGGAGAAGACGTTGCCATCAGTTTCCGTGGCCAGTTCCTGACGGTCATGTCGGGCGCGGTCTGTAAGTGGGTACCATCATTTGACGATCTGACGTGGCGGCAAGAGTATTTCGGCATGCGCGGCTGCCGTCCGCTGGATATTGACTTTGGAAAGCCGGTCATAGGTCAACAGCCCGTTCAACTCGTTTTCCACGTCGGTTAATTGCGTATAGATCATTCCGCTGACGCCTGGTTTGTCCACGAGTGCCCCATAAGAATGAAGCTGCTTGATGTATTCAGTGGTATATGACTCGGAGGAAGCAAGGGGCTTATCCGCAGCGTCGCCGGCTCCCCAGGTGTGCTCGGAAATCCGCAGCGGCGCGCCGCCGAACTCGCCGATGACCGCAGCGCGGTTTGATTCAGGCGGCAGAGCCTGTACGCGGCCGTAACTATGCGTGTCCACGATATCCCCAAGGCCGGCATCCCAGCGGTTGCGGATGCCCTGAGCCTCTTCGCCACCTTCGCCGCTTTCATGGTTGATGATTCGTGTGGGATCCAACTGTTTGATGAGTCCGGTTAATTCCTGAAGGTTATGTAATCCCCAGCCCTCGTTGAATGGGATCCACATAATGATGCTCGGATGGTTGAACCGGCCTTCGATCATCCGACGCAGCTCCGTTTCAAACTGTCGTACTGCGATTGTGCGTTCCTGGCCCGAACCCAGGTCCCAGGTGGCAGGCATGTCTTGCCATACCATCAGACCCAGCCGGTCGCACCAGTAGTACCATCGCTGCGGCTCAATCTTGACGTGTTTACGGGTCGCATTGAAACCGAGTTTTCGAGTCATCTCGACATCAAAGCGCAAAGCTGCGTCGCACGGGGCGGTGTACAGTCCGTCGGGCCAAAAGCCTTGATCTAACGGTCCGAGTTGAACGACGAACCTGCCGTTCAACAGGATCCGCATGATGCCTTGGGAGTCCTTACCCAGGGCGAGTTTGCGAAGGCCAAAATAGCTCTCGACGCTATCGACCTTGCGGCCGGCCACATGGAGCGTGACGCGCAGGTCGTAGAGGAATGGGGCATCCGGCGACCAAAGTCTTGGCTGATGAACGGGCAGGACGAGCTCTGACTCGGCCTTGCCCGTGGCCTGGCTAAGCTCCTTCCCACCAGCCATGACTGCGGCTTCTACGGCGGCTTCTTGAGCATTGCCTGTTACCTTCACGGTAAGCCTGGCAGACGCGTGGTCGACGTCGGGAACAATTTTGATCCGCTCGATCCGCGTCGATGATACGGGTTCGAGCCAAACCGTTTGCCAAATACCCGAGGAGGGAGTGTAAGTCATACCGCCGCGCTTGAGGGTCTGCTTGCCGTGCGGCTGGGGTCCGTCTGTGGGATCCCAAACGGATACCACAACTTCTTGATCGCCCTCAGGGTGCAGCAAATCGGTGATGTCGAAAACGAAGTCGTCGTAGCCGCCGCGATGCGTTCGAAGCTCCTTGCCGTTAATCCAGACGACCGTTTCCCAGTCCACGGCGTCGAAGTGCAACAGAATATGCCTGTTCGACCATTGATGCGGCACGGCGAAGGTGCGCCGGTACCAGAGCCGTTGATTAGCATCGAGGGGCTGCATAACGCCGGATAGAGCCGATTCGACAGGGAATGGCACGAGGATTTGGCCTTGCCAGGCACCGGGCCTGGAGTCGCTCCGGCGGGTAATCGCATAGTCCCAGAGACCGTTCAGGTTCTTCCAGTCGGTGCGGACCATTTGGGGCCGGGGGTAATCTGGCCAAACTCGCGTGGGCGAGACATCTTTCGTCCAGCGGGTAGTCAGTGGTCCGCGACAGGGTCCCCACGCCTCAGCACAGAAGGCCGCCCCGCACCAGCCGGCGATGCACAAGGTGAAGGTCAGTTTTCGTGTCTTCGTAATCATCGCGAAATGCTGAGGGGAAGTTTACAAAATCTAACGAAGAAGCATAGCATTGACGGGAGCAGGCGTGCTTTGCGAGGTGCCTACGTCGTTTCTTGTTAGCCGGCATCTTCATTTGCTCATCAAATCAAACTTCTCGATCCCTTCAAAATCTCGTCGTTGGAAATCCAGTATCCGTCCTTCAATTCAGACCAAAGGGATCAATTAGTTTGAATAGACTGGATTCAAGTGTTTGTCACCGCTCAAACGCTAATCGGCCAACCAGGCCCGGACCTGGCGAAAGGCACGTTCGGATTTTGGGCGCCTGTGGTATTCGTCGAGAGTCTTTCGCGCCAGCGCGGACTGATCCGTGATGAGCCCGTCAATACCAAGATCGAACAGGCGTTGCATATCCCCCGAGGTGTTGACCGTCCAGGCATAAACCTGCTGACCGCTGCGATGCGCGTTGAGGAGGAACCTGCGGTCGAGTCGGTTTTGTTCGACACTGAGGAAATTGACATTCAACCGCGAAGGCTTGCGGGCGTTGAAGGAAAGCAGGTAGCCAATGGGCACCTCCGGAGCGAGTTGGCGCACTTCCAGAAGAGGCTCGTATTCGAGGCACTGGATCACAACCTGATCGAGCATCCCTTGCTGGCGCACCGCTTCAACGACTTTGCGGGGGAGGCCAGGCTGATGATCGCCGTAGTATTTCAACTCTATGTTCAACTTGATCCGCCCTTTGGTCTCGGCGAGCAACTCGTCGAGCGTGGGCGTAAAGTCCTGGCCAGCGCCGAGCGGGATGGCGCGAATCTCGTCATACCTCAGGTCCCAGACTTTCTTTGCCACGTTCCCCAGCCGGGAAAAATCGCTGTCATGCACGACCACGATCACGTCGTCCTTGGAAAGTTGCACGTCTGTTTCGACATAATCCGCCCCTGCCGAGATGGCTTCACGCGCAGCGGTCAGCGTGTTTTCCGGGGCTTTCGTCCAGACACCGCGGTGCGCATGAATGGTGATCGGTCGCTCGTCCGGGATCGCCTCGAGGGTCAGCCAGGCACCGGCGGCAGCGAACGCCAGCAGGCTGACAACCATGGCGGCAGCCACCCAGCGCAGAGTTGCGACCCGGGCAGGCTCAGCCTCGGTTGCGGCCGGAAGCCATGCATCGATGTCCAGAAGGGCAAGCCGCCGCAGATAAAGTGAGGTGAAAACGCCCGCATCCACACACGAACCGAGGAATGTGCAGCCTGCGCCGATGATCGTCCTTAGGAACAACAGCGCGCCAAACGAAAAGGCGAGCGATGCGGCGCCATGCCCCAACACGCCGAGCACAAGCGCCGTGCAGGCGTTACCCGATAGGGAGGCAGCCAGTCCCAGCGCGAGTGAAACGAGCGCGACGCCAACCAGCACGCAGGTCAGCTTCCAGCGCAGGCCGCGGGTGAGAGTCGCACTTTCCGCGAATGCCCCGCCCACCCCTTTCCGCTGGAAGAGCACAACTTGCACGACCCAACGCCAGCGTACCACGAGGGCCAGCAGCACTGCCGCGGTAATCAGTGCGACGACGCCGATCGACGCCGCTGCTGCCATGAACTCCGGCGGACGCAGCTTCAGATAGTAGTTCACATCATGCCGCGGGAGTAGCCGGGAAGCGAATCCGCCTGCCACGGTGAGCAACGGCAAGACGGTCAGCAATCCCAGGCCTACGAAGCGCATGGACACGCGGACTAGGACCAGCAGTTGCCTCAAGACCAGGAGCAGGGCTTCACGGGAGGAAACTCTCCGGCCGGCGAACGCGCCGAAGAAGATCACGGACAATCCTGCGTGCTCGATCAACCGAATGCTCAGTGCCGCGACCGCTGCCAACGTCAGCGCGAGAAACCCGCGCGGTGAGAGAAGGAACGAAACAAGCGCCGTGCTATCAAGCACCGTGCGGCCGAGGAGCCACGTTCCGGCAAGAGCGGCCAGCGGCGCGAAGATCACGCTTTCCAGGATCCGAAAGATCAGCGCGACCCCAACGAGCTCGCGCCACCGCTGGCCGATAATGGAAAGCCAAGTTTGTTTCATTTAATTGACCGCCGGAAATAGTTTTTGTTGATGGTTGACCTAAACACGTTCCGGCCCAATATAGTACTATGAAACAGTCTATATATAAGCACACGGAAAAACATCAGGGGCATGCAGCCATCCCTTGGGGTCACTTCAGGGGCAAATTGACCGCAGTTGTTGCAGCGCTTATGGCACTGGCCACCTTTGTTGCCGTCGGCGCCGAGGAAAAAAAGGTCACCATCCCAGCGGGCACCACTTTGCTGGTCAAACTTGATACAGCCGTCAGCTCCAGCGATAAGCCTGGCACCAAATTCGGCGGCGTGTTGCAGGGCGACCTGACCGTCGACGGCGTCGCCGTGGTCAAGACCGGCAGCGCTGTCGTTGGCGAGGTCACAGAGGCCAAGAAAGCCAAGCGCGTGCGCGGCAAAGCCGCGGTGACATTCGCGCTCAGCCAGATCAACATTGGTGGCCAACTGACGCCGATATCGACCCAACCCATCGAGAACATCGCTGCCAGCAGCACGAAAAAAACTGCCAAAGGCGCCGCGGCGGGTGCTGCTGTTGGCGCGGTTGCCGACGGCGGGGACGGTGCGGCCAAGGGTGCGGCGATTGGAGCTGGCGCCTCTGCCCTCAAGAAAGGCGAGAGCGCGGGCAGCAAGGCGGGCGCGCTAGTGGAGTTTAAACTGGCCGCGCCACTAACGGTGACGGTCAAGCAATGAGTGCCAGCAGACTCGCACCGAAGCTCGAATCCCAAAACTGATACTGATAGGTATTTGCTTTTCCCGCGCCCCCCGTCACTGAGCGTTGCGCGGGTGAGTGGACGACGCTGTCTGCGAAGAGCTCGACAGAATCGCTTGGTAAGCTGTTGAAAAAGTAGCCGCCGAGGTAACGAGGCGGAAGCGATCGAGACGAAACTCAAGGAATCCGCCTCGCCAGCTCGGTGGCCACCGTCGTAATTTCATTTTTCAACAGCCTGCCAGTTAGTGCGCCGCCACGAATCAACTAGCGCTGATCGTTGTCGTTTTCCCCTTGATCGTTCTCCTCTGAGTGTCGGACGCGAACAATCGAGCCAAACAGGCCGTGGCTCTCGCCGTCTGGACCGGCGGTGAAGAACAATTGGTTCGTGCCGCCTGCGCGTCCGCCATTTCCCAGGGTGAGTGCCCAGAGGCCGGGAATGACGAGAGGTTGGTCGTCTCCGCGCTGGAGGAATCCATGAGACCTGCCCCAGGCATCGAACGTCGCAATACGGCCGCTGCCGAAGTTGCCCACCAGCAATTGGCCGGCGTGAGATCCAAAGTTGGACGGGGCAATTGCGAGGCCCCAGGGCGAATTGAGACTGCTGGTGTTGCCTCCGACAGCCGACCCTGTCGCGAAACGATGGAATGCGCCAGTCATCGGATTAAGGACGTCAATCAACCCATTCCCTCGACCAGGAACATCGTCCTCCTTTTCCGCGTCCTGCTTTGCGAAGGTGACGAAGATCATGCCTTCGACGGACTGGACGTTGAAGGGCGCATACCCCGAGGGCGTATGCGGGTCGGTGAATTGCCCCGCCATGGCGTTGTTTGTGCCGTAAGCGTCAACAGTGCCTTCGGCGAAATTAGCTGCCAATAAGAGTGGGCCGCTCGCTCCCGTAGCAAGCGTGGCTCCCTTGTAAACCGCCCCGGTCCGCGTTGCCAGGACTTCGGCATTGGTGCCCAGCGGTGGCCGCCAACCTGAGACTGTCCCGTCTTCACTAACAAACAGGAAAATATCTCCGTTGAAGCCGCCTACGTTGTTAAAGACCTGCCCGGTGACATTGCCCTCGCCAGGAATGTTTACGACCAGGCCCTGAGTCATGGCATGGGGCCTACCGGTCGCGTCGTTGGTGACGGCATAGAGCGTCGATTTGCCAGTCCCATTGTCGCTGATCCAGAAGGGGCTGCCCGAACTAAAGGAGACTCCCCATGCATTCACAAGATTTGTATCCTGAATTTCGGCAACTCCAGGCTGGTCGGAGACCAACTTGAGCTGCCGGAAGACCGCGTCCGCTCTAGAAGTAGAGGCTGTGATGGTCAGAGCCGCGATCATCGAAAGTTGGCTCGCCAGGAGCAGGACATTTAGCGATTTGGATGGTGTTCTTCTAGTTTTCATTACAACTCCTTCTTAGTTTTGATTATTTGGTTTATCGGCGCACTACTGCTGTTGCGCGCGGCCAATCGACCGTACACAATCGCGCCCGCAGCCACACCGGCAACGCTGCCACCAGCACCAAAGTGAACCTGCTAGTGAGAGGGATGACCTTCGCGTTGGTTCCCGGAAATCGTGGAGCTGGCCGACGGCTCTCTTACGCGCGGAGTACTCGTCTCTGTGGATTTGAAATAGATTTATGCACTACCTGTTAATGTACGATCTGGCTTCAGATTACCTGGACCGCAGAACCGCCTTTCGGAGTGAGCATCTGGAGCTTGCCTGGCAGGCCTCCGGTCGCGGCGAACTCATTCTCGGCGGCGCTCTGGCCGACCCAGTGGATTCCGCCGTCCTGTTGTTCCAGGGCGATTCTCCCGCAGTTGCCGAGCGTTTCGCCGTCGCTGACCCTTACGTCAAAAACGGCCTCGTCACCCGTTGGCGCGTTCGACCCTGGACTACTGTTGTGGGTGACTCGGCCACCACGCCAGTTCGAGGGACGAAGTGAATCAAACCATCTCAAGGCTGTCCGGACTTTAGCAAATCGGCTTTGAGGGTTGGGGTTCAAAGCAGAATTTGGCACCCTCAGTTTCCATACAGATAATACGTGGCCAGCCCCTCTCGCTTGGTCTGATCCACCGCGTTCCAGAGCTTCTCCTCTTTGCGCCCACATCTCGGACAGGTTTGCGTTGTTCGCATAGCTGTCTCAAACCACTACCCATGCGCGGGAACTACCGAAGGTATCCGGCCAAAAGGGCTAGAAAGAGCCGATGCGATAGAATCGTTGCAAGCCGGTCGCGGCGGCGGGATCGATAAATTGGAAATGGCCAGGAGAGGGCTCAGTGACGCCGCCGAGTACAGTCCAGTTGTCTAAGGGAAGGGTCATATTCGTGCTGGCGAAGACGCTGAAAAGTGCCCCTGGTGTGTTGGTGAACGAGAATTGGAAGGAGCCGTTCGTCAGCGTCGGGCTGGTCAACGTTGTCGCCGCGATGGGAAGGCTAACGTTCACAACGCTGGAGGTGCTGGGAATGCCATTGACGAAAAGGGTGATGAGCGCGTATCCGGGAATGAGGTTGGTCAACGGCACTGAAACCAAAGAATTTGTGGACCAATTGGTAACTAGCAAGAATATCGTTTGGCCGCCCTCGATGCTGTGCAGTTGGACGATAGGGTAATCTGTGGGGGAATCCTGGGAGTTTCCACAAGAGGCTCCCGAGATGCCGCGAAATCCGGAGCCGGTGAGGTTCAAGGGTGAACCGAGTTTGAGAGGTGCGGGCGTACTGAGGATCTGTGGCTGGTCACTGGCCTTGAAATTCAGACCGGTATCATAAAGCTCAGCGCCACTTAGAACGTTCGAATCACTTACTCCTCCGGCAACCAGGATTCGGCCGTTCGGAAGCAGTATTGCCGTGTGAGAGTTTCGCGCTCCGCTGAGTGGCTTGTTGGTGATCCAATTACCGGTGGCAGTATTATACAACTCTACGCTGGAGAGCCTGGCTCCGTTAGCATAGCCCCCCGCGATCAAGACCCGCCCATCTGGTAACAAGGTTGCGGTTTGGGTCGAGCGACCCTTATTCAATCGACCGGTGATGGTCCATGCGCCGGTTGAGGGATCGTACAGCTCCGCGCTGTTAATGAAAACGATGTTGCCGCTGCCGCCTGCAACCAGAACACTTCCGTTGGGCAACAGTGTCGCCGTATGCTGCGACCGTGTATCATGCAAAACGCCGGTGTTCGTCCATACCCCAGTTGCCGGGTCGTACAATTCGGTGACGTTCTTGAAACCGAACTCGCTTGTCCCTCCGGCAACGAGTACCTTGCCATTAGGGAGTAGCGTGGCTGAATGAGAGACGCGCCCATATTGCAGGGCACCCTTCTGGGTCCAAATGCCGGTTGTGGGATCGTACAGCTCGGCACTGGAGAGGAAAGGAGTCGGTATGCCAGTAGTTTGGGTGCCGCCTACGACCAACACTTTGCCGTTGGAGAGCAGGGTAGCCGTGTGGCGGTAACGCGGAATGTTGAGGTTCCCCGTTGATGCCCACGAATCGGTGGTCGGATCATACAGTTCGGCGCTGTTCGTGCTATTGCCGCCAACGGTGCCGCCTACGACCAGGATTTTCCCATTGCGAAGTAATGTTATTGTATGCTCGTGCCGATCGACTGAGGCCTGGGTTTTCAGCGCCCAATGTCCATCGGTCGGGTCATACAATTCCGCGGTGTTTGTTGCTCCCCCAACCACAAGCACCTGTCCATTGGGCAGAAGTGAGGCTTTATGGTCCGATCTCGCGATGCTCATCGGAGCGGTGTTTGTCCACGTACCCGCAGATGAATCATAAAGTTCAGTGGCAGGAACCCGACTAGTACCACCAAAATCACCACCCGCTATCAAGACACTGCCGCTGGGCAGTAACGTCGCCGTGTGGTACTGGCGAGCGAAATTTAATGGAGCAGTTGGGGTCCAGAGCCCGGTGAGCGGATCATAAATTTCCGCGCTGTTTGTAATAACGCTGGTGCTGTAGGCGTAGCCGCCAGTGGCGAGCACTGTGCCATTTGGCAGCAGGGTCGCTGCATGATCATCGCGAGGGGTATTAATAATTCCGCTTTCGCTCCAGGTCCTGGTTGCTGGATTGTAGAGCTCTGCGATGGAAGGGTTGCCGTTCGTTGTACTGTGGGCGCCCGCCGCTACCAGAACACTGCCGTTGCCTAAGAGGGTGGCCGTGTGAAGATGACGCTCGTTGTGGAGCGCTGCAGTATTGGTCCACGTCCCTCCAAGCGGATCATAAAGTTCGGCACTTGAGAGGGAACCGTTGTTCCAGCCGCCTGCGACCAATACTGTCCCATCTGGGAGCAAAGTGGCGGTGTGGGCGTAGCGTCCGGTGTTTAATGAACCGGCGGCCGACCAAGTGTCGGCGACAGAATCGTAGATCTCGGCACTGGAAGAGTCGCCAAGGAAGCTGCCGACGACGAGCACGTTTCCATTACGCAACAAAGTGGCAGTATGCCAGACGTGATGCGTCTGAAGCGGTTCTGTGGCTAACCACGAACCGGTGGATGGATCGTAGACTTCCGCCGAAAGAGGTTCCGTGCTCGATCCTCCCACAACGAGAACTTTCCCGTTCGGGAGCAATGTTGCGCTGTGCTGGGACCGGCCATAGTTCATCGATCCTGTCGATGTGGTTTTACCGGTTACCGGATCATAGAGTTCCGCGCTGGAGAGAACGCCATTCGTGCCTTCGCCGCCCGCAACGAGGACTCTGCTGTCCGGCAACAAGGTGGAGGTGTGGAAAGCGCGTGGAATTGCCAGGAGGGCATTCGTGGTGAAGGATGCACCGTGGACTTGGCCCGCAGCAAGAGCACCCAGCGCAAACGCTACAAGCCTAGAGTTGCGAAAGGGAGCTTTCGTTTTCATCGGGCTGTCACTGATTGCTATCGGCTTATCCTACTCCAACCACTCAGCGCAGTTGATAAGTGAGTTTGGCTCTTGCGCGGCACGGCGCATGCCGAAGTGCCGCCAATACAGATACGCCAAGGCCTCAGAGAACTGCAAGGCCCCAATTCGCTGTCCAAGTTGCTCCGGCGACATTTCCACCCTGGCTGTCACGACAATTTGTTTGTGCGATTTCGCCCAAACTGGCCAAAAATCTTCTTTGATTCGCAGTTCACCTGAGCACTTCAGTTAATCCGACATAACTTTATGTGAACAAATGTTTTGATTCTTTGAAATTTGAACAAAGTTTTGATATTTTCCAGGTTCTGGCATGCGCATTGCAAAGGCTGAAGTCGTAAAATCAAATGTAAAAAGTGGATGAAGACCGCAGCCAGCACGGTGTTTGGGTCGCACCCTGCACAGTTCGGACATCCAGTAGAAAGCAGTTTGGCTGCATCTGCTGGCTTAACGCCGCCTGGTTGTACCTCGCCCATTCTCGATTATCTCCATTATCTTCACCGCGAATTTGCGGGAGTGACTGAAGGCAAAGTTGCAACCTACATTCCTGAATTAGCGAAGGCCGATCCGAACTGGTTTGGCATCTGCCTCGTCACAGCCGCCGGAAACGTTTATGAGGCGGGCGACTCGAGACTCCCCTTTACCATTCAATCCATTTCCAAGCCGTTCGTGTATGGACTTGCTCTCGAGGACCACTCCCGGCAGCACGTTCTGAGTAAAGTTTCTACAGAGCCGACAGGGGATGCTTTTAATTCTATTAGTTTGGAACCTGGCACTGGACGGCCACGAAACCCGATGATTAATGCCGGGGCGATCGCCACAACTTCGCTCATTGAAGGTCAAACGCCACACGTACGTTTGCGCCGGTTACTTGAAATGCTTTCCCTGTACGCAGGTCGTGAACTCACGCTGGACGAAGCGGTTTATCTTTCGGAAAGCCAGACTGGCCATCGCAACCGCGCGATTGGCTACATGCTGCGCAATTTTGATATCCTTACGAGCGACCCCACGCCTTCGGTTGAACTGTATTTCCAGCAATGCTCCGTTTCCGTGACAGCGCGTGACCTTGCTATGATGGCTGCTACGCTTGCTAATCGAGGCACTAATCCCGTGACAGGGAAACAAGCGATCCGGGGCGAGTATGTCGAAAGCGTGCTGAGCGTCATGGCTTCGTGCGGCATGTACGATTACGCCGGTGAATGGCTTTACCAGATTGGTATGCCTGCCAAAAGCGGCGTGGCCGGCGGCCTGATCGCCGTTCTGCCAGGGCAATTGGGCATCGGCGTGTTTTCGCCTCCCCTCGATACTCGCGGCAACTCTGTGCGAGGGATTCGCGTGTGTGATGCTCTTTCGCGCCATTGCGATTTGCATTTGTTCAACCGTCCGAGTGTGGGCCACTCGACCGTGCGGTTGAAATTCACGGCGGCGCAGTTCAGCTCACACCGTGTTCGTACCCCCGAGGAGACCCAAGCTCTCCAGCAACTGGGTGAGCGCATCAGAATCTATCAACTCCAGGGCCATCTTAGCTTTGGCACGGCCGAGGTGGTTGTGTGCAATGTCGTCCAGGAGATGGGATCCTTGGATTATCTTATTTTAGACTTAAGGCGGGTCCTTAGCATAAATGAAAGCGCCTGCCGTCTTTTTTATGAATTGCTGAACAAGTTATCCGCGCTCAGCAAGCAAGTCCTGTTTACGCATGCCGACCAGTTCCCGCGACTGCGTCAATTCATGAAAGTCAAGCTCGGCACGCGTTTTCCGGAACTATTCCGTTCTGTTGATGACAATGATTTGGCATTGGAATGGTGCGAAAGCCGTGTCATCGAAGCCAATTTGCCCCCGCGAAAGCCCGAAGACACAGCAACCTTCGAGCAATACCAACTGTTTGAGAAATTTACACCCGACGAACGCGTCCGGCTTGCGCGCCTCCTCCACCGTAAGATTTTCAAAAAGGGCGAAGTTATCGTCAATGCGGGCGACCTTGCAAGGGAGCTGTTTTTTCTCGCGCAGGGCAAGGTTAGTGTGTTTGTGCCGTTGGAATCGGGTAAGCGCAAGCGATTGGCTACTTTTTCGGTGGGAATGGTTTTTGGTGAAATGGCGTTGATCGATCGCGCTCCTCGTTCGGCGACGATCATCGCAGATACGGACACTCAATGCGATTTATTGCGACTGGAGGACTTCGATCAACTCGACGTTTCGCAGCCAGGAATCAAGATTAAACTTCTCGAGAATCTCAGCTTGGTTCTCTCTCGTCGCCTTCGTAAAGCCAATCGGGAATTGAGCTTGTTCGATTAAGCATCCGCCCAGGAAACTTGCGGTTCTTGGGGTCCTCCCTCGAGAAGCTTAAGTAATCTTCCCCATTTCTGCCTATGGATTGGAGTGACAAAGTGATAAGCGATTGCGGGCCCACAGCACCGAATGAAATTGAACAAAGGCTGTTATTTGCCTCCTCAACTCAGCTTTGTTACAGAGCTGATTTTGATTTGTCTTCTTGTGACATTTGGGACGAAGGCCGAAGAACTTACCTTTGTTTATGCGGTTCAAATCAGCGCTAACATCCAGGTTGCTCCGCCACAAATAACACTCAACTGGGAACCAGACCCTCTGGGAGCAAACAGCTATACAATTTACCGGAAAGCTTTGACTGATACCAGTTGGGGTAATGGGACGACCCTTCCCGGCTCGGCTTCCAGCTATATCGACACGTTTGTTACCGTGGGAACCACATACGAGTATCAAATCGTGAAGTCCGCTACGTTGGGATACACCGGATACGGCTACATTTATTCGGGCATTAATGCTCCCCTCACAGAAAATCACGGGAAGGTAATTTTGATAGTCGCCACAAACTCTACCGCTGGTTTGTCGAGCGAGTTGACGCGATTGGAGACTGATTTGATTGGCGATGGTTGGAGAGTGCTGCGGCATGATGTCTCGAGCAACGATTCGCCTCCCAGTGTGAAGAGCCTCATAAAAATAGACTATGAAACCGATCCCGCCAATGTTAGAGCTGTTTTTCTATTTGGCCATGTTCCCATTTTGCAATCGGGCAACCTCAATTACGATGGTCATTTGACCCGTCCAATGCCCGCGGACGCTTATTATGGAGAGATGGATAATGATTGGCCTACCGATCCGGGTAGCAGCCCAAGTTTCCTCCCATCGGATGTCGAGTTAATGGTGGGCCGAGTGGATCTGGCAAATATGCCGGGGAATGGGGCCGCTATTCCGTGGCCAAGTGAGACCGAATTGCTCCGAAACTATCTCAATAAGGATCATAATTGGAGGCACAAACTAATCAGCGTTCCCCGGCAGGCTCTAATGGGAAACCGAAGGGGAGATGAGGGTGGGCGAGCTACCGCTTCCGGGGGTTATCGAAACTTTACTCCGTTCGTCGGGCCGGGAAATATTATTGAGGCCAACACTGATGACGCTGCACCGCCGGCAGAACGATGGATTTCAATGCTTGCCGCGAATAGCTATTTGTGGGCCTACGGTTGCGGGGGTGGTCAACCGACTGCGATCAGTGAATTAGGAACTCATGACCAGTATAATGATATGTGGAGCACGGATGTTGTTGGTCAGGATGCCAAAGCGGTCTTCGTGATGCTGTTTGGGAGTTGGTTTGGCAACTGGGACGGCACTGACAACGTCATGAGATCCTTCCTGGCGACGCCCACCATGGGTCTGGCATCATGTATGTCTGGAGGGCCGCACTGGTTTTTGCATCACATGGGCTTGGGTGAGCCAATCGGCTATGACACTCGACTCACGATGAACAATGACACCTTATACAAGAACCAAAGCAACGATTTCAGACGTGCAGTTTTTATTGCATTGATGGGAGATCCCACTCTGCGAATGGATTCGGTTGCTCCCCCCTCAAATCTTTTTGCAACCCAAAGCAACAGCATGGTAAACCTCAACTGGGGCGCTTCATCAGACGGTACGATTTTGGGGTATCACATTTATCGCTCCAGTTCCGCATCAGGACCATTTTCCCGCATAACAACATCGTTGCTGGCTGGCACCAGCTGCAACGACGCTGGCATCGCTCCGGGGACTTACACGTACATGGTGCGTTCAATAAAACTGCAAACCACTCCCAGTGGTTCGTACTTCAATCCCAGCCAGGGTATCTTTTCGAGTATCACGGTGATACCATTGCCCATTCTGCAAGCCTCACTTGCCGGCACTGGAGTGGTTTTATCCTGGAACAGCCTCCCCGGTGCAATGTACCATGTGCAAGTCCGGAGCACCGGCGGCCCGGGAGGAAATTGGAGTGAATTGAGCGGCGCGATTACTGCCACTGGCCCCACCACCACATGGACGGATTCAGATACGACCGAAACCACCCGATGTTATCGAGTGGTAAGCCCTTGAACGACAAATAATGTCGCAAAAGGCAAATAGTTCAATTGAAGCGAGTTAAAAAAGGCGCTATCTTGGAAATATGACCTTCCCTGGGTCCCCTGAATAAACAAAGGGTGGGTGGGTCTAACCCATAAGATGAAGAATCTGACTAAAGTAACCATCGTTGTAATTTGCATGGCTTGGACCGCGCTGCTTTTCATGCGCGTTTATGCCCAGCCTGTCCCGGGTCCCGAAAATGTTGGGGCGCCAGAAAATCTTTCCCCTGACGTTCCGGGTGAAACCCTGGCTCCCGTCGCGGTTTCACCGCCTGTTGGTGAAGTTATTCGCTTAGCTCAGTCAGGTGTTGGTGAAGATGTTGTTTTGGCCTACGTGCAAAATTCGACAGGTGGCTTTGAGCTAACATCCGACCAGATACTTTATCTTAGAGATATTGGAGTATCTTCTCCGGTAATTTCCGCCATGCTGAACCGCGATGCAGGGCTTCGGAACCAACCTCCCCAAGCGCAACCTTCGACTCCACCTCCGGCTCCTCCGAGTGTTCCTGTTGAAGCGCCCTTGACTCCATCGGCGCCCACCGAAGTCAGTAGCCCGCCACCGCAGGTTAATTATTTTTACTCGAGCCTTTCTCCATACGGCAGTTGGGTGGACATGGAAGGGGTCGGTTGGTGTTGGCAGCCCACCGTGGTCGTTGTGAACCGAGGATGGCAGCCTTATTGCGATTCCGGTCACTGGGTTTACACCGAGGCGGGCTGGTTCTGGCGTTCCGATTATTCATGGGGCTGGGCGCCGTTTCACTATGGCCGATGGTATAACCATCCACGCTGTGGCTGGGTTTGGACTCCAGATACTGTGTGGGCTCCATCCTGGGTAGTGTGGCGCAGCGGCGGAGATCGCTGTGGTTGGGCTCCCTTGCCACCCCACGCCACTTTCGATGTCAGAGTAGGGTGGACATTCAACGGGGTTCGGGTTCGAGCTGATTTCGATTTCGGGCTAAGGCCAAATCACTTCACGTTTGTCGGATTACATGATTTCAATGACCGGGATATTCGCCATCACCGTTTGCCTACAACTGAAGTCACGAAGATCTACAAAAACACAACCATCGTAAACAATTACACAGTCAATAACACGACGATCGTTAATCGTGGTATTCCAGTCGAACGTGTTTCGTCTGTCGCGCGAACACCAGTGCAACATGCCACCGTCCGCGACGTCCCAGCGGGCTCGGGCAGAGTGAATATCGTTTCACGAAGCACAGAGAAAGAATCCGTTGTCTATCGGCCTGTGCTCAAGGAGCCCGCAAAAACAACTCGAGTTGAAGTTCAGAAAATCGACAATCGACACCCAGTCATTCGGCATACACCCAGTGTTCCTGTGGTAAGCCAATCCAGGGGTGACTTTCGGACCACTCCGGCTGGAAACAATGTTGTGCGGGGCCAGCGCGAAGTCTCTAACCCCTCGCCAAGGCAAGTGGAACGGGCACCTTCCCCCTCATCAGGTCAACAGCCAGGCACTAGCACCACCACCACTACTCGAACACGGCAGCCAGAGCCTCGGGTGGAAAAAGAATCAAAGCCCTCTCAAATATCACCCACGCCTGTACCATCTCAAAGCGCTCCCCGCCCGAATTCCGCTCCAGCAGGGACACCACCTTCAAAACCGCAACGTCAAGTTCCACAGGAACAAAATAAACGCGCCGCTATTGCTGATTCTCCACCGCCGTCCCAAGCAACAACCCGCGTTGTACCCTCCACCGCGCCAACTATTCCAGCGCGCGACTTGCCGGCCACTCCACCGCAATCTACCGCGGTTGAGCGTGCTCCGCGCAATGTTCCTGCTGAATCTCGTGAACCTCGAGGTGGTAATCCTCATAATTACGAACCGAAGGGATATCACCAGTCTCGGGAAACTCACGCACCCCCTTCGAAACCCAAGAATTCCTCTGAATCCCAAGGAAATTCGTCTAATTCCAAAGCGAACAAAAAAGACCGCGATTAGGCGCTAAAACTCACGGTGCCCCGCGCATCTTTGAACCCACTAGCGGTTGGTTTGAATGGAATTCCTGGCTACTACATGGATTCTTCAACCGGAGGCCAAATTACGTTGTTCGGATTTCGGCTGCTCAGCCCTGCAGTCTCGGTCCCTCTGTTCTGGGTACGGCTGCGTAAATTCCAAACCTCTCATCAATCGGCAAAGAGATATTATTCCGGGCATCGTCGAAGCACAATAGCAGTTCAAGTTCCATCGTGTTGACCCCCGAATCCCGTACAAAACGGATCAAACGTTCGGTCGACTTAAAATCCAGAGCCTTTTCCGAAAAGGCTGTCCAGTTATCTCTGTCTTCGAGATAGAACCCGGTTGTGGTGTTGCGTAAAAGGGTTTTCATGACAATTCTTTCGAGCGTGCTTTCTTTATCAATGTGCTGGGCCGAGAAATAGTGGGGTAAACACCCCAATCCTTCCTGGTTTACCACGGCGATAACTAAAAATCGCGACTGGAGTTTGTGTCCCTCCTCGTTACTATTCGCACATGACCAAAGTGCGTTTGGGTATCATAGGGATGGGCAATATTGGCCAACACCATCACGCCTATCTTTCGGCGGGCAAAGTGAATCGAGCCGAATTGGTCGCTGTTTCGGATGCAATAGTTGAAAAATTGCCGAAGTACAAACCACTAAAAACGTTTTCCGATGGGGAGGAATTGATTCGCTCGGGCTTGGTGGATGCAGTCATTATAGCCACCCCGCACTATCAGCATACAACTCTGGGAATTGCTGCCTTGAATCATGGGGTGCATGCCATGGTCGAAAAACCTATCTCAGCGCACAAAGCCGATGCCGAGAGGTTGATTGCGGCGCACCAGAGCAATCCTAAAACGATTTTCGCGGGAATGTTTCAACTCCGGGCTGAACCACGTTATCTCAAGATTAAAAATCTCATCGACAGCGGGGAACTGGGGGAAATCGTGCGGATGAGCTGGATTATTACTGACTGGTACCGAACCGAGGCCTATTACGCCAGCGGCGGTTGGCGGGCAACCTGGAAGGGCGAAGGTGGCGGGGTTTTGCTGAATCAGTGTTTGCACAATCTGGATGTGCTGCAATGGTTACTTGGAATGCCCGCGCGTGCTCGAGGATTTTGTCAGCTTGGCCGCTTCCACCATATTGAAGTGGAGGACAATGTCTCGGCCTTCTTTGAGTATGATAATGGTGCAACGGGAATGTTTGTCACCTCAACAGGCGAAGCCCCGGGAACCAATCGATTCGAAATCGCAGGCACACGCGGGAAAATTGTCCTGGAACGCGACCAACTTTCCTTCACACGCAACGAAATGGACATGGTTCAATTCAGCCGAACTGCCAAGGTGGGTTTTGCGAAACCAGAGATTTGGCAGGTGGGCATTCCCTTTGAGAATGCCTCCAACCCGCACGCGCTTCTGGTACAAAACTTTGTCAACGCCATACTCGACGGCGAGCCGCTGATCGCACCTGGAGAAGAAGGCATCCATTCTGTGGAACTGGCCAACGTGATGCTCTTTTCGTCATTGCTCGCTCGCACCGTGGAATTGCCGATGGACAGCGCCGCCTACGAAAAGAAACTCAACGAGCTGATCGCGGAATCAAAACTGCAGAAGAAAGTGGTTGAAATTGCCACGGAAGATTTCACAAAGTCCTTCAACCGATAACTTCTATGATTCTCACTGGAATTGGCGACGAAGCTGCCAATACGATTGACGGACAAATCCGCGCGACACTGGAGCTTGGCTGGAAACACCTGGAAATGCGCGGCGTTGAAATTCCTGGTTTTGCCAAAGCCAATTTTCATGATATTCCCGAACCGGCTTTTGACATCGCCGTTCGAAAACTGGAAACGGCAGGTGTGGGAGTCTATTGCTTTGGATCCACCATCATGAACTGGGCCAAGAAGGTGGATGATCCCTTTGAAGTGACTCTGGCAGAGGTTAGACGTGCCATCCCGCGAATGAAACGTGTGGGCGCCAAATTTGTTCGAATTATGAGTTTCAAGCCTGGAGAGGATGATTACCGAATTCCCTCGGAAGTGTTCCGTCGGGTCAAAGATGTTACCAATATGTTTGTGGATGCCGGGCTGCAACCTGTTCACGAGAATTGCATGAACTACGGCGGGATGAGCTGGCAGCACGCGCTGGAATTGCAGGACAAATGTCCCGGTCTTAAATGGGTATTCGATACTGCCAACCCGATTCTGAATCCTGACCGCTCCCGGCCCAAGCCCTGGCCCAGGCAGGACACCTGGGAATTCTGGGAGCACATTCGGGAACACGTGGTGCATATTCATATTAAAGATGCCACCTGGAACGCTTCGAAAAAGGACGCCGACTATCATTGGCCTGGGGAAGGCCAGGGCCGAGTGCGAGACGTTCTGCAGGATGCTTTGTCTCGAGGGTACGATGGAGGAATTTCGATCGAGCCACACATGGTCGTGGTCTTTCATGATGCTCAATCCAAAAGCAGCAATGAAGACGCCATGTGCAAAAATTACATTGAATATGGGAAAGTCCTTGAAAGTATCCTAAGCGATATCACCCAAGGAGTCGGTTCTTAGTTTATTAGGCAGTCATCGCCTCTTTTGCTTTGGCGCATTTGAAATTTGCTTCCTTCGGATCCTGGCCCGCCAACCGTTTTTTACTGGCTGCTTTGGCGGGTCTGATGTTCGCGGCAGCCTTTCCCAACCTGGGTCTCGGGGGTCTGGCCTGGGTGGCACCTGGACTCTTGCTGGCATCGGTGTTTGGCAAAACCGGTTGGGAGAGATTTCGTATTGGATACGTGGGCGGCCTGGCATTTTACCTCGCTGCTCTTTATTGGCTTCTTTACATACCATATCGGTGGCATGGCATCCCCCTTGGGCCCGCTGCCGGTTGGCTTGCCCTCAGCAGTTATGTGGCGCTCTACCCAGCCGCGTGGGTATGGCTTTTGTCCAGTTCTTCCAAAACCAGGAATTTTGCTCAAACTGAAGGCGTCCCCAGTCTCCAACAACTGGCTCTGGCACCTGCTAATTTGGGAGACTTTTTGCCGCGAACATGGGGTCGGCGATGTCTTTGGGCTTTGTCAGGCGCAGCCTCATGGGTCGCACTGGAGATGATCCTGGCCCGATTATTCTCGGGATTTCCCTGGCTGCTGTTGGGAATAACGCAGTACAAGCTAGTTCCGTTGATACAGATTGCTTCGGTCACCGGGGTTTATGGCGTTTCATTTTTATGCGTGTGGGGTTCACTATCGCTTTTGTCCGCCAGTGTGATGTTGTTGCGACGGACCGAGTCACCCTCTATTCGATTGGCAGAGATCTTCATTCCATTTGTTACCATTTCGCTGCTGTTTCAATTTGGGTTCCGTCAGATCAGGCAATCCATCCCTGCGACGCGAACTCTTAGAGTCACCTTTGTTCAACCGAGCATTCCCCAGACTTTGATTTGGGACCAAACGAAAGATGAAGAGCGATTTCAGCACTTGATTCAGCTCTCGAGGGACGCTTTGACCAACCGCACTGACCTGTTGCTCTGGCCAGAAGCAGCCATTCCGAAATTGCTCCGATACGATAAATCGACCTACGAAACGGTGACGGGTCTCGCCCGTCAAAACAAGGTGTGGATGATCGTGGGCGCCGATGATGCCGAACCTCGGCCTGACGGCAAAGCCGATTATTTCAACAGCAGTTTCTTGATTAATCCGCAGGGTGAAATCGGGCAGGGTTATAAAAAGCGAGGCCTGGTAATATTCGGCGAATATATTCCACTGGTGCGATGGTTGCCCTTTATGAAATTCTTCACACCGATACCTGGTGGGTTCACTGCGGGGGAGCGCGCGGTGCAGTTTGACCTTTCCGATTTGCAGATCAAAACGTGCCCACTTATTTGTTTCGAGGATGTTTTCCCGCAATGGGCCCGAGAAGGCGCGCAGCCTGAGACTGATTTCCTCGTGAATCTGACCAACGACGGGTGGTTTGGCGAAAGCGCCGAACCGTGGCAACACGCCGCCAGTTCCGTATTTCGCGCTGTGGAAAATCGAGTGCCCTTGTTTCGTTGTACTAACACGGGGATCACTTGCTGGGTGGATCCCGAAGGCCGGATCCGTCAGATCTTTACCGATCAGAAGGGTAGTGTTTACGGTCCTGGCATTATGAGGGCCGATATTCCCCTGGCCGGCTCGGCCGCAAACTCGCGAAGCTTTTACAACACCCATGGCGACTGGTTTGGATGGTCGTGTGTAGCGGTTGCTGGCCTGCGGCAATTCCAGCGAATGCTTGACTGGGCTCGTAACCGGAAGAAATCACCACCGGACCGCGACCCGACCTTGGCCTAAAGCGTGCAAGGAACGACAGACAGGAGATTTTGACCACGGATAAAACCGGAGAACACGGATAAAACGAAGAGAGATTGTGATTTGGGGATCTCTTCTCTTCCCTCTCTTTCATTTAGCGTCTCGCGTCTCCGCGGCTTTGCGTTGATCTCAAGCCGATAACAACGCCCTGGCATGCCGTTGCGCCGCTTCGGTGCCGCCTCCCAACATTCGCGCGAGCTCACTGATCCGCTCTGCTGGTTCGAGCAAAGTAATCGTGGAAATCGTGCGCCCGGCTTTTGTTTGTTTGGTAGCCACATAATGTGCGGAAGCTGGTGCGGCTACTTGTGGCAGATGTGTAATGCACAACACCTGCCGTTTTCGAGCAATCTGCCGCATTTTTTCCGCTACTGCATTGGCAGTCTCGCCACCGACGTTGGCGTCGACTTCATCGAACACCAGCACGGGAACCTGGTCCTGTGCTGCAAGGACTGTCTTGAGAGCGAGCATCACCCGGGCTAACTCGCCTGACGAAGCTATCGCGCGAAGCGGGCGCGCAGGTTCACCGGCATTGGGCGCGAACTGGAATTCTACAATGTCAAAGCCCGTGGATGCGGGGTTTGCACTTTGCTCGAACGTGCCTGTTTCGCCAGTCGATGTCAGGAGGATGTCAAAACGGCTTTGCTTGAATCCCAGCTCCGCCAGATGGCCGCTGACTGCCTTGCTCAGTCGAGGAATGAGTTTGCGCCGTTGAGCGGTCAGCTCCTGCCCCGCGCGCAGGATCTGGCTATTTAACTTTTCGATGTGGCTATTGATCCGGCTCAATTCCGATTCGCGCTGTTCGAGCTTGTGGAGTTGCGACTCGGTGTTCTCCCCGTATGCAAGGATGTCGTTTATGGAGCCGCCGTATTTTCGTTTAAGAGAGTGGATCAGGTCAAGCCGCTCTTCCCATTCCTGCAACCTGGCAGGATCTAATTCGACCTTCTCGGCGTAATGCGAAATCGCCGTTTGCAAATCATTTAGAATTGAAACCACCTGTTCGTGCAGCGACAAAAGGTCTTTCGCTGAAGAATCCAGTTTTTGAAGCTCATTTAACATGCGGCCAAGCATGCCGGCTTGATTCAGTACGGAGCTGTCATTCTCATTCAGCAGTTCCAGGGCGGTGCGGCTTAATTGCAAGAGCCGAGCCGCATTGCTGGCACGTTGGAAGTTACCAGCTACCACTTCTTCTTCTCCCGGCTGCAGACGAGCGGCGGCAATCTCTCCAGTTTGAAAGCGTAACAGCTCAATTTGTTGCGCGTGCGTTTTTTCATCGAGCACCCATGCCTTTTTCTCGCTCTCGAGAGCTGAACGCTGAAGCACCAGTTCAGTGAAGGATTCGCGAGCCACTTCCAAGGCTCCAAAAGCATCGAGCAGGGCTAATTGCCTGGCTGGCAGAAGCAAGGATTGGTGCTCATGCGGACCATGAATGTCAGCCAGCCACTCACCAATGGTCGCCAAAATGATCAGTGTGGTTGGCGATCCATTGACGAATTGACGGTTGACACCCGTTGACGTGAGGCTGCGTCGCAGAATCAATTGAAAATCCTGACAAGGTTCGATCCCGTTTTCCTCCAGAAGTTTTTCGAGCGGAGCTTTCAGTCCGTGAATATCAAAAACTCCCTCAACCGAACAGCTATCACTACCACTGCGAATAAGTCCTCGATCCGCGCGTTCGCCCAGGATGAGGTTCAACGCGCCAATCAAAATCGACTTCCCCGCACCGGTTTCTCCGGTAATCACATTGAAACCGGCCTGCAACTCAATCGTCAGGTCTTCCACCAGCGCGAGATTCTTGATCCGGAGTGTCGTCAGCATGTCGCAATGTCCAGCAATCTTGCCGGTTGCCATCCAGTTACGCAACCGTGGAGGATTCTTTTTCAAAATCTGGTGATGATGGAATTACTGCCCACCGAATTGGAAAAGAGGGTAGAATCTTTGGCTAACCTTTCAAAAGAAAGTTCGCGCCCAAGTCGTCCCGTCGTATCTGGCTTGGCAGGGACCTGGTTCGTCTGGCTGAAAGCATCCGCACTCTGTTTCAGTAATGCGAATTGGCTGAAGTTCCTGGATCTCTTTTTAACATACACCTTCACTTCCCCACCACGCCTTCACGCATGAAGTCACTGCCCACCGAGTTGGAAAACACGGTAGAATCTTTGGCTTACGCTAAAAGGTGGGGCAAGAGTTCCGGGAGGACCACTGTCACTCCAGGACGCGGTTGCGCCATTGGGAACAATCTGGCCGGTGGGAGAGCCGAACCAGTTGGTCAGATCGGGTGAATACTCCACCTGGTAAGTTTGACCGGCCAGAGCGTCCCAAACCAGGGTTATCGAATTCTGACCGGGAACAACATTTGGCCGCTGAAAAGGTAACGGGACAAAACCTGCTCGTTGAAGGCCTCTTTGGACTTCAACATTGCGCATGAAGAGCTGCCAGACGCGTTGCCTGCGATAGTTTTCGATCATGATGACAATCGGGCCCTGGTCGATTCCCAAGGTATCGGGGTCGTAATACTGCAGGCCGATGTTGAAAGCGTCGCGAAAGCCATAGGCGGTCCAGATGTTCTGACGGCCGTTGTTGTAAAGGTTACGCAAATTCGGCAATGAATATTCGGGCGTAAAAGACATGGAACCACCTGCAGCAGTGGGGGCGATTGTGCCATCATCGTTTTGGGGTGGGGGAGCGCCATGCGCAGCGTAGCCATTCGGACCGTCACATGCAGTCAATCCCCAGACGTTGCTGGAATATCCGGTTTTGTTCATCGGGTTCGCGATGCAGTAGGCCCGCTGGGCGATGGTTGCGCGACGTGAGTTTTCGAAATAGGTGCTGTGGTGACCATTCATGTAAGCGTCTGCCATGTGCCGGAAATCGATCCAACAGTGGGAATACTGGTGACCGAACAATGGCGGAAAGGGAACGAACGCCTGGCCGTAATTGGTGGCCCAGGTATAGCCGCTGGTCCACCGACTCCACGCAGAGGCTGGCAGGGGATTGGTTGCAGCCCCCAGGCCGAGGCAATAAAGAATCATGCCCTCGTTATAGCCGATCCAATCTCCGAAACCTGCGAAGCCCGTGGATGGCTGCCAACCCATCGCTACCGCATCCGTGCCGCGTGCCATCCAATTCCAGTCCACCCGATTGAAGATCGTGTCGGCTATCGTTCGAATCGACGTTTCCACGCTGTTCGTGCCGTCAAAATATTGTTTGGCATGAAGAATACCGGCAAGCAACAAGGCGGTGTCGATCGAGGACAGTTCGGGACTGCCGGCACGCAAGGCAGTTTTCATATCCAGAAAATGATAAAACCAGCCTTTATACCCGATAATACCTGTGGCGCTCGCGCTTTGTGGCCCTTGGAGGAAGGTGGTTAAGGTAGTGAGGACGCGCTCCACGCCTTGTGTCCGCGAGATCCAGCCATGGTCAATGCCAATTCCGATGGCCGTCAACCCGAACCCCACCGCCGCGATGCTGCAGGCCGAGCCGTTGGCGCTGCGATCCGGCACCAGGCCATTGGCGGGATTAGCCAAGTACCAAAAATAATCGAAACTCGTCTGCTGCACGTACTCGAGAAACTGATCGTCGCTGGCAAAGACGTGGGCCGTTGCGGAGATATTTGTCGACGGAGTGCTTTCCACGGATGAAGTTGTGACGGCAGTGATCTGATAATAATAGGGCTGATCATTTTTAAGGTTGAGCAGGTCGCAAAAACCAGGGGAACTCAACAGGCTTGGAGTTTGCAAAGCAAATGGGCCAAGACTGTTGGTGGACCTGTAAACACGATAACCAGCCAGATCGGTGTCAGAATTGGCATCCCAGTGTAGAACAATGCTTCGATCTCCAGTTCGAGTAACGAGTCCGGTCGGAGACTGAATTGCCAGCGCAGTTTGAAAGGCAGCCCCCACCAGGAAGAGGATTCGGAAAAGCGGCATTGGTTTCATGTCCTGGTCGGCCTGCGTCGGCCCGGTACGATATCAACATAGCACGCATGAATGTGAGTTCAAAGAATAGAGTCGCCTTTCCAACGTTATTTGTTTCCAGTGCTATTGACTTCCCGGTTCCGCGTGCAACGGTACTAAGGAACCTTTTGGTTACCATCCACTGAAACCAGGAACGTTTTCGCCTATGATATTTAATTCTTCCTCCTCTAGAGAAAAGTCTGCATCCCTTAGTGTTCAGAACAAACGGTCCCACTTTTACCCCTTAAGGATTGCAAGCCAGATCCTGATGGCCGCGTCTTTTTTGTTTAGCGCGGAAAACGGAATCGCCGCGAATCTTTTGGTCAATCCTGGTTTCGAGTCGAACAGCGGCCACGTGATTCCGGTCGGTTGGACGCGGTTTGAACCGCCGACGGCTCAACATTTTGGTGTCCCCCCGCTTGGCAATTTTTATGTCGAGCTTGTGCCTGGCATTGCACATTCGGGAACATTCTATTTCAAGGAGTGGGGAGGTTCGTATAATGGTACGAACAATGTGGCAGGGATCTACCAGGATTTGAGCAGCGTTCCGGGCTCTACTTATCAGGCTAGCGGCTGGTTTTACACGAAAAGCACGGACATGATGGGAGCGGATTGTTCCGCCTGGATCGAAGTGTCTTTCCTCGGTGCCAGCAGTAATCTATTGGCTTTATACAAGTCGGCGAATTTCAACGTCAGTGTGGGAACGGATGCATGGTTCCAGTACCAGATCACAAACGCATGCAATCCATCGCAGCCGGTCTCGCTCGGCGATCCGTTTTTTACAACTTATGCTGTGACAGGCTCGGTCAGCCAACTAGTCGCACCCCCGGGTACATCAAAAGTCCGTTACCGGTTTGCGTATCTTCAGTCCGCTAGTCAAGGTGGTTCCTGTTATTTTGACGATGCTGTTCTGAACCAAATCACAGGCTCTGTGCCGCCGGTCATCAACAACCTCTTCCCGTTAAATATGATTTTTGTCAATCCAAGCGATGGCTTGAGTTTCAATGTCAGCTCACCCAGCGGCTATACCATCAATAATAGCGGCATTCACGTGGTTCTGAATGGCGCAGATGTTTCCGCGAGCCTGGCGATTAGCGGTTCCTCCTCGAATAAAAACGTCACCTACAGCGGACTGCAATCCAACCTGACTTACAACGCGTCGATTACGGTGACGGACTCCTCGAATCTCACGGCAAATGCCACTAGCTATTTCGAAACCACCTGGGTGGGCGTTCCACCACTTATTTACCTTTGGGAAGGTGAAGATTTTGATTTTGCGAACGGATCGTACATTAACAATCCCGTTCTGTGTAATAGTAGTGGAAATGCCACCTGCTATTTTGGCAAGGTCGGGGTCGAGGGTGTGGACGAGCACCACATCGGCACGGCCCCCAACCACTTTTACCGGCCTGATGATGCGATTGGGATCGTGCCGTCTGGAGACTATGCACGGAAGGATCATTATCTGGCGGGTGTGCTGGACTACCGCATCGATCCGTTCAACGGGATTAGCGGCGGTGACAGCGAGTGGCTGAATTATACGCGCGACTGGCCCACCGGGAGCTATTGGGTCGTCGGCCGCCTTTCCACAGACGTTTCCTTGTCCGGAACGCTCACTTTGAGCCGGGTAAACCCAGACACGAGCACGACCGACCTTGGGACCTTCACTATCAATAATGGCCTTGGTTGGAGTACTTTCCAAAACGTATTCTTGAAAGACACCAATGGCAACAATGCGGTAGTTACCCTCAACGGCAAAGCAACCTTGCGGGTGACTAGCGGAGGCAATCTGTTGCCGGGCTTCTTCATGCTCGTGGCTGGCCAGGTCGATTTGCCCACACTGAGCAACGTTTACCCAACTGGCACTCGCCCGTTCGAGTATACCAATGCGTTCGGCTTTACGGTTACTACCGTGGGCGCCACCTTTGCGGCCAATGGCATCACCTTGAACCTTGACGGCAATGATGTTTCCGCGAACCTCGTCATCACGGGATCGACCTCCGTCAAGAACGTCGTTTACCCGGCATTGCTGCCCAATGCCATTCACGTGTCCATCATTGCGGCTACAAATTCTCTCGGACATGGCATTCGGGTGACGAATCGCTTCGACACGTTTAACGAGTCAAATTACATGGTTGAGGCGGAGGATTTCGATTACAATGGCGGGCAGTTCATCGATCCGTGGTCTCCCGACGCCTACGCAGGGCAGGGTGCCACGACTAACATCGACTTTCAGCATACCACGCTCACTGGTGAGCAATTCGCCTATCGCAGCGATGGCATTCCCGAGGATAAGCTCCTAACGCATGATTACTTGCGACAGGTTTTCAAGGATTCATTCGGGATCGATTATATTCTGACCTTTTTTGCTGGCAACGACTGGGCCAACTACACTCGGGTTTATCCGGCGGGGAGTTATTATGTCTATGGACGGTTTTCCGGAGGCGGCCTCTTCTCGATGTATCTGGACCAGGTCGTCAGCGGTGCGGGCACCACGGCTCAAGTGACCAGGAGGCTCGGTAAATGGAGTGCCGTAGGTAAGGACTATGTCACGTTCGATTGGGTGCCCTTAACCGACAATGGCCTGGTTGCGCCAGTGGCGATAAAACTGAATGGCCTCAGCACGCTGCGCATCACCACCGATGGATTTTGTAACCCGAACTTCTTTATGCTGGTTCCGGCGACGGGCATCCCGTTGACCACGGCGCGCTCGGGCAACAATATTGTCGTCTCATTCCCGACTCAGACAGGTGCCACCTACCGTGTTTTCTACCGGACGGATCTGGCCACCGGCGACTGGGTCCTTTTGACCTCCGTACTCGGCGACGGATCGGTGAAGTCCGTGACTGAGGCCTCGACAGCAGCGCGACGCTTCTACAAAGTGGTTTCGCCATAAAAGTTGCGATTGAGGTCCTCGGTAGCGAGCGGTCAGCCCAAGCAACCGTACCTGGCCCATGCCCACATCAAAAGACAACCAAAAAGATGAACGCGTGTTGCGGGTCGCCGCGGTACAGTTTGAAAGTTTGCCGGGAGACAAGGACGCCAACTTCCGTAAAATTGAAACTTTCGCGCAACAAGCGGCTGCGCAAGGCGTGCGACTGGCCATTTTTCCGGAATGCTGCATCACAGGCTACTGGTTCATCCGCAATCTTTCTCTCGAACAACTGGCGGTGCTAGCCGAACCCATCCCGGATGGCCCGAGCACGAGGCGATTGCGCGATTTGGCCCGTCGTCACCGCGTGACATTGGGGGCGGGATTGGTCGAAGCTGGCGGGCCCGGAGTGTTTTACAACAGTTATATCGTCGCGCTCCCTGACGGCACGGTGCATCGTCACCGCAAGCTGCAGGCCTTCGAGCACACCAGCATTCGCAGCGGGACGGACTACACCGTTTTCGATTTGCCCGAGGGTTTTCGCGTCGGCGTACTGATTTGCTATGACTGCAATCTTATCGAGAACGTCCGCATCACCGCGTTGCGCGGCGCCGAGATACTTATCGCTCCCCACCAAACCGGCGCCGTGCGCAGCAAAAATCCGCATCTCATGGGGATGATTGACCGCCGGGTCTGGGACAATCGCCACAACGAGCCGGAAGTTATCGAACGTGAATTGCACGGCGACAAAGGCCGCGGTTGGTTGATGCGCTGGCTGCCCAGTCGCGCGCACGATAATGGTCTATTCCTCATTTTCAGCAACGGGGTCGGCGTGGACGACGACGAGATTCGCACAGGTAACGCGATGATTCTGGATCCCTACGGCCGCATTCTTACCGAGACATGGAAGGCGGACGACGCGATGGTCATTGCCGACCTGGACGCAAGCCTGCTCGCCGATGCGACCGGCCGGATGTGGATCCGGGCCCGCCGCCCCGAGCTCTACACACCGCTCACGATTCCAACGGGTCTGGAGAGTGATACGCGCACGTTGAAATTCGAAGAGTGAATTACTGACTCAATCGAAAAAAACGCTGAGCGCTGTCCACAGGAGTGACGTAAGGACTAGTCGCGCCGGAGAGGTTAGTAAACGTGCCTGTAACCATCGGTGCGGATTGCAACACGAACCCGCTGTAATCGAATCCGGCGACATTCGTCGGCCAGACCAAAATGACATTTGTTCCAGAAGGAAGAATTGTCAGTTGTGGTATAAAGGATAGCTTGAAGGTTGTGCCATTGCCCGAACCACCGCCAGAGGACGTCGTTCCATACAAGCTGTTGCCCGATAAAATCAACCCGGCCGACGGATTAGCTCCGTCGTTATTGGTTTGATTAGGATAACGCGGGGTAGCCGTGAAATGATACAGGTTCGTAAACCCGGAGCCATCGGTCTTGAGCATGAACAACGTTCCGTTCCCTGAATTCCCGCCTGCCCTTGCCGTCCCGTATAGGCTGTTGCCCGACAAAACCAACCCGGCGGATGGATTCGCTCCGTCGCTGTTAGTATAAGAACCAGAGGAATTATATGCGCCCGCTGCGAAACTATGCAGGGTGGTAAAGCCTGTGCCATTGGTGCTGACGGCGAACACCGTGCCCTGACCCGAACTGCCGCCATGTTCCGCCGTCCCATAGAGGGTGTCGCCCGACAAAATCAGTTCCGCATGCGGATTGGCTCCGTCGCTGTTGGTAAGCACGCCATGGCCATTTACATTACCCGCCGTGAAAGCGTAATAGTTGGTGAAGCCTGTGCCATCGGTGTTGACGGCGAACACCGTGCCATTGCCCAGATTGCCATAGTTCGCCCCATACATCGTATTGCCTGATAAAATCAGGCCGGCTGACGAATAAGCTGCGCTGCTGCCGCTGCTGAAACTATGAAGAGTCGCAAAGCCCGAGCCATTGATGTTGACGGCAAAAATCGCGCCCTGACCAGAATGACCGCCAGCATTTGCAGATCCATAAAGGGTGTTGCCGGACAAAATCAAATCAGCAAGCGGATAAGCTCCGTCGCTGTTGGTATAGAGACCGAAAGAATCACTTACAGGCGCCGTGAAATTATGCAGGTTCGTAAAACTCGAGCCATTCGTGTTAACGGCGAACACCGTGCCATGGCCCGAACTGCCGCCGGCGCTCGCCGTGCCAAACAGGATGCCATTCGATAAAATCAACGTGGCAGTGGGGTTCGCTCCGTCGCTGCCTCCGGTGAAACTGTAAGCAGTCGCAAAAACCGAGCCGTCGGTGTTGATGGCAAACACCGTGCCCCAGCCCGAACTCCCACCATACCTTGCGGTTCCGTACAAGGTTTCGCCCGATAACATCAAACCTGCAGACGGATTGGCACCGTCGCTGTTGGTGGCATTGGAGCCGGAAGCTGACGTGAAAGTGTGAAGCACCGTAAAGGCCTGCGCCGTTACCCGGCGCGCCGGCATTAAGCCGAGAGTCGCGATCAGCGCGGGCACGAGGAAATTATTGTCCGTCATTTTCACAAACGTAGTGAACAGAAAAACGGCACGCCGGCTACCGGCAATGCCGTTCATGTCTATCAAGGATACTACGGCGCTTCGAACGCGCGCGTAGAGACAGAGCTACCTCTTGGAGCCGCAGGGCGATTGAGCCGCTGCCGACACGAGCGCGTCTTTCTGGTCTGCGCTAATTAGACCTTGTGCCAGGAATTGTTCTAAGGCCTGCGCGACAGCCGACATGTACTGCCCATGATTCTTCCAGGCCCCACCGGAAGCGGGACCTTCACAAGGCGCCAATTGATCGAGGCTGCAGCCATTCGCATCCACGACAGAGCACAGCGGGGTATTCGGGCACGTATCCAACGAGTCCGGAACTCCGTCCCCATCCAAATCAGTCGCCCCGATGGTGATATCCTGGAAGACCGCCGTCCCGGAATTCGTGGGGGTCGTGGAGCTATTTACGATTTGGAAATAACCGCCAAGGGTGCTGTTATCGATAATCCCCTGCTCAAGATTGCTGAACGCCAGCGGCGGGCTCTGCAGACAATTGGCGTAATAAATGACCGAGCGTTTACCGGTGCTGCTGTCCAAGAAATAGGTCATCCCCAACCTGATTGTGTCGCCTGAGTTGAAAGTCCGCGGAAAGGCATAAAATGGGAAAGGGCCGCCGAAGGCGACGACCTCATGACCATCGGTGTTGACAATGAATTGTCCATCACCGCCAATCGACTGAAGCAGAAAACCTGCTTCTTTTCGTGGGGAAATAGGGTCACCCGTCAATGTCACGGTCATGAAGACGCTGAAGAACTCATCATTGGTAAAGTGATAAGCGGTCGCCCCTGAGTCGCTGGAAAAGCGCCAGACGTCACGGTTGGCGAAGCCAGTCGCCGCGCTGACATTCTGTTCATCAAACGAAATGAGAGAGGGATAATTCGAGACGACGGTAAGCGTGGCACCAGGCACATCATTAAATTCGCGCGGATGGTAATTGGCGGAATTAATCTGGGCATATAAGGAAGTGGTGAAGCCAAGGGTGACGAGAGCAATTTGATATACGTAACGCTGATAGATAGACATAGCTGCCTCCGAAGATTTTGATTGTTAGACTATTCCCGGGTCTGTCCTCATACCTTTCTCACATTACCGAGTAGAGTCAAGCCGAAACTTGAAAGACCGATTTCAGAGCAAGTCGATCCCGCTTGCTCTTTCCATGAACCGCCTGGGAGCGCCGGCATCCCTGCCGGCCATTCAACCGACTGAGGAACACGCCGGCAGGGATGCCGGCGCTACCAGGGTCACGTGGTTCATGGTCCCAATGCATGCGGAAAAGGGAAAGGAGGCTCTCCAAGAGCCAGCTTCTCAGATGATGCCCGCAAAGGGGATTAACCTGCGACCGCTCGCGATTCCAAAGGTACGACTTCGTAGCGCTCCGGATTATGGAACCTTACCACCAATTGAACGTCCTGGAGAGATTCTTTCTGGACGAAATCAAGTACCGCTTGCGGCGTTCTGAAATCGTAAGCCACATCAGGACTCGAGGCCCAAACACTGCCGTAGCGAAAGAACAGTTTGGTTTGCACTTTCTGTAACAAGATACTCATAAAACATAGCGTAGCCATGTGCGACGTGGATTCATGACTACCAGATGAGCTTAGAATTCGTGGGGCAAGAGGCAACTATTCTGCATCAAGAATAATTACGGAGGCTGAAGTCGGGGCGTTTTCGGACACCTCATTTTTTCACTGTCGTCCGATCGGAAAGCCAAACCATATCCAGGTTGTTCCCCGAAGGCACGGCAAGTATCAGATCGTTGTTATATTTGGGAGGTGGTTTGGTTCGGGGATCTTTCCACTTGTGAGTTTCTGCATGGCCATCCATGAACGTGATTCCAGCGGCGCCATCATGATAACTGGCGGGATAATCAATGATGCGTATTGAGCTGTACTTTCCTGGTTCCACCATTTCATTGGCAAAGCCGCCTGCGTTGATCGAATCAGGGTGTTCGTCCAGCAGACAGTAAGTCATGGAAGGAGAACGAATCGCGGCATATTTTTTGTAAACGACATACTTGGAAGATGGGAGCCAATACCCTGGGCACGTTGAAGAGCTGCGAGTACAGTCAAAGGCCTGGCTCATGCTCATACTGCGCATGCGTGGTGTGCGCACACCTTTCACCAGCACCGTGCTTCGGTCCGCGGGACATTTATACACTCCGACGGAGGGAACGTAAGGAGCAAAGAGGGCATATTGTGGATTCACCAAAAGCCTGGTGTCAAAATTAGCGGGGTCGTCGGCCGCGAAATTCATCCAACCCATAATCCAGGCTGTGGCCTGATCATCCCCCGGCGGGGCGAGAACTTCGCGGTTATCGTCTGGATACATCAAACAACCGGTTTGGATTTGCTTCAGGTTGCTCAGGCACTGAATGGCTTGCGCCCTGATTTTCGCATGACTGAGCGCAGGTAACAGCATTGCCGCCAAAATCGCGATGATAGCAATGACCACGAGCAGTTCGATCAAGGTGAACCCTTTCAGATGTTGCCTGGTAGGAAGTTGAAACATTGGTCGCTTAAGGTTGCCATCACTTAGAGCCCCAGCTTTAGTCAATTAGCCACGTAGGCTGTGCGGCATTGGCTCAAACCAGAGTTTCATTTATCCAAGGTTTTGTCAACTTGTCGCGACCTTATGAAAATGTCCCTTGCTAACTCACTAGAAATGTCCCTTTCAACGCGCTGCCGGAACAGGGGATGAACTGGCTGTTGCTTGGGCTTGATGTTTCTCTGGAGCTTGGTCTCGGAGCTTGCGACTTGCAGGTTTATAACCGGTGCGTGCGTGGGACGCGCCCGCCTTAGGAGAAGAGGACAGATTGAAGAACGAAAGTGGAACCGCGAAATGCTTTATTCCAAGTCCTGATCTTGCTCTGCGTGATTGAAAGCTCCATAGCAAATCATACCCAGGACAAGGCCGACGGCAAAGACAAGACCAATCGTTTGATAGGGGTTCTCGCGCACGGCTCGTTGTGTTGTTTTAACGCTCGTCACCGCCCGCTCTTTCACGCCACTGACCCCATGCTTGAGTAGCTGCTGCCCATCCCGCACGACTGTCTTAATATCCTCCACTAATTGTTCTAAATCCACGTCGGGACCTTTTTCTGTTTTTGTTCGCATGAAGATATTCTTTACGCGAAGACCTGAGAAGCAAAATGGGGTGTTCACCTCCAGATTTAACGACGGGGTTTCAATAAGTACAGCAGGTAATCACCCCATTGATTGGCTGCGGGAAACTTAGGTAATTTTGGCTCCGAACTTAGCCGCTGATTGCATGTTGCGTCTGGAACCGTCTCAGGGATGTTGCGGTTTTAATCCAACTGACAAAGCGGAGAGCAGAAAAAATATGGCAAAACGATCAACAACTTCGAACCCCGAACTAACGCATCAGGAAATCGCTTCGGTTGCTTATGCGCTTTTTGAGAAGAGTGGTTGTATTCCAGGACGTGATACGGAGAACTGGCTCCAGGCCGAGGCCCTGCTTCTCGCGGAACGCAAGAAAGCAGCCCAGTCGGAGTCAACTTCAAGAGGTGCTGCTAAACCTGCCTCCTCACATGTTTTGCTAAATCGAGCGAATTGATTTAGAACCACTACGCAGCGCGTGTGCTGGCCCGCGAACGACTTCTTTGTTAGTGAGGCCATGTCATTAGTTATCTCGGGCAGGGTAGCTGAATATTGCTTGCTCTCGCCTACTCTTGTTTATTCAAACAAGATTTGCAGGTTTATCCTCTGGACTGGATTTCCAGTATTTGTCGTTGCGCACCAGAGATCTTCGTTGGAGAATAAGATCAGGAAACAATGTTCAACGATTCGCCTGCCTCGCCTTCGGGTTTGTGGTTGCCAGGGGGCCGCGTGTCTGGCGCAAAAATCGGCGGGGCTCGTTACATTTTGAAGCGAAAATTGGGGCAGGGGCAGTGGACTGAAGTCTGGCTCGCCCGAGACGCAAAGTGGGAGCGGGATGTAACACTTAAATTCTTGCCCACGCAATTCCTGGAGCATGGCAACCTTCTGGAGCAACTGGACATTGAGGTGCGCAGAAGCGCCCAACTGGCCCACCCTGCCATTGCGCGTGTATTTCATTTCGTTTGCGATCATGAGGTTGCGGCAATCGCGACAGAATATGTCGATGGTTGGTCCCTGGCTGTTAGACAGCTCGATCGTCCGCAGAAATGCTTTTCAGTCGAGGATATCAATCTTTGGGTTCACCAGGTCTGTGCCGCACTGGAGTATGCTCATCATGAATTTTGTCTTGTGCATCGGGACTTAAATCCTTCCAACCTTTTGCTCAATGGACGGGAACAATTGAAAGTTACTGACTTTGGAATTGATCATGCCGTTCGGGCCGCGGCAAACCGGACAATCGGCGCCACTAGTCGAAAAATTGCTTATTTAAGTCCCCAACAGCTTCAAGGCGCCGAACCCTCTGTGCTGGACGACATTTATGCCTTGGGCGCGACGTTATTTGAATTGATCACCGGAACCAAACCGTTCTGCAACGGTGAGGTGGAAACGCAAATTCTGAAAACTGTCGCTCCCAGTATGAACGAGCGTCTGCGGGCGCGTGGAATTGATGAGCTCGTACCAATCGCCTGGGAAGAAACAGTGGCCGCGTGTCTGGCTAAAGAGCCGGGTATGAGACCGCAGAGTGCGAACGATGTATTGCGCTATCTCAGTAAAAAAACTCTCGCTCAACCAACCGAGAATCGTGGTGGACCAGGACGTCTTGATGAACTTTTCAGGAAATTATGCGATTCATGGAGGAGCTTGTTAAAGGCGTCTCACAGTTTCTTAGCCCGTCAGGGGGGCAAACTGATTGATGCTTTTCAAAAGAACCCCAGGCTGCTCTTGATGGCGATCATGTCCCTTGCCGCAATGAACCTGGGCCTCGCGCTTTGGTTCCTTTTTCGACGCTGACCGTTCGCTCAAACATATTTTTGGAGCAGTAATTTAAGCTTTTCACTGGTGTCAGGCGGCCAAAGCTTTTTATCCGTCATGATGGCGTTTCGTAGCGCGTCATGTGCGCTCCAATGGGGTTGAGTCGGAATCTGCGGAATGACCTGCGTGATGATTGCCTTTGCCAGGGACGCGTTCTTCATAAGGTTGGCTATGATCATGTCTACGGTCACATGGGCTTCATCCATTTTCCAACAATCGTAATCAGTAATCATGGCCATGGTCGCATAAGCAATTTCTGCTTCGCGCGCGCACTTGGCTTCTCCGAGATTGGTCATGCCAATGACATCGTATCCGAGTTTATGATTGGTCAGCGATTCCGCCCGAGTACTAAACGCTGGCCCTTCCATGTTGACGTAAGTCCCACCGTCGTGGACGCGAGCTTTCAACCCCCGGGCGGTTTTGACGAGGAGCTCACGCAGCTCTTTGCTGATGGGCTCGGCAAAAGGAATGTGGGCAACGATTCCGTTTCCGAAAAAAGTATGCGCAAGCGATTGTTTCGTTCGATCAATGAATTGATCGGGGACAACAATATCGCACGGTTTATATTTTGCCTGCAGAGAACCCACGGCACTGACGCTGATTAACCAGGCCACGCCGAGCTCTTTCATCGCCCAAATATTCGCGCGATGATTAAGTTCGGAAGGCAGAATACGATGACCTCGGGCATGCCTTGCTAAAAATACCACGCTGCGATCGGCCAGGGTTCCGGTTAGAAACTGGTCAGACGGTTCGCCAAAAGGAGTCTTTACTGTAACCCACCTCTGCTTGTTGAGACCATCGATGCTATAAAGGCCGCTGCCGCCGATAATGCCGATTTGGTATTTGGACATGGCGCTTTATAGCGTCAGGGCTGCGACGCAGCGAGTCAATTTGTGCCAGGCAACCACGCACTCGCGTCAAAAGGAAGTGGACTTTGTCAAACCTTGCCTAGCATCTTAAGGGCTTCGTACGTGCGCTTCACTGTTTCGAGAGGATTCTTGCTGGTTTCGTGTTCCACCACGTACCATTGCGTTTTCCCTTTGCCTTCGCAAAATGCAAAAACTTCCTTCCAATCAATCTTGTCTTCGCCGATCACTGCTTCCGGTCCCCCTCCATGCGGTTTGATATGAATTGAACGTACTCTCGCTGGAATTTTTTTCAAAGCTGCCACAGGATCTGCCCCTCCGTCCGCGCAGTTGCTTGTATCAAGCTGCAAGATCACATCCGGTTGGGTGTTTTTTGAAAAAATATCCCAGGAGGACTCCCCCTCAAACATTTTGAAATCATGCTCATGCGAGTGATACCCAACCAACATCCGATGCGATTTAACCTTTTCAGCGAGCTCATTGAACAGTTTGGCTTTCTGAAGCCAATCTGCCTTCGTTTCCGCAGTCATCCAAGGCACTATCAAAAACCGATTTCCGATGATCTCATTGAATTCGATTGTGCCTTCGAGCTTATCTGCCAGGACCGATTCGTACGGGGTGTGTGTCCCGCAGGCAACCAGGCCATTATCATCCAGCATTTTTCTAAGCTCTTTGGCGGTGCGTCCGTGATATCCTGCAAATTCGACTCCCTTGTACCCGATCTTCGAGACAGCCACCAGCATCCCGGGCAGATCGGTTTTGCATTCCTCCCGCAGAGTGTACAGCTCCAGACCAATCGGGATTTTTGTCGTATTGGCCGCTTGCGCCAGTTGAGGCGCCGTCAAAGCTAAACCCGCTCCCGCGACCCCGAGTTTATTGAGAAAATTGCGCCGGCTTATTGCAGGGGATGATGTGTGATTCATGATAGGATCCTTTTGGAATTGGAATTCAACGCATGGCTAATTGAATGAAAGTTAATATGGGCGCCTTTGCCTGGTCAAGTGAAAGGACGATTCAAAATGGTTCATGAGAAGCTCCAGGTTCCTTTTCGCAACCTGATATCCGAATCGTGTATTGGAACATGAAACTGATCGAGGACGAGGACGAGAACGAGGAGGAGGACGATTCATGGAGAGCCTCCTTTCGCTTTTGCGCATGCATTGTGACCATGAACGACCTGACCTGGGAGCGCCGGCATCCCTGCTGGCGTGTTCCTCAATCGGTTGAATGGCCGGCAGGGATGCCGGCGCTCCCAGGCGATTCATGAAGAGCTCTGCCTGCCCTGCTTTAGGTGACATCGATTGCTGCCATCCGACGGAGTTCGAGGTCCGCATATAATTTTTTGGTCTGTCTTAAGCGAAAGGGAATGATTAATAGCAAAAGCACGCCAATTAGAAGTAGCGGAAACCAGACGCCATATGGCTGCTGGGTAAGCAAAGCCGTCCCTCCGGCAAGCAATGAAATAACTCCACAACCGATCAGCAGTTTATAAGTGATCACCACAAAGCGCGGCGATTTTCCGCGCGCCGAGAGCCAGGCTAATAGCCCTCCCAACACTCCAAGTAACGAACCCAGCACGCCACCAATCAAACCGCCCGCCTGGTCCGGCCACCATTGGCGTCCGACCAGGCCTTTTCCCTGGAATGGATTACCCGTCCACTCCACCAAAGTTAACCCGGTCAGATACACTGTTCCCTGGCTGGGCAGCACAAGGTTCACCTCCAGCCTGGTGGGCGGACCGGTTGCGCCCGTACGATCGAATGGAAGCGCAATTCTTCGCCAGGTCGAAGTTCCGCTGATCTTCCCCATCTCTCCCGATTCGCCGAGTGTCTTTGTAAAATATTGGCCTTCGGGCATTCCAGCTTTGATCGGAGGAAAGTAATTCCACATCTCAAGATAACCACTACCGCGAACGTCCTCATACTTTATCTCACCTCGAATCGCGTAGAAAGTTTGGGAGATTGGGGGTTTAACTATATTCAGGACCTGTGCCAGAAGCGGCGTCGAGTTGGTATTCACTATCTTGAGCACCGTTCGGCCATCCAGGACTTCTACATTCCCAGTTAAATGTGGATCTGCCTTGGCCAATTTTTCCCAGTCGTATTCGGCCAGCGTTTGCTGGGCGACACACGTCATAACTGACAAAAGTAAAAGACTGAGCAGGAATTGTGTTTTCATTCTAAACCTTTCTTTTGCTGTTGATATGCAGTGAGCAGATGTTTGAACGCAGCGCTGTCCATCTTTCCGTCTGCGAATTGGGCTCGAAGCAGGATTTCGAAGCGATCCCGATTCTTGTGCTCCTCAGAGATCTTGATTTTTTGAATCAACCGATCCAGCCGCAGGCGGACGGTCGGATAAGAAACCTTGTAAGCCTCCGCCAAATCTTTGAGAGACCCGGAGAGGAGAACAAACCGTTTCATGAAGGCCAAATCTTCTTCATCCAGTATATCCACCCATTCTTTGTCTGGTCGGCTGGACATAGATTATATTAAATATTATTGCACTTTAATCTTAATAAAATGAAAGTCAATATCAATATTATTGATTTTTTGCTAGTTTGATAGTGTTCAGTCTCCAGATCCTACCGTTCGAAGACGAGAACGGATTCGAAATGTGCCTACCGGAAGGAGCCGGTCCGTCCTGGTGCCGGGGTACTCGGTTTAAGGGATCGAATGCGTTTCGAGTTGAACTGTCACTGCCCGAAGTGCCTCGACCTCATCGCGCAATTGGATCATCAAAACTTCTCTGGCATCCATTGGCTTACGAACCGGGGTTACCCGTCCGGGAGTTCGTCTGGGCAGCGCTGCTTTGGTTGGCTTAATCCATTGGGCATGCGCCTTCGGTTCAGGCTGCGTCCCATAATGAAAGGAAAAGACCTTTGTGAATTCTGCTCCAAGAAAGAGAATTTGGGATGAGTAATAGACCCAGAGCAATAGCAGAACAAGAGACCCTGCAGCGCCGTATGCGGTTACCGCAGAGTTTCGTCCCAGGTAAACGCCTAACAAGGATTTGCCAAACGTAAACAGCAATGCGGTTAATGCAGCCCCCATCCAAACATCACGCCAGGGGACGTTTACGTCAGGCAAGATCTTAAAGATCATCGCAAAAAGAACCGTAATGACCCCAAATGAAACAACTATATTGACGAGGGTCCATAAGATCGTGAGGCCCGGTAACAAGCCGCTGAAATATTTTCCTAGCGCGGCCAGCGCGGCGCTAACCACAAGCGAAACCAGCAACAAAAACCCAATGCCCACGACCATGGCAAACGACAGCAGTCTGTTTTTGATAAAACCCCATATTCCTTGCCCTGGCTTTTCTTCGACACCCCAAATGGTATTCAAATCGCTTTGAAGCTCGATAAATAAACCGGTTGCAGTCAGGATCAAAGTGGCGACAGCCAGAATACTAGCGAGAAGACCTGTAGCCTGGGGGTTGGAGGCAGCCAAGGTGGATTCGATGGCTTCTGCCCCCTTTTTTCCAACTAACCCGCCCACTTGTTCAAGCAATCCAGAGCGGACAGAATGCTCGTCCAGAAATAAACTCGCGACAAAAATCACAATGATAAAAAGCGGCGGCAATGCAAAGATTGTATAGTACGAGAGTGCGGCGCCTAATCGCGCGGCCTTGTCCTGAACCCCCGCCTGGACGGTCTGTTTCAGTAAAGCTGGAATCGATTTCAGATTCATACATCAAAATACCCGAGCCGTTCGCCGGCACTTAGTGGGACTGTGCCCCAGAAAAAAGGGGCAGAGTGTCCATTTCCATTCTACCGCGCTCACCCCGACAGCGCTCATCCCGAACATTGACAGCGACACATTGCTTGAAGCAGTATTCCCGGCCTGCCCGTTTTAAAGCGGGCCCTATATCCAGATGCTTCATCAACTGACGATTTCCGAACTGACCAGGAAGCTCGCCGCGCACGAGATTTCTTCCAGGGCTGTGCTGCAAGCTTGTCTGGACCAAATTAAGCGGGTGGACGCGAACGTTCGCGCTTTCATCAGCTACGATGCCGAAGAAGCGCTGCGCCGGGCCGATGCAGTGGATCAACAAATCGCCAGCGGAGCTTCCCCATCTCAATATCCTTTGCTGGGAGTGCCTGTGGCCATCAAGGATGTCATAGCTGTGAAGGGCCAACCGCTCAATTGCGGCTCGAAAATCCTGGATAAATTCAAATCGCCTTATGACGCTACCGCGATTGAAAAGTTGCGAAAAGCGGGCGCCGTGGTTTTTGGCAGATTGAATATGGACGAGTTTGCGATGGGCAGTTCCACGGAGAATTCCTCCTTTCAAATCACTCGTAATCCCTGGGACCTATCGCGGACTCCTGGAGGTTCTTCTGGCGGATCGGCAGCCGCGGTGGCAGCCGACGAATGCATTGCCGCCCTCGGTTCCGACACCGGCGGGTCCATTCGCCAACCCGCATCCTTTTGCGGGTGCGTCGGATTAAAGCCGTCGTACGGACGCGTTTCGCGTTATGGTCTCGTGGCGTTTGCTTCGACGCTCGATCAGATTGGTTGCATAACAAAAGATGTCCGGGATGCTGCAACCTTGCTCGAGGTGTTGAGTGGAGTGGATCATCGAGACTCGACCAGTGTGCCGCACCCGGTCGCTGTGCCCCAGTTCACTGCAGATCTCAAAGGGATAAAACTCGGGCTGGTCAGGGAATATGCTAGGGGAGGTCTTGATCCGGAGGTAAAAAGCGCCGTCGATAATGCCATCAAACAGCTCGAAAAATCGGGCGCAGAAATCGTGGAAATTTCGCTCCCGCATACCGAGTACGCCGTGGCCACTTACTATATTATTGCTACCGCTGAGGCGAGCACGAACCTGGCCCGATTTGATGGTATTCGCTATGGGCTGCGAGTCGATGGGGCAGATCCGATTGAGTTATACAGCAGGACACGCGGAGCTGGTTTTGGCCCCGAAGTAAAACGACGGATCATCCTGGGCACCTATGTACTGAGCAGCGGCTATTATGATGCTTATTATTTGCGGGCGCAAAAAGTTCGCACCCTGATTCGAAATGATTTTTTGAAGGCGTTCGAAACGGTGGACGCGATTGTGACACCCACCTCACCCACCGCTGCTTTTAAAATAGGCGAGAAGGTTAATGATCCCTTGCAGATGTACCTGATGGACATTTTTACCATCTCCGCAAATCTTGCGGGCATTTGCGGAATCAGTGTTCCTTGCGGTTTCACTTCATCGCCAAAACTGCCGATAGGATTGCAATTGTTGGGGAAACCATTTGCGGAGGAGACAATTTTGAAAGTGGCTCACGCCTACGAGCAAAGCACCGATTGGAGAAAAGAAAAGCCGGGCAACACATGAAACAGAGCGCACGCCGGGGCGTCCAGTGCATGTGTGCAGTAAACTGTGGCCAGACATCAAGGGACTAAGGGGCTTACGCTAATTCCAGCTCCGGCTTGGCGCATTGCAAACCCCAGTACTGGGTGATGGACTCGAAAAGATGCTCGACTTCTTTGAAATTTACCGGTTTCACCATATAGGCGTTGGCGCCTAACTCGTAAGCCCGATTAATATCGGTCGGATTATCCGAGGAAGAGACAATCACGATAGGAATGCGGCGCAGCGGTCCGCCGTTCCCTTTCACCCATTGCAAGACTTCGAATCCAGTGCGCCTCGGCATTTTGATGTCCATGACAATGAGCTTGGGCAAAGGAAATAATGTTCGCTCAACGTATTTCGCTTCACCTTTCAAATAGTTGATCGCTTCCTGGCCATCCGTTACGACTTGAAGAGGGTTTTGGAGGTGAGCCATTTTAAAAGCGCGCTTCACTAGAAAAATATCGTTCAGGTCATCTTCGACGAGCAAAACAGTGAATAGAGTATTGTTGTGCATACGTTGCACTCAGAATGTACGTGAGCAAATCAAAATTTGCCAGTGCCGAAAAATGGGATGGGAATTTTTCGAAGAGCTTTTGGGAAAACGAGAGACTCTAAGGATGACATTGCAATAAACCGCCTGTCCTCACCCTGGCCCTCTCCCATCGGCAGAAAGAGGGAGAAGAAACTGCTTTCGCATCGTCGTTTGTCGTCGTTCTTGCTCTCCTCATCGTCCTCGTTCTCGGTCAGGTGGCTTCCGAGCGACATTTACATCGTTGTCAGTCGCTGCTAAGAAGAGGTGTGCTAGCCGTGTTAAACCGCAAACGGGCCGGACGAATCTCGAAGGCCAACCAGATCCTGAGTTGGGGAATGGTTGGCGTGCTCTGCTTCGGGGCTGTGGGTCATGGGCAGCAAGGGTTGATAGTTCAAAATTTCAAGTTCAACCCTGGAGCGTACTTCCCGCCACCTCATCAGAAACAGGTAAAATCACTGCTAACGGGGGAGAAAGCGGAAGAAAAGGCCGGGCTCCTTTTGATAACAGGAGGCAAATTTGAAACGTTTTTCGAGATTGGAACGCGCGAAATGCTCGTCGAAGCCCCTTCCTGTGTGTATGAGAAAAGTGGTAATCAGTCCCTTCATTCTCCCGGCCCATTACGGGTGATCGGGTCTGATGAAAAGTTCTCGATCTTCGGCGAGGGATTTAGCTGGCACACCAATTCCTCGTTATTTATCTCGAACCAGGTCCGTACCACGATTCGTCCAGAGCTGCTGCAATCCAGCAATTCAAACAGCTCGATTTCGCGCACCAACCCGGCTCAACCAGCCAACACGGGCATCGAGATTGTTTCCGAGCAGCTGGATTACATGGGTGAGTCGGGCATAGGGAATTATCGACACAACGTGCGAGTCACTGGGCCTGATTTAAAGATGAGCGCTGGAAACCTTCAATTTTTGCTGCCGATGCGCGAACGGCAGTTGCATCGAATGACTGCCGATGAAAACGTGAACCTTGTTTCGGGAGAAATGCGCGCCACGGGCCAACACTTGGATTACTCGCTCGATACCGGGCTCATCCGGGTTGCCGGCGAACCCAAATGGCAGGCGCCGCAGCGGGAGGGGCAGGCCGACGATCTTTCAATCGATCGCTCAAATCGTATTTTCCAAGCGGTTGGCCATGCGATTTTGAAACTGTCCGCGCAAGGGACCAATACGGCTGGGTTTCTGGGTGGAAACACCCTTTCGGGCACCAATCAGGTTGTTGAGATCCAATCCGAACGTTATGAAATACGCACCAATTCGGCGGAATTCTCGAATCAAGTTGTCGTCACTGAACGAGTCGGAGCAGAGGCCCGTGCCACGATGAGCTGCGCTCATCTGACAGCCACCTTTGCAGCCACGAATCAAATGGAACGCATGGTCGCTGAAGAGAATGTAGTTATGGAGCAAGGTCCCCGGCGTTTCACAGCCGGACAAGCGGTTTTCACTGGGACCAACCAGCTTCTGACATTGACCAGCAACCCAAAATGGCAGGACGGACCGAGGACTGGCCAGGGCGACGTTCTCTTTTTAAGCGGCAAGGATAATGTGCTTACCGCGCAGGGCAATGCTAGCGTCAGAATGCCTGCAGGAAGCATAGGGCCTGCCGTAAGTTCAAATGCGCCTGCTTCCACTAATATCACTAATCTCTTCGCCCAAATCTCGTCTCCCGAATATACGTTGCGAACCAACTCGGCTATCTTTCAGGGCGGTGTGACGGTGACACATCCACAAATGGACTTGCATTGCCAAACAGTTACGCTGGATGTACCGGCCTCAGATATCAGAGCTCAGAGCCTGGTCGCTCAAGGTGACGTTCATTTCACCCTTGCGAGCCCAAAAGGAAAAATCAATGGCACCGCCCAAATGGCCGTTTACACTTACAGTGTGGCTGCAGGAAAAACCAATGACATCGTTGAGTTGACCGGCAACCCCAAGCTGAGCATGGCTGACGGCAGCACATTTGAAAACAAGGTCATCTTTATCGACCGGACAACTGGAAAACTAACGGCTCCGGGGAAATATCTAGTACGCAACTTCAGTTCCCCAGCTGTCACCAATGACCTTCCATCGATAAAGCTTAATTTCGAAAAAAAGCGCAAAAGTTGAGTTATGCCCTCGAACGCTCTCGCCCGTCTGACTTCCGATGCGAAGGAAAGTCCACTTCCGGATTCAGTCGGGGCGTCCGTCGAACATTTGCTCGCGACCGAAAAGCTGGTCAAAGAATACCGGCAGCGCCGGGTTGTTAATGGCGTCTCGATCACGGTTGCTGCAGGAGAGATTGTTGGATTGCTCGGCCCGAATGGCGCAGGCAAAACCACGACCTTCAACATGGTCGTGGGGTTAATCCGGCCTGATGCCGGGAAGGTTAGGTTCCAGCAGCGCGAGATTACCCGTTTGCCGATGCATCGGCGGGCCAGATTGGGAATGGGCTATTTAACTCAGGAGCCCTCGATTTTTCGCAAACTTACGGTTGAACAAAATATTCTGGCGATATTGGAAACCTGCCACCTGAACCGTGGCGAACGAGGGGTCCGATTGAAGTATTTGTTGAACGAACTGGATCTAGGGGAATTAGCCAGGAACGTGGCCTATACTTTGAGCGGAGGAGAGAAACGGCGCCTCGAGATCACCCGCGCATTGGTTACCAGTCCGAAGTTGCTGTTGCTGGATGAACCCTTCAGCGGGATCGATCCTATCGCAGTTTACGAAGTGCAAAAAATACTGCGCAGGCTCAAAGAGCGCGGGCTGGGAATTCTCATCACGGACCACAATGTGCGCGAGACACTCAAATTAGTGGATCGCGCTTACATTATTCATAAAGGCGAGGTGCTCTACGAAGGATTGGCTGAACAAGTGGTCAACGATCCCAAAGCGCGCGAAATCTATCTTGGCCCTGAGTTTAACATGTAGGACCGAAACTAATATCGAGCATCCTGAATACGACCTCTAAAGGACAGTCAAGGCTTTACACAAATTTCACGAATGACACCTATGGGTCACGATAACACAGTCACGGTCGAACGATTTTATACAAGTCACGCCAGTGCGCTGGAGCTAAACTTGAGCGCGGGCGCCAGCGGCCTCCAGCGTGTCATCCGCGAACCCACCGTTAACCGGCCCGGCCTGGTCCTCTCGGGGTTTACCCGCTATTTCGCTTTCAAACGCTTACAGGTGATCGGTAACGCTGAAGCGTTTTTCTTGAAATCCATATCGAAAGAGGAACGCAAGAAACGGTATCAGACCTTTTTCTCATACAAAATTCCCTGCGTGGTCTTCTCGCGGGGAATGCATCCCGACAGCTTGTTTCTCCAGGCGGCTGAAGAAGCCGAAGTGCCTATCTTTCGATGCCCCCTGGTTACGATGAAGTTTATCAACCTGGCCACGCTGGCGCTCGAGTTGATGTTTGCGCCCCGGGGCACCGAGATCGGCAGCATGGTGGACATTCTTGGGGTCGGAGTCATTATTCGGGGAGAGAGCGGCATCGGAAAAAGTGAGAGCGTGCTTGCACTTATTGAGCGCGGTTACAGCCTTGTCGCTGACGATATTACGAAAGTCATGCTGGTGGATGGCCGGGAGGTGATGGGCACAAGCGCCGAGGTCACGCGCAATCATATGGAGGTCCGTGGCATTGGCATCATTAATGTCGCTGCCATGTTTGGGGTGAAGTGCATCCGGCAGGAAAAGCGCGTGGACCTGGTCATCACTTTGAAAGGATGGGCTGAGGTCCCTGACGTTGATCGCCTGGGGATGGAACAGGAATATGTAAAAATTCTGGGGATCGATGTTCCACATATCACTATTCCGGTAAGACCTGGCCGCGATTTGGCCCGGCTTATTGAAGTGGCCGCTTTCCAGACAAAGCTCAAATCGGCAGGGTTTAACCCGGCCAAGGAACTCAATGACAGGCTTATCTCACGTATGACCGGAGCAGTTAAAAGCTAGGCAGAGACAAAAAGCAGCAGAAGCCACGAATGAATTGCTTGGCAAACCGTGCGAGGGTTGGTTAGGTATACTGCAGTCAAAGCAAATGAGCGCCAAAAAAATGGATCCCAAAGCTATTCTGACCAAAGAGTTTTTGGTCTCAAACAAGCTGGGGATTCACGCCCGGCCCGCTGCGCTCTTTGTCAAAACGGCCAATCGGTTTACCTGCGAGATTTTTGTGGAAAAGGACGGTGAAAAGGTGAATGGCAAAAGCATCATGGGCCTGATGATGCTGGCTGCGGGTCCGGGAAGCAAAGTAATGGTCTCTGCTCAGGGAACGGACGCTTCGCAGGCGCTGATTGAACTCGAAAAGATCTTCAAGCAAAAGTTCGACGAAGCATAATTCAACGAAGGCCATGGAGATTGACGTAAAATATGTGGCGCATCTGGCGCGACTGGCTCTCTCGCCTGAGGAAGAGAAACAATTCGGTGCGCAATTAGGCAGCGTGCTGGGGTACATCGAAAAGCTTAAAGAGGTGGATGTCAGCGCGGTGGCACCGACCGCTCATGCTTTTCCACTCATCAATGTTACGCGGCCGGATGAAATCCGCCCATCACTGAGTCAGGAAGAAATACTTGCGAATGCTCCAGCCCACGCCAACGGCTTATTTTTGGTGCCGAAAATCGTAGAGTAGCTTGCCCACCCCGGCCCTCTCCCATCGGATGGGAGAATGGGAACACGCGAAACTCTGGTCACGGTCCGAACTCGCGGCTCAAAGGTTCTGCAAGGTCTTCTTTTGAAGACAAACCTCAGCCAGCCCATTCCGGATGTTCCATCAAAGCATAACAAAGCAAATGGCAGATGCCCATCTGGGCGTCTTCCACCCTTCCGTAATGCGTATCTTTGATGACCACCACATGCTCGGCAATCTCGGCCATTTTCCCGCGTTTCGCACCCACTAGCGCAACGGTCCGGAGCCCATTTTTTTTGCTCCATTCCAGTGCCTTGACGCAGTTGGGTGAATTGCCGCTGACACTGAGCGCCAGGGCGACGTCGCCGGGCTTGCCGTAATTTTGCAACTGGCCAACAAAAACATCTTCATAAGAATAGTCATTTGCCAGTGCAGTCATCCAGCTCACGTTATCATTTAAGGAAAGGACTCGAAATCGCTTCCCAAGCTTATCAGAAGAACCTTTGCCCAGATCCGTTGCAAAGTGAGATGCATTAGCGGCACTGCCCCCGTTCCCAAAGACGAAGATTTGTCGTTCATTTTTGAAGGTCTCGACCAGCAGCCCGATAAGTTCTGCCATCGACTCGGGACTTATGGAATCATGCGCTGCTTTTTGGAGTCGTATGTAGTCACTAATCCACTCTTTCATTTGTTGTGAGCATGCTGAACTCATTTATATTTGTCAGCTAAATCCTCACCATCGTGTAAAATCCAGCCGATTGCTGATTAATTCGACTTGGCTGGTCTCGCCAATCGCAAAAGCACCCAAAAAAAACGTTGTCGCCCATGGCTTGCTATGGAATGGTTTGCCGAACCCATGAGCGAGTTCAAATTTGCATGTCCAGTTTGCGGTCAGCATATCACTGCCGACGCGAGGACCAGCGGGTCCAAACTGGACTGCCCGACTTGCTTCCAGAAAATTATCGTTCCGCAAGCGCCTGCCTCGGGCAGCTCAAATCTCATCTTATCGGCGTCGCAAGTTGGCAAACCTCGTCCGGTTCAAATGGAAATCGCCCCAGGCGCGGGAGCCGCGCCTGTTCGGCGGATGTCCTTCGTTTCGCTTCTGTTTTGGGCGGGCCTGGTAATCGTGGCTGCCGGTGGCATATTTATTTTTCGCGAAAGAATTGTTCAGATGGTTCGCGGCAGTTTCGGGAGTAACTCCAAAGCTCAACTCAAACGATCTGGCCGCGCTTCCTACCCGGTTCCCACCAATTTCTCGTGGACCTTAAATGTTAACAACATGATCATTCCCGAGAGTACAGCCGCCGGAGGAATTCGCGGCCAGGGGTTCATGTGTGAACAGGCAACGCTCCAGGGCGGTAATCTTACTTTACGCCAAGGCAGGGCTCGGCAACCAGATCTGGGGATTACAGTCCAATTGTTCGCCAAGGAAGGGGAAGAGTTGAGCCGCAAAACTGTCCAGGTCGGCCCTGAACGTCCGCCTCCTATCCCAACGATTGTGCTGCGATGGCGAGATGAAAATGACCAGGCTCGAAAGCAGGATTTCACGAGTGGCTATGCCCTGAAAATGACTTTTGGAGAGGCAATCAATGCGCGCTTGCCTGGAAAAATTTTCGTGGCCTTGCCTGATGAAGCGAAGACTTTCGTGGCAGGATCATTTGAAGCAGAAATACGAAAGGCGCCGCCTCCCAAGCCGCACTGAAAGCTGCGTTTGACCGCTAAGAGTTCTGTCCGATAGATCTTCCTGCAATTTCTCGATTTTTCTGACGTCCACACGTCCATCGGCGAGCTTTCTCTGACGGAAAGGATGATTAGCCAAGCCCTTGTGTGAAAGGCGGCATGGCAAATTTTTCTTATGAGCACCATTAATCAAAACGAAATCGTGAAAAATTTCACAAACTAGTCTTGCGAATGAAGCGTTATCGCGTTAAACAATTGCGCCGGTGAAGAGACCGATTCTCGGCTGACGGAGTTTCTAGACTGGGCGCAATCGAACCGACAGAAGTTTTAGGTGGTTTGGTCAGCCCTGCAAAGCCTCAGTTCGGTCATGAGTTTGCTGCGCGCATCAGGCGTTCTTTTGTACTGATCAACGAACGGTCAAAATGTCAGCGATTTTCCCTAAATGGACCAACCGATTGCCTGGCCTGATTATAATCGGGCTGGTTTTGGTTGGCAGCGCTCTGATCGCTGGCGCGTGGTATTATCTCACTCCCAAATACTCGAAAGTCGGCTACCAACCCATTCAACCGGTAGCTTTTTCGCATGCTACCCACGCGGGACAGCTCGGAATCGATTGCCGCTATTGCCATAATGCAGTGGAAAAGTCCTGGTATTCCAATATTCCTGGTAGTTCCACTTGTATGAATTGCCATAACCAGGTGCTCAAGGATGATCCGCGCCTGGCCCTGGTTCGAGAAAGCGCTACTAACGGCATACCCATTCCCTGGGTACAAATCCACCGTGTACCTGACTTCGTGTATTTCAATCATTCGGTTCATGTAAACCGCGGAATCAGTTGCGTGGAATGTCATGGATCAATCAATCAGATGGAGGAAGTCTATCAGTACCAGCCTTTAAGCATGACTTTCTGCCTGGATTGCCACCGTGATCCAGCAGCCAAACTTCGGCCGCCTGAAAAAATTACCGACCTGAACTGGAAATGGGACAATAACCCGGAAGAAGCCGCCCGGTTACAAAAGCTGCACGGCACGGAAATGGCCCGGGACTGGAAGGTTGAATCGCTCCAGAATTGCTCCGCCTGTCATCGATGAAAACTATTCCGCCCATTTGTCCTGAACCGGAAACCGGCCGCAAGTACTGGCGGAGTCTTGATGACCTGGCTGAAACGCCGGAATTCCGTCAATGGGCCGAGCGCGAGTTTCCTGCCGGGGCAAGCGAATGGAACGATCCTGTCTCGCGAAGGCATTTTGTAAAAATCATGTCAGCTTCTTTCCTGCTGGCAGGCTTTGGCCTGGCCGGCAGCGGCTGTCGGCGCCCGGAGCAAAAGATTCTGCCGTTCAGCAAGATGCCCGAAAACTACATTCATGGTGTTGCGCAGTATTTTGCCACTGCCATGCCGACGCGCGGAAGTGCCATACCGTTGGTGGTCAAATCCAACGATGGCCGTCCTACGAAAATTGAAGGCAACTCTCTTCACCCTGACAGCAACGGAGGCACGGACCGGTTCGCACAGGCTTCGATTCTGAATTTGTACGATCCAGACCGTGTAACGCGCTTTAAGAATAAGGGCAATGTTACGGGCGCGGAAACGGTGTTTGACTCGCTCGCGCAAATTTCCAAAGCCGCTCAGGCAAACGCGGGCAAGGGTCTGAGCTTTTTGCTCGAACGGAGCCCTTCTCCTTCGCGGCGACGTTTGCAAAAGCTCATCGCTGAGAAGCTTCCGGAGGCACGCTGGTACGTGTACGAGCCGGTTGATCTCGGAATTAAACGGCGCGCAGCTTCGCTTGGATTTGGTAAATCCGTAAAGCCTTTTTACCGATTTGATGCGGCAAAAGTGATTGTTTCACTGGACTGCGATTTCCTCGGTTCCGAGGAGGATACACACAATAACATCCGCCGTTTTGCGCAGGCGCGGAGCCTCGAGTCGCAGAGCGATAACCCCGTGCGTTTGTATGCGGTGGAAAGTCTGATGACTCTTACGGGATTCAATGCAGACCATCGATTACGGATTCCCTCAAGCAGCGTAGTGCAGATCGCCTCTGCTCTGGCGGCGCAGATTTTGAAACAAGGCGGGATTACAGGGCTGGACAGCATTGGTGCGGCTCCTGGAGTTGATTCCAAATGGGTGACGGAATGTGCGAAAGACTTGTTGGCGCACATTGGGCAATCGCTGGTTGTTGCCGGACACCGTCAGCCGCTTGCGGTTCACCTGCTAGCCAATGCGATCAATGAAGCGCTCGGAGCTGTTGGGAAAACCGTTCTGTTTCATGAAGCTCCCGAGTCTAGCGAGGGCACAATCGTGGAGCTGGCTCAGGCGCTCACTGCCGGCCAGGTCGAGACGTTGGTCGTGTTGGGTGGCAACCCTGTCTATAACGCGCCTGCCGATTTGAATTGGGCTGCCACTCAACGAAAGGCCAGGAATGTAATCCGCCTTGGGTACTATGAAGACGAAACGTTCGCGTCCTGTGATTGGCATTTGCCCGCAGCTCATTATTTGGAGTCCTGGGGCGATGCACAAACCAGCGACGGCACTTTGGTCCCGATTCAACCTTTGATCGCTCCACTTTTTGGTGGATTAACCGAACTGGAAGTGCTTGCCCGAATTGGCGGGTTGCCTGTCACGAGCGCGTATGAGATCGTGCGCGAAACTTTCGTTTCATTTGCCGGCGGCGGCGATGTCGAAGCTAAATGGAGAAGATTCTTGCATGACGGTTTTCTCCCCAATTCTGCCGCCAAGCCGGTGGAGGTTAAGTTCAACTCAGGGTCCCTCTCTCAAGCATTGCAGGGCGTAAAGGTTTCAGCACCTGGGAAAGATCGGCTCGAGGTCGTTTTCCACAGGGACTACAGCCTGGACGACGGCCGTTACAACAACAACGGCTGGCTGCAGGAGATGCCCGATCCGATTACGAAGATTACCTGGGATAACGCGGTGCTGATCAGCCGCAAAACTGCAGTGGAATTAGGAGTCGAAAACTCGGATGAAGTCGAAATCAAGCTCGGGAGCCGCAGCGTGCGGGGGCCGATTTGGATTCAGCCAGGGTTCGCTGACTATTCGTTAGGCCTCGCTCTCGGTTACGGGCGCCATTGGAAAGGAAGGGTTGGAAACGGCACAGGCTTTGATGCTTACGGGTTGCGCGCGAGCGACGCGAATAACTTTGCGGTCGGTGCAACTTTATCCAAAACAGGCAAGACTTATCCACTCTCCTGCACACAGGATCACTGGTCGATGGAAGGTCGGCCCATCGTGCGCGAAGCGAACCTCGAGCAGTACCGCAAAAAGCACGATTTTGCCAAAGCAATGAAGATGGAGGAACCGCCCGTCGAGCAGTCCTTCTATCCGAACCCATTGGATGAACTGAAGAAGAAAGGCCATCACCAATGGGGAATGTCTATCGATCTCAATCTTTGCGTCGGATGCTCCGCCTGCATTATGGCGTGTCAAAGCGAGAATAATGTTCCGATTGTCGGCAAAGATCAGGTCAAGCGCGGTCGCGAGATGCATTGGTTGCGCATCGATCGCTATTACGCAGCCAGTCCGAAGAAACAGAACCGGATGCAGACTTTTGAGTCGGATAGCAAACAGCAGTTCCAAAGCTGGATTGATGACCCGCAAGTCGTCACGCAACCGATGCTTTGCCAGCACTGCGAAGCGGCTCCCTGCGAAAATGTTTGTCCGGTCAATGCCACGGTTCATGACCAGGAAGGTCTTAATCTGATGGTATACAATCGCTGCGTCGGTACACGTTATTGTTCCAACAATTGCCCCTATAAAGTTCGCCGGTTCAATTACTTTGATTACAACAAACGCCCGATTGGCCGGGCGCTGTATAAAGGCCCCTTTGCCAAACGTCGTGAAGATGAATGGGACTTGCTCAAGATGATCAAGAACCCCGACGTGACCGTGCGCATGAGGGGTGTGATGGAGAAATGCACGTTCTGCATCCAGCGCATCGAACAAGCCAAGATTTCGCAGAAGGTTAAAGCTGGCGCGTCGGCAGATGTCGTGGTGCCCACCGACACATTCACCACGGCTTGCGCCCAGGCTTGCCCTGCTGGAGCGATTGTTTTCGGGAATCTCAATGACGAGAAGAGCCGCGTTTCCCAACTTAAAAAGCTCGAGCGTGATTACACCGTGTTGGAATTTTTATTAACCAAACCTCGCCTGACTTATTTGGCTAAGGTGCGCAATCCCAATCCGGCAATGCCTGATTACGTTAACCTGGAACAAGGGCCCTTCACCCTGCAGCAGTACGAGGAGAAAAATGGCAATCCTTTTGAGGCTCACGAGGAAGGGCACGGCGCCGCCCACGAAGGGCACGGAGAAAAGAAGGGGGCGGAATGATCACAGCCAAAGCCATTCCGACGTCCATCCCGAAACCTCCGCCTGAATTGGAGCGTGTCCCCCTGGTGGCGAACAACCGGAGTTTCGGTTGGATTTCCAATCAGATCGCCGGGCTCTGCGAGGGCAAGGCTCCGGGGTGGTGGTGGGCTTTGTTTATCCCTAGTTTTCTCGCCCTTTGCATGTTGTTATTCATGCTGAGCTACCAGGTATCCACAGGTGTGGGCGTCTGGGGCAACATGCATCCCGTGATGTGGGCATGGGATATCGTCAACTTCGTCTGGTGGATCGGTATCGGCCACGCAGGCACCCTGATCTCGGCGATCCTGTTTTTGCTGCGTCAAAGGTGGCGTACCGGAGTAAATCGGGCGGCCGAAGCCATGACCATTTTCGCGGTGATGTGCGCCGGGATTTATCCTGCCATGCACGTCGGGCGTGTCTGGTACGACTACTGGCTCTTTCCTATCCCAAATTCGAACTCGATCTGGCCTCAATTCCGTTCGCCCCTGATGTGGGACGTCTTTGCAGTATCAACGTATTTCACTGTATCGGTCCTGTTTTGGTACATGGGGCTGATTCCGGATCTGGCCGTGATGCGGGACCGCGCCAAAACAAAGCTGCGGCAATTCCTCTACGGTCTGTTCGCTCTGGGCTGGACCGGTTCGAACCGGCACTGGAGCAATTACGAAAAGGCTTATTTGATTCTGGCTGGTCTTTCGACTCCCCTGGTCCTTTCCGTGCACTCGATCGTATCGCTGGACTTCGCGGTTTCCCAATTGCCCGGCTGGCACACGACTATTTTCCCGCCTTACTTTGTGGCGGGGGCCATTTTTTCAGGATTCGGGATGGTGTTAACGCTGCTGATACCGCTGCGATCGATTTTCAAACTGCAGGATCTCATTACGATGCGTCACATCGATGTGATGTGCAAAGTGACTTTGGCAACTGGCTCGATAGTCGGCTACGCCTATATCATGGAGTTTTTCATCGCCTGGTACAGCGGCAATCCCAATGAACAATTCCATTTTCTTAATCGGGCGCTCGGTCCTTATCAATGGGCATGGTTCTTCATGTTTGGTTGCAACGTCATCGTGCCGCAGGTGTTTTGGATCAAGTGGTGCCGGCAGAAACTCTGGTTTGTTTTCATCATTTCGATATTGGTGAACGTGGGTATGTGGTTCGAACGTTTCGTTATTATCGTGATTGGGCTGCATCGCGAATTCCTGCCTTCCAGTTGGGGTTACTATAAGCCAACCCCTGTTGATATCTGCACTTACATTGGCACGTTTGGCCTGTTTTTTACTTGCTTCCTTCTATTCATCAGGTTTCTGCCGATGATCGCCATTTCCGAAGTCAAAGGTGTAACTGCGCAAGCCGACCCGCATCATCCCGCGGGTGGCGCAAAAGTGGAGGAGGCTGTGCCGGATGAAGAGTGAAACCAGACCTTACGGAATGATCGCCGAGTTCCGAACCGCCGCCGCGGTCCTGCACGCTGCCGAAAAAGTGCGCGACGCGGGCTTTCGCAAGTGGGATGTGTTTACGCCTTTCCCAGTGCATGGAATGGATCGCGCGATGGGGTTGAGGAACTCGAAAGTCGGCTGGTTTGCTTTCCTGGGTGGCGTCACAGGTTACACCACGGGTATGGTCATGATTTGGTGGATGAACGCCTTTGATTATCCGATCGTTGTTGGCGGAAAACCGATGTTCAGTCCCTACTCGGCTTTTCCTCCGTCTTATGAGCTGACAATTCTCTTTGGTGCATTCGGTTCGCTTTTTGGCATGCTCTTTTTGAATAGATTGCCACGGTTGCATCATCCTTTATTGAAGAACAAGCGCTTTTCGCTCGTGACCCATGATCGGTTTTTCATCGCAATCGAGTGCGCTGATCCGAACTATTCTGAAAATGAAACCCGCGCGTTGCTGCAGCAGGCTGGCAGCCCGCACATCGAGGTGGTGGAGGAGTAATGCGCTATTTCCTTCTCATTTTTGCAGTGTGCTGCGCGGCGGTGTTCGGGATTCTTGGCAAGCGCGGCACGCATTTCACCAAACCCTCGCTCTATATCTTCCCGGATATGGAATGGCAGCTCAAACTGCGGCCTCAAAAGGAGAATAGCTTCTTTACCAACGGATTAAGCTCTCAACTGCACGTTGCCGGGACCATTGCTCGAAGCACGCCACTCCAAACCGCCGCTGGCGAAGTGTTTCCTTTCGAGGACGCGCCGGTCATCACGGGACGGATCGTGGGCACGACCAATTTCATCGAAAACAACCCGCTAACAATTGATGCTCGCTTGCTCAGACGCGGTCAACAACGATTCAACATCAACTGCTCGCCTTGCCATGGCGCAACAGGTGATGGCAATGGGATCACCAAAAAAATCGGAGCAATGCTGATCGTAGCCAACTTACACGACAAACGCATCGTCGAATTACCGGATGGCGAGCTGTTTTACGTGATCACCAATGGTCGAAATAACATGGGCGCCTACGGGCCAACCGTCACGATCGAGGATCGGTGGGCGATTGTGGCGTATCTGCGCGCACTTCAGTTGACGCGCCTTGGCACGCTGGATGACGTGCCGCAGGAATTGCGAGCGAATCTCACGAAATGATATGAGCCGTTCTTCATCGAAATTTAAAAGTGAACCGCTCGATTTATCAAAATGGCGGAATGTGCCGGTGATTTTAATGCTTGCTGGGGCAGCGCTTTCCGGGATCGGTCTTTGGAGGGACAGTCACGAGTTTCTTTATGCCTGGCTCCTCGGCTTCATGTTTTTCCTGAGCTTATGCCTGGGAGCATTATTCCTGGTCCTGGCGCATCACCTTTTCGATGCGGGATGGTCCGTACCGATTCGACGTTTTTGCGAGCATATCTCCACCTTGCTCTTTCCTTGGATGCTGTATCTTTTTATCCCGATCTTTATAGGAGCAAAGGCTATTTACCCATGGATGTATGAACCGCATCCCGAACTGGACCATGCGCTCCAAGCCAAACAACCTCTCTTCAGCACCCCCTGGTTCTATATCGTCGCCCTGTTCTGCTTCGGGGTTTGGGGGTTGCTTTCATGGAGGCTGCGTTATTGGTCCCTGCGACAGGATGAAACAGGCGCTGCGTTGCCGACTTTCAAAATGCGGTTTCTGTCTAGTATCGGGATATTTTTGTTTGCTCTGACGCTGACACTTGCAGCAGTGATGTGGATGAAAGCTTTGCAGCACCAATGGTTTTCCACCATGTACGCTGTTTATTACTTCGCCGGCAGTGTTTGGATGACCCTGGCGACTGTTTATTTGATTACGATGATCCTCGACCGGCAAGGTGTCCTGACCGAGGTGCTTCACGACCATCAATATTACTTCCTCGGTTCGCTTATTTTTGCGTTCACTGTTTTCTACGCCTATATTCATTTCGCGCAATATTTCATTATCTGGAATGCGAACATGCCGGAGGAGACATTCTGGTATGTGGTGCGTGAACGGGGCACCTGGTTCTGGGTCGGCATCGTCATCATATTCGGACATTTTTTTATTCCGTTCCTTGGTTTGCTCAGAATTGATGTGAAGTCCGTCTTTAGTATCATGACCCCCATCTGCATTTGGGCCTGGTGCATGCATTTCGTTGATTTATCTTTCAATATTCTGCCTGTTCCCCACAAGGAAGGTTTCCCGTTGCAATGGCTTTGGTTGTATGTCGGATGCATCGCGTTCATGGGCGGCGTGCTGAGCTGGCGTTTCCTTAAAGACTATGCGGCACATCCACCTTTCCCCATCAAAGACCCCCGCCTGGTGGAAGCCATGGGGCACGCCCATCCCGTACCCACTCAAATCTCCGGTGGCGAACTGGATGAAACCGATGACCTGCGCGATGCGCCGCCCCAATTTCCGGGAGGTGTAAGGTGAGCCTGGAACCCATTCGCGAACGTCGAGGTCTGGCCTATGCTGCCGCTATTCTTGGATGCTTTTTAATTGTCGCGGGTATGGTTCTGGCCATGCGGCACTACTCCCAGCCGCCGCCTTTAGGAGGCGAGCGCGCAGCAGCACGGGCCAGCGCGCTGGCCGAGTTGCGCGCTGGCGAATCTGAGGTGCTCAATAACCTCTCCTGGATCAATCAAAGCAACGGCATTGTCCGGCTGCGCATTGAAGATGCTATGAGGTTGGTGGAAAAAGAATGGGCTAACCCAGTTATGGCCCGTTCCAATTTGATTTCACGTGCGGAAAAGGCCAACCCTCCTCCTCCGAAACCGCCCCCGAGCCCGTTCGAATAGTATATTTGGCCAATGACTGACGCCCCTTCATCGCGTGCGCCTGGCCTTCCGGCCATTGTGGAAATCGACGGTTCCAACCGGCTTCCATTGTTCATTATGTTCGTCAGCGCGGCGGTCTGGTTGTTAATAGGTTCAGGGTTTGAGATGATAGCCACGCTTAAATTCCATACTCCTAATTTCCTGGCTAATTATGCCTGGTTGACCTACGGACGTGTGCGCCCCGCTTATACAAATGCTGTCCTCTATGGGTTCTGCCTGCAAGCCGGTCTGGCTGTTGCCCTCTGGTTAATTGCCCGATTGGGAGGTGCGCGTGTGGCCTATCCTTTGGCCATCGCCACTGGCGCCGGTTTGTTTAATTTGGGAGTGACCCTCGGCATCTTGGGAATTCTTGGGGGGGAGACAACGGGGTTTGAGAACTTTGATTTTCCAGGCTTTGCCGCAGTCACCATTTTTCTTGGCTATCTACTGATTAGCATTCCGGCGCTGATAACATTTCACCTGCGCAAGGAGCGTGGCTTATTCGTGTCCCAATGGTTCCTGCTGGCCGCTTTGTTTTGGTTTCCGTGGATTTATTCGACCGCCCAACTGTTGCTGCTGATTTTTCCAGTTCGTGGGGTGACTCAAGCCGTTATCGCCTGGTGGTTTTCCAACAACCTCCAATTCGTTTGGCTCAGTTTGGTGGGACTTGCCGCCATTTTTTATTTCATCCCTAAACTCACCAGTTGCGAACTTCATAGTCGTTACCTTGCCCTCTTGATGTTTTGGTTCGTGATTTTGTTTGGAAGCTGGTGCGGTATTCCAGTGACCGCTCCGGTTCCTGCCTGGGTGCCCGCTTTGAGCACGGTCGCAACAGCACTGATGCTAATTCCCTTCCTCACTCTGGCGCTGAACATTCAGGCCACTCTGAAAGGTCAACGCGATAAAATAAAGACCAGTTTGCCGCTTCAGTTTATTTGCTTTGGTACTGCTGGTTTTATGATCGCGGTTCTGATGAACATTTTTGCTGCGCTACCTCCTTTCAGCAACCTTGCTGCCTTCACCTGGTTCGAAACCGCGCGCGCCCACGCCATTTTTTATGGATTCTTTTCGATGACCATGTTTGGGTCGATTTATTATATTCTGCCACGAGTCGCCGGGCTTGAATTTTCTTTTCCCAAATTAGTTCGAGTGCATCTCTGGCTTGCCGGTATTGGCATTTTGCTGGTGATTCTACCCTTGGCACTCGGAGGGTTGGTCCAGGGACTAAAAATAAGGAATCCGGACATTGCGTTTACCGAAGTTTCAAAGGTCAGCTTGAATTTTTTGAGAGCTACCACCCTGGGAGATTTGATGGTTGCCGCGGGTCATGTAGTTTTCCTGGCAAACGTTGTTGGGTTGGTAAACCGCTTCTTGCGGCCCCGTGCCCTGGCTGGTTATGAAGCCGCTACAGCCGACCTTTTTCAAACTGCGGAGGCGAAGCCTTGAATTACGGACCGCTCATCTTTCTTGCTGCGTTTTTTGCTTTGACCAGCTCTTGGTATGGGTTCGTCCTGACACCGCAAATGCAGGTGGGACGTTTGCACGTGACTAATAGCCTCGCTGGGGCGACATATCCCTTGTCACGGCCTGGACAAGCCAGGGAAGGGCTCGATGTTTATCGAGCCAACGGTTGCGCCTATTGTCACAGTCAACAAGTGGTCCAAAGCGCCGTGACCTGCGATCTCATTCTAACCGAGGCGGGAACGAACCAGTCTAAAATGCTTTCGGCATTGTCTCAAATTGATTCCTCGCTTACGCCGGCGCAAACGACGGCATTGCTCGCCAGGTTGCCCAAAACCGTATTGCACGGTGTAAAAAGGGAAACAGCAGACGCGGCAATTCGAGGTTTCAAAGATGCAGATGCTAAATATGAGCTGTGGATTGTGCCAGTAGGACCGGATATTTCTCGCGGCTGGGGGAAGCGCCGATCCGTGGCTCAAGATTTCTTATACGATTATCCGGTGATGCTTGGGGTGCAACGTATCGGCCCGGATCTGGCGAACGTTGGCTCGCGCCTGCCGGATGCCAATTGGCATCTTCTCCATCTTTACGCTCCACGGCTAAAAGAAAAAAACTCCGTAATGCCACCTTATCGGTTTCTATTCGAAACTCGGGATATTCGGCAAACTCCGTCGCCTGACGCCCTGCCGCTCTCAGGCGAATTGGCTCCGCCTGCAGGAAAAGAAATTGTGCCGAAACCAGAAGCCAAAGCGCTAGTGGCTTATCTCATGAGCTTACGTGAGAATGCCCCGTTGTATGTGGCGCCCTTTACGGTTCCCGCACCACCGCCGGCTGGCACAAATGCGCCAGGAGTCGCGGCAGCGGCGTCGACTAATCCCGTTCCCACCACAGCCAAATGACCAACCAGGTTAACCCATCACCCGTGCCGACTGGGACAGACCTTTGGGAGCCTAAGGCGAACAGGCGATCCGTTCCTGTCTGGCTTCTGATCCTGATCCTCCTGTTGATCTATTGGGGCATGGTCTACTTTGATCAGCACGGTGGCTGGTTTAGTCAGGAAGTCTATGCGCCGTTTCACTCCACGCCGGAAGTCGCTTTGTATCAGCCCGGGGGCGAGGGACCCAATCTGGCTCAAGGTCAGAAATGGTATGAAAACGTCTGTGCTCTTTGCCACAACCCGGATGGTGAAGGCAAACCGAATCAAGGACCGCCTTTAGCAGGTTCCGAATGGGTCACAGGCGCTCCCAATCGATTGATTCGTATCCCTCTCTATGGTTTGAATGGTCCGATTACGGTCAAAGGACAGCAAATGGTTTTTCCCCAAGGCATGCCCGCAATGGGTGCCAGCATGCCTGATGATATTCTGGCGGATGTGTTGTCCTACATGCGCCAGGCGTGGGGAAATAAAGCTTCCGCAATCTCTGCCGAGCAGGTTAAGGCGGTGAAAACACAAGTTGGAAATCATCCACTGGGGTTTGCCCCAGAAGAATTAATGCAGGTCCCCGAGAAGTAGAAAAAGAAAGTTACGATTACATCATCGTAATCATAACTTAGTCTTTAACCGCGTCTCTCTTTTACAAAGAGCAACTCCAGAGGAGAGTTATTTCAGTACTCGAACCATCCCCGGTCTTATTTAACCTGCTATGGGGGAAGAAACGTATAGCCCTTAACGGAGGTTTTAGGAGAGGCTCGTATGCGATGCGAAAGGACCCACGATGAACGAGCAAGCCTTGTGCGCCGAAATCAAAATCAATGAACCGCCCTTAATTAATGGCGACTCCGAACCTTTTACCACTCACGCAGTGGAAGAAACAGCCGCGAACGAAATAGTGGCCGTCGATGAACCAGCGCCCCGTCGCGAACGCGAGCGTTCCAGTTATGAGACCGATAGCGCCCTCAAACTTTATTTATGTGAAATCGGCAAGGTCAAACTGCTCACTCCGCAAGAGGAGATAGAACTGGCAGCGCGGATCAAGCAAGGGGATAAAAAGGCACGGGAGCATATGATTAAGGCCAACTTGCGTCTGGTCGTAAAGATCGCCCGGGACTACGAAGGGCTTGGCTTGCCATTGCTGGACATGATCAGCGAGGGCAACATCGGCCTAATGAAAGCTGTGGAACGTTTTGATCCAGCCAAGGGTAGCAAGCTTTCAACCTATGGGTCCTGGTGGATCAAACAATGCATTAAACGCGCGCTGGCTAATCAGTCAAAAACCATCCGTGTGCCAGTGCATATGGTGGATAAAATTTCGAAAATGCGCCGGGCGGCCACTCGATTGCTGGAAGAGTTCGGGCGCGAACCTACCGACGAGGAACTGGCCGATGACTTGGGCATTTCCTCGGCGCGCGTGGCTCAAATGCGGATGGCCGCAGCGCGCCCCGCTTCGCTGGATGCGCTAATCGGTGACGAGGACTCGAATAGATTCTCTGATATAGTCGAAGATGAAAATGCCGATAGTCCCTATGAAAGGCTCGAGGGAAAAGCGGTCAGAGCGATGCTTCAAGATATGGTTAAGACCCTCGGCTCAAGGGAGGCAGATATATTGCGCGCACGTTTTGGTCTGGACGGAAAGCGGCAAATGACCCTTGAGGAGGTTAGCGAGGGCATGGGTGTGACTCGGGAGCGAGTGCGGCAGATTCAGAACACCGCCTTGCGAAAATTACGAAAAATGATTGAAAGGCTGGAAAGGTCCAAAGGACGCAATTGATCCTTTAGATCTAACAGTCGGAGCGCGCCCGTCCTTCGGGCGCAGCAACTTCCGTACGGGGCCATGCTTGAATTCTCCGATTCGCTGGATTGGTCGCGCGCGTACGTTCAAGGAAATAGATAACAAAAATTCCTAACAACATGGGTTACACTTTTTGTTGATTTTGAAAGCCCGATGGGGATTCAAAAGCTGACAGGCTCTGCAGGAGCTCCTGCGATCAACGCAACGAGTTGCCTTAGCATTTTTTGCTGTTACGAAGCCATCGTTTGGCCTAAGCTGCTGGATAGAAATATCGGCGCGCCCTATGAACCCCTGGCATTGCAATAACTGTTGGCGTTGCTTTTTTCCGTTGGGGGTTGTTTTATTGTTGGCCTCGGCAGTTTCTTCATTGTCAAAATCAGCGGACGCTCCGTCGAAAATTGATTTTAACCGGGATATCCGCCCCATTTTTTCCGATCACTGCTACGCCTGTCATGGACCAGATGAACCAAAACGCAAGGCTGGTCTGCGTCTGGACATTCAGGAAGAGGCTTTCAAGGAACTCAAATCTGGTAATCATGCCTTGGTGGCTGGGAGTGTGGCGAAAAGCGCATTGGTGGCACGGATCACTTCGAGCGACCCCGATGAGATCATGCCACCTCCAAAACACAATAAGCCTTTAACATCGGAACAAATCGCTTTGTTGAAGCAGTGGGTGGAGGAGGGCGCACAATGGAAAAAGCATTGGTCGTTCATTGCGCCTGTGCGTCCTGAACTTCCCGCTGTAAAGGAGCGAAAGTGGCCGCGAAACGCCATTGACTATTTCACCCTGGCGCGTCTCGAAAAGGAAAAGCTGAAACCAAACCCGGAGGCGGATAAAGCGACTTTGATTCGAAGGTTAACATTCGACCTCACTGGGTTGCCGCCTACGATCAAAGAAGTAGATGCATTTCTCGCCGACAAATCGCCACAGGCATATGAGAGACTCGTCGAGCGATTGCTGGGTTCCCCGCATTACGGGGAGCGCATGGCGCAAAACTGGCTCGACCTGGCCCGCTATGCCGACACCAGCGGCTATCACTTTGATGGCGTCCGGTTCATGTGGCTGTGGCGCGATTGGGTGATCCAGGCATTCAACGACAATAAACCTTATGACGAGTTCACTGTCGAACAACTTGCCGGCGATTTGCTTCCCAAACCTACGCAATCGCAGCGTATTGCCACTGGTTTTGTCAGGAACAACATGACCAACGACGAAGGTGGGGCGGACCCGGATGAATATCTTAATGAATATGTGGTCGATCGCGTCAACACTTTAGGCGAAGCGTGGTTGGGGTTAACGGTCCGTTGCACTCAGTGCCACGACCATAAATATGATCCGTTAAAGACCAGGGAATTCTATCGTCTTTACGCGTTTTTCAACAATGTCCCGGAGAAAGGCCTGGACCGGATACGCACGGACAACCCGCCTCCACGCCTGCCCGTGCCCACACCAGAGCAGGCCATGAAGTTCGTCGAAGCAGATTTTGCATTGAAAGATGCTGAAAAAACATTAGCGGATCGCTCAAATGAATTGGGTGAGACACAGGAGAAATGGGAACGCGAAACCAGCACCAAGCCACCGCCCAAACCTAACGGTGAAGGAATGCTTGCCACCCTTCCGTTCGATGACTCTCTGTCCGTTTTATCCTCAACTGGCACTAACATAGCAGGGAAACTCGTAGATGGCGAGAAAGCCGAATTTGTCGACGGCCTCCTCGGCAAAGCCATCAAACTGGACGGCAAAGCATACGCGGATTTTGGTCCGCTCGTCGCTTTCGAATACACCAATACCTTTAGTTACGCCCTTTGGGTGCGACTCGATGCGGATGGCGCTGTACTGAGCAAGATGGAAAAGGGGCCCAGCTTTCGCGGTTTTGACCTCCTGGTCGCGGGTGAACGCCTGGAGGCGCATCTAATTCATGCATGGCCTGACGAGGCCATTAAAGTCCGTACTAAAGATAAATTTCCGAGAAACCAATGGCTCCATGTTTTGGCCAGTTACGACGGTTCCGGCAAGGCGTCCGGGCTAAAGTTTTACATAAACGGCCGCGCTCGTGAAGTGGAGGTTGACAAGAACAACCTAACCAATTCCATCAGCAACAATGAACCAGTGCGGATCGGAGCTCGGAATGGCGAAGCGATGCTCAAAGCGCTCGTGGATGATGTTCGCTTTTATAACCGCACTCTTTCAGCCGAGGATGCACGGTTGCTCGCTTTTAACGGACATTTGCCTATTCTCACCAAATCGCGCGGGCAGCGGAGCGAAGAAGAGCGCAGCCAATTGCAGCGTTTTTACAAAGAAAACTACGCGGTGGATTACCTGCGCTCGGAGAAAGCCCTGGCAGATGCCCGCAAACGTAAAGAAGATTCTTATAAGGAAATTCCGACGACGTTGATCATGGAGGAAATGAATCCTCCGCGGGACACTTTTCTGCTGGTGCGGGGTGATTTTCGGATCAAAGGAGAAAAGGTTACACCCGGGACCCCGGCGGTTTTGCCTCCGTTGCCCGAAGGTCCTGTCAGCCGGCTCGCGCTGGCTCGCTGGCTCGTTTCAAAAGAGCATCCGCTCATGTCGCGGGTTACAGTGAATCGCTATTGGTCAATGTTCTTTGGCACAGGCCTGGTGAAGACATTAAACGACTTCGGCTCCCAGGGCGAATGGCCAAGTCATCCGGAATTACTCGACTGGCTGGCGGTCCAATTTCGGGATGGAGATATTAGCGGCAGCACGGGTAGGGCACGTTCCTCCGTGCACCCCGCGGATGATAAAAGCGGTCCAGACGGAGGTTCGCACGGAGTGACGCACCCAACATTAGCCTGGGATGTAAAAGGGCTGGTTCGTTTAATTGTCACAAGCGCAACCTATCGGCAATCCGCGGCGGTTACCCCGGAGAAACTCGAGCGCGATCCCTACGATCGGCTTTTCACCCGGGGACCCCGTGTGCGGCTCGATGCAGAATTTGTTCGTGACAACGCCCTGGCTGTGGCCGGACTTCTCAACGATAAGATCGGCGGGCCGAGCGTAAAGCCCTATCAACCCCCTGGAATTTGGGATGGGGTGGATGCCAAGTACGAGCAGGACAAGGGAGAAGCCCTTTATCGTCGTGGCATGTATGTTTTTTGGAGGCGTTCAGCTCATTATCCATCCTTCGCAACGTTTGACGCCCCGAGCCGTGAAGTGTGCACCTGCATGCGGCAGCGGACTCAAACTCCTTTGCAGTCGCTCGTGTTGATGAACGATCCGGTCTATGTCGAAGCAGCACGGGGACTAGCCCAACGCGTGCTAAAGGAAGAACCCAAGGATGCAGACAAACGACTCCTGCTCGCTTTCCGACACACGCTGGGTCGTGTCCCGGAAACCGACGAAGTAGCCGTGTTGCAAAAAACCTACGAGCAACAACTGGAGGAATTTCGGGGGAATATTGATGCGGCCAAAGCTTTGATAAAGATTGGTGAGTCTCCGTCTCCGGAAAAAATGGATTCCGCGGAGTTGGCCGCGATGACTGCGGTGGCCAATGTGCTTTTGAATTTAAACGAAACGATTACAAAATAGGAGTATGTTCGATCCTGGAAAGATAGAAAACAACCTCAGCCGCCGGGCATTTCTTGGACGCAGCTCGACCGGTCTGGGCGCGCTTGCGCTTGGGTCATTGTTAAATCCTCATTTGTTTGCGGCTGAAACGGATAGCGGCGCAAAAACCAAAGCCGCGCTTAAGACACTTCATTTTCCGGCGAAAGCGAAACGTGTGATTTACCTGTTTCAGTCGGGTGCCCCTTCGCATCTGGATTTGTTCGATTCGAAACCAAAGCTCAAGGAAATGACCGGGGAGGAACTTCCGCCCAGCGTTCGCAAGGGGCAGCGGATCACGGGCATGACTGCGGGACAGGCTGTCTTGCGTTGCGTGGGAGCGCCTTTCGATTTTAAACGGTACGGGAAATCAGAGGTCGAGTTGAGCAGCATGATTCCACATATCGGAGGTATTGCCGACGATATCACGATTGTGCGGTCTATGTTTACGGACGCAATCAATCATGATCCGGCAGTGACTTTCATGGGAACCGGCAACCAGAACCCAGGTCGGCCGACGATGGGGGCCTGGATCGCTTATGGACTGGGAAGCGAAAATGCCGACTTACCGGCGTTCGTAGTACTGACCAGCGGCAGCGGTGGCCAGGCGTTACAAGGCCATTATTGGGGCAACGGCTTTCTTTCCGCTAATTATCAGGGGGTGCAATTTCGTAATCAGGGCGATCCTGTGGTTTATGTCTCGAACCCAGCCGGTTTGAGCGCCACGGCGCGCCGGCAGTTAATCGATGCGATGCAGCAGATGAATCGCAAGCAACTTGGCCTGCTCGGCGATCCGGCGATTTCCACTCACATCGAGAATTATGAGATGGCGTTTCGCATGCAAACCAGCGTGCCGGAATTGACGAATATCGCGCAGGAACCGAAAGAAATCCTGGAAATTTACGGCGCCGAGCCTGGCAAGCCGTCCTACGCAAATAATTGCTTGCTTGCCCGGCGTTTAGCGGAACGAGGGGTGCGCTTCATCCAGCTTTGCCATCGTGACTGGGATCATCACGGCGGCCTGCCCAATGGAATCAAAACCCAGACCAAAAATACTGATCAGGCCAGTGCTGCTTTAATCAAAGATCTAAAACAGCGAGGTCTTTTGGATGAGACTTTAGTGATTTGGGGTGGAGAATTCGGCCGCACAGCCTATTCTCAAGGCGAGATCAAAAAGGACGATTTCGGACGCGACCATCACCCCAGATGTTTCAGTATCTGGATGGCTGGCGGAGGGATAAAGGCTGGTTTGGTTTACGGCGCAACCGATGATTTTGGCTATAACATCGTGGAGAACCCGGTCAATGTTCATGATTTCCACGCCACGATGCTGCATTGTTTAGGCATCGATCATACCCGGCTCACTTACCGTTTCGAAGGACGCGACTATCGGTTGACGGACGTCAGTGGTGAGGTGGTCAAAGCCCTGCTCGCGTGATGAGAATCAAATTGGTTGCGTAAGCGAAATAAATGAGTATGTTTCGCTATGGATTGGCAAGCGCCGGTTTCGTTGTTGATTGTTGCGGGGGCAGCGTTTTTGCTGTTCCGCGGCAGATTCGGTCGGCGCAAATACCGCTTTCAGGAGCAATCTCATTGTGGGTGCTCAGGCGCCGCTTCCTCGATTCCCCAGGGCACAATTCTATTTCGTGCTCGCAAAGGGCAGCGGCCTGAAGTGATCGTTCAGATGAAGTAAGACGGCGCTTGCGAATCCGCAAGGGCTACGCTAGTTTGTCCGCTGATGGCCATGTGTAAAGCAAGTTCGTCGATGCATTTTGTGACACGCTCCGTCGGGAGCATCAGGGAAGGCTCGGCACGGGCGCATTGGGTGCCCAACACCGACGTTTATGCAACCGATAACGGACTCGTTATCAAAGTAGAGTTGGCGGGTATGCGCAGCGAGCATTTGGAAATTATCGTTGAAAATAATCGACTGCGTATTTGCGGAAATCGCCCGGATGGTTGCCGCGCCTCGAAATGCAGCTTTCTGGCCATGGAGATCGATTATGGTCCATTTGAAAGTGTGCTGGAACTGCCGCCAGGCTACGATTTGAGCCAGGCCAAAGCAGCCTATTTGAACGGTTTCTTACGCATCGATGTTCCTCTCGCAGAGCGGACGCCGAAGGAGACCAAGGTCCCCATAGCTGAGGGAAACTCATCTCTTCTCTGACCGTTAGGTCGGCGTCGGGAAAATCTTAATTTGATTGGCGATCATGACCTCGCCCGATACCGAGTTTATTAGCATCTTAGGAGCTTCTGGTAATACGGAAGCGCCATCACGTGTTTCCTCCAGTTCTCTACCGGAGCGCCTGCCCATTCTTGGCCTCTCGGACATTGTTATTTTCCCAACAATGGTCGCTCCTTTGTTAGTCGAAACGGCCCAAAGCACGCGGTTGATTGATGATGTGGTGGGTGGCGACCGGCTGTTAGGGGTGGCGCTCCAGCGCAATCCTGATGCGGAAAATCCATTACCCCACGAGATGTATGAAGTGGGTTGCGCCGCGCGTGTTTTAAAAATGCTCAAATTTCCGGATAACACAGTCCGGGTGCTGATCGAGGGTTTATGGCGCATTCGGATCAAGGAATACACTACGGCTGAACCGTATCTCTGCGCCAAATTCGATTTGATCAAGGATATCAGCGAAAGTTCAGTCGAGTTGACGGCGATGCTTCGCAATGCTCAAAGTCAATTTCAGGAGATCATTAAACTTTCACCTGCTCTTTCTGAGCAAATCAAGATCGCGGCACTGAACACCGAAGATCCCGGTCACTTTTCAGATTTGATCGCGGTGAACCTGAATCTGGATTTGGATGAACGCCAAAAGCTTCTCGAAACAAGTTCAGTGAAGGAGCGTCTTACCCGATTGCTGCCGATGCTGAACCGCGAGCACGAGGTGCTCACCCTGAGTTCGAAAATACAGACGGAGGTCGCCACCTCGATTTCAAAAACACAGCGCGATTTCTTTCTTCGCGAGCAGCTCCGAGCCATCCAGCGTGAGCTGGGAGAGTCGGACCCTAATGCGGGTGAGATCCGGGCGCTCCGCGAGAAACTCGAACAAACGAGCCTGCCGGCCGAAGCTAAAAAGGTTGCCACGCAAGAATTGGAGCGACTCCAGCAAATGCCCCCCGCCGCCGCCGAGTACGGGGTAACCCGGCATTACCTGGATTGGATTTTGAATGTGCCGTGGTCGAAGGAAACCGAAGACAAAATCGACCTGGTTGAGGCCGAGCGCATTTTAAGCGAACAGCATTTCGGCTTGATGAAGGTCAAGGACCGGCTCCTGGAATTTCTTGCCGTCATCAAACGGCGCAAGCAAATCAAGGGCCCAATTCTATGCCTGGTGGGGCCGCCCGGTGTCGGAAAGACTTCGTTAGGACGCAGTGTTGCGGAAGCTTTAGGCCGCAAATTTGCGCGGATTGCTCTGGGTGGCATGAGGGATGAAGCAGAGATTCGCGGACATCGTCGTACCTATGTGGGCGCCATGCCTGGGCGCATTATCCAGACACTCCGAAGGGTTGAGAGCCGTAACCCGGTGATTTTGTTGGATGAATTAGACAAGGTGGGCGCTGATTTTCGAGGGGACCCTGCCGCTGCACTCCTCGAGGTCCTGGACCCGGCACAGAACAATACCTTCACCGATCATTACCTCGATTTGCCTTTCGATTTGTCGCGCGTCCTGTTCATAACAACTGCAAATTGGTTGGAGCCAATACATCCGGCCTTGCGTGACCGTCTGGAAGTCATCGATTTGCCAAGCTATACCGAATCGGAAAAGCTACAAATTGCCAAACGTTACCTGGTGCCGCGGCAACTGGAAGAACACGGTCTGTCCAAGCAGGACGTGAAGATTCCCGATCCCACTCTTCGCAGAGTGATCCACGATTACACTCGCGAGGCGGGTGTGCGGCAGTTGGAACGTGAGATTGCCGCGCTGACGCGAAAGGCAACCCGGCGCATTGTTAGCAATGGCTCAAATTCCACCCTGGTTTTAAGTCCGGACATTCTCAACTCCTATCTCGGTGCTGCCAGATTCATCAACGAAACTGCTGAATCGATTAAAGAATACGGAATCGCCACAGGTTTGGGTTGGACTCCGGTTGGTGGAGAGATTCTTTTTATCGAGGCGACACGCATGCCGGGCAAAGGCGGCTTGCTGCTGACTGGCTCGCTGGGTGAAGTGATGAAGGAAAGCGCTCAGACCGCTCTGAGTTATTTGCGAAGCCAAGCGGCTGCCCTTGGCCTTGATTTGTCAGACTACGGCAAATACGACATCCATGTTCATGTTCCCGCGGGCGCCACGCCCAAAGATGGACCCAGCGCCGGTGTCACTGTGGTTGCCGCGCTGGCTTCATTACTCACGCATCGACGTGTCCGCTCTGACATTGCCATGACCGGTGAGATCAGCCTGCGCGGCAGGGTGATGCGAGTAGGTGGGATCAAGGAAAAGGTTTTGGCTGCGGCGCGCTTTGGCATCAAGAATGTCGTTCTACCTTCTCAGAACCAGCCTGACTGGTCGGAAGTGCCGGCCGAGGTGCGGGAGAAGATGAAGGTCTATTTCATCCACCATATTTCGGAACTGCTTCCTCTCGTTCTGCGGGGAAAATGAGCGATAATGATCGCTGTTCAGCAGGTAAAGTCCCAAAGAGAAAAGGTGCAGCGTTGTCCTTCGCTGGCTCGAGTTCTGCCCGCCCTGTGCATCGTTATCCACGCCCTTGCTTTGATTGGTTTGGCTGCAAATGCCTCGGCCCAGCGGAACATCGAACATGCCCCCGCCCTTGATCCCAGCCAATCGGAACGAGAAGCCCGCGCATTAGTGGCCGACCTACTCGCGCAAAAGCCCGCCAGCACCAATACTGGCTGGTTGAAAATTCGCAACAGGAACGGCGAGCAGCGCCAAATTCCCATGCGGTTCGAAATCTGGTCCACCAGTAGCGGTTGCACCAGCGTTTATGAAGCAAAAGATCCCGGACCCCCTGCCCGTGAAACCAGGCTGACCGTGATACGTACGAATGGCCAGCCCACGAAATATCTTCTGAGTGAAAACAATCAACCAGCACAAACTCTCACCGGTGATAAAACTATGGTTCCTTTCGCCGGCTCAGATTTTTACATCGCTGATTTAGGTTTGGAGTTCTTGCAATGGCCGCAGCAACGCGTCATAGAAAAGAGAATGCGCAAAAGCCGATTTTGCGAAGTACTTGAGAGCACCAACCCACGCCCTCCCGCCGAAGGCTATTCCCGCGTCGTTTGCTGGGTGGAACAGGAATCACCGCATGGCATCGTCCATGCCGATGTTTATGATGCCAAGGGAAAGCTTTTCAAAAGATTCGACCCCACTGAATTTGAGAAGGTGCAAGGTCAATATCAATTGCAGGAGATGGAAATCCGTAATCTAAAGGTGGACTCGAAAACACGGATCGAGTTTGACCTGGGAAGTGGTCTTTCAAAGTGACTTATCTGAAGGAGCATTCTTGAATGGATTCCGCTCTGGCGGTTCACCATGCGGAATCGCATAGGCCAGTTTTCGAACGAAGAAATTTACCGTGGGATGCCGGTGACGCGCCCAAATGAAAAGGGGCTCTGGCCTGGCGCCGAGCCTCGCTTTTGGTTCCAGAGCAGTGCGGCCCAGGGAAAGCCGCCTGCATTTCCAGTCGATTGCCTGTTCAACAACTGCATGCAGCAGCCTTAAATACAAGGGAAGAGTCGCTGCCGCCTCACGATCGTATCCAATGTAATATCCTATCGCCAGTTCGCCGTCGCGGAGCAATGTGACGAACCCCAGAATCTCCTCTCCTCTCCTTAAAATGATGCAAGAGAAATCCTCCCCTACGCCCTTTGCGAGCGCAGGCAGATAATCAGGTGGAAGGGTCGCCGGCCGGACCGCTGCATTTTTATGCACGGATAAATAGAGCTCATGCAAACGTCCCATCAATAAGTCAGGCTCTCGAACTCTTTCAACAAGACAGCCAGCGTCCTCGATTTCTTTCACGATTTGCTGGGCGCTTTTTCGATATTTGCGGTCCAGACTGTTCAAGTAATCTCCGTACCGGTGCCATTCCGACTTCAACTCGAGCACCATGTCTGGATCCGTTTCAATGGGCCGATAGCTAAATCTTCGCAATGCTTCCGCGCTCTGCTGTTGCTTGGAAGAGAGTTCTTTAATGAATACCAGGTTAGTTTGTCCCGAAAGCCGTTCCGCTCGGCGAATACGATAGAGCGCTTCGGCGACTCCCGGCCAAAGTTCATCGGCCGGAGCGTGTGGCCCAAATGCCACACCGTGGCAACCCCAGGAAAAGAGATTTCCGCAAACCAAAGCTCGAACTCGCACTGCAGCGCTTACTTTTCGTGCTGTTGGAGAAAGCGCGCGCTTCAGCAGGTTTTGTTTTGCGCTTCCCGCGCCGATAACCCGATCGCCGGAAAGTTCCAGAATCTGCCCTACTACCGCCGCCTGGGGTTCACCTCGCTGGTAAATCATCGCGTAGCGCAAACAGAACCGCTCGAGACAACATTTTTCAAGAATGGAAAGATAAGAGCGGCGAAGGAAAAATCCGGCAGATGCAGTCACCGCATCCCAGTGACCGCTGTTGAGGTAATGGACGCTGTCGGCCAGAGCAAATTCAAATCCTGTTGGTCGATGACGCTCTTTATGTCGTTCCCGAGCATCCCTAATCTCTGCAAACAATTTTCTCAAAGCGAGGAGAGTATAGAGCAATGAAAGTGAAGGAGAAGGCTCGAAAGAATTTTGGTAGAAGGGGTGTTTCCAGTGAGGAAAAAGTGCGACCTGTCCGCAGTCCAGGAGACGCTTTCGCGAGATTACTCTTTTGGTCGTAGTATATTTGCAGCAACAGTCCGGCAAAGACTTGCCCGCCACTTCTGAAGCACTGCCACGAAAACAGAGTCCGCTTTGCCACTAAATACCTCGACGCATGAATAGCCGCGATTGGACGTCAGGCCGAGTTCCGTCAGGACAAGAATAATGCTGACGACTCGGTTCTGCCATCCATCCAAACGCCATTGCCCTTTCCAGAAGAGGACCGGGTTGCGATAGAGTGGTTCCGCATAATTGATTGGCCAAAGATCACCAGGGGTTGGCCCCCGCGAGCCAATGAGGTCGCAAATCAGATGCAAGTGGAATATCAACAGGCACAGTAACCCCACGCGCCAGCGCTGGCGGGCAAAACAAACAAGCAGTGCTGTGACCAGGAGCGCTCCAGGCCAGCCATGGAGTAAGTAATGGTGGTAATGTTGATAATAGTGAAATGAGGTTTCCTTGCCGGATACAATTGAAAGCGCAATATCCGCGACAATCCCAAGGCCATCCAGATCAGGAAGAATTCCTGCCAACGTCACCAATTTGCGGTCGCGGGCGTTATTTGTGGTTGCGGTTGCAATAAGCCAGCTTCCGAGAAAATGGGTTATCGGTGACATGAAACGATTCGATTACTCGACCTATAAGGCCATTCCACGCTGGTGAACACCATTGTATCAGGGAAGTTGCGTCTGAATTTATGTTGGAAAGATTTGTCACAACAAACTTGCCCTTTAAGAGGAAGCAAATTTTGTTCGCGCCCGGGCGCCAGCTTTTGCATAGTTTCCCAAGATGAAGTCGATGACGGGATATGGACGTGGGGATTGTTCTCAGGACGGTTTCAAGATCATAGTTGAGCTGAGCTCCGTTAACCGAAAACAAAGTGAAATTTCTGTCAACCTGCCACGCGAGCTGGAAATGCTGGAGGCGCAGATTCGCGATATTATTAACCGCCACATTGCCCGAGGCCGGCTGACGGTGCGTGTCTCGTTTCATGCAGGCATGAGCAAGTTTTCCGCCCGAATGCATTTAAACGTGCCTCTGGCCAAAGCGTATGCGCGCGAATTGAACCGGCTTGCCAAGCAACTCAAACTGCCGGGACCCGTCACACTCGATCAACTGGCGCGAGCGCCTGGAGTCTTTCAGACCGATGAACAGATAGTGGAGGAAGAGGATTTTGCTCCAGCGGTGGAAAAGGCCTTGAAAAAGGCTCTGACCCAAATGCTAAGGACAAGGGAACGGGAAGGGGCGCATTTGTTGGCAGACCTGACTCAGAGGGTTGAGCAGATGCGCAAGGCAGCCGAGAAGGTCCGAAGGCAGGCGCCCACGGTGGCAAAACGTTATCGCCAGCAATTATTGGAACGTATCAAAAGCGCAGGCATCGAGGCTCCCGGGGGGGATGATGATCGACTTTTGAAAGAAGTGGTTTACTTTGCAGACCGCTCCGATATTAGCGAAGAGCTAACGCGACTTCAAAGCCATTTCCAACAGTTCGACGACTGCGTTAAGGCGCGAGAACCCGTGGGACGGATGCTGGATTTTCTGGCGCAGGAAATGAACCGCGAAATCAACACGATCGGATCCAAGGCCAATGACAGCTCGATTTCGCGCGAGGTTGTCACGCTCAAAGCAGAATTGGAAAGATTTCGGGAGCAAGCACAAAATGTTGAATAATGAAGGCGACGTAGAGAAATAAATTTGCGCAGAGCCGAGGTTCTGCTCTCAGATGGCTTTGCATTCTATGAAAGAAACCTTGTCACTCCAAATGGAAACACCAGGCACAACCTTGCCCGTGCTCAGCCCTTTGCTTGTGGTCATTTCCGCTCCATCCGGCGGGGGTAAAACGACTTTATGTCAGCAGTTACTGACTGCGCGACCGCAAATGAGCCGTGCGGTGACCTGTACGACACGCGAACCGCGGCAAGGCGAACAGGATGGGGTCGATTATTATTTTCTAAACGCCGAATCGTTTCTCAAGCGTGTGCAAGCCGGCAATTTTTTAGAACATGCCACCGTGCATGGAAACAGCTATGGGTCTCTAAAAGGGGAGGTGCTGGGTAAACTCCGCCAAGGGAAAGATGTGTTGCTCAACGTGGATGTTCAAGGCGCGGCGAGCATTCGTGATAGGGCGCAGGAAGATCCCGAACTGAAACGAGCACTGATGTCCGTCTTTTTAACCCCGCCCTCCATTAAAATCCTGGAAGAACGGCTTAGAAGACGAGGCACCGATTCCGAGGCTGTAATTCAGAAACGGTTGGGAGTTGCCCGGCAGGAAATCGCCCAATGGAAAAATTTCGATTATTTGCTGATTAGCCAGTCTATCGATGAGGACCTGCGACGGATGCTGGCCATCGTTGAAGCGGAGAAAATGCGCGTGGACCGGGTGCAACGCCTTGAGTTTTGAAGTTAGCCACATGGGTGTATGTTATAGGGCCGCACCGAGCGCCATCCGCGGCGCCATGGCGAGCAAAACGGATGCTGCGTGACTGGTTTGCAATTGGACTCTTGGTCTCATGAGCGCAAATATTGTATTGGGTGTTACCGGCTCGATTGCGGCATATAAAGCTGCCGATCTGGCCAGTCTTTTAACCAAGCAAGGTTGCGAATTGCACGTAGTGATGACTGCGGATGCGCTCCGTTTTATTACTCCGTTACCGTTCAAAACCCTTTCGCGACATCCCGTAGTGACGGATTTATATGATGAAGAAGAGGGCTGGCAACCGACTCATATCAAGCTGGCTGACGAAGCGCACCTGCTGCTGATCGCGCCCGCGACGGCTAATGTCATCGCTAAACTTGCGCTCGGGATAGCGGATGATGCCTTAACGTGCATTGCCTTGGCACTGAATCCCAAATCCAAAATCCTGATGGCGCCCGCCATGAACGGAAAGATGTGGATGCACCCGGCTACGCAGCAGAATGCGGCGCTGCTCAAGAGCCGCGGAGTGGATTTCATTGGGCCGGATGAAGGCCTGCTCTCGTGCGGTTATGAAGGAATTGGACGGTTATGGCCGGTCGAGAGAATAGCTTCACGCGTACTGGATTTATTGAAAGAGTTTTCACCCTGATGAGGTTATGAACTTCCAAGCCGCAAGTCTCGAGCGTTACGCGCCTGTGTATCCTCGACTCGATGGCTCCTGGTCGTGGCCCGTGTTTTCCTTCCGATGAGTCAGTCCTTCTGGAAGCGTTTAAAGGAAACCCGCCTGAGCGGTGCTTGCAAACGTTCTTATGAACGATTGCTGCGTTTATTGGAAATACCAGCGCCCGAAGCGCCGCAATGGATCAAACGCATTACGGTGATGGAGCGCAACATTATGCTCCCTACCAAGGTAGTGGGGATCGTGATGCTTTATTTCTTTTCCTTTGCCAATGCCAATTGGGTCAACGCAGTGCACAACGATTTTGATTTGGAAGTGGAGGTGGTCGAATCGTTTTTTTGGGTGTATGTCGCGGTCAATGTGGTGGTGGCTTGCTTGCTGCTGGGCATGAACCGCCTGCCCCTGGCCCTGATGCAGTGGGTGGTTTTCTTCATGATATTAATGGATGGGTTATTCCTCTCAGCACTCACCCTGGTGACCGGTGGCTATCAAAGTCTGCTGTACTGGCTCTTTCTTGGCTTGATCGTGCGAAGCGCAGTAAGCGTACCGCGCGCCACTTCCCAAATTCTGCTCAATCTGACGATTGTTTCCTGTTACGTGCTGGCCGGTGTTATCGAGATTTCCATTGCCGCCAATCTTCGAGAACATTTTCGCGCTACGGATGCGATGCACAATCTGTCTCTAAACCTGGCAACAGCAACGCGACAACGCTCGCAGACCAACGAGATTACAACCAACTTGTCGCGCCTTCATAATGTCCCGCGATTCCAATTGGATACCAAGCTGCAAACGGATGAGGAAACCCCACGTGGAATGCTCGGACTAACTACGACGAGCGACAATGCAGCCGAGCCTTTGCTCGTCCGATTGGTTTTACTCTTGCTGATGACGGTTTGTGCATATTCGGTGCAAGTGCTTTTGGAGCGGCAGCGTGAGGTTGAGGAGGAGGCCCGCGAGCTGGGATTGCGCGAAGGCCAATTACGATCTGCTGGCCGGCTGGCTGCGGAGTTCGCGCATCAGATCAAAAACCCACTTGCGATTATTACTAACGCGGCATATTCACTGCAGAAGGCCCTGAAGGAAGGACGGCCTAATTTGACCGAGCAAATCCGTATCATCCAGGAGGAAGTCGAACATTCGGATCGAATCGTCGAGCAGGTGATGGGCTACGCCCAATTGACCGAAGGCCGGGTGGAGAAATTAGATGTCCTCGAGGAATTGGATGCCGCGGTCGAACGAGTTTTTCCGACGGGCGCAGGGTTTCCGATACAGATCCATCGGACTTACGAGTCCGCCTTTCCACCTTTGCTGATGCAACGGCGACATTTTTCCGAATCGTTGCTCAATGTGCTGCAAAACGCGCGCGAGGCCCTGAACGGCAGGAATGGCACGATTTGGGTCACGGCTCAGTGCCAGCAGGATTATGCGGTCGAAGTCACAATCCGCGACAATGGACCTGGCATTCCTCATGACAAAATAAAGCGGATTTTCGAACCGTATTACACGACCAAGGAGAAAGGAACCGGATTGGGGTTGGCTACGGTAAAGCACAACATAGAGCTTTATGGCGGCTCAATCCGGGTGGAATCGGAGCTTGGAAAAGGCGCTCAATTTACCCTATTGTTTCCTGCTAAAACGATATTTAAATTCGCCATTAAAACTTGAAGGCCAAAGCTCGAAGATCAACATCCAGCGTCGCAAATTTCCGGGACCCACGCGGTATCATGGATAACCAGTGGTTTCAAGGCTGCAACTCAGTATTTGGGTTATGAGTGTTCCACTACCTGCCATCCTTGTGGTGGATGATGAGAAGAATATGCGCCTTTCGCTTAAAACAGTATTAAGCGATGAGCGCTATGCAGTTCGGGCCGTGGATTCTGCCGAAGAGGCGTTGAGTTTGTTGGGCCAGGAAGATTTCTTTATGGCCATCACAGACGCACGGCTGGGGGGGATGAATGGCTATGAATTCTTGTCCCGAGCCCGGGCCCAATGGCCCGAGTTGCCGGTTCTGATGATCACGGCTTATGCGACGCCAAAGCTGGCTGCTGAAGCGATCAAATCGGGTGCCATTGATTATCTGGCGAAGCCTTTTGCGCCGGAAGAGTTGCTTCATGCGGTCAGCCGTTGCGCGGAGCGTTACCGCCTGTTGCAAGAAAATGCCAATCTTCGCGCCCGAGCCTCAGAGACTTACAGGCTTGAGCAGATAGTCGGAGAATCTTCCGCCGTTTGCGAACTACGTCAGCTCATCAAAACGGTGGCGCCGACCGATGCGCGTGCCCTGATTTTGGGGGAAAGCGGAACTGGCAAAGAATTGGTGGCCGGCGCGCTGCATAATTTGAGCCGTCGCTCCAAATCCAATTATGTTCGCATCAACTGCGCGGCGATTCCCGAAACGTTGCTTGAATCCGAGCTATTCGGTCACGAACGCGGCGCATTCACCGGTGCGCTCAAACAAAAACCTGGCCGCGTTGAGGAAGCGGATGGCGGCACGATCTTTCTTGATGAAATTGCTGATATGAGCCGTCCGTTGCAGGCAAAGTTACTTCGCTTTCTCGAGGATGGAAGTTTTACCCGTGTAGGCGGCACACAGGAATTAAAGGTCAATGTGCGGTTGTTGGCCGCAACCAATCGGGACATCATACAGGCGATCAGTCAGGATCAATTCCGTGAGGATTTATTCCATCGGCTCAATGTCGTGCAATTTCGGCTCCCGCCGTTGCGTCAGCGGGGAGAGGACGTCATATTGTTAGCCGGGCATTTTGTCGAGAAATTCGGCCATTCCATGAACAAATCCATGCGCACCATTTCACGGGCGGCTCGGCAAAAGCTGAGGTTGCACCATTGGCCAGGCAACGTGCGGGAATTGCGCAACGTCATCGAGCGCGCTTTGATTCTCGAGACGAGTTCTGAAATCCAGCCTGAAAGCCTTCCGGATTTCCAACTGGAAGCGCGTCTCCACCCGGCCAGTGTTCCCAAAACAGCCGGAGGTGGCTCGCTTGATGAGATGACCGAGAATTTCGAACGTGAACTCATTAACTCGATTCTTGCCCAAAATCGCTATAACCTGGGACGCACGGCCGAACAATTGAAAATCAGCCGTCATGCGTTACGATACCGCATGCAGCGCCTGAACATTGCGCTGGAGGCCGAGGACGATTCAACCCCCGTTACGGGGAAAGACACATCAGAATAACTGCGCGTTCACATGGAAATGCCGGATGTCATCGTTACTTGGAAAAAGGTTGGCCCCGGGACGCGGGAGGGCTTGATGGTCTTTGGAGCCTTGTTCCTGGTTATTTCGCTGGTTTTTTTCTGGGCTGTCTTTATCAGAAAGCCCCGCCGCAAACGCAAGCATCACTATCACTATCCGTCAGCAAAATCCCAACAGGGCGCGGCGGAAGGGAACAGCTCGGACGAGGCGCCCGCCAAAAGGAAGTGGCGGCGACGGCGTCGCGATCACCGCCCCAGAAATCCAACCCTGTCTGAAACAGGCGGGTTGCCTCCCATCAGGCCGGATGGAAGCAGCGGGCCATCTCTTTGAGAATGGAACAGAGCCGCACTATCACTCGTAACAGCGCTTCCAACCTGGCGCTGGCATTTATTTTACTGCCCAGGCCTAAACGGGATGGCATGTCGGCCCTGTACGCATTTTGCCGGCAGGTGGACGATGTTGCGGACGACGAATCTGTCCCCGCCCGAGAGCGCCGGGAGCAACTTGCGGCCTGGAGGACCGACGTTGGGCGCGCCTGTGGAACTGAGCTTCCACAATTCCCCGTCAATCGCGAGCTGCAACGAGTCATTCGCCAATACCGGTTGCCCTTTGAATACTTCGATGAATTGCTTAAAGGAGTCGAGATGGATTTGGATACCAATCGATATCAAGACTTCGACCAACTCGAGCTTTATTGCTACCGCGTCGCCTCGGTGGTCGGCTTGCTCAGCATCGAGATTTTCGGCTATCAGGATCCACGCTGCCGGCAATATGCGGTTTACCTCGGCAAAGCCTTGCAACTAACCAATATCCTTCGTGATGTTCGCGCCGATGCCGAGCGCGGCCGTATTTATTTGCCGCTCTCGGAGTTGCGGCCGCACGGAATTTCACCCGAACAAATTCTGGCGATGGAATATTCAGATGCCTTTGTCGCCAGTGCCACCAAAGTGGGAAGTCGAGCGAGACATTATTACCGATTGGCTCGCGAAACCTTACCTTCCGTGGACCGCCGCTCGATGGTCGCAGCAGAGTTGATGGGTTCAGTTTATTGGCGGCTCTTGCGCAAGCTCGAGCGCCAACGTTTCGCCGTTTTCGGTCCAGAAGTGACCCGTCTGAACAAAGGACAAAAAATGTTGCTCATTCTTAATAACTGGTGGCGCTTTGCTTTCGGGAGCATGTCACCTAATTATGGTTTCTGAATCTGCTCGGTTTACCGTAAATGAGTTTGGCCCGTTCCCGATGGCGCCCTCACCCTATCGGATGAGTGAAGGGGAAAAAACCAATCTCGAAGCGTCCCTGGACGCTCGTTATACTTCTTATGTAGCGCAGGCGTCCTCGACTGCGAGTTTAGGCAGCGTCCCGCCGCCTAATCCGAGAGCAACTGCAGGCGGGACGCCCGCCGCACTCGCAGGCGGGACGCCTGCGCTACGAACATTGTCCAGCCGTGAATAAGGGCTTCTCCACGCCCGGAGCGCGTCGGCTGATTGTCAACGCAGATGATTTTGGCCGTTCCTCTCCAATCAATCAGGCGGTTATCCAAGCTCATCGCGAGGGTATTCTGACCACCGCCAGCCTCATGGTGAATGAACCAGCCGTTTCAGAAGCGGTCGAATTAGCGCGTAACCATCCGCGCCTCGGGGTTGGACTTCATCTCACTCTGCTCTGCGGTCATTCAGCGCTCACGGAGAGTGAAATTCCAGGCCTGGTCAATTCCTCCCGTGAATTCGCCGCAAATCCTGCGAAGGTCGGTTTCAGGTACTTTTTCCATGCCGAACTGCGGGAACAGTTGCGTCGCGAGATCCATGAACAATTCAAAATATTTTTCAAAACTGGCCTTCCGCTCGATCATGTGAATGGGCATCTGCACCTGCATTTGCATCCAGTGGTTTTTGGCATTCTAAAGCAGGACGCGGGACAATTGGGGATCGAGCGCATGCGCCTGACGTTCGATCCGTTCTGGCTGAATATGTCTCTAGCCTCAGGTCAGTGGGGTTATCGAGTGCTCCATAGCGTTATTTATAATTGCCTCTCCGCAAAGGCGCGGCCCTGGTTCAAACGACGAGGCATCAGCCACACTCGCTACGTTTTTGGGCTCCTGCAAAATGCCCGCGTGGATGAATCCTTTGTAGCCAGGTTATTGCCCCGGCTTCCTGTGGGTGATTCAGAGCTTTACTCCCATCCTTCACTGGATGAATTTAGAAATGAATTGGATGCCTTGATCAGCCCGCGCATCCGCGCTCAGGTTGACGCTCTGGGAATTGAATTAATCGGCTATCGCGACCTGTAATATGACCAAACTTCTTTTGATTTTACTTATTGGCCTGGTTTTCGAGGCGACAGGTGTTGTTCTGCTTAAAAAGGGCATTAATCAGATTGGGGAAATAAAGAGAATAGAACCTTCGGAAATATTTCGGGTGGTTAAGTCGGGAGCAACGAATCCTATGATACTTTTCGGCGTATTTTTTGAAGCATTATTCTTTGTGTGTTTATTAATGCTAATGTCCAGGAGCGATATAAGTTTTGTCTGGCCTCTAACCGCTTTGAGTTTTGTGATGACGACCTTTGCGGCTTTGCTTTTCCTGGGAGAAACCGTTTCCTCCGTGCGTTGGGCAGGAGTGATCTTTATTGTAATTGGCGCGTCACTCATCAGTTATAGTGAGCACGTTAAGAAAGCTCCCGATTCTCCCGCAGCAGTTGCTTCTCCCCAAACACCATAACCTGCGTCGAACACATGAACGCTCTCATTAACACCGTGGCTTCAGCCCGGTGGGATCAGACGATCACACTTGCCCAGCCGTTTGAACAGCTTCGCGCGCTTGCGGGGAAACTGTTAAAACAGTTGAGCAGTTACCGGTAGCGTTTTTTCACCGGGCTGAAGCCGCGGTGTTAATGAGAAGTCCGAGTTGTTCGTCGAATTTCGGATAATCGGTGGGTGAAGAGGCACAGGATCAAATAGCGCACTTCTGGCGGTGGCAACCACAACCTCATTGTTGCAGCGTTTCGTTTAGAACCTGCGCGAGTTTTCGAGCGGCTGCCGTGCTCTGGGCTTGGAGTCGCACCAGAGGCCTGATTTTCCATGGGGCTTTTACCAGGGAAATCAACAGCTTCGGGAGATTCAAGCGCTGGTCCGGAGTCATCAACTCATTAAAATCCAGGGGCAGATCTTCGCTGGCAGTATCCAGGATAATTCTTACCGTCCCGCTTGGAATTCCAGAGCTACGACAAATTTTCCGGATCACACCCGATTCCATTTCCACGACATCTGCGCCAGTTGCCTGGCGGAGCGCTCGTTTCTGTTCACCAGTTGTGGCCACCTCTTGGGAACAATGGAATAATGCCGGAACGGCTCCTTTGGAAATCAACTTCGATTGCAGTTTGGTTTCGGGATCAACATCAAATACAACAGTGCCTCTTGAAAGCTCCGGTTTAAGACCGCCAGCAAAACCGCAACTTAACACCAGAACAGGTTTTTCTTCCTCCAAAACTTTGCAAATCGCATGCTCTGCATTACGCGCTCCCATCCCGGTCACCACTGTTCGGATCCGGCCATTAATCCTTGGCTCCACTTGGAAAAAGCGCGCCTCTTCCTTCACGGCAAAGCAAACGACGCTTAAGGGAAGTGTGCTCATTCCACCACACTGCTATTTTCTCATTTGATTCCTTGCAATCGATCTTTCCAGATCTGAAAGAGAAGCACGGTGGCCTTTACGTCGCGCAGGCAATATTCGGCAATATCGCGAAAGCGTTTCTGCTCGATTAAAGAGTTCATATCGCTCCCGGTTACGCCGTGGCTCTTGGGCGAATCTATGCCAAAGGCTTTGCAATAGAAATCAAGGTTGAAACGCCGCGCCGCGCCGTCCCGGCCGCTGACTCCATAAAAGGTGAGTTGTTCAGCCAAATCACAATGAGGCTCGGTTTGATAACGGTATCCTAGCCAATCTTTGCGCGTAATGGGGATATTGAGCAACGCCGAACGTAAATAAACAAAAGGAACATCAAAACCGCGTCCATTAAAGGTGGTGATCGTCTCGTAATGCTTTGCGACATCCCAAAAAGCGGTCAGCAATTCGGCTTCATCCATACAAGGGACAAATTCGACCGGCCCAGCTTCGGCGGTCTCTTCATGATCGTCCGCAATGAAAAGCACTTGCCCCCGAGCGGTGTCCGCATTGAGCATGGCAATGCAGATGACCTGGGCGGTAAAAGGCCAGAGGCTGCACTGCTTTTCAATTTCTGCCCGGCGCGCGTTACGAGCAGGTTCGTCGCTCAGTTTGGCGCATTCGCGGAATAGATATTCCTGCTGAGCTTCATCAAAACGATCCAGCGGGAGCGCCGAGCTTTCTATATCGAAAACAAGCCTAGGCATGGATGGGTGGGATTTTTGGCTTCGCGTGACCTGCTCGATGGAGAATTCGACAAGCGCGCGCCGGTCAATTTTCCTCGGCAGTTTCGCGGCTCACGCGCCGAACTTATCGAACATTTTCGCATTGGCCTGCATCAGGCGGATGAGGTACTTCGCCTCGATTATTCCGAGGGAACCCAGGTTTGCGCCGGTCTCGGTAAAGCGGTCCAGTTTATCTGAACCCGAGTAAGCCGAGTGCAACAGCACCGGTTGAGGGTGCCAGGAGTGCCCTTTCATCACGCAAGGGGTGGAATGATCGCCAGTGATAGCCATCACATCCGGTTTCCTGCGTAAAAGGATAGGCAGCGCGGCGTCCAGTTCGGAGATCGCGTTCCGTTTGGCCGCAAAATTTCCGTCTTCACCCTGCATGTCCGTGTATTTGTAATGAATGAAGAAAAAGTCATAATTGTGGTATTCTGAGTGGTACCGCTCGAATTGTTGAGCGATCGTTTGAGGGCCTTCGAGCTTGGTCATACCCACGAGTTGAGCAAGGCCTTTGTACATTGGGTATACAGCCAGGCATGCCGCGCGCAACCCGTAACGTTCGGTGAAACTCGGTATCGCCGGTTGATGGGCAATCCCTCGCAGGAGAAAACCATTGGCAGGCTTTCTTTGGGCGATCACAGGCAAAGCCGCCTTGTAAAATGCTTCCACTACTGCGCCGGTCTTTTTTGCCTGTACGGATTTTGGGTTCACAGGCTGCACGCGAGGAACTCGCAAGCCTTCCCGATGGGGGTCGGCATCCGTTAGGGGGCCTTGCAACCCTTTTCCGCGAAAGAGCACGACGAACCGATGTCCCTTGCCTGCTTTGATGGTGACTTCTGCGCCAGCTACTTTTTTTACCTTCTGCGCAAGCAGAGCGCACAACTCCTCGCACACTTCTGTTTCGATTCGTCCAGCCCGGCGGTCGGTCACGATGCCTTTGTCATCCAGCGTGCAGAAATTACCGCGCGCGGCTACATCCCCGGCGCGCAATTCCATGCCCAGGCCGAGGGCTTCGATGACGCCGCGGCCTACTTGAAACTCCAGAGGATCGTACCCGAACAAGGCCAGGTGCCCTGGGCCACTGCCCGGAGTGATGCCGGGCGCGACAGGTATGAGTCGGCCCTGGGCCGAATCTTTGCTCAATGCATCGATGTTGGGAGTGGTGGCAGCTTCCAACGGAGTCAGATAGCCTTGCTCGCGAGTCGCCACGTCGCCTACTCCGTCGAGCACTATCAGGGTCAGCTTAGCCTCATTCTTTAAAGTTAACTCAGAATACAAAGCGTCCAGATTCATGTGCAGCGGATGATGGAGACAAGCCCGGACAAGCGTCAACGGCAATTCTCGATTGGTTTTAATGGCAAGAGTTGTGATCGAAGTCGTGCCGTCTGCTCATAGAAGATTAGAAACAAGGTTCGCGATTACTCGCGTATCCCTCGTTTCTGCAATTTCACAACTGACATCTTCTGCATGGAGATTTAGTGCTGATACTCGGTTTGCGAACGCTTCCTGCGGGCTTTACCCCGTATCGGCTGATTTTCTGAGAGTTAATTTCACAAATGCAAAGACACGCGAACGGTTCACATGCAAAAGAGCGAGGAAAAAGCAGTACCAGCGAGATTCTCGGCAACGCGGCTGCTAATGGCAGTTTCAATCGCAAATGGGCACAGCACTATCGCATGCTGACACTGCTCAGGGAGCGGTTTGCTCGCGAACTACACGAACGCAGCGAGACGGCGCGGGAGGAGATGCCGACTTATAGCGAGCACATGGCGGACTCAGCTACAGATTCTTACGATCGAGATTGCTCGTTGGCCATGCTTTCTTCCTCTCAAACACTTCTTTACGAAATCGAGCATGCCTTAAATCGAATTATCAGAGGCACCTACGGAGTATGCGAGGCGACTGGCAAGCCGATAGAAATCGAGCGGCTTACCGCGGTTCCCTGGACTCGTTTTACCGCCGAAGCGCAAAATGCACTCGAGGTCAGAGGTGCCATCGACCGCCCCCGTCTTGGACAACTGGGAACTGTCGTAGCAACCGCTCAATCCGAAGAGAGTGACCAAGAGGTGGAGCTTGAGGATGGACCAGTAAAAGCGAAAAAGCCTCAGGAGGATTGAAAATCCAGGCATGCCGACCTGGTTTAAAAACTGAAAATCCTCCCCGTTCTCAGCTTTTTAGGAACTGCCGAAAGAGCCGGTTCCTGGGGGTTGAACTGCCATGGTCGATTTTTCCAAAAAAATTCCATCTTCTGGAAATCTCATGTAAATCGTTTGCCATGAATGCTTTGACGCGTTTTTAATATTAGGCCATTGTCCCGGCAATTTGCACGATATTTGCTTGATTTGAGCAGACCGTGTAAGTGTGTCCCTAATGGGCAAAGCCTTAATCATTACTGAAAAGCCTTCTGTCGCCACCGATATCTCGAAGGCGCTAGGTGGCTTTAAGAAGCAGGAAGACTTCTACGAAAGCGACGAGTACGTGCTTTCGTCAGCGGTTGGGCATCTGCTTGAACTAGTGGTTCCGCCGGGTGTTGAAGCCGTGCGAGGCAAGTGGTCTTTTGCCAATTTGCCGGTGATTCCTCCGCACTTTGATCTCGCTCCCATCGAAAAGACCAATTCGCGTCTGAAATTGCTAGCCAAACTGATCAAACGCAAAGATGTGGATTGCCTGATCAATGCGTGCGACGCCGGTCGAGAAGGTGAATTGATCTTCCGTAACATCGTCCGATTCACTGCCGCCAAACAACCGATTAAACGGCTCTGGTTGCAGTCAATGACTCCCGCGGCCATTCGCGATGGATTTTCGCGCTTGCGCGGCGATGCGGAGATGTTGCCGCTGTCCGATGCGGCGGTTAGCCGTTCGGAAGCTGATTGGCTCATTGGCATCAACGGCACCCGGGCGATGACCGCATTTAATTCCAAATCGGGCGGATTCTTCAAAACAACGGTGGGCCGGGTTCAAACACCCACGCTGGCTATTGTTGTCGAGCGTGATCAGAAAATCCGCAATTTCGTTCCCCGCGATTATTGGGAATTGATTGGCACGTTCCAGGCAGAGGCGGGCCAGTACACCGGGAAATGGTTTGATGAAAAATTCGTCCGGCCGGAAAAGGACGGGGACCTTGAACTGAAGGCTGAGCGTTTTTGGGAGAAGGAAACACCCGAGACACTTCGTTCGAAATGCCTTGGCAAACCGGGTCTGGTCACTGAGGAAAGCAAGCCAACCACTCAATTGTCCCCGTTGCTCTATGATTTAACAAGTTTGCAGCGAGAGGCCAACAGCCGGTTTGGTTTTAGCGCGTCGGGAACTTTGAAGCTGGCGCAAACGCTTTACGAACGGCATAAAGTTCTCACTTATCCGAGAACGGACTCGCGGGCTTTGCCGGAGGATTATCAACCCACCGTGCATAGCACTCTGAAGATGCTCTCAGGCACCAGCTATGGCCCATTTGCGGATGCCATTATGAAAAATAGCTGGGTCAAGCCGAACAAACGCATTTTTAACGATACGAAAGTTTCCGATCACTTTGCGATCATTCCCACGACCGAACCGCCGAAGAATCTAAGTGAAGCCGAGCAGAAGCTTTATGACATGGTGACCAAGCGCTTTTTAGCGGTGTTTTACCCGGCCGCTGAGTTCCTGGAGACGACTCGTATCACTCGTGTGGAAGGAGAGCCGTTTAAGACATCGGGCAAAGTGCTGGTGAACCCGGGATGGTTGGCGGTGTATGGCAAGGAAGCACAAGGCGAAGACACGCCAACACTGGCCCTGGTCCACTCAGGTGAGCAAGTCAAAACAATCGAATTGGAAATCAAGCAGAGCCAGACCAAGCCTCCGGCACGATTTAGTGAAGCGACCTTGCTCGGGGCCATGGAAGGCGCAGGTAAATTGGTTGAAGACGAAGAACTGCGCGAAGCTATGAGCGAAAAAGGGCTGGGCACGCCGGCTACTCGCGCATCCATTATTGAAGGTCTCATCGCCGAACAATATCTCTTGCGGCAAGGAAAAGAACTGCAGTCCACAGCCAAGGCTTTTTCCTTGATGGAACTGCTCAATGGACTTGGGATTCCCGAACTGACCAAACCGGAACTCACCGGCGATTGGGAATTCCAGTTGCGGCAGGTGCAACGCCGCCAGAAGAGCCGGCAGGAATTCATGACCGGGATTGCGGGGATCACCCGACATATTGTGGATCGGGCGAAACGGTATGAGTTCGACACCATCCCGGGAGATTTTGGTGTTCTGAACGTGCCCTGCCCCAAATGCGGCGGCGCAATTCATGAACGGTATAAAGCCTTTCAATGCGTGAAGTGCGATTTCTCGATCTGGAAAATTATTTCCAGCCGTCTATTTGAAAGTCATGAAATTGAGACTCTGATTCGGGATCGTCTCATAGGCCCGTTGCAAGGGTTCCGTAGCAAGATGGGTAGGCCCTTCGCCGCAGTCTTGCGATTGACACCAGAATTCAAAATTGAGTTCGATTTCGGACAAGACAAACGCGATGCAAACGGAGCTCCCGTGGAAGTGGATTTCACAGGCCAGGAACCCGTGGGGAAATGTCCCAAATGTCAAAATCGCGTGTTTGAAACTCCGATGAGTTTTATTTGCGAAAAATCTGTTGGCTCAAATAAAAGCTGCGATTTTCGGGGGGTTGGAAAGGTTATCTTACAGCAGCCAATCGAACGCGCACAGGTGCAAAAATTGCTTGAGACGGGAAAAACTGATTTGCTCCAAAAATTCATTTCGAAGAAGGGTCGGCCATTCAAGGCATTCCTGGTAGTGAAGGACGGAGCGGTTGGCTTTGAATTCGAACCTCGCCCTGCCAGGGCAAAAAAGGGCGCGGCCAAGGGTGAACCCAAAGAGCCTGCCCCCAAGCTGGATTTCACGGGTCAGGAACCAATTGGAACTTGTCCTGTTTGCGAGGGACGCGTTTTTGAAACGGAAAGCAATTTTATTTGCGAAAAGTCACAGGCGGACAAGCGACCTTGCAAGTTTAAGATTAACAAAAACATTGCCCAACAACCGATCGAACCAACCGAGGCTATAAAGCTGCTGACCGACAGCCGGACCAGTTTGCTCAATAAATTTGTTTCCAAAGCGGGCCGGCCTTTCTCTGCCTTTTTGGTTATGGATGACATGGGGAAAATTACATTCGAGTTCCCACCGCGTGATGGCGAAAGCGCCGACGGATCAAAGTGAATAAAGCCTTATTCCCCGAATGAAACCCGGGGTCGACAAACCCGCTTCTCAAGGTGCGGACCCCTGGAGTCAGAAGTTTTTTGCCCACCTGGCAACCGATCGTGGAGCTTCCGTCTATACCCAGCGTAATTATCGGCAGGCGCTACAGGAGTTTTCCCATTGGTATCGGGAGGAGCGGGGAACGAGTCCTGCGTGGGAAACAATGCAAAGAGATGACTTCCGGGGTTACCTCCGATTTTTAGGCCGGCAAAACCTGGGGCGCGCGGCTATCCAACTTCGCTTTTGTGCTTTGCGGACTTTTTATAAATTCCTAATTCGTCATGGGGCGGTTATTGCCTCACCTATCAAAGATCTAGCGATGCCTAAATTGGGAAAGCGTTTGCCAAAATTTCTTACGTCTCAGCAAATGGCGGATCTTTTGGCCGCGCCTCTGAAGCTGCTGCCTGCGATTGGAGCAGAGTCTGCTCGTGCTCACGCAGAATTTTTGTGTCGACGGGACATCGCCATACTGGAAACCATTTATTCCTGTGGCTTAAGAATCAGCGAGCTGTGCGGGCTTGTGGTGGCGGATCTGGACGGGCATGAAAGGCTGGTGCGAGTTCGTGGAAAAGGAAAGAAGGAGCGGCTGGTTCCCATAGGCCAAACCGCGTTGGCAGCGATTCAACGACATTGGGAGTTATTGCCGCACCCGCCGGCTGGCGAGTCGCCGGTTTTTTCGTCCAGCATCCAAAATTTAAAGCCGGTTTCTCCCCGGGTTTTACAACTTCGATTGAAAAAATACCTGGCCGTAGCCGGGTTGGATCCGCAGCTCACCCCGCATAAATTGCGGCACAGCTATGCAACCCACCTGCTCGACGCAGGTGCCGACCTGCGCAGCGTGCAGGAACTTTTAGGACATGCTCATTTGGTCACGACGCAGGTTTATACGCATCTCACGACAGAACGGCTGAAACGCGTGTATGATCGGGCGCATCCGAGAGCGTAATCTGGGCAGGAAAATGACGAATCACGAATGAAAAATGACCAAATAAAACCAAATGACAAATTCCCAAGGGCTTGGGCTGATTGGGACATTTGCGCTTATTTCGTCATTGTTCATTCGTCATTTGGCATTTCAGCGAGCTGAACCCGAAATAGTCTCGAGCATTGGCGTAACAAATATTACGAATCATCGGGCCAACGAGCGAATCGTCGTCTGGGATTTCACCCCGTTCAATGTCCTGGCCGATGACATTACAAAGCACACGGCGAAAATATTCGTGTCTTGGATAGGACATGAAGGAGCGTGAATCGGTGATCATCCCTACAAAACGTGAGAGCAAACCAATATTCGAAAGCGCGTTGAGCTGCCACTCGATCCCTTCCTTTTGATCGAGAAACCACCAACCTGAACCAAACTGGATTCTGCCCGGAGCGCTTCCGTCCTGAAAACTGCCCGCAATCGAAGCAAACACGTAATTATCGGCAGGGTTATTGTTGTAAATGATCAGCTTTGGGAGGGCATTTTCCTGCTCACACCGATCCAGGTACGCAACCAGGGCTGCCGCATGAGGAAAATCTCCGATGCAATCATAGCCAGTGTCTGGCCCCAACTGTTGAAGCAGCCGTGTATTATTATTCCGCAGCGGCCCGAGGTGTAGTTGCTTCACCCAGCCTTTCTCAGCATCAAGGTGGCCGAATAGTAACATCAAATTTGCTGCAAATTGCCCGTGCTCCTCCGATGTGACAGTCTTTCCTGCCCGCGATTTATCGAAAATATTGGTCGCGGTTTTATCCGAACAAAAATCGGAGTAACAGTGGCTCAAGCCATGGTCTGAAAGGCGACAGCCCATCTCGTGAAAATAATCGTGCCGGCGGTGGAGGGCATCGAGGAATGAGGCATAAGTGTTAATTTCCGCATTAACTGCAGCCGCAAGCCGGTCCACCCACTCATTCCAAGCAATGTGATTTTGAACCTGCAATGCTTTATCCGGTCGGAACGCCGGCAGAACCCGCGTGGCCAAATTTGAGGTGGCGATTGCAGCGTGATGTTTTAAGTCGTCGGTCGGGTCGTCGGTCGTGCAAACAGCGCGGACATGGAATTTTTTCAAAATGCCCTGCGTCGTTAATTCAGGTTGGGCAAGTTTTTCATTGGCCGCTTTCCAAATTCGGGCTGCGCTGGATTCATCGAGCAGTTCATGAATGCCGAAATAGCGCGCCAATTCGAGGTGGGTCCAATGGTAAAGCGGGTTGCGCAAAGTGTGAGGGACGGTTGCAGCCCAGGCTTGGAATTTAGCAAAGGGTTCCGCATCGCCTGTGCAGAAGCGTTCCGGCACCCCATTGGCGCGCATCGCTCGCCATTTGTAGTGGTCGCCCTCCAGCCAAATCTCGAACAGGTTGTTGAACTGACGGTTCTGCGCTATGTCTCGTGGAGGCAGATGGCAATGGTAATCCAGGATCGGTTCCGGTTCAGCAAACTGATGGTAGAGCCGTTTTGCAGTGCGGCTCTGTAGCAGGAAATCGTCATGAATGAATTTCATAAGAAGAGCGGCTTGAGATGGCGCTCGTAAAGATTAAGCGTCACATTTCTTGAAACAGACTGCTCACATTCTTCGAGCGCGGTAAGGTAGCGGTTTCCCATTCTGGCGGCGATTTTGTATCCCACGTGAAGCAACTGGCGAAGATGGGGATTGAATTCTTTGTTCGAGCGCTCGTGCCGCAAAGCCGAGACAAATTGTTGCGAGCTCCAGCCGTTGATTGTCTGCGCACCTGGCAGCTTCGCTTTGTCGATATCAATGACTGACGCATAGGGAGCGCACAGTTCCTCCACATGCTCGAGTGCGCCGGTATATACTTCCTTCGCCAAGTCCAAACCGGAAGTACCGGCTTCAGCCAATCCAATCAATTCCTCGAGCCACGTCGTGCCGGCGGTTTTAATATGCAGACCGCCATTGGATTTCGCCAACCCACGACGTATTGCGGGATAAATGGAAAACTTGTCACTTCCGGAATGTACGCTCAGCTTCAAGGTAGGAGGCAATGAATATTGCTTCACAGCAAAGGCGATGACCGCCACGTCATCGCTAAACTCCTTTTCAAAACGAGCCACATCTCCCACGTAATCGACTCCTTTGTTGAATCGTCCGGTAAACTTCGGCGCAATGGTTTGGATGGGAATGCGTTCGTCGGCCAGAGCAGCGAGAATGATTAGCAGCTCGGGCGGTGTCTGGGGTTGGTCCGTTTCGTCCATGGATACTTCTGTGATGAAACTGCGCCCATCCTTCTTCTGGCTGATGTATTGGTAGATCCTTCCTGCTTCAGCGACCGCCAGCAAATACTTACGCGCAAGATTTTCAATCTGAGGTCGGTTCGTCTCGAACGGTTCCGGAATCCCAGGGATGGTGAGGCGGCCAATTAATTCAGGGTGGCGTTTAATGAAGGCCTCAATAGCGGCAGGATCAGCAGGTTTGCCGATAGAATCCGCCACGTCGATCGTAAAGAAATCCGAGCAGGGCAGAAAGCGCTCCACCGTTTCCTGACGAATATGATCGGCATCGACATGATAAGCTTGTTTCCAATTCAGAGCCCTGGTGGCCGCGTCGGCCGCCGAGCGTGTGGTGGCGGGGGATGAGCCTATCGTTACGTGTTCCCTGTTGGATTTGTTCCAAACAGGAATAATCTCGATTCCCTGCCGTTGCGCATCGATACACGCTTGGAGTTGAGCCTTGGCTTGATGACAGAAACGATCACCCACACCGATTGAATACTTTCCCAGCGGCAAAAAATTTGTCATTTGAATCTGTGAATGTTGTTGGGTTGAAGTTAGCTTGAATCCTGAGACGTTCACCAGTCGAAATCAGCGATCTGCTAATAAACTGATGCCTTCGGTACGTGGGTTAGTACGGGCATGATTCCGGCGAGTTAGGGCGGTCACTCCGTGTACGCGTACGCCAGGCTTCGAGAAAGTGCAAGTGGCCGTAGACAGTAACGCGCCGATTCATGGGACCACTGGTAAGTGCGTTGTGATCCCGGTCACTCCGACGACGAAGCTGACGAGGCAGTTTTGAGAGTTGCAACCGACGCACCGCCTATGGCACAGTGAATGGGTTATACAGCGCCCAACAGGCGCGGCTGGGTAGCTCAGTTGGTAGAGCAGAGGACTGAAAATCCTTGTGTCGGCGGTTCAATTCCGCCCCCAGCCACCACCTTCGATTTAACCAATAAAATCAGGGCTAAACCTCCACTTTTGTTCTCCAATAATCTTGCGGATTTTGACCGAACCCAAGCGTAAGAAGCAGAACCCCCAAATGTTCACGGAGAACCGGAATAAGAATTCTTGCCTCAAGGAAATCTATTTAGTTTTCGGGCGACCGTGGTGGCGGAGTGGAAGGGGGAGGGGCTAATATGCTGATAGGTTTGTGAGTGGGTGTTAACGAGACGTTCTGACGGATTCATGGGAATTGTGTCAGTGGATCAAGCGATAGAATCTGGCCTGGCCCATCATGTTAGTGTCTGGAGACAACGTAACGGTGTTTTGCCCATTCATAACGGCAGGCTCCTGAGAAACGGTGCTCCAAGAACCGGGGCTGCTGGGATTCGTAGAGGTCTGCAACTTGAAGCTGGCGGCGTTTGTTGACCACGCAAAAACCAGTTTCTCCGCCGCGGCGCGAAGTGACAATGAAGGAGGCACAGAAATACTGAAAATCGTGCCGTAACCGGCGGCGCCACCGCCAAAAGTCGTGCCGTAAAGGCGATTTCCTAAAAGAACGAGATCGCCCTCTGGACCACCACCGTCGCCATTGGTGCCACGTGGTGCCCACGGCGAAACTGCCGTAAAGTTATGGAGGGTGGTGAAGCGTGTGCCGTCCGTGCCGAGGCTGAACAGCGCACCGGAACCGGAACCGTTTCCCCAGTTGATAGTAATGGTGGCGCCGTAAAGAGTGTTTCCATCTAAAATCACCCCGGTGCTTGGACCGGCTGGGCCAGCGTTCGTGTCAAAGTTGTATAACGTGGAGAAGCCGCTGCCATCTGTTTGCAGCTTGAACACGGTCCCGGCATATCGAGTTCCACCCGTAAATGTTGTACCGTACAGAGTGCTGCCGGACAAGGCTAGTTTGCCAGGCGCCGGATTACCTCCATCACTATTAACGAAGGAGTGGAGATTTGTAAAACCGGTGCCATCGGTGTTGATTTTGAACACGACTCCTTGCTGTGAAGTGCCACCCCAACGTGTCATGCCGTAGAGAGTGCTGTCCGCCAGCTCAAGACCGTTGATTAGCCAGGCTCCATCATCATAGTTAAACCGATGAAGTACGGTAAACGCGGCACCATTGGTCTTTATAGAGAACACGGTGCCAAAACCCTGGTCGGTGCTATCGCCATAAGTCGTTCCGTACAGGGTATCGCCGGACAATGTCAAAGGCGCCGAAGGATTAATCCCGTCCGACAGGTCGAAGGCGTTGAAGCTATGCAGAATCGTGAAGCTTGTTCCATCGGTGTTCATGGCAAAGACCGTGCCGGACCCAAAAGGGCCGCCTTGGAAGGTTGTGCCGTACAACCTGTTCCCGGAGAATACCAGGCCCGCCATAGGCATAATTCCATCGCTGTTCGTGTAAAAGCCCAAATCCTGATCAAGAGCCGTCGGAGGAAAACGATGAAGCGTCCGGAAATCTGAGCCATCCAAATTCATTACAAAGACGGTGCCGTTCTTTGATTCATAATACTCGGAAGTCGTCCCGAAGAGGCGATTGCTGACGATGATCAGAGCCGCAACCGGATTCGCACCATCCGCACCAGTAAAGGTATGCAACGTGGTGAGGTCCTGGGCATGGCCCGAAGGAGCAAGGGAAAATCCTGCCAGAAAAATCAACAACCGATGTGCTGAATGTTTGTTAAGCATATATGACGAATTTTGCTGTTCCAATACATCAGCGTTTCCCGGTGGTAAGGAAATGCGCGAAACAATTAGCAGTGAGAATGCCAATGCCTATTCTCACATGTCGGCAGGGAAAATGAAGCAATAGAAAGTCGCTTGCAGACTGCTTCAGGTCAGATTTCGCGCAAAATGCGTGAATCTCACGCGCACAACTTCAATCTGCGGCATGGCAGGTTCGAGCGGATGGCACCTGGGGCGTTGGGCCAAGCCCAAGTATAAGTTTTGTCAACAATGCCGGGTTTTGCTTCGAGCGTTCGAGATGGTTCAGAAGTCCTCCCGCATCGCAAGCGTCCGCGCCAACTCCGAAACGCCGTGACAATTCCAATTGCCACTTCTCCCGCAAGTGCGGCGGGCATAAAACCACCAGGTTCCTCGCGCCAATTCGCGCTCGCCGCCACCCGACGCAACTCCTGTTAGACGAGCGACAGCATATCTGAGGCTGCCGCCGGAGCAGAGTTTGCGGTATTGCTCGAGGCAGGAGCAGGGTCACTCATGGTTGGGAAACGGGGAAACGGTATCGGCCCTTGGGCTCGCCTGCAAGCACAGTTTCACAAGGACACGAGACCACGGGATGGCGAGTGGGTACAAGACGGGTTAAGACACGGAAGAACACCTTTAATTAAGTATTAATGAACGTAGTAAAACGTCGGCTATGATTTGGTACTTCCGCGGGGCCCCTTACGTCCACACCTGGGTTCACATCCGTCAGAAGGCATAGGCAGTGGCGTCCCCTTCAGCCGTCGCGATGCAGTTCAGTCACGAGAGCCTCAGGCAAAGATCTCGAAGGCCGCCAAGGAGTGAAAATTGCAGCTGCCCCCATCTTGAGTTTCGTTGGAAAACCTTGATTCTGATCCCGGCTCGAGGTCTCGCCCTGCAGCGGCAGGCGTTAGCCTTTGCGGAAAGGCTCGGCCGCCTTGTCCACCCGCCTTTTGACGGTGGCCATGCACTGGTGGGGACTGTGGTATTGGCCGGCGAGGAGCTTGCCGAGCTCGACCGGGATGATGTGATTGGCGATTTCCACCCAGGCCGGCAGCTTGGGCTCGGACCCCATGGCATTGTTGATGGTCCACTCGGTCGCGGGAAAGTGGCGCGTTGTGCCCGGCCCGACCTTGGCGGCAGCCAGCACGCGCGGATCTTTGTAGGTCGAGGTGCGGACGGCGGCAGCGCCGCTGCCGAGCAGCGCAGAACGTGCGCTCACATCCTTGGAGCAGACCCATTGCATGAACAGCCAGGCGGCGTCCTGGTTCTTCGAATATCGCGAGAGGCCGATCGAGGAGCCGCCCTGATGGCCGATATGAGGCACCTCCTGGAAACCTGCCTCGGCTGGCGCTCGCAACCGGGTTTCCGCTGGCGGCCGGGCCGCTTCCATCAATCCGACCACCTTCGAGTCCGGGCCGTCGAAGGCAGGAAAGAACTCGCCCCACGATATTGTCATCGCCGCATTGCCCTGGCGGATTGATTGTCCCTCGCCATCCCAGGTCCAGGTCTTTGCGTCCGGTGGCATGTATTTGACCAGCTCGAGCATGTAGGCGAGGCCGCGCATGCCGTCCTGGTCGCCGCCGGAGAAGAAGCCGTGCTTGCCGAACACCGAGCCGCCATTGCCCCACAACCAGGCGGTCCAGTCGCAATTCAGCGAATAGTGGCCGGCCTTGAGTTGCCCGGTGGTGCCGTAAATGCCGATGCCGCGTTCGGCAGCGTCGAGCGTCTTCACCGCCGACATGTACTCGTCCATCGTCGTCGGCACTTTGAGCTTGTGCTTCTCGAACAGGTCCTTGCGGTACATCAGGATAAAGATCGGGATGTCGAAGGGGATGCCGACCAACCTATCGCCGTAAGTCGAGATGCCCTGGATCAGCGGCTTGGAGAAGTCGCTCCAGTCGAAGTCGGGCAACGCCAGCTCGGGCTTGAGCTCATAGAGCTCGCGCGGATCGACCGTGTCGCCGACGAACAGCGATGTCCAAGATTGGTCCAGATAGAAGAGATCATAGGTGCCCGCCTTCGCCTGGGCGTCGACCGTGACGCGCTGCAGGACCTGCTCCAGCGGCACGATCTCGATGTCGACCTCGATGCCGGTGTTGGCGGTGAACTCGTCCCTGGCCAAAAGCTGGGCGACCAGGGTGGGCGGAGTGGCCTCCGACACGTAGCGGATCTTTGTGCCCTGGAACTGGCCACCGACATCGCGGAGCCAGTTCGTCATGTCTGGGGATGGGCCAGTCTGGTCCAGCGCCTGCGCTGCGGCGACTGCCGGAAAGCGCCGGTTGCCGCCCAGCATAGTCGCGGCGAAGCTGGACAGGCCAACTCCGGCGAGACCGAGGCGGCGCAGGAACTCGCGCTTGCCGATGCGCCGTGCGGCAAAAGCGCCGGCACTGTCGGCGATGAAGCCTTTGCGATCGTTCTCGTTACTCATATCGATAGGAATTTGCTTTTGAGGTCGGCAACGTGCTCAGCGGTGCGCGGGTGAGGGAGAATTGTTTTCGGGCTCACCAAACATGGCCGTGATGCTACCGCATCTCAAGCATTTCGGCAAGAAAGGGTTGTGCTCACGCCGAGCTTGCCGCACGGACAAATGACCGATCACCCGCGCAACGCTGAGTAGGTGCAGCCCTCGAAAGCAAATTCCTATCAATTATCAGTGATTTTGATAAACCAACTGGACCGAGGTCTCCCGTCGTGCTGGCAGATGAGCAGGGACAGATTGATGCGACTCGCTCGGCTGCTTCCTCAACGTCGGCTGTTCCCTGACAAACCTGACAAACCAACCCCTGCTATAAAAAGCTCCTACTGCGTTATAAAAACTCGTGCCTCCAAGTGACTTCACCCAGTAAAAAAAGTGTAACGGGCCATTTAGACCAGGCACGATCCTGGATGTTTGAGTTTCAACCTTAATCGTGAAATCCTTTTCAGAATCTGTGCGTGCGCCTGAGGGTGGAGGTGAACACCAGTGGGTGCAGGAGTCAACCCTCTCGCCGCTGGACACGGATTCGGTTCAAGCGTACAAGTAGTGCATGAAACTGACCAGCGTGCCAGAGTTGTTAGTTTTCTCCGCTTTCCTGACTGCAACCGCCAACCAGGTTTTTGCCCAAGCCAATGCGCCCCAGGACGCCGTGACCTGCCGCACGAACCGAACGTTGCTTGGGAGCGACGGCCAGCTCGCCCTCCTGAAGGGGGAGTTGAGCTTCTCCCAGGGCATTAAGGTCTTCACGAATTGTACTTTCCAGGTCGGCAACGGCAAAATTCGCGATCTGAAGGAGGGGCAGCGTCTTCGCGCAGACGGCAACCTGTTGCAGGCCGATGGCTCTATCCAACCCGTCATCGACCACATCGCCATGGCCGCAGGCGTGGTGCGCGTTTCCAAGGATGGCGAAGCCCAAGCTTTGACCAAGCCGTTTACTTTGCCCGATGGCTCGATGATTAGGCCCGACGGATCTTATACGCGCCCCAGCGGCCGCCAGTCACGGCTGGTGGATGGCCAGATTCTCGCCCTGGACGGCACTGCCATCCCATCGCTGGACACCATCACACTACGCGACGGCCGGGTAGAAGTCAGCAAATCCGGCGCGCTGGTGACGCTCCAACCCAACCAAATCATGGGGCTGGCCGACGGCAGACGCGTGCGTGGGGATGGAGTAATCCTCGAGCGCGACGGCTCCAGCACAAAACTGGCGGAGGGAAAGACTGTGGTCATGGAGGGAGTGCGCGCCGATTGGTGACGGCGGAAAAGCATTCAAATCGGGTAAGGCATTTTGTGAGTGAGAGGCCAAGCTGTCCTTGAAAAGGAATGAAATCGTGCGTCTGATAAGAAAACCCCAGAAACAACAGCTTGGATCCAGAAGGCAAACGCCATCCGAGAGATGATAACGAAAGGGAGAATTCCAAAAGACCTGGAGAGCGAAATGCGTAAATTGCTTCCAATGCGGCGGCGAAGTTATTCACAGTCGGCTGCGGCACCGCAGCCAGCACGCTCTGAACTTCAGAGCGGGAAAGCACAATGGGCAGGACTTCTGGTTTGACGATCCGCAGTTCTCGAAACACCGACCACTGCTTTTGCTTAAGGTGCTCGACGAAAA